>Ga0208563_1000090_pt1 | contig 96442 bp, 78 predicted proteins | sample June2015DPH_17_1_2_FD_184717 | JGI IMG/M metagenome (GOLD analysis project Ga0208563, IMG submission 184717) | Peatland microbial communities from SPRUCE experiment site at the Marcell Experimental Forest, Minnesota, USA - June2015DPH_17_150... | ecosystem: Environmental > Terrestrial > Soil >... | reverse complement strand
CGGCGCGCTTCTCGGTGTCCGCACTCGCGGCCTTCGGCGTCCGCGCGGAAACAATGCTGCATAGAAAGAGCAATGCCAAAGCGACTGTGCCGGCTCGCCTTGCCCAAGCGCTTTTCCTTGCCGCACTCCGAACCATGAAGCGTCTCCTAATTTTCTTCCACGATCGCTGCGTCCCATGCCTTCAGCGCCAGCGCTTGCCCGTGGCTCAAATTCGTGTGAGAGAGCAGCTCCGTGCCCGCTGCATAGGAATAATTCAGTGTCTGCGGGGAGCTGGAATAGTTCAGGTAGAAGTGCAGGGTCTTCCCATTGCGGTTCTGGCCATGCTTCACGCGCACGCTCGCCGGAAGATCCTGATCCGAGTTAGTCAGCCCGGCTTCCTTCAACACACCGAGCAACACGGCCCGCTGCAACTTGTCGCTCAGGACCGTACCCTCATAAGTCAGCGTGCCCTTCCCAAACTGATTCTGGGTGATCGCCGGATACTTGCCGAAGTACGGATGGTCATAGAACGCCAGGCCTTTGGCCGTGTCGGGAACGATCATTTCCGCCCATTCGGAGACCTGGTTTTCCGCTCCCGCTTGCAGCGGGTCGCCCTTCAGCGCCAGCGGCTTCTTCAGTGAGGAGAACTCCTGGTAGTGAAAGCCCGCCGCGGCGCGCAACGGTCCCGGCATGGTTTCCCAGCGGACCGTTGAGTCCTCGTTGCAGAACCCGCTCTTGAAGGCCATCACCACGCGCCCGCCATTTTTCACGTAGTCCACCAGCCGCGCCAATAGTGCATCGCTCGCCACATACAAAGGCGGCACCACCACAACCTTGTATTCCGACAAGTCTGTGCTTTCCGGAAAGACAAAATCCACACCGACATTGGCCCGGTAAAGCACTCCGTACATCTGCCAGAGGAGCGTTCTGTAGTCCACGCGGTCGCTGAACTTCATGAACTGGACTCCGTAGTATGAATCCAGACTATATAAAATCGCTACTTGATTTTTCCGGTGGAGGTCCACAATCTCCGGGCCGATCCTTCGCAACTCCTGCGCCGTGCGGGTAACCTCTTCATAAGGGCGCCCAGGTTGCAGGTCGTGGCCGAGAACACCCTTCCAGTAGGTTTCTTGCCCGTAGTGAAGCGAATGCCAATGCCAGTACTCCACCATGTTCGCCCCGGAGGAAACGTGGGTATAGACATCGAGGCGTAATTGTCCGTCGTAGGGCGGAAACTGCTCCTTGGAATCCCAGCCGATGGCTTCCGCATTCGTTTCTGTGATCAGGTAATTGGTGCGCTTCAGGGAGCGGGTGTAATCGCCCGCCAAGGAGGATGCTTCACCATCGAAATCGTCCTGTGTGCTGTGATAGGGATTCGCAGCCGCGATGTCCAGGCTTCGCGCGACGTCAATCTCGCTGACTTCCGGCCGCGGCGGCCCCGCGAAGTCGTGCGTCACAAACTGATCGGGCCTTTTGTATTCATTCACGATGCGCGATTGCCAGGCCAGAAAATCCGTAGTCTCCCACTGCGAAAACCGTTCCCACTCGAGCTTCCAACCGGGATTGCGGATTCCCTCGCGCGTGGTAACTTCGGTCCAGTCATTCAGGCGCTGCCCCCAGTAGTTCAGCCCCCATACCCGGTTCAGTTCGTCCGTGGTCTTGAACTTTGCTTTCAGGTAGCTTCGAAATCCTTCCTGGACATCCTTGTTGGCTGCACCCGCGGAGGAGGTTTCGTTGTCAATCTGATAACCGATGATGGCGGGATTGTCCTTGTAATGCTCCATGATTTTTCGGATGACACGTTCGCAATAGAAACGGTACGCCGGATTCATCAGGTCGGTGTTCTGCCGCAACCCGTAATAGATGTACTGTCCGTCCAGGCGCGTCACGACAATTTCCGGATGCTCCTTATATAGCCATGCAGGAATGGAATACGTCGGCGTCCCCATGATGATCCGGATTCCCGCCGCGTGCAGTTTCTCCACCACGCGGTCCATCCACGCATACTCGAATCTGCCGTCCTGCGGCTCCCACAATCCCCAGGTGGACTCTCCGATGCGGACCACGCTGATGCCTGCTTTCTTCATCAGCGCGATGTCCTCGTCCGTGCGCTCGTAAGGCATGTATTCGGGATAGTACGCCGCGCCGTACAAGACCGTGTCCATCTGGTCCGGGCGGAATGGTTCCTTTGCTGCGGGCTTGGACTGTGCGGCGACGTTGCACGCAGCCGCCAGCAACAGGCCGAGCAGGGCAATCCGCAACTTGAAGTTATTCCGGTTCAACCGCTTCGCACGCTTGTTGTTCATACGCTTGAGGCTCCTCGCTGATCCTATTCCCTGGTGGCAGCGGACCAGCTTGCGTTCAATGACGTCGATTCCCACAGCACCAATTTCGTGTTCAACACGTACTCCGTTCCCGTCGGATTGGACTTCTTCTTCGTTACCGAGCGGAAAAACGGTAGATCGTCTCCGATTGGAAGGATTGTCCCGGGTGCAACACGGTGGTGGGAAACTCCGGGTGATTGGGAGAATCGGGATAGTGCTGCGTTTCCAGGCAGAATCCATCCCGTTTGCCGTAGGCAACTCCGTTCTTACCTTTGAACGTGCCATCCAGAAAATTGCCGGTGTAGAACTGGATCGCGGGCTCGGTGGTCCAGACTTCCATCACACGCCCAGTGCCCGGCTCGTACATCTCCGCCGCCTGCTTGAGCTTAGCCCCTTGCTCGTCGATCACGAAGTTGTGGTCGTATCCGTGGGCCAGGCGAATTTGCTCGTCGCCTGAGTTAATGCGGTCGCCAACCGTCGTGGACTTCCGGAAGTCCAGCGGCGTCCCGGCAACGGAGCAAATCTCACCGGTGGGCATCAGATGAGCGTCTCCCGGGGTGAACCGCGAGGCAAACAGCTTCAATTGGTGAGCGAGCACCGTGCCGCGTCCCGCCCCGGCCATATTGAAGTACGCATGATTGGTCAGATTCAGGACCGTGGGCTTGTCGGTGGTGGCCTGATACGCGATTTTCAAATCCGCGCCAGCCAGGGTGTAGCGTACTGTCACAGAGAGATTTCCCGGATACCCTTCCTCACCATCCTTGCTTAGATACCGGAAGGCAACGCCGTTTGGGATCGGCTCCGACTGCCACACAACATTGTGGAATCCGCCAGGGCCCCCGTGGAGCGAATTGCCGCCGTCATTTTTCGCCAGGGTGTAGCTCTTACCGTCGAGCGAGAATTTCCCGTGCGCGATACGATTCGCATAGCGCCCAATCAGGGCGCCAAAGTAAATTGGTCCCTTGGAGCGATGGTTCGCGACGTGGCTGGAAAGATCCTGCGGCCCAATGACGATGTCTTCCCAATTCCCGCTGCGGTCCGGGACGCGCAGCACAATGATTGCGGCGCCGTAAGAGCTGATCTGGGCTTCCAGTTTCTCGGATTTCAGTGTGTAAAGATCGACTTCCTGGCCTTCCGGCAGCTTGCCAAAACTCTGTCTGCTCACGTTTTTCGTCCTATTGGTGGCCGCCGCAAGAGCGAAGAAACGTCGCGGAGTCACAGGGGATGGGTCTCTTGTGCGTTTCCAGCGCACGCGGTGATTGTATGACCTTGCCGTGACAGAGACAACCCACCCATGGCCAGCCAAGCGCGGGACGCAATCTGGGGTAGAATCCGAGTGACCGTCGAAACCACAGTGCATAACCCGGCCAAATGTTGGTCTGCAGTGAATTGCCGCCAGGAAATCACCGGCGAGGAGGTACTGCCTTGCGTACTATCTATCTTGCATTTGCTGTCTGCTATTTAATGGCAACGCCAATCCATCCCCAGGAGCCGTCCGTGTCTGACATCGCCACGAATCAAAGAGCGCCCGACTGGATGAAAGGCTCCGCCACAAAACTGGAAACCGAGCTTACCGCCAAATATGGCAAGCTGGAGCAACCGCGAATCCAGCGGGGACTTCTTCAAATGTCCGAGTACTGGCGCGCGCAGGATGGTGATGCCGCCGCGTACGAGGAGTTTGTCCGCACGAATTTCGCCGGCGATCCAGAAACGCTCGATGCCATGTTCAACCGCTACGAGCGCCTCCTGGAGCAGTTGTCAGGCCATATGCATGAGATTAACCGGGAATTTCGCCAGCAGGCCGACCTGGACCTTGGTCCCATGCTCCCGTTCGACGGAATCTTCGCGGCCTATGATCCTGCGGCGCATGTACTCGACGACTTTTTCGCAAACAAGGGCGCCTTCGTTGTGCTTTTGAATTTCCCTCTGACCACTCTCGAGGAGCGCCTGACGCAAGGCCCAAAGTGGACGCGCCGCCAGTGGGCCGAGGTGCGGCTCGCGCAAGACTTCTCCAAGCGCATTCCGGCTGACGTCAACCTCGCAATTGCGCAAGCGGCCAGCGATACCGCCGAGTACATCGCGCAATACAACATCTGGATGCACCATCTGCTCGACCAGAATGGTGAGCGGCCATTTCCGCCGAAGCTTCGCCTTCTGAGCCACTGGAATCTGCGCGACGAGATAAAGGCCGACTACGCGGATACCCAGAATGGCCTTCGCAAGCAGCGCATGATCCAGCAGGTGATGGAGCACATTGTCCGGCAGACGATTCCGCAGGTGGTCGTCAACAATCCCAATGTGGACTGGAATCCGCGCACGAATGAGGTCAAGCCCGCCGCGGAGAAGGATTCCGATTCTCCCGTGCCCGCAGGATTACCGGTGAGCAACGCTCCCGAGCCGAACACGCGTTATGCGATGCTCCTGGAGGCATTCGCCGCCGAGAAGAAAGCGGACCCTTATTCGCCGACGGCTCCCACATTCATTGCGCGGCGTTTTGACGAAGACCGTGAGATCCCGGAAAAGCGCGTCGAAGCAATGTTTGAGCAGGTCTTGGCGTCGCCGCTTGTGCCAAAAGTGGCAAAGCTCATCCAGTCGCGCCTGGGCCGCCCGCTGGAGCCGTTCGACATCTGGTATGACGGTTTCCGCCCGCGCGGCGCTTACACCGAAGCGCAGCTTGACGCCATCGTGGCGAAAAAATATCCGACGGCGGAGGCCTACCAAAAGGACATTCCCAATCTGCTGGTCAAGCTGGGCTTCACTCCCGAAAAAGCGCAGTTCTTGGCGAACAACATCATTGTGGACCCCGCGCGAGGTTCGGGCCACGCCATGGGCGCGGAGATGCGAAGTGAAAAGGCGCACCTGCGCACGCGCGTGGAGAAGAGTGGGATGAACTACAAGGGCTACAACATCGCCATCCACGAGATGGGCCACAATGTCGAACAGACTTTCTCTCTGAATGAGATTGATTACACATTGCTCAAAGGCGTGCCCAATAACGCCTTCACGGAAGCCTTGGCCTTTGTTTTTCAGGGGCGCGATCTGGAGCTCCTCGGCCTCGCCGCACCCGATGTCAGAAGCGACGCGCTGAAAACTCTGAACGATTTTTGGGGCACCTACGAAATCAGCGGGGTCGGTCTGGTGGACATGGGCGTGTGGCACTGGATGTACGATCATCCCAAAGCCACGCCCGCGCAACTCCAGGCTGCCACCGTGGAAATCGCCCAGAACATCTGGAACCGCTACTATGCCCCGGTATTCGGCAAAAAAGATGTCGTACTATTGGGCATCTACTCGCACATGATCGATTCGTTCCTCTATCTGCCGGACTATTCCATGGGGCACATGATTGCCTACCAGATCGAAGAGCAGATGAAGAAGGCGGGAAATACCGGCCCCGAATTCGAGCGGATGGCAAGAATGGGTGAGGTCACGCCGGACCTGTGGATGGAGAATGCCACGGGAAAGCCCGTTGGACCGGAGCCGCTTCTGGCGGCCACGGAGAAAGCTTTGGCGTTCGTAAGTTCGCAGCCCTAGCCCTAGCCGGAAACGTTCCGGGAAAATTGGGTGACGGCACTCAGCGCGTGATGCCCATCTGGTAGGCCAGCACGATCTGCGTGACGAGATATTGATAGTGGGCGTCGGTGTCTTCCAGGTCCGCTTCCGTCTTCTGCAGATTCGCCTGGCTGAATTCCACGATCGATCCCAGTCCCAGCCTGTATCGTGCCTGCGCCAACTCCAGCGCGAGGTCGGCTTGCTCCCGGAGCTGTTGAGTCAGCGACAAGCGTTCGTAGGCCTTCTGCGTGTCCAGCCAGGCGTTGCGCACGTCCCGGGCAATGTTATTTTGCAGATCCTGCAGGCGCTGTTGTTTCGCTTGTGTCTCCAGGTCAGCGGTCTTGGCCCGCGCATTGAACAGGAATCCGTTGAAGACGGGAATGTTGATGTTGATACCGGCAGCTCCGTACCAGTTATCGATGTGCGGATCGCGCACCGGCGCCAGGCCGGCGACTCCGCTGGCACTTACGGTCGGCCACCACAGATCATGTTCCGCTTTGCTGAACTTCGCCGCCGATGTCACTTCATCCTGCAGGCCGCGCACTTCTGGCCTCTGCTGTAGCGCCTGCTGGATCAAAGGAACGGCATCGATGCTGGGAGGAGTCGTTTGTGAAAAAGGTTCGACCAGGGTGAAATTTTGGCGGTCCGAAAACCCAAGGATGGCCGAGAGGGTGGAAAGCGAAGCCTCATAATTGCTTTGCGAATCGAGGAGCAGCAGCTTCGCACGCCCCAAGTCCACCTTGCTGAAACTCAGATCCAGATCGGATTTCAGTTTGGCGTTGGTGAGTGCTTGAACCTGATCGACGAGGAGCTGGCGTGCTTTTACGGTCTCGTCGGCCACATGGAGCAGCGCTTGCGCCTCCACGCTGTTGTAGAACGCCTCGTCTGCGGCCAGAGCAATTTGCTGCCGGGTGGCCACGGCATTTTCATCCTCGGCCTTTGCCTGGAATTCTGAACTGGACACCAGATTATTCGTGCGGCCGAAATCCGTAATCAGTTGGCTGACGGAAGCACCCACGGCAGCGCGAGGATAGATGACCGGATTGTTTAAATAACCCGCGGCGATGCGGCTCCCTGCCCGGGATTCCACTCCGGTCAGGTTGAGGCTGGCGGTGGGCAAAAGTGCCGAGCGCGCCTCGCGCACGAATTCATGTGCCTGAAGCGCCCGCAGTTTGCCCACCGTGATTTGCGGATTCTTTTGAAGCGCGATCGCTTCCGCTTCTTGAAGTGTCAAAGGTTTACCGCCGGAATTTGGTGATGAACCGATGGCTTGCTGGGTCCGCGCCGGCACCGTTTGGGCGGCGGACATCCCCGTGCACAATCCCAGCAAAAGGACGAGCATGGATACTTTCTGCTTCAAGCCCGCACCTCCGCCACTTCTTCCTTACGATGCACCAACAGATATGCCGCAGGCACAAGGTAAACGGTCACCACCACGGACATCAGCAGTCCGCCGATAATGGCTCTCGCCAGTGGCGCGTAGGCTTCGCTGCCCGCTTCGATTCCCAGCGCCAGGGGGATCAGCCCCAGCAATGTGGCCAGCGAAGTCATCAATACAGGGCGCAACCTTTGACGCGAAGCGATCGCCGCTGCTTCCTTCACGGGTTTCCCTTCCTTTTGCAGGTGACGCGCAAACTCCACAATCAAAATACTGTTCGACACCACGATTCCGACCATCATGACCAGGCCCATGAGCGACATCACGTTGAGCGTGGTATTCGTCACCAGCAGGAACAGCAGCACTCCGGCAAGTCCGGGCGGCACTGCCAGCAAAATGATGAATGGATCTGTCCAGGAAGCGAATTGCGCTACCAGAATCAGGTACACCAGCACGACCGACAAAATCAGCCCGATGCCAAAACTCCGGAAGGACGCGCGCATGCCCTGCACCGATCCGCGGAGTGTCACGCGCACGCCCTCGGGAAGTTGCGTCTTGCGTATAATTTCCTCGATCTGACCAGTGATCGTTCCAAGATCTTCTTTTTTCGGCGCCACGTACACATCCATCACCCGCGCCAATTGGTAGTGATCCACCTCCGTTGGAGCGGAGATGTGAATCATGGTTACAACTGAATCCAGGAAAGTCGGTTGTTGGATCTTCGGGCCGCGCAGAGGAATCTGCCGGAGATCCGCCATCGTTTTCACGGTCTCTTCCGGATATTGCACGGTCAGCAAGTACGGGTTGCCGCTCTTGGGGTCCACCCAGTAGTTCGGCGCAATCATGGCGTTCGAGGTCAGCGCGGTGATCACGTTGTCGACCACTTCCCGTTGCGAAAGGCCGAGTTGCGCGGCCTTTTCGCGATCCACGTTCAATTGCAGCGCTGGATAATCCACGTCTTGCGGTATCAACACATCACTGACGCCCGAAAGCTGCTTCGTCAGTGAGGCGATTCTGGACGCTACCGCATGTGCCGCGTCCATATCGCTTCCGCTGACCTGGATGTCGATTGGCGCGGGCAATCCCAGATTCAGCACCGCGTCGACTAGCCCACCCGACTGAAAATACACGGTGAGTTGCGGGAGTTGTTTCTGAATTTGCCCTCGAACCCTCCTCATGTATTCGTAGCTTCCGACCTTGTGCCCCTCCCTCAGGCTCGCCTGAACAAAGGCCGTATGCGGCGCCGAGTTCGACGTGTAGATGACCGAGAAGTCGGGAGTGATACCGATGTTCGAGACGATCATTTGCAGTTCATTCTTCGGGATGACTTCGCGAATGATCTGCTCGACTTGCTTCACGTATTCTTCCGTCAACTCGACGCGAGTGCCGGAGGGAGCTTTCAGGTTGATGACAAATTGTCCCGCGTCCGTTCTCGGGAAGAAGGAAACGCCCAGCAACGGGTAGAGCGAAAGGCAAAGGAGTGAAACCCCGACAAGACCTGCCACGGCAGCGACAGGCCGCAAAAGAGTTTTCGCCAGACTCTTGTCGTAGCCCACCAGCATCCTTTCAAATACACGGTCAAAGCGCCTCACTATCCTCCCGAGTATGGATCGGGTGTCGCCTTCGAGTTCTTCATCTGCTTCATGCTTGTGCATGAGCTTGGCGCAGTACAACGGCACCACGGTCATCGCCACCATGTACGAAGCAAACAGGGCGAAAACCACGGAAGAAGCCAGGGCAATAAAGAGGAAGCGGCTGACGCCATAGAGGAAGACTACGGGAAAGAACACGATGGCCGTGGCCAGGGTCGCAGCCAACACAGCCAGCGCTACTTCGTTGCCGCCCTTTTCAGCGGCCACTTCCGGCGATTCCCCCATTTCGAGGTGCCGGAAAATGTTCTCCAGAACGATCACGGAATTGTCGATCAATCGCGAGAACACCAGCGCAAGCCCTCCTAACACCATGGTGTTCACGGTGCCGCCACCGGCGTTGATGGCCAGAAACGCCGCCAGCGCCGAAAGCGGGATGGAGAGAAATACGGCTGCGGTGGCCCGCATGCTCCCGAGAAACAACAGAACCATCACGCCGGTAAGCACGAGGCCGATGGAGCCTTCACTGATTAGATTTTTGATGGCCGTTTTGACAAAGATAGATTGATCGAAAACGACCCGGGTGACCAACTGCTTCGGAACATCCACCAGTTGTTTCAAGGCATCGCGAATTCCGTTAACGACCGCGATGGTGTTTGTGTCCCCACCCTGCTTGAGGATGGGCAAATAGACAGACGGCTGGCCATCCACCCGCACGATGTTGGTTTGGATCGCCTGGGCGTCCACCGCTTTCCCCACGTCGGCGACCATCACGGAGGACTGGCCAATGGTTTTGAGCGGCATGGTGGTGATCGCGTCGGCATCAGGCGCCTGCGCGTTTGAATAGAGGTTGTAATCGAAGGGCCCAATTTTGACGTCGCCTGCCGGCAAGATCAGGTCGCTCTCGTTGATCTGCCGGACCACGTCCATCGGACTCAATTGGTGCGCCTGTAATTTCAAAGGGTCAACATAAACCATGATCTGGCGGTACTTCCCGCCGAATGGCTGCGGCACCGATGCCCCGGGCACGTTGGCAATCTGGTTTCTCACGTTATACTGCCCGAGGTCATGCAGCTCCGTCTCGTCCAGCCCCTGGCCTTTGAGAGTGACCAGGCACACCGGCAAGCTCGATGCATCGAACTTCAGCACGACCGGCGGCAGCGTTCCTTGTGGCAAGCGCCGTAATTGGGCCATCGCCAGGTTGGCAATGATGCTGACGTCCGAATCCGCGTTCGTTCCGGGTTGAAAGTAAATTTTGACGAGGCTCACGCCCGGCAGGGAGCGTGATTCGATGTGGTCCACGCCGCTCGCCAAGGTGAAGAACCGTTCAAACGGGTTGGTGATGCTCGCTTCGATCTGCTGCGGAGGCATGCCGGAATAAAATGTAGCTACCACGACGACGGGGATGTTGATCGGGGGGAACAAGTCCACCGGCATGCGTACAAGCGTCACCGTGCCGACAATCGTGATCATCAGGCAGCAGACGATGATGAAATAAGGATTGCGAATGGAAAAGCCGGCCATCAGCTCGCCCCTCCCTTTTCAAAACCGGGGAGTTTTACTTCCTTGGGGAACACCCTTTGGCCGTCACGGAACTGGCTCCGGTTACCGATGATGACGCGCTCGTTTTCAGCCAATCCCGAAAGTACTTCGACGCGCGTTTTCCCCTGCAGTCCAAGCTTGACGTGACGTTGCTGCACGGTGTTTTGCGCATTCACCGCTAGTACCGTCGCATCGCCCTCGCTCTGAGTTACCGCTTCCATCGGAACTACCAGGACATTCATGCGTTCCGCCAGTTGCAACACGGTTTCCGCATACATCCCCGGATAAAGCTTCCCATCGCGGTTTACGAAATCGATCTCCGTCTCCATCGTCCGCGTCTCACTATCCAGTGCGCTGGCAAACCGCGACACTTTCCCAACAATGTCCTCATTCAGCGCCTGCACATGCACCTTCACCGGATCGCCAAGGTGGATTTGCGCGGCGATGGATTCGGGAACCGGAAGCACAAGACGGAGTTTCGATTCTTCCGCCAGTCGTACCACGGGCATCGCCTGGGAGCTCGAGGACGTCCCCGCAGCGATTAGCGCGCCCGTATCCGCGTACCGGACAGTGATTACGCCATCGAAGGGCGCGACGATGCGCGTGTAACTGGACAGGGCGCTGAATTGCTTCTGATTCGCTTCCGCGATTTCTAATGCTTGCTCGGCTGCACTCAACGCGGCCTGTGCACTGGATACTCCCGCTTCCGCTTCCAGGTCTTTAGCTTGTGCATCGTCTACTTCCTGCTGTGCTACCAGCCCCGCTCTTTGTTGTGCTGCCTGGCTCAAGCGGTCGAACATGGCGTGAGCCGCGGCGTGGGTCGACTTTGCGCGTTCGACGTCTCCCTGTGCTCCGTGGATTTCCTGTTCGGATCGCCGGACCGCGGCAGTGGCGCCAGCCAATTCTGCGGCGAGTTCAGGCACTTCCAGAACTGCCAGCGTTTGTGCTGCTTTTACGTGGTCGCCCACATCGACGTAAATTGTGCGGATGTAGCCCGCCACCTTGGCATGAATGTCTACTTCTTGAAACGGCTTGAACGCACCCGCAATCGTGAGGGTGTTTTCAATCGTGCCGCGCTGCACCGGCGCGACCGCTGCGATCACTTCGCCGGACTCACCCGATGTTGATTTCGGATCACTTGCCTCCGTCCGGGAATGACCCAGCCATCGCCAGCCCGCCACGAGTGCAACTAGCGCGGCAACAAATCCCAAAACGATCTTCGTTTTTCGTGTCATGCGTGTTCCTTGATTTTCGGCGGAGGCATCTTTCCGTCCGGTTCTCCTGCATCCGGAAGAATTGAGATCCGTCCAAGCTTTAACACACTTCGAGCAACTTACTTGGCCTTTGATTTGTCGGGAATAAAACGAGAGCAACTACGCCGAGGGCGGTGGACGGAACCACAAATTCGAGGAATGATCGGGGGTGATAACGCGATCCCGCGTGAGATCGGGTGCCAGTTGAAACTCCTGGCCGCCTGAGGTCGCTATGATCTCACCGGTACGTTCTACCAGCAGGACGTCCGCAGCCACATCTCTTGAGACCGGCGAGAAATGCTGCAACTCGGCTGAACCAACCGTGGCGCGGTTCCGCGACAGGTGGTGCACCGATAGCCCGGTTGAGGAATGAATGAGTGACAGAAACGGATTGTAAAGAAGCAGCCCAGCGAGCAGCAGGCACACTCCTACGTGCAAACGAGTCAAACGGACTCGCGGCTCAGGTGCTTTCCGTCCAGCGGTCATTATACCCACCAATTCAGAGTAGTAGGAGGCGTGTTTTTGGTCAAGGGATGCCCCGCCAACTCTTTCTTCCCCCAGGAGTTAATCAAGTACTTAACCGTTGAGCGCTGCGCGACAGGCGCAGTGGTGGTTTCCCTGGAATCAGCGTCAGGCGTAATTCCGATAACCCCAAGCGAAGCTGCCGATACCTCATGGATGAAGCTGACGTTCCATCCGGCTTTCTGGTGGCGGATGCGGCACAACATGGCCAAGACTCGTGTTTGGAAAATAGTTGTTGATGATTTCGTGGAAGCCGGCGCCTTCCTCCGCCATGGCCCTGGCCCCACGCTGGCACAACCCGACACCATGCCCCTGGCCAACTCCCTCCAAAATGAATTCGGTCCCACTTTTCTGCTCCTTGAAATTGTTGCTTGGCACCGCGTTCCATCCCAGTCGCCTATCCACAGCCAATCGTCCGGCTTCACGATGATCGGAGAGAACGGCGGCATCCTTCGCGGTCAGGCGCCGGCTCCAGCGCACGGTATTTTTGTAGCAAAAATCGCGGACGACGGAAAAGTACGGATACCCGCCAGAAGGGATGCCAATATCGGCGGGCGTGAGAGTGTGGCCACCGCAACTGCGCGTGAACATTGCGGCCACGGGCTTATCGTCAAAGGTAATGATCAAGTCTCGCGTCGCTTCCGCAGCGCGTGCGGCAGGGCTCCCGGGTCGCGGTGCTTCCCGCAAAAACTGGCAATGCGTGAGATCGCAGAAATCAAACTCCGCGTGACGCCCTGCTCCAGCCACAAAATAGGAACGCGTGACCACCGCTTGTGCTTTCAGTGCCTCGAGGGGGGTGCCGGCTAAGGATTCAGCCTGGACCACGGAAGCCACTGCCGATTCCAGATCCATCGTGATGACAGGCAGGAGCACGCCATCCACTATTTTGACATCGAGCGTGCCTCGGTACTTTCTTTCCAACTTGCCGGGCACGCCAAGCACGAAATTAGCCGCGTCCTGATTGCGCCCGGCCGCGTGAAGCTCCCTTGTGCGAATCTCCTTACCGGCGAGGCTCAGGAGCAAAATGTCTCCTGAAGCGCGAATCTGAAGCCTTTCGGTAGGTGATCCAGGTTGCAGAAAAAAAGTCTGCCCGGAAGCTGTCACGACGATTGCGTCGCGGTCGCTCGAGCTAAGAGTGAGCTGATGAGGATGGAAAATTCCCAGAACTCCGATTCGGACGCTTTGTGAGTTCGCCAGCGAACTGCTCGGTAGAATAGTTAGAAGGAGCGGCATCCACTTGCAGCGCACCCGGCTATTCCTCCATCCGGCTTAGCATGCGGCCGGCCGTTTCCGCGGCCTTTGCTCCCGCGACTCCGTGCACTCGGACCATCAGAACAATCTCCGGCGCCTGCGCAGGTGCCAGCGCCACGACAAATCCGTCGCCGGGAGCGTGGGGTGCGTGCGTGCACGGAGCGGTCCCCGTCTTGACGAGAGCTTCGGAATGCTTCAGCGCATGGCCCACGGCCGCTCCCGTTCCGCGCTGTGCCGACTGCAGCATCCCGGCCAATATTTCCTGAACACCAGGCTGGTCGCGCCGGCGATAGAGTTCGAGGTACGCGCGCGCCATGCGTACTGGCGAAATCTTCCACCGTTCGCCCAGACCGATGAGGTTCGGCCCCGTGAAATTCGCTTCGGGGGATTCCAGATCAAAGGTCCTGGTGACGGGAAGAAGTTGCTCCGAAGTGACACTTTCAGCCAGCGAGCGAAAATAAGAATTACACGAAACGGAAATCGCCGAGACGATGTCCAGCTTCCCGTGAGGGCGCACTTGCCAGCAACCGTTCGCCTGGCCTCTGCACTCATAGATGGGATATCGAAAATCATGCGCGCCAGCATACGCGAGAGCCGTAAACGGTTTGACCAGAGATCCGAGCGGAATGGGCTTGCCGGAATTCTCCCAGTGGCTCGCGAGCAGCACTCCTGAATTCGCGTCCAGCAACAGGTAGGAGACACTGTCTGCTGAGAATTCGCGCTCCAATACTTGCATGGCCGATTGCGAAAAAAGAGTACGCGGGGGACTGGCCGAAGGGGACTGAGCTGCATTGCGGCCGGGCAAACAAGGTAAAGGTGCAAGAATCAAAAACGCGGATATACCGAGCCTGGTTAGCGGGCCCATTCGTAAGTAACCGTCTGACTTACCCTGTTACCCGCATCGCGAACAACAATCTTTTCTGAGGACAGGCCGGCCAGGGCGGAACTCAGGCTGGCGATATTATCCGAGAAGAAATTTGGAGTGCTGCCGGCCCCGGAGCCTCCCGCCGGCCTATCAAGCAGGCCGGTCAGCCGCACGAAATTGTCTCTTTCTTCTTGATGGTCGAACCCCGCCGCAAAAACCGCAGGCTTCAGTGTGGTTTCTTGATTGGCATTAGCCAGCATGCCTGTCAGCAATCCCGCATGATCGGAAATGAGCAAATACTTTCCGCGCACGGCCACGCTCAGTGTCCATAGTCCATTGAGTTCGATGTACGCTCCGTTTTTCTGCCAGTCGACTCCCAAATCTCCCGTCGTCAAACTTGGACGCACAAAATCGACGAGCGCGGAACGCACGGCAGATTCATTCCACTCGGATTGGCCCAGCAAGGCCACGGCAGAATGCATGCGGACAAAGACCCCGTCCTTATCCTGCTCGGTGGATTCCACCTGCAACATTGCGGAGACGGGATTCTTCGTGAGCAGATCTTTAAGAGCCGCCACGGTATCGTCCGCAACGGAAGCCCTTACCGGAGGTTGATCGATGCGGGTCTCCAAGTCCGTGCTGCTACCAGTCTCGCCATTGGTAAGTTCCACTTGCGGAGCGAGCTTTTCCACGGCGCCGGGACCCAGGTGCGGAGCGAGAATTTTGGTTTCAAGAAGCGCAAGGCAATCAAGCGGCGCCGGGTTCGCCTTGGCTTCGTACACGCTCGCTTGCGCGGGAACGAGGCGCACGATATCCGCAACGCCAATTGGCCCCGCTCCCCCGGAAGTGTCCTCGGTCGCGGCTATTTTTCGCAAAAGAACGCGCTCTTCCCGGTATTCTTTTCCGGAGAGAGTCAGATCGGAAATCGCCGCAGAGTACTGCTTCATGTCCGTGATATTCTGCTGAACCCAGTAGGAGCGAAAATACGGACTTGGCACGATCTTCTCCAGGTTCAACACCATCCGCAAATCGTTTTCCGGTCCTGCGGCCGCAACGGATTGTGACCACCAGGGTTCCGCTTCGATCGAACGCGCGTCGCCACTCGCCATGAGTTGGAGCGCACCCGCCAGCAAGTCTTCTCGCGTGGCCAGGAGCAGGAAGTCGCCAGTGACCGCGAAGGCGACCTCTCTTTCCGATTCCGGATCGCGCCGCAAGAAAAATGTGGCCCCTCCAGCGCTACGCGTTTCAAACTTCGAGCGCGTCTGCCACAGTGTGGATCGCATGGAACTTGCCGATGGCAGCCGTGTGATGTAGAGGAACTCAAGTTTTCCGATGTCGAAGAGGGCCAGCGCACTCTGTTTGCCTGCCACTTGCCGCAGCAGATTCGCATCTGTCGGGACTCCTGCGGCTTTCGAGAACTCTGTGTTGGCATCCTTCAGTCGAAGGAATAGCCGCGAACGGGAGAACACCTCATAGTTGTTGCTCTTCAGCCAGAGGCGATTTTCATCGGAGTTGTCCCAATTCGATAGAAGCGAGGAGAAATCCTTCGCTTGGAGGTAGAGCAAAGCGCCTGAAGGGAAATAGCGAGACAGGGCCGGCTCCGGCAAAGAGGTTGTCGCCTGGTAAGCTCCCCAGCTCGCTCCAAGGCACGCTGCCGCGATAAGAACGAAAATGATCACGCGTTTCATGGTCTTTCTCCCGGCTTTGCGGCTGGCTTTATTGGCGGCGCCGAGCGCGCCGGAAGCCGCAGCCTCACCAAACGGTCCTGCTCCAAATCGGCGTGGAGAATCGGCTGTCTTGCTGTGTTGAGCTGCTGGCGCCGCAAAAGCGCTCTGACGTCGCTAATCTCTGCTGCAATTTCCTTTCGCCGGGCCGGACTTTTTTCGAGCTCCAGGGCCGTCCGGAAGTACGCGAGGGCCTCGGGGAAATTATGAAGGCGCAACAGAACAACCCCGGCCGATTGTGCGAGTTGTGCTTGCTGCGCCACCTGGAAGGTCACCGAGGCGTATGCGGGCGACATTTCTTGTTCCCCGGCGTCCTCCTCGGAACTCAGCATCTCTGCCTCGTTGCCGGTGCCGCGGGAGGCAACCTGGCGAATGCGCTGGTCGCGCAAGATTTGGCCGAGGGAGGCGAGCGCGAACTCGTCGGAATGCAGGGAAGCCGCGGCATGGAACAAGGGAATACGAGCATCGTCCCGCGCTGGCGTGTCGGCCAGCGCATTCGAAAGGATCTGAACTTTTTGGCGCGCATCGCTGGAGTTCCGCGCCGCAATTACGCGCGCTTCATAGAAAAAGGGTTGATCGGCGGAAGCGGGAGTAATGCTCTTGGGATCGCCGGCGAGAAGTTTCAATTCCGCGCTCCCAAACTCCGTGGCGTGGCGGGAGCCGGAAAGAGCCAACGCGGCTTCGACACGCTGACTGTAAGGATACTGCGGCGCGGCAGCGATTCTTGCCAGACTGTCTTGCGCGCCACTCGCATTCGTGCCTGCCGCGATTTGGGCTTTGGCCAGCCGCACGCGGAACGCTGATTCCCACGGCGTGGATTTGACCAGTGGATCGAGAAACGCAATTGCTTCCGCGTTGTGCCCGGTTTTTTCGAGCAGCGCCGCGGCCGAATCCATGTCCTCATACGGATCGCCGACGACCGTGACCAACCGGCGGAGCAGTTCTACGGCGCCTGGCGTATCACCGGCAGCGATGCGAGTCTCCGCAAGGCCCAGGAAGTTTGCAGCGACCAGCTTGTGCTCGTCGAGTTCGCGCGCGAATACAAACTCCAGAATCCTGCGGGCAGACTGTTTGTCACCGGCTTCAAAGAGTTGCTGCGCGGAGGAACGCAGAATTTCCGCGCCGGGCGCGCGATCGGGATCGGAGCGATAGGACGCAATCATTGCATCCAGCGTACCGAGCTGCGCGGCAACCTGCAGTTCAAATGGAACTAAAGCGGAAGCATCCGCATTCTGCGGGTCTCGCGGCAAAACAGCAAGGAATTCGCCGGCCTGCGTGAATTGTTTGGTGTCGAGTAAATATCCCAGCCAACGGATTTGCCACGAGCGGAGTTCGCTTTGTGCGTTTTCTTTTTCGAGACCTTCGGCTTTAGCAAGGTTAGACTGCTTCGCTTCCAGAATTCGCTGGAAAATCGGTCCGCGCTGCTCGAACGGAATCCATCGCGCACCTGCGACATCCGACAAAATCACGACGGGGTCCTGGGCGGAGGAAGAAACGTCCAGAAGCCAGGCCGTTGCTGCCGCAGGATCGTCCGTAGCTGCGTAAACACTGTGCAATAGCGCGTTCGAGCGGTAATTGCCATTGCGATGGAGATAGGCGCGGACGAGCGCATCCACGTCCGTCTTCGTTGACGCAAACAGGCGCCTGGAATGAAGGTGATCGCAAGCGCGTCCGAAATCGGACCAGAAGCTTTCCGGAGTGCGCCCACTATTGAATTGCTTCAACAAACTGGAAAAGACAAGTTTCCATTCGGCGAGGGCTTCCGCGCGTTTGCCGTCCTTGTAGTAGGCCACGGCGAGGCGGTCGTGGATGGCGGCCTGGCCCGGCGACAATTCCAGGGCGTGTTTGTAGTCCTCGATGGCAGAGCGCGTGTCGCCGCTCTCCGCATAGTAGTCCGCCAGCCCTTCATAGCCGGACCAGGAGGCAGGGCTCTGCTCCAATCCCGCGGGAAGGAAATCTTCGGGAGTGCCCCGCTTGATGTCACCCAAATACTCCCCATAGCGCGATCCATAGTAGAACCAAACGTCTCCCGCCGACTGATTGTTGCGGTCCACAGGTTTGCCCAGGCGCTCTCCAATGGGTTGATCACCAAGAGCGTTGAGAAAGGCAGTGTTGACCTCCAGCGAAGGCTCCGCGAAGTAGAGTCCCACGAGCGCCGTGTAAGCTTTTCCCCAAACGGCCGGCCGCGAACGCCCTCGCGCGGCGACAACCGCATGGGCCAGCTCAGCGTCGCCATTTCTGACGGCAAAATCGGCGGCCATTTCGCCGACTGGAGCCCAGGAAGACGCAAGCTGCACAAGGCGTTGCGGCTGCTTTTCGAGAAGCAGATCAAAGAACCGCGCCTGCACATCGCCCCCGAGGTAGTCCGGCGACACACTGACCAGAAGGCGCAACTCGTTGTCGGAATCGCCTGCCGCGCGATAGGCCTCCGCGGCAGCCAGCAAGACGCTCGTGCGCTGAATTGGCGCAACGCGAGGAGCAAAGCGTTCCAGTTGCGGGCCGAGTTCCGCAAACTGCAGGCGCTGCCGCTGGAGTTCCACGAAACTGGACATCTGGCCCAGCAGTTCCGGCGAGTACGCGGGGAGAGTCATCATCAGTTTGTAACGGCATTTAGTTTCTTCCTGGGCCAGTCCGGCACTGTGCATCAGCGGCAGGGCAATGAAATTAACCTCCTGGAAATTCATGGGTGTGCGAAGAGCCTGCGCGAACGCGGCAAAGGAAACCTTTTCTTCGGGCGTGAAATAGCGCGCCACGACCGAGCCCATTTCCGTCATGGCACCCTGCATCCCGTTCCTGGCGTTGTCCTTCCGGACTTGCAGTGTGTGTTCGCGCCATTCCTTGTCGGAGATACCCGCGATTCCTTCTTTGGCAATTTGTTCCTTGACGACCGGAACCGAGGAGGCCGCGGCAAAAAGCGCTGTTCGCAGCGTCGTGTAAGCCTTCTCCTGCTGGCGAAGGCGCGTCATGATGCGCGTATAGAGTCTTGCCCCTTCGTGATATTGGGTTTCCGCCAGCAATTCGCCACCGGCAGTGTTGACTCCTTGCTCCGCGAACGCCCGCGCCTGCTCCAGGATTCCCCACGATTCCAACCGGCGGGCTACCTCGAAATAATTTTCAGCGCGTTCGGGGCCGATGTCGATCAAGGCCGTTTTGAGCGCCGTGACGGCATCGTCGTTCCTGCCCTGGTGTGCGCGCACCTCGGCAATCTTCTCCATCCATTTCGGATCCTTGTAAGCCAACTGGTAGACTCTCTCGTAGTCGCTTACGGCATCGTCGAATCTCAGCAAGCGCTCTGCAAGGGTAGCGCGTGCAATGCGCAGATCCGTGCGATCGGGCCGAACCGTGATGGCTTTTCCGTACGCATCAATCGCCGAAGGAAAATCCTCCAGGCTCGTCTGGATGCGGGCAAGCACCGTGGGCCAACGGAAATCGCGCGGAGACTGCACGACCGTTTTCGCATAAAAGTCCAGGAGTTGCGCCTGGCGTTTGTAACGGAGAGAGTACAAAGCCGCCTCGGCCACAAGCCCTTCGTCTTCCGGAAAGTTGTTGATGATCTCGATGTACTGGTCCACCGCGCCCGGGTAGTCATTCAGCTTGGTCAACGCAGGAATCAGACCGCGCCGGAGCGTCGCGATACGATTCTTACGGTCATCCGGAGACAGCGGCGCAGTTCGGAACAGCGCGATCTTGTCGAGGTAAAACTGCTTTAGCCCTTGCTGATCACCGGCTTGTGCGTAGGTGTCGGCCATCGCCGCAAGGTACTGGCTATCGTAAGGCGACTCCTTTAACAGAGGCTCAAGAAGCGCGCGGGCCTGCGCGTACTGGCGTGCCTCCGTGGATTTGCGCGCCGCCTCAAACGTGAACTGCTTGCCGAGATCCGGATAGGCATCTTTGGCAGCTTGCTGCAGAACCGTAATGGCTTGCGGGTAGAGTTTCGCGCGCCAGTAAAAATCAACGGTGGCCCGGACCACTCCCAGAATTCTTGGATTATCCCGGTACAGGGCCTCAATGTTTCTCTGCGCGGCGGCGAAATCCTTGCGGGCTTCATACAGCCGCACCAGCGCGTACCGCAACTGCAATCGCGTCACGGGGTCCGCCGCGAGGGCAGCCTGCTTTTCCAGCGCGTGCTGCCGCACGTTTTCCAGCGATTTCTGCTGTGCCAGAGATTCGAGTTCTGCGGCTAGTTCGATGGTCGTCGCGTTAGCGATTGCGGCGTCCAGGAATGCTGCCAATTCCGGCTTGCGATTTTCCGTCTCCAGTACGCGCACGCGCAGGTTGACGCCGGCCATGCTGTATCGCGAAACGCTCGCCAGCCTCTCGCTCTCCTGATCCACCAGATCGCGGAATTTTTGGCGGCGCGCCAGTTCCAGAAGCCTGTTCAGGGCAGGCGACTCGCCGTTAGCCGCCAGCGCGGCGTTTGCATATTCGCGGATCGCGTGCGGATAGTCGCGTTTGCCCTCGTAGATTGCACCTTCTTCGTAGCCATAGAGGTTTACATCGCCCAGTTTCTTGCGGCCCTCCTCGAGCAGCCGCAGGGCATTGTCAAAATCATAGTAGTCCCAATAGATTGTAGCCGCTTCCAGGTAGCCGCTCGATTCTCCCGGGGCAACTTTGGGGATGCGCTCCCAATATGGCGCCGCCTGCGAGAACAATTCGCGGTCTGAATAGATATCGCCGATTCGGGCGAGAATCTCGCGACTGCCGGGATTCGCTGCCAGCAGATTTCCCTCGATCATGACGGCTTCACCCGTCTTGCTGGGATCGAAATAAGCGAGAGAGCGAAACACGGAGGAAGCCGTGCGGCCCAGTTCGGGCTCAGCCGGATATTCGCCGGCCAATGCTTTCAGCACAGGTGCGCTTTCTTCAAAGTGAGAGCGCCAGAGATTTGCCTGCGCGACGTACTGTCCGGCAGCGGGATTCTTCTGGACATAGTCTTCCCAGGTGCCTTTCTCCTGCGGAGGAGCCCCTTGCCGCAATGTATTCAATTCGGCTTCCAGCTTTCCGCTGGCGCTAAGGTACTCGAAGAATTCGTTGCGCAAGTCGGTTTCTTCAAACCAGTGTTGACGCAGCAAGGCTTCCCACGCCGCCTGATCCCATGTGGGAGCGCTGTGATACGCCCGGAGCAGGTTGTGGACGAAATAGGGATTGTGCGGGAACCGGGCGCTTGCGTACTGGTTCAGCCGCAGATACATCTGCGGGCTGCCGCCGACAACGGATTGAAAGTAAATCTGCAGGCCGCTGCCGTCGAACTGCTTGACGGCTTCCTCTGTGAGTTTCTCGAATTCAGCATTTTTCCGGTGTCTCAGGTAATACCGCGCCAGTTTGTTGTACCAGGAACGATCCGGAAATCGCGCCATGGCTCGCCGGTAGACTTCTTCCTGTTCCGTGCCGATTCTGTTTTGCTCCAGAAAAACTGCCAGGCGCTCGTAGAGGCCGGGATCATCGGGATTGTGGTCGATTTCGCGCCGGAGCACTCCGAGTGCCTGCGGAATCTGCTTCAATTCGACCAAGCGGGCCAGGTAACGCTCCAGAACTCGAGCGTATTCGGGTGATCGAGGTCCAGTCTCTGCCGCGCTGCGCTCGGTTTTCACCTGGAACGCGGCATTCGGCTCGGCTCGTTGCGGCCGTGCGTTGCCCGTTTCGCCCGCATCCGATTCCTCGGAGTTTTCTTCTTCTGCGCTCTCGTTTCCTTGCGGCGTGAAATCCTCCGCTCCGGCAACGCGCAGACCGAGCGGGACTTTGTCTGCCTTGGTGGCAAGCTCTTGCAGGACGGAATCGTAAATGGCAAATTCGTCCTGCGTTTTGTCGAGACGCGCGTCCGCATCCGCCATGAGCAGCGCGACCCTGGTGCGCTCCGTTGCTTTCGGAAATGTTGCCAGAAATTCCTTGCCGCCCTTCAGGACCGACTCGCTCTTGGCGCTGCTCGCATAAAAATCAAGAAGCTTGGCGTGGAGTTCGGGACGGCTCGGCGCATCGGGGAAGTTCTTGTCCAACAAGGCAAGCAGTTCGGCGGCGCGCGAACGATGGAAATAAGGGACAGCACGCTGCTCTTCTTCTGAGTACTCGCTTGCAGGAGAAGCCGTGTTCAGGATCAGCGAGAGGATGCCGTTGAGGTAGCCGGGACCCTGATCCAGCGTGGCAATGTCTTTGTACAGGGAGAGTTCACCGCTGCCGAGGCGTATGGGAGTCTCCGGCGCACTGAAAAGCAAATCACTCAAGCGGCTGAGCGCGCGCTCCTGCGAATCGTTCGCTCCTTTGCTGTTGTAGAGGGCAAAGTAATAGCGCGCCGCCTCAGGATAAGAATGAATATCTTCCAGCAGCCGCCCGCAGACATAGAGTTCCTGGGGCGTCCAGGCCGATTTCGCCGCTTCTTTGTGCAAGCGCAAATTGGTGATGGCTTGCTGCGCGGCGTCCAGTTTTCCCTGCTGTTGGTAGTAGTAAAAGATGCGCGCGGTAGCCCGGAGGTCTTCGGGGTTCGCATTGAGCGCGGCGCGAGATTCATCCAGAAACTTACGAAGATTCTGGGTCTGCGCGAGAAGATCAAAATAGCTCTTCACCAGTTCCGGGTCCCAGGGCGGCTGAAAACTCTTTTCGTACACGGCGAGACCCTGTTGAACGGAGCCCTGGCGGTATTCCACCAGCGCTTTGGCCTTCACCTGGAAGATTTCGTCGCCGGGAAACTGTTTCTGGTAGCCGGCGATCAACTGATTCGCGGCGGTGTATTCCTTTTGGCTGATCAGGTATTCCAGAAAACGCGAGTAGAGCTGCGGCTCTTGCGGGTAGCGGGCAATCCAGGCGCGATACTTCGCGATCGAGACCTCTTTTGGCAAGCCTTGCGCCTGAATAATGCTGAAAATGCGTTCGAGTGCTCGCCATGACTGCTGTTCCTCCGCCGGTGTGGAACGCTCGGAAGCATCTGGAGGAGCGCCGGCGACCATCGAGAGAACCGCAATTTCATCCTGGGGCCGCAGTCGGCGCTCATAGAAATCCGCCAGGGCAAGTTGCGCGGCCGTTTTGTTGGCTGACTTTTCCAGATACAACTTCCAGTCTGTTTCCGCCGTGGTGAAGTCCAACTGCTGCTCATCTTCCAATGCCCGCAAGGAGTAAAGTTCGGCGTTCGCGGGTTTCTGTTGAATAAGTTCGCCAAGCGCCGGGCGCGTTTCCGCGGGAGATCTGTGAAACAGCACATTACCGTAGGGCAACGGCATCATGCGGAAAAACGCGCGCTCGATTGCTGTTCCCGCTTCCACGTTGCGGATCCAGGATGGCAGCGCTCCGCTGGCGGTTACCACGAATCCCGCGGCCACCAGCGCCAGAACAGCTCCTCCGAAACACACTCTTAGTTTGGGTGAGAAATCACGGAACGATCTCAATGTCCACCCCCTGCGATCCCATGTTGTGCGCAATATCTTCCGCGGTGACTGTGAGCCGGTAGGTTCCCGGTATCATCTGCTCCGGAATGAACAATTGCCCCGTATTCACGCCGGCCTTGGCATCCCACTTCAGCCCAACGGGAGCCGCTCCCTCCAGGCGTGCAACCAGGCTTCGCGTGCTCTGCGATGCGGCCACTTTCAGATCCAGCACTTGTCCACGCCGGAAGCGCTTCTGGTCCAGCCTGATCTGCACAACCGGCGTCTTGCTGGCAATCACAAATGTCTTTGCTTCGCGATAGGTGTGCCCGGCTCGGTCTCGCAGAACGAGCCGCACGCTGTACGTGCCGTCCTGCATATCCTTTGGCGCAAAGAAGCGCGTTTGCCAGGTGTCTTCGTCCGGCAGGTAGCGAAGTCTCTGCATCAGCCCAAAAGGGAACAGCGCAACAACCGAAACGATCAATTCATCCGTCTTCACGCGCAGAACCGGATCCCCAGGGCGGATGACCCTGGGCCTCAGTAGCGCGCGGGGCACGGCGAGAAATGACGTATAGGGCGTCACAAATTTGTATTGCCGGGCCAGCCGGATGATTTCGTCAATGGTCGCCTGGTCTTCGCCATCCCGTTGGATCTTTTCCAGCAACGCATCCACGCGGGCCCGCGCCCACAACCGGGGGAGCTGCGGGTGGTCCAGGGATTCGCCTGGAAGATTGGCTTTTGCAGAGATCGCCAGGGGCGTGCCATCGTGCACGCCGTGAACGCTGAACGCCGTATCTTGCTGCGCTTTCCGGTAACGTCCGACCCACATCGCCATCGAACCGGAGAACGCGGAATCCTGCAACGCGTACACAGAATCCACCGAGGTATCCGGCGACACGCTGAGCTGCAACTGGCCGATGGGGCTGCGGCCGATCTTTGAGAGAAACGAGGTGAGCTTGAAGTCCAGCGGCTCTGTTGAGAGCACGTTTTCCAGTACTCCGTCCTCGCGTGCCAGCATTTTCAGTAAGGGCAGATTGGCATCGTCACCCACGCCGAATATGTAGGTCTTCGGGCGGTTGGCTTCGGGAAGCCGCTTCCAGGCTGCTTCATACCAGCCGGCCAGCTTCCCATTCTGTATGGCGCCGCGGGTCGCCCCGCCGTCACTCAGCAGCACAACATACCGGTTGCCGTTGGAACCCGAGCATTGCCGCAATCCTTCCTGCAAGGCGCGCTGCAAATCCGTTCCGCCGCGCAGCCTGCTGGCCCGGACAAAATCAAGCGCGCGTTGAATTGCCCCGCTGTCCGCCGGAACGGGAGCAGCCTGGAAGCTTTGCGTCTGGCTGTTGAAGAGAATCAAGTTGAATTTGTCTTCGGGTTTTAGCGTTCGCAGCAGCGTTTCCAGCGCCTGATAGCTTCGCTCCAACTTTTCCCATTGCATCGAAAGGGAAGTGTCCATGAGGATGATCAACGTTTTCGCGGGGCCAGAGCCTGCCACGGGGTTTCCGCTTGCTGCGCTCTGGCCCTGTCCTGTGCCCAGCAGCGCCTCCGCCGCAAAGAAGCCAGGTTCGTTGTTGCTGCGGAGGGGAGCCGTCTCTGTCGGGGGAGGCTGGCCGCTGATGGGATTCCTGTGCGCAATCACTTGCAGCGTATCGCTGCCGGCGCGATCCAGGTCGAACGTCGCGACAAAATCTTCCGTCAAGTTGACGTTTTGCCCTTCGAAGTGACCTTTGATCAGGTGCGGCGACTCTTCATCGAGCTTCAGTGGATACGCTCTTGCGGTGGCCTGAAATTGCGTCACTTCGTGAGCCGCGTGCAATTCAAAGTTGAGCCGAAAATACCGTGCAGCCTGCGCCTGGTACGCGTCGGGCCGCAAGGGAATGGCGAAATAGGATTTGAGGTTTTCGACCGGGATGGATTCGTGATACTCGAACTCCAGCCGCTTTGTGCCATACGCCGGAATGGGCACGATGCGCGCACTGAAAATGGCGCTTTGCTTGGCTTCTTCCGCACCGCGCTCCCCCATTTGCAACAGTCCCGGATCGATCGACTGCTGCTTCAATTGGTTGTAAAGGTCTTCCGCGCGCTTGCGCTCAAGGATCACCGCGGGAATTCGTGTGGGTCCATCCCAGACGACGAAGTCGGAAACCGTGGCCCGCGAAGGCAGCGCGAAAATGTAGTTGCCCTCTTCGATCTTGCCGGTGTGATTCGCAAACACCTGGCGCACGAACACGCGCGCGTCGCCGTTATCGATCAGGACGGTAATTTCCATCTCTTCCAAAGAAAGAATTGCGGGATCGGGCTGCGCTCTGTCCCGCGGAATCAATACACCGCCATCCGCGAACAGCGTGAGCGGTGTGACCAACAATAGGAAAATCGCGGTGAGTGCTTTTCTCATGGTTGTAGTTTCTGTTCCTGGATTCGTACCAGTCCGTTGTCCGTTCCAACGTAGATATATCCCTTGCTCTGGGCGAGCGCGGTGACATTCTGGGAAGGCAAGCCCTCATGCATGACAGCCCAACGCGACTTTTCCCGGTCATAGACGTACAGGCCATTTCCCAGCGTCCCGGCAAGCACGTACTGGGGTGTCACCAGCATGGCGTTGGGGTTGATCTCCATTTCAGCGGTGGCCTTCTCGAATGTACGAAAGTGCCCTGCGCGGTCCAAGCCCGTGATTCCGCTTCCGTACGTCCCCACCATCCATTCATCGCCCACGGGAACAACCGCGGTAATCCAGTTCTGCTTGAGTCCGGACGCGCCCGCCGTGTAATTCATACGGACTTCTCCTCTCCCAATTACGGAGAGGCCACCCAGCGTTCCCACCATCAGGTCGTCACCGGAAACTCCTAGAGCATACACATGGTTGTTTACTAGTCCATGAAACGCATACATGCTGCGGGCGCCATTGGCGTCGAGGAAGGTCAGTCCCGCCGGGGTTGCAATCGCCAATCCTTCGCCGTACGGTACGACGTCCGTGACGTGGTCGGCGATGAGCCCATCCGCGCGCGTCAGCACCTGTTCCTGGTTTCCGGAAGCTCCCATGCGCACCAGGCCGTTCGCCGTGGCCACTGCCACCGTCCCCGACTTTGCATCCGGCCAGATCCTGTTCACGCAGAAGACGTGTTCGTTCTCCACGTGCAAGACACGCCGGGAATCGCCTGGCAAGAGATCGAGCCCGCGGTCAAAATAGCCCACCCACAGTTGTCCGTTCATGTCTGCGGCAAGCGCCGAAATATTCCGATCGCTCAGAACGGCAGGACGCGGTTTCAGGACTTCCTTCCAGCCAAATCCATGCTCCGGGAGTTCGTACATGCCATTCCGCGTCAGGACATAAACGCCGCTGTCGGCCCCGACGAACTGCTGCACTTCCGCGAGTTTCGTGGAGCCCTGTCCATTGAGGCCCGGCCGCCGTTTGGTCAGGGGAACACGCACGACGCCTTGATCTTCCGTGCCGACGAGTAACTCCTCGCCGCTCAGGAAGAGCGAAGTGACCAGCAGCCCTTTCCCCAGCACGCGTGAGAATCGCCCGCGGTCGAACTCGGCCACACCCAAAGGTGTACCGACGTAGTTTTTTTCTCCCGCGAGGGCGATTGCCTGCACTTGCGGGTCGGGCAATCCTTGCTCTTCGCCAAACGATTCACTCGTGCCGGCGTGCCAATGCAGAACGCCCTGGTTCAGCGTGCCAATCCACAAGTCCACTTCGTTCCCGGCGAGCACCTGGACGTAGAGATTGTTCAGGGTTGGATGCAGCTCTCGAATCTGTTTCCCGTCGTAGAGAAGTACGCCGCGCTTCTTTGTGCCGATCAGAAGATGTCCCGCAGCAACAGGGAGGATAGCGGTAACCGATCGCACTTCGGCATCGGCCGGATAGATTTGACGGAAGCTTTTTCCGTCGAAGACCAGGATTCCCTCTCCAGCCGTAGCCAGGACGAGTTCCGGCTCCGAAGAATCTCCTAACATACCTACTGCCAAGGCGACCAGTGGGGAAGAAGGTAATTCTCTTCCGGCCACAAATTGCCGCAGGAGGGCGCCGCCAAGATCGTATTCGGAAAGCCCCGAGGGCCCAGCTATATAAAGATGATTCTGAAAGCGCGCTGTCTGCAGAAAAACGTCGGGCGAGCTGACCACCTCAAATTTCACGTTACTCGGAGGCAAGAAGGGCCGCACCAGGAAGCGAATCTCATGCTCCGAGCGCATTTCTTGCGCGGACTGATGCAAAGCTCGCGTTGCCCGCCATGCGACAAAAACGCCCGCCAGGGCAATCGCAGCGAGCGCCGCCCCGATAATCGCCCAGAATGGCAGATTCCGATTTCGACCCATGGTCCCTCTTCGAGAACCCACAACTATAATCCGAGTGGACGCGAACGAGTACCCTGCAGGAAAGACTCCACTGCGATTTCACAAGAAAATGCTTCGTTTTCAGTGCAGGGCCGCCGACTCGGATTGTGTCGGCAGATAGACATTGTGTCTCATAGACTACATCCCCAGCGTGATTCTGCACAGATGAAGTCGTCGCTTTGCCAAGTTCTGAGGCCGGTGGTGAACGAGGAATGGTGAGGGGAATACTTCACAAGGAGGCCGCGCAGCGCGAGTGGCTACAGGACGCCTGCTCCAACAACCTGTAACCGCCGGGTGCGGCGCAATCTACGTTCACAGTCCATCAAGCCAACGTGGACTCTCTCTCAACCGCCGGGCCAACACTTCGGGCTGGTCACGAGTGTCGCTGCCTTATTCCGCTCGCCCGCAGTCTTCCCTTCATCGTCGCGCCGCCTCCGCGACGAGATGGTGCAACGCAGTCTCGGTGTCCGGGGAAAATTGAACAATCTTGTCCAGCCGCGTCAGTTGGAACAATTCCAGTATCAAGGACTGTGAACCGCATATAGCCAGCACACCACCCTCGCCCAGCCGTTTCCGGATCGCAACCAGCGCGCCAAGCCCCGTGCTATCGACAAAAGTAACCTGGCTAATTTCCAGGAGCACCACGCGGACCCCTGCCGAAAGCTGTCCCATCACCTGCCGCTTGAATTCCGCTGCCACGTCGGCGCCTAAGTGGTTGTCAATGAGCAAAACGACAAGCGATCCGGCCTCCGATTTGGTTTCGATTCTCATGCTCGCTATGCTCTTTCCGGACGGGAGCATTTCGACCTGCGCTGCCACCGCGGCGTCCAGGTCTTCCTCGATCGCCGAGTGTAAGGGGTGACAGAATTATGGAGCTAAGTCCCCAACCCCACCGACGCCAGCGCAGAATCCCCCCAGCCAGGCCCCGGCCACCCAACCCGCAACCGGCCCGAAAGCGACCACGAATCCTCCAGCGGCTCCGGGGAAGACATAGGACTAGCGGTTTTTACAGGTCGCGCTCTCCACGCGTGTTGCTGAGCTTGAACTGCCTCAGGAACGCAACTGCATGAGGAAGGGACACATGAACTATCGGCTTCAAGAGGGCTGGCTGGGGGAAAGAGGCAGTAGAAGTCAGCCCTTTGAGCCGTTGCCAATGGAGAGAATCGCAGGCGACGGCTAAAACCAAGCTGGCAGCAAAGACGTGCCAGGAGAACGGTTGGAGCGGGACTGAAGTTCGGCAATTGGAAGCAAAGGAGCCGGAATGTGTGGTTCGGTCACGCGGCTGAACAAGAAGCTGGGTTGTGGGTTCATCCTTGGCGAAGACGGCTGCGAGGCGTACTTCGATCTCTCTTCACTGGAAGGAATGGACATCCGAGCGCTTTCGATCGGGAAAGCAGTGGAATACCAGGAACACTTTGGCCACGAGCGTTTGCGGGCCGCCGGTATTAAGGTCATACCGAATTCCCAAAGTGAATCCGCGGCGGGGAGTTGAGGGTTTAAGTCTTCTTTTTCCGCGAATCTCATTCTTAATCACCGAGGACAGTTTGTCTCCGTGCGCTTGATACAACCGCTGATGGGCGCTGACACGATGAGCATGAGATTCGCAGCGAACTTAGGAGTAGAAAATGAAGGCGAAAGGTTCGATCACCCAATTGCTTAGGAATCAGCGTCCCGGCTACATCCTGGGCGAAGATGGCTGCCTGGTGGCCTTTTGATGAATCGTCGTTCGATGGGCCGGAATCTCAAAAGCTCTCCGTCGGGAACTGGGTGGAATACGACGAGTTCGATCCCACACAGGGCAGACAGGCTATTCACATTAAGCCTATTTCGAGTGTCCGAGGAAGCAGGTAATTCGAGTGGTGGGTTCGCTGGGGAAGCGTCGAGGATATGGAATTTCAGTCGATTGAGCCTGCGGTTCTGGCAGCGCTAGCCGAAAAGGCCATGCAGGAAGAAAAGAGGATGCAGAATCCTTATCTCAAAGCGCTGATGGTGCGCCTGAGTCACCTCGCTTTGGAACTGAAAGCTGCTCTAGAAAAGGAGAGGGGCGCGGACCAAACTCAGCCATGTTCGGGGAAAAACAGTCTAGATTACGAATCAACGGCAACCAAGCAAGATACCGATCCTCCTCCCCCAGTGCACGCTTCGGTGGTGCAGGGCCTAGATGATCTGGCACCAACCGAGGGGAGATGAGCGGCACATTAGGCTCATTTCGAGAGTACGAGGGATAGGATAATTCGAGTGGCGGGTCCACACTTTTATGAGGTTTACGACTGATATTCTGACCCCACTCACGGCTTTCTGCCTCTTCGGCAGCGGCTCTGAGTTTGCGTCGCAGGAAAAACAGCTCAACCAAGTAATCGTCGAGGGGGCGGTTGAGTGGAGCAAGGCGGCGAATGTCGTTTTCGTCGAGATGCAGTTCAACGAGCAGGCGAGCAATCGCGAGGTCAATCATGTGAGCGCGCCAGGTAAAGGGGGACGCTCAAATCCGCAGACATTGCCGGAAGCTTCTCTTCCCAAAAGCCGTCTATTGTTCGCTTCGAACAGTGTCCATTTGACGGTCAGCAACAGAAAGTCCCTTGAATCTGCGGCGGCATGGTTACGTCTGCACCCAGGAGATCGTGTTCTCATCGTCGGATATTGTGACGACTCGGGTTCGGAGGCGTGCACTGCTGCGCTGGCGGAACGCCGCTCGGAAGCGGTGCGGCAGTTTTTGTTGAGTCTTGGCACGCGAGCGGATCAAATCGCGGGCGTCAACGGTTGGGAAAATCTAACCGGACCGTGCCGTGCAGGCGCAACAGAGTGTCAGCGACAAAATCGGAGCGCACGTCTGTACCTGGCTGAGCCTGCAGGGAGTTTGAAGTGAGATAAATCAGAAAAACCGGAATTGGAATTAGAGAGCTCCAATATTTCCCATGAGCGGTTTGCGCGAGCGGGCAACGCATACGGAATCTAGAAGAACGGACAATACGAAAAACACAATACATAACTGGCTACCCAAATCCATCCTGATGCAATTGGCTATTCTCATGAGAAGGGCATGTTGACGGAACGTTACCTTCCTCAATCATCTTTCATGGCAAGTTGAACGCGCGGCCAGTATCATCATTCTTTCGTTGTCGACTGTGGCTGGCTCGGCAAAATCCTTGATCCTGCTGCTGTGGTCGGATAAGGAAAGTCTTTGTACGTGACTCGTCTGGGAAAAGCCCGTTGTGAAGAGTGACCGATGCAAGTAGTTTCCATCCAGGTAGCTTTTGGTTTTCTCTTGGCGTCGCTGGGTCTTTTGGCCCCGCTCGTTCTGATAGCGAGCCGGACGAAGAGAGCTCGGGCGTTCGCGATCACACTGATTGTTGGTTCCAACGTTGTTGGCTGGTTTGTGGCTGCCCTTTGCTTCTGGGGAGAGTCCAAACTTGCCCTCACCTTCTCCGGCTTCACGCCTTTTCCCTTCGCGCTTGGGCTCGACAGGCTCAGCGCGTTTTTTCTTCTGTTGATCTGCACGGTGGCAGTTCCGGTCGCGATTTTTGCGGTTTCGTATTTCGACAAGCACTACGGCGAGCAGCGCCGGAACTGGATTTGGGCTTTCTTCTCCCTCTTCCTGCTATCGATGATCACGGTTGTAACAGCATCCACTGGTTTTGCATTTCTCGTCGGTTGGGAGTTGATGACACTTCTCTCCGCTGGGCTAATCCTAATGGAGGGGGACTCGGCTGAGCGCCGTCATAATGTCTTCATCTATTTGCTGATGATGCATGCAGGCGCCGCTGCAGTGGTGGCGAGTTTCTTTCTTTTTCTGCCCTATTCGCACAGCCTGGACTTTGCGGGGATTCGCGCGGCCAGCCCTGTCGTTCCAGCGGGAATCAGGGTCCTGATTTTCCTGCTGGCCTTCGTGGGATTTGGGACCAAAGCGGGCATCATTCCGCTCCACCTCTGGCTTCCTCGAGCCCATCCAATCGCTCCCAGCCCCGCGTCAGCGCTGATGTCCGGCGTGATGTTGAAGACGGCGGTGTACGGGTTTGTGCGCTTCGCTTTTGATTTTCTTGGCGGGGGGCCATCTTGGTTTGGATATGTGGTTCTTGTGGCCGGTGCGGTCTCCGGCCTTCTCGGCGTTCTGTACGCAATCGCTGAACACGATCTCAAGCGGTTGCTGGCCTACCACAGCGTGGAGAACATCGGGATCATCTATCTAGGACTGGGAACGTCATTAGTTTTTCTGGCCAATCACGCGCCGGTTCTGGCGGCGTTAGCGCTCATCGCAGCTCTCTTGCACACTCTCAATCATGCTCTGTTCAAAAGCCTGCTGTTTCTCGGCGCGGGCGCTATTTCGAATGCAACCCACACGGTGGATTTGGAGGAACTTGGCGGGCTACAGCGCCGGATGCCGGTCACCGGAACGGCTTTCCTCATCGCTTGCTGCTCGATCGTCGGGTTGCCGCTGTTCAACGGTTTCATCAGCGAGTGGCTCACCTTTCGGAGTTTTCTGGCTGGCTCCGTTCTACTAAACACGAAGGCCCAAATTGTGCTGCCACTTATGGTAGGTGTCCTTGCTCTAATCGGAGGGTTGGCGGCAGCGTGCTTCGTGAAGGTCTTCGGCGTGGCCTTTCTGGGACGGCCGCGCAGCTCGGAGGCCGAACATGCGGTCGAAGCGCCGCTACTGATGCGCGGCGGTATGACCATGCTCGCGGCAGCTTGCCTGCTGATTGGAATCTTGCCGGGAGTTCTCTTGCGTCCACTGGCCTCGCTGACCCAGGTTCTGATTCCCGGCGCTGGCGTGCCAGACGAGACCGTGAGCATCGCGCGCATCATTCCGTGGATCGCAGCGATCATCCTGGGAGTGACCGCCATAACCGCCCTGACCACACGCGTCCAAAGGATGGCTCCGACGTGGGGCTGTGGTCTTTCGCAGTTGACGAGCCGTATGCAATACACCTCAACGGCTTTCTCGAAACCAATTCGCTTTGTCTTCTCATCCGTCTACAAGCCCGACCGCAAGCTCGACAAACTTCCCACCGACAAGCCTTACTTCCCCGTATCAATCTCCTATCGTTCGGTCCGTACAACCTCTTACGAAAAGGCACTCTACCGGCCATTCGTTGACCTCATTGTTTCTGCGGCGCATCAGTTGCGGCGCTTGCAGACGGGAAATATTCAGGTGTATCTGCTTTACATTTTTCTCACTTTGGTTGCGCTACTTACTTTCTTGAGGTTTCAGAGATGACCACGGTAATCAACGTGCTCCAGGCATTGATTCTCGTTCTGGGGGCCCCGCTTGTCAGCGGAATCGTCAGCAAGATCAAAGCTTGGATCCAGCGACGCCAGGGGGCCAGCATCTGGCGCCCTTACATTGAAATTGCCAAGCTCTTCCGCAAGGAAGACCTCGTCCCTCCATCCGCATCGTGGGTGTTTCGCTTCGCGCCCAAGGTGCTGTTCGGAACTACGATATGTGCGGTCGCATTCGTTCCGGTGGTACACCCTTCGGCGCTACTTGCCTCCCGTGGCGATTTCTTTTTTCTTGTGTATGTGCTAGCGCTGGGGCGATTTTTTCTGTCCTTGGGGGCGTTGGATGGGGGTAGCGCATTCGGCGGTATGGGGGCCAGCCGCGAGGCACTGGTTTCCACGCTAGCCGAAGCTCCGTTTTTGTTAGGCTTGGTCGCGATTTCCATTTTGGCAGCCCACGCCGACATCGCCGGAATGGTCATGTGGACGCTTCAGCGGAACGTTTTTGACATTTCGGCCGTGCATATTCTGGCCTTCACGTCTCTTGCCATGGTGGTGCTCGCCGAGACGGGACGGATGCCGGTAGATAATCCGACCACCCATCTCGAGTTGACGATGATCCACGAGGGAATGGTTCTGGAATATTCCGGACCCAGCCTGGCTCTGGTCGAGTGGGCGAGCGCCGTCAAGCTCCACGCCTTGCTGGCGCTCTTGATTTCCCTCTTCGGGCCCTGGGGAATGGCGTCAACCGTTTCGGTTTGGGGTACGGGCGCCGCGCTGCTGTTGTATTTGGCCAAAGTTACAGTTTTGATGATTCTGCTGGCGTTGGTTGAGAGCGTGGTAGCCAAGCTCCGCATGTATCTCGTCCCGGATTTTCTGGGAGTTGCTGCTGCAGTTAGTGCACTCGCGGTGATCTTTACGACGTTGGTCAAGGGGTAGCGAAATGGGACTGGTGGCAATTGCGACGGGCAAGTTTCTGAGTTCATTCTCCGTTTTTCTCTTCCTGACGGTTCTCCTCATGGTTGTGGCGCGCCGCATCTCGACGAGTGTTCTGCTCTTCAGCTTGCAATCCGCGATCATCACAGCGGAGGTTTTCGCCATGGGAGTTCGGGAGAAACTGGCGGCGGCCTACGTGGTTGGCGCGTTGGTCTTACTGATTAAAGTCATTGCCATTCCGTATGCCTTTTTCCGATTGGTGGACCGGCTGAAATCACCGCGCGACGTGAAGGCTTCGACCACTCCGACGCAGTCCGTATTTATTGCCGGTGCGATGATTTACCTGTCGTACGCGGCAGTTCATTCGTTTGGGCAGACGGTGCACGTTCCGGAGGATGCTCTGGCTGCGGCCGTGGCTCTGATTCTGACGGGTTCGTTTCTTATGGTTAGCCGGAAAAAGGCTCTGATGCAGATGCTGGGACTTCTCGTCCTGGAGAATGGGATCTTTCTGGCGGCCTTAATAACGACGTTCGGCATGCCCTTGGTCATCGAGATTGGAATCTTTTTCGATATTCTCGTGGGATTGCTGCTTATGGGAATCTTTACATTTCGCATCCGCGACACCTTTGACCATTTGGACGTGTCCAAGCTGCGGCGGCTCCGGGGTTAGGCGGATGATACTCCTGCTTCCATTGATCTTCGCGTTGCTGGGCACCGTGCTCGTTCTGGGTTTCCGGGACCGCCGTGTGGCCACGCGTGCCGCGCTCGCAATAGGGGCCTTGGAAATTGCCTCGCTAAGCGCACTCGTCTGGCAGGTCCACAGGCAGGGACCGCAGCAGTTGGGCCGCTATCTTCGCGCGGATGGATTGAGTTCGTTCTTCCTCATGAACATAGCCTTTATCTTTGGCCTGGTCCTGGTCTATGCATCAGGCTACCTGCGTCACATACCAGAAGGACGGTTTTCATCGCCGCGGTGGTTTTATGCGCTCGTCTTCTTGTTTCTCTTCACGATGGTCAGCGTCTGTCTGTCGGCAAACCTCGGTCTACTCTGGATCATGATGGAAGGAACGACGTTGGCATCCGCACTCCTCGTCGGTTTTTACAATACGGAAGGGGCGGTCGAGGCCGGGTGGAAGTACTTGATCGTTTGCACGGTAGGAATCGCATTCGCGTTGTTCGGAACCATTGTGTTGTATTTGGCCGCCGTCCAGGCAGGCATGAATCCGGCTGCAGCGCTGGACTGGGTTTCTCTGATGGATGCGGTCCCGCGAATGGGCTTCGACCCGCACTTGGTGAAGCTGGCGTTCGTATTTGTCATCGTCGGCTATGGAACGAAGATCGGCTTCGTGCCCATGCATAGCTGGCTTCCGGATGCCCACGCCGAAGCACCTACGCCCATCAGCGCATTGCTCTCGGCTGTCCTCCTCAACTGCGCCATGTATGCCGTCATGCGCTATGAGGTCATCGTTTCCCATGCCACGGGGCCCGCCTTTCCGCATACGTTGCTGCTCATCTTTGGGCTGTTGTCCATGGTTGTTGCCGGCTTACTCATCCTGGTGCAACGCAATCTGAAACGCCTCCTGGCCTACAGCAGCGTGGAGCACATGGGAATCATCGCCATTGGGCTGGGATTGGGAGGCCCGCTGGGACTCTTCGGCGCACTGCTGCACACTTTCAATCACTCCGTGGCAAAGTCCCTGCTCTTCTTCAGTGCTGGCAATGTACGGCACAACTTCGGGACGCTGCGCATGGATAGCATCAGCGGTATGAGCCGCACGTTGCCGCAGACGAGCGCGGCTCTGGTCGTCGGAAGCCTAGCAATTGTGGGCCTGCCGCCCTTCGGTCTGTTCATCAGTGAGTTCGCCATTCTGTCCGAAGCCTTCGGCCAAGCCCGATTCCTGGTTGTGGGCCTGTTCTTGGTTATGCTCTCCGTGGTCTTCGGCGGCTTCGCCTTCCATCTTCTCCGCTTGCTGGGTGGTGAGCCGGCTGGCGTCCCTTCGAGTCCAAAACTGATTCCGTCCGAGTACGCTGTGATGGGAATCGCCGCCTTTTGCCTCCTCGTCTTTGGGGCCCGGATTCCTCATCTCTTCGGAGTCTTTCTGCAGGAAGCTATTGCGGTGATGCGATGAACGAGAACACGCCAGGAGCAGTCCCAAGCGGCGAAAGAGGCTCTGGCGGACCGCCGCTGGTGCTCCCTCGCGGGAAAACTGAATCTGTGGCGCGTCTTGTCACCGTTTTCGGCAGTCTTGGATCTGATCGCGAGAAGCGTGTCCATTATGTCTTTGATGTCGGAGAAGCGAAGTATTGGGAGACGATGGTGGCGGCCAGCGGTCCCGTCCGCTCGATTGTGCCCGAGCTTCCCTCCGCGGCTTGGTATGAGAGGGAACTCCACGATCAGTACGGCATCGAAATAACGGGACATCCCGACCTGCGACCCCTCGTGTTCCATGAAAACTGGCCCGAAGGTGTGCATCCGATGGTGGATGCCGTGAATCAAGTCCCATGGGCGTCGCGTGAGTACCGTTTCCTCACGGTGCAGGGCGACGGTGTCGCGGAAGTGGCTGTGGGTCCTGTGCACGCGGGGATTATTGAGCCAGGGCACTTCCGGTTCAGCGTCGTTGGCGACACTGTCTTACATCTAGAGTTGCGGCATTTTTACACGCACAAAGGCACCGAAAAGCTTTTCGAAGGCAGCCTCGTGAATGCCGGAGCGATGATTGCGGAGTCCGTCTCTGGCGATAATTGCTTTGCCCATGCGATTGCGTACTCTCAGGCGGTGGAGAACGCATGCCGGGCTGAAGTTCCGCCCCGGGCCTCGGCCATTCGCCTGATTGGTCTCGAACTCGAACGGCTCGTCTCTCACATCTCGGATCTGGGTGGGTTGTGCACCGACGTGGGTTTCAGTGTTGCGGCCGCGTATGCGACACGCATCAAGGAATTCCTGCTTCGTGCCTCAGCGGATTGCTCCGGAACGCGATATTGGCGTGGGATTGCGGTCCCGGGCGGTCTCCGGTTCGATCTGGAGTCGAGGAAGATTTTGGGGTTGAGTCAGGCTGTTTCACTAGCGGCTCGCCAGTTTGCGGACCTCGCTCGTGTCATCTTGGAGACACCCTCGATCCAGAACAGGTTTGAAACGGCTGGAGTTGTCAGCCCGGAAGTAGCGCGCGACCTCGCCGTAGTCGGACCCGTTGCGCGCGCGAGCGGCATCGATCTCGATGTGCGCCGCGATCACCCTTACGGGCATTACAAGAGTGCGCAGTTTGAGGTTCCCGTCACGCACTACGGAGATGTGATGGCCCGTGCCAAGATTCGCATTAAGGAAGCGGCGATCTCCGCTCGTCTCATTCAGCAGATTGCCAGTGCTCTGCCAATTGGAAGTGTCTTGGCCCCGCTAGAACTTGACGGAGAGATGCACGGCTCCTCGGCGGTTGAGTCACCTCGCGGTGAACTCTATTATTGGTTGGAAGGGAGCGACGGGCGGCTCACCCGCTGCCACATTAAGTCGCCGTCGTTCCAGAATTGGCCCGCAATGCCCTTTGCCATTGCGGACAACATCATTGCGGACTTCCCGCTGATCAACAAGAGTTTCAATCTCTCCTACTCCGGATGTGACCGATGATTTTTGAGGTGCTCGAGCGAAGCTTGCAACAGCCAAACCGAGTGATCCCGGTCGAGGCTCTATTGGGGAACTGCGACGGAAGCCGCATGCCCGATGTCACCTCAGCACGCTTGACACCTGCCATCGCCCAGAGGCTCGTTGAAGTCTGTCCCACGACGGCGTTCAGCATGGGAGAACTTGGAGACCGGCCTTGTCTAAAATTGTCCTACGCCGAGTGCATCGGTTGCGGCAGGTGCGAGGAACCTAGTGAGGGAGCAGTAGTTACAGCGCCACGGTTCACCTGGTGCGGATTGCCGAAAGCGAATTTGGCGCGGCTGTGGGATCTTGAATCGCACACAGAGATCACTCCCCCGCGCCCAAATCCAGAAATGGTGCGCGGACAGATTCGGTCCCTCTTTGGAAAGGCCCTAAACATCCGCCAGTTGGACGCCGGCTCGTGCAATGGGTGCGAGGCGGAAATCTCCGCGCTCACGAATCCATACTACGATCTGGAGCGATTCGGGATTCATTTCGTCGCCTCTCCCAAACATGCCGATATGCTTCTGGTCACCGGGCCGGTCACTCGCAATATGGCTGAAGCCGTCAAGACTACGTATGAGGCCGTTCCATCTCCCAAACTTGTGGTGGCGGTGGGAGCCTGTGGATGCAGTGGGGGCATCTTTGCAGGCAGCCACGCTGTCGTCGGCGGCGTGGACGCTGTCATTCCCGTTGACGGCTATATCCCCGGGTGCCCTCCGACACCGGCAATGCTGATGACAGGAATCCTCGAGGTTTTGCGGCGCCGTACCGTGAGGTGACGCTTACATGATTCCGGGAGTGCTGGACTACCTCTGCGCGCGAACTGTGCACGAATCAAACGTTTTCACTGGATTGGGGTTAGCCTTGAGCGAAAAGCAGATTCCCGAAGTTATTGAAAATCTTGGAAACCAAGATAACGAATGGAGTCGTGAGAAAAGGCTCTGGTGCTTTGCAAGCAGGGGGCCAGGGGTTCGAATCCCCTGACGTCCAGCAACTTCTCCTCTGATTGCAAAGCACTCACTAGATTCATCTCTGCCCCAACCTCTCGTTTTGGTCTGTCCGCGAACTGTGCACGAAAGGAGCGTTTCGGTGCATTGAGGTTTACGTTGGGCGAAACGCAGATTTCACCATTTATTGGAAACGTTAAGTTTGCCCCCGCAGTCGTTGGATGGGGCGATCTGCAGCTTCGGCCTCAGCGCAATGCCGGGAGAACTCGCAGCTATTCGGCGGCTTCCCTCAATGCTCGCGGCTAGAGATGTCAGCTATCGCAGCCACCAACAACGATTCCGCGTCTCCGGGACCCCAAACTACCTACTACATTTTTATGACGGCCACTCTTAGTTGCGGGCACGGTACCCAGAAGAACTTTCCTCTGAATAACTTCCGCACCACCTATTCCACTTCACATGCCATGCATTCGGTCGCGAGCCGAATGCTCGGTTTGACCGCGATTGATCTGGTAAGCCGTAGAGACACCCGTCACAGTTGATTTTCCTTCTCCTTCATTAATCGCGATTCGCGAACTCGATATTTCCCCGTGGAAGGCCAAATTTCCTTCACAATGTTCACAACTCTCTGCATGACAAAGGAGTTGGCTCCCCGGGGAGGATTCGAACCTCCAACATTTCGGTTAACAGCCGATTAACCAACTTCATCAGAACTTGCCGGAGTTGGCACTAATCGAAAGAAATCAGCAAGTTGCGACTAAACCCGACGAATCACTTTCTCCTTCTTTATTCACTGATTGTTCGACTTTTGCCACCATTCATCGCGATTAGTATTACGTTTTTATGACAGCGGGTAGGGAAAGCCGCTCGGGCTTCGATCTCCTCGAATGTCGTTTCTGGACCGCGAGGTCGACCAGCCTCTCATCCGGGATTCCGACTTGAACGAAGCCGACGCGCGGCTTCGTTCAAACGCTAACCGGACAACACCCTTACGATTTGAGTTATTGTGTCTCCTCCTCTTGAATCACAGTCTAATCCCGATTTGCTACAACGCCGCGCATATTCCCAAGCAAGCTCGGCTCATGGCAAGCGGTTAAGAGGTTCCGGCCCGTGTACATGTTGATAAATCTCTACGGCCAGTGATCGGAAAATGTTGGAGACGACAGACTAAAGGTTTATGACCGTCTGGGTGGAAGCACTCTCCAGCAACGATGCGGAGGTCTGAAATGCATTGCATGGGACAGAATCCCGTTCGCTTGACGCTTGTAACCTCCCTCGTTATCAGGAATCATACTGGAGAAACTGGAGACAGTGGCGGCATCGATGCAGCAACATCTCGTTCATCCTTCCCATCGCGAATGGGCGATGGGGCTCGCTGCTGCAAGCATGGGTGCGATGTTCTATGTCGGGCTTTACCAAAGCCGAGCGGTGCGGCACATTTGGTGTCCAGTCTTTGCCAAGGGCTGTGAGGCGGTGGCTGACGCTGCCTTCGCGAAGCCGTTCGGCATCCCGGGCGGATACATTGCGACGGTTCTTTACGTGGTGATCCTTTTGCTCTTGATGGGGCCGACAGCCAAGCTTTGGATATGGGTACCGCTGTTGGTTCTTGCTTCTGCGGCTGCGCTTGCGAACTTCCTCGGTGTTCGTGACATGGTGAATCTCGGGAGCTTTTGTTTCTACTGCATGCTGACGACTATTCTTTCTCCGACTCTGTTATGGGAGATATGGCGGCTGCGCTGAGCCGCGTGCTCAGCGTTGTCGGTTCTGGAGGCTATGGTCGATGAGTAATGGTGCGCTGCCTAGTCAGAGTTCAGCCGTTGGCACTGTCTCGAAGAAGGATGCGGGCTACGTCTTTTACGAACTTACGCGCAGCATTTGCCCGAAGTGCCGGAAAGTGATCGACGCAAAGATCGTGTTGCGGGACAACAAGGTCTTCATGGTCAAGCGATGCCCAGATTGCGGCCCGTTCGAGGCGTTGGTTTACGGCGATGCTGAGGCATACACGAGTTTCGGCAAATTCAACAAGCCGGGAACGATCCCGCTTGCCTACGGAACTGACATTCGAGAGGGATGTCCCTACGACTGTGGCCTGTGCCCCGACCACCAGCAGCACGCCTGCCTCGGCATCATTGAAGTCAACAGCGCGTGCAACATGGATTGTCCGCTGTGCTTTTCGGAAGCTGGCCCCGGATTCAGCCTGACGCTCGAAGAAGTCGAACAGATGCTCGACGACTTCGTGAGAACCGAGGGGAAACCCGAAGTCATCCAGTTCTCGGGCGGGGAGCCTACGATTCATCCCCAAATCATCGAGTTCGTCAGGGCAGCCAAGCAGCGCGCCATTTCCTTCGTGATGATTAACACAAACGGGAAGCGCATTGCTCGCGACGACCGATTCCTCGAACAACTCAACGATGTCCGGCCAGCCATCTACTTCCAGTTCGACGGCTTTGATTCGGAGACCTATCGCATTCTTCGGGGAGAACCGAACATCTTGGAGGAGAAACTGCGTGCACTGGATCGGCTTGCTGAGATCGGCCTGTCCGTCACCCTTGTTCCGGCAATAGAGCGGGACGTGAACGAGCATGAGATCGGAAAAATCGTTGACTTTGCCATTCAACACCCGGCAGTGCGAGGGATCAATTTTCAGCCAGCCTTCCATGCGGGTCGTCACCACCAGCACGATTCGATGCACCGGATGACCATTCCCGACGTTCTTCGGCTGATTGAGTCGCAGACGAAAGGCACTTTCAGAACCAGCGATTTTGTTCCAGTACCTTGTTGTTTCCCCACGTGCAACTCGGTGACCTATGCTTTTGTAGACGGAGATCAAGTCACGCCCCTGCCGCGGATCGTCAATGTCCATGACTACCTCGACTACATTTCCAACCGCGTGCTGCCGGATTTCAGTTTGGAGGTAAAGCGGGCTTTGGAAGGGCTGTGGTCATCTTCCTCGGTGGCGGGCTCGCAGAAATCGGTCGATCAGGTTTTGATGTCCTGTCAGGCGTGCAGCGTTCCCGACTTCAGCCTTGGTGATCTGGCGAAGCACATGATGATGATCATGCTGCAAGACTTCATGGATTCATGGACGTTCAACCAAAAGAACCTGATGAAGTGCTGCAAGGAATTCCTGCTTCCGGGCGGCAAGCAGGTTCCGTTCTGCGCTTACAACAACATCGGGTACCGCGAACAGGCGAGAAAACAACTTGAGGCCCTTGAGCCCGAGCGCAAGCGGGCGAGGGCAGAAGGCCGCAGGTTCGAGCCCCGACCCGTCCAATTTAACGTAAAGCAGGTGGAGGTGCCTGCCACTGGGCTAGTCGGTATCGACTCACGGCGGTGAAATTCATGGCTACGAAGGACGACGCAACTCAGGTTCCCTCCGGCGACGAGCACGTGAAGCAGTGCTGCGCCAGACTTTACGAAAGCGACCTAACCCGTTTTCTGCTGGGTGACTCGTTTCATCCGGGCGGCTTGCAAATGACGGGGCTGCTCGGGCGCATGCTTGGGCTGAGTGCGGCCAGCCGGGTTCTGGATGCGGCGTGTGGCAAGGGGACTACGGCGGTCTTCCTAGCGAAAGAGTTCGGGTGCGAAGTATTCGGCATCGACTACGGAGATCAGAGTGTCGCGGCTGCACGGTCACTGGCACAATCCGAGCATGTAGACGCTCGCGTGCAATTTGAGCGTGGCGATGCCGAAACTCTCCCGTTTCCGGACGGGTCGTTCGATGCCGTGATCTGTGAATGCGCCTTCTGTACCTTTCCCAACAAGGCGGCAACAGCCGGAGAGTTCTTCCGCGTGCTGCGTCGGGGAGGGCACTTAGGCATCAGCGATCTCACCCGAGAAACAGTACTCCCGGCGGAATTAGACGGGTTACTCGCATGGATTGCATGCATCGGCGATGCTCAGACCGTGGAAGGTTACACCCACTTCCTTCAAGGTGCTGGCTTCTCTGTGGGCAGCATCAATCAGCAGAATTACGCTCTTGAGGAGATGGTGAATCAAGTCCGCGTCAAACTGCTGGGCACGGAGATCATGACCGGGCTGAACAAACTCCAACTGCCCGGTGTTGATCTAGGGGCGGCCAAGCGGATGGCGGGCAGCGCAATGGCGGCGGTCAAACGGGGACAACTCGGATATGCGCTCATCTGTGCTACCAAGCCGGACTCGCGCTGATCTTCAGGCAGTCCGGCTAGTGCTTGCCCGCACTGGAGAACAACCATCGCTTGGGAAACCGGAAACCAGCGGGTCAGACGGTCCTATCATTACTCTTTTTCGTGCTCAGCCCGAGCACGCGATATGTCAGTCATATCCCACAGGTACCGCTAAGAATTACCAAAACTCCGGAGATTCCAAGCACCCAGCCAAGGTAAGGATGACCATTGACGAGGATTCCCGCAATCCCAAGACCGATCCCCAGCCCCACGCGCAAGGCGCGATCCATTCGCCCTACATTCAGAAACGTCGCCATGTCGGCTCCGGTGTCCGGCGTTTCATCCAGAATCGCCGCAGTGTCCAGTTAGCTGGGCCCAAAATGGGGCAGATAAATTTCCCAAGGAAGCAGCAAATCACAGCAATTTCGAGTTTACACCTATCTAACAAAACAGAGTGTATAAAGATTATCAATCACGTCGCGCTCAGCGAGACTTGTCCATAAATGATGCCCCACGCTTGTTGGCTCAAACCTCTTCCTGTGACCCGGAGGTTCGTGGCAGTAGCAGCAGCGTGATTGAATCCTTCGATCCGGAACTCGGGAAACTTCGATTCGGTCAGGGGTAGTAGTTTCTCGTTCAGATCTGCAGAACGGGGCGGAGGAAAGGCTGCAGATTTGGTTGAAAACGTCTACTCTTGTGGAGCAATCACGATGATTCGCATGCCCAAGCATTCGGTCCATAGCCGAATGCTCGGCCCAAACTGTGCAATTGTTTGAGGTCGAAATTAAATGGTGGCCTGGCTGGACTTGAACCACAGACCTCGCCCTTATCAGAGTAGCGTGGTTAGGTTTTACAACAACTTACAAGACCGCGGGGACTGCCAAACTACGCGGAAGTCGCATAAGACATCCCATTTTGTGGGTTGGGTTGTGGGTTGGGAAGAGTTCACGAACTCCGAAGCAATCTCCCACATTCATCCATTCATCTCCCAGAACCAAGTCCTTGGATAGTTTCTGGATTGTCCGACATCACGGGGAATTCAGTGGGAATAGAGTTGGGTCATCAGTAATGCAACGATTAGCTTGGTGCTTTCGCCCTCGGGCGCAAATACGCATAAGCGGCTTGACCGAGGAAATCCTGAGGTTCCAAGGGTTGATTGGACCGGCGCCAGGCCCGCGGTTCGCCCTTAGGAATTGCCGTTGCTTCCGCTCTTCCTTGAGGCGCACCCGTCGCGCATGGTGAGGTTGCTGTTCAGCTTTACAATCAGGCGGAACTCCGAGAATCTCGGTCGGCACGAATTGGGATTCGATTTCGCGCGCGAATGCGCCGAATTCGACTCGGATCAAGCGTCGGAGTTCTTCTGCGGTCCGTTCGCCTTGCTCTGCAAATTCCTGTGGCGCATAGAGCACGAATTGCCTGCCATCGTTGATTCTGCCGGCGACTCTGCTTCTCTCCCTGCTTGTGGCACGGAGTGCACTCATGTGGGTCTGCCGGCGCGCGGTCAGAGTCCCATGCTTGTTGAGGGCAACCGGACAGGAGCGATGAGGGACCGGGGGTTCAGCAGACAGTGACGGGCAGAAGCTTTATGATCGGGAAAAGGGACAGAACAATGACAGAGCAACAATTCGACCTTGAGAAGCTGCGGCCTGCAGAACATGTGTGCGAACCCGATCCCCGCAGCACGATGTTCGCGATGTTTGACCGGACAAGCGGGAGTACGCGCCCGATGGAGCTGGCCGACCACCATGAACTGATATCAGCCTATGTGCTGCATGCGGGCGTGCCGCAGGAGATCGTGCTGCAGTTCGAGACGGCAAGAAACGTATATCTGTATGCGTGGTTTGTTTACCGCTTTTACCCGGTGGCGGAGCACCAGTGCCTGGCGTGCCTGGAGCTGGCTTTGCGGGAGCGGCTCAAGGAGGAAATCAGGACGGGCAAGATCAAGGGCAAGAGACCCGCGCTGCGTCTTCTGCTGAAATACGCTGTCGACAACGGGCTGGTGAGGAACGAAGGCTTCTCGGCGTGGCAGAATCGCGGCGAGATCAGGAGCCGGGCCCGCGTGGAGATGGAAAAGCTCCACGAGGTGTCGGAGAAAAACCTCGCCGTGGTCACGTGGGACGAATCGGACATACAGATCACAGCGGAGGATCTGGACTGGGATTACGTGAAAATGCTCCCTGACCAGCTGCCCCAGCTGAGAAACGACTATGCACACGGCAGCACGGACCTTCACAACTGGTCCCTGCGGTCGTTTCAGATTGTCAGCGAGATCATCAATCAGCTCTGGCAGCCGCCCGCGTGAAGCGGCTGTTGCTGCTGCTATACGGCGCCCTTCCTTGCGTGAGGGATCGTCACCCCTGCCTCCGCAGGGGCAGGCTCAGGGCCGAGACGAAAGGCTCGGGGCTCGAGCGCCTAGAGCCCGACCGGCGCCCCGCCGGACACGCCCAATTGGCTGGATGCGGAGATTAGACCCCCTATTCACCGCATAGATTGCGTCGATTGAGCTTGCCAATGCGGAGATTAAGCCCTATAATCTACGCATGATATGCGGAGAATGAGTATGTACATCCACGAACAGGCCGAATGGCCGAAACTTCACTGGAACAGCGAGGCCCTCACCGGTCTGCTGGCCGAAGTGCGCCATCGGCAGGGGCGGCTACTGGGGCAAATGCAGGCGCTCGGGTTTGGGCTGAGGGAAGAAGCCGTGCTGCGAACGCTGACCGAAGATGTCGTCAAATCGAGCGCTATAGAAGGACAGGAGCTTGATCCGGCGACCGTCCGTTCCTCGATCGCGCGCCGCCTGGGAATGGATGTCGGCGGCCTGACGCCTGCCGACCGTGACGTGGAAGGCGTCGTCGAGATGATGCTCGACGCGACGCGGAACTATGACAAGCCACTGACGGAAGAGCGCCTGTTCGGCTGGCACGCAAGCCTGTTCCCTACGGGGCGCAGCGGTATGCGCCGCATAACCGTTGGCGGGTGGCGCAACGACAGCGACGGCCCGATGCAGGTCGTGTCCGGCGCGGTCGGCAAAGAGCGGGTTCATTTCGAGGCGCCAAAAGCGCCGCGTCTTGTGCAGGAAATGAGCGGGTTTCTGGACTGGTTCAACAACGGGCCGGAAGTCGATCCGGTCCTCAAGGCCGGGATCGCGCATCTGTGGTTCGTGACAATTCATCCGTTCGACGACGGCAACGGACGCATCGCGCGCGCGATTGCCGATTTGTGCCTCGCCCGCTCGGAAAAAAGTTCGCAGCGTTTTTACAGCATGTCGGCGCAGATCCGGCAGGAACGCAAGGCCTATTACGACTTGCTGGAACATACGCAAAAAGGCGAGACGGAAATAACGGAATGGCTGACATGGTTTCTGGAATGCCTGGGCCACGCGATTGACGGCGCGGAAACGCTGCTGGCAAGCGTGTTGACGAAGGCCCGGTTCTGGGAGGGCGTTGGCGCGTCACCGCTGAACGATCGGCAAAGACTGATCCTCAACAAACTTCTCGATGGCTTCGAGGGCAAGCTAACGTCATCGAAATGGGCGAAGCTGACGAAATCATCGCAGGACACGGCGCAGCGCGATATCACGGACCTCGTTCAACGGGGAATTCTGGCACGCAGCCCGGAAGGTGGCCGAAGCACGAGTTATACGCTGACTCGCCGTTAAGATGCTGATTGCACCAGCTGCGCCTGACAGTGGCAACGAGCGGCCGAGTACGGGGCTGAAACAAGCTTACGAACGGAATAGCTGAGGATTGATCGCATGGACGTAAAACGGAGTGACGATGTCACAGAAGAGGAGAGCTGATGCCTTCTTACCATTTCGAAAGAGCCCTGTTTGTGGTGGGTGAACCGAATTCCGGGAAAAGCAACCAGCTGCGGAGCATGTTTCGTGATGTCCGTCTGGGAACGGGCGGAGATATACCGACGCAAAGAAGACTTCTCGAACTCTACCGCCTGTCCAATGAGCGATGCCTGTACCTGCGCCTGACCTCGCCTCACGAAGCGGGAGAATCTATTGGCAGAAAGCGGCACGGGCGAAAGAATTTCCTGACAAAAACAGGTGAGATAATCGAGGAAAACACTCCCAGGATGGGAAAGCGATGGAATTTTGCCGGAGCGCTTCAGGCCAATGCCAGAAACAACATGCCGGATGTCGTAAAGACATGCCGGGCGTTCGTCAGGTATTTCGAACCGGAACGGACGCGGGTTGTGTTCCTGAGTCCGGACAGGCACGGCAGATCGCTGCAGGAGACGGAGCATATGGTGCTGGTTGATCGGTTGCGGGAGATTTCTTCTGTGGAGGTCTCCTGGATCGATGCGCGGAACCGAACGGTGAACGGCCTCCTGCTGGCAGATTTTTTCGATTTCATTTGAGGGAGAGGGGTGAACATCGACAAGACAGGAGGATGAATCATGGAATTTGACGAATGGTGCGAGAGTGCAGAACAGGTTGTGAACGGACATGACCTTAAAGTGCTTTCCGGTTCCGACGACCATCTAGTTGATGCGCAAGATAGAGTTGCTGCAATCGTCCCTGGGCACTACGCCTCCGAAGAACATGTTACGCACGTTCTCGAACGACTCGGAAAGCCAGCTGCCGCAGAGTTTGTGCGTCAAAAACTGCCCGAGAGCAAGGCTATTCGCTCTGGTGATCTCGGTGAAATTCTTGCAACTGAGTACATCGCCGAAAACACGCCCTATGAAGTGCCTATAAAGAGACTGCGGTGGAAAGACCATCGCAACATGGCAATGAGGGGTGATGACATTATCGGCATCGAACAGAATCCAGAAAATCGACGCCTGAAATTCCTTAAGAGCGAAGCCAAGAGCCGGGCCGCTCTTGCCGCCGGCGTTTTGGTAGATGCGCGCACTGCCTTGGAGAAAGACGGCGGCCTTCCGTCGCCGCACGCCCTTGCATTCGTATCTGAAAGGCTAATGGAAACGGGCAATCAAGGGCTGGCGGACGCGATCGACGATGCTCAGCTCAAGGACGGCATAGCAACCGCCGATGTGGAACACTTGTTGTTCACATTCTCAGGGAACGACCCGACCGCACTTTTGCAGGCGAGTCTGCAAGGGTATGGAGGCACGATACACCAACATGGCGTGGGACTCCGCATCGCGGGGCACACGCAATTCGTGCAGGATGTATTCGAGAAAGTGATGGCGGATGGCGACAACGATTGAACAAATCCAGGCCGATATCCAAGCTGCTTCAGTGCCGGGGTTCCGGGGGCGCCTTCTCGCACGCGGTCAGGCACGATCGATGATCTGGCGCGACGGCGCCTTGCCCGCGAACGCTCCTGAATTTTCTGCGCTTCTCAGCTACGACCTGCAATCTTACGGATACTCGCTTCTAGGCCTCGGGCTTCGCCTGCTCGACCTTGGCGGCGACGCAATTTTGGCCCGAAGCGCGTTTGAGCAGGCCGCGACGGCCCTAGAATCCGTCATTTCCAACGGTGATCGCAATGACAGCGCGCGCGATTTTCATTATGTGATGGCGGCGGCCGCGTATCACGTTGGCCGATTCTCGGCACGCGCATATTCGCTGCTAATAAGGGTGCAGGGCGACAATAACTTCTCCCCAATCGAGGTGGCATTGTGTCACCTGATGCTCAGAAACCTCGACCAGCTTGAGCGACTAACTGTCTCGGAACGACTGGGGGATGCACGGGGCGATGCCGGCCTTGCCGCTTACTTTCAGACCCAATGGGAGCATCTGGCAAATGATCAACCCGCGATGGACGGCGACGGCAATTCGTTCGTACTGGAGGGACTCGACCTCGCGGTGACTGATAATTTCTACTCCGCCATCTCCATTTTTCTCCTGGCACTTGAGCATGGCGACCAAGCTCTCGTCACTCAATCCATCGAAACCATGAACGTCGGCCTTCGTGCCTGCGGTGACCTCAACTTGATTCCCCAGTGGTGGAATCATAGGGTCGCGATCCGGTTGCTCGGTGATCTTTGGTCATCCAGCTTTCACCAAAATCTGCACCTGATACCGGCGGCGGCCGAAGCGGCCTCATGGCAGGAACTTCGTAGCCGGTTTCTGGCACTTCTGTTGCGCCGCAAGAGAGCCGAAATCGATTTGTGGCCTTCGCAAATTGCAGCCGCCGCGCGGGCAGTCAATCAATCTGACGATCTGGTCGTCTCCCTCCCCACCGGGGCCGGAAAGACTCGTATTGCTGAACTTTGCATATTGAGATGCCTTGCAGCAGGCAGGCGAATCGTGTTCGTGACGCCGTTGCGCTCCCTATCCGCGCAGACGGAGGTGGGGATGCAAAGGACATTTGGGCCGCTCGGAAAGACAGTTTCAGCTCTGTATGGCAGTATCGGCGTCAGTGGGTTCGAAGAAGACGCCATCAGGGAGCGCGACATCGTCGTCGCAACTCCGGAAAAACTGGACTTCGCTCTTCGCAACGACCCGTCGCTCCTCGACGACGTTGGCTTGGTAGTCCTCGACGAAGGCCACATGATCGGGCTCGGCGAGCGCGAGGTACGTTACGAAGTCCAGATTCAGCGCTTGTTGAAAAGGCCTGACGCTAACCAGCGTCGGATTGTCTGTTTGTCCGCGATACTGCCTGAAGGTGGCCAGCTGGATGATTTTTCTAATTGGTTACGACGAGACCAACCGGGCGGCCTGATCAGTGATTCCTGGAGGCCCACCAGACTGCGCTACGGCGAGGTCGTCTGGAACGGAAATGTTGCGCGTTTGAATCTCCGCGTTGGGGATGAGCGGCCGTTCGTTCCACGGTTTCTTACCGCGCAGATTCCACCGATAGGAAGACGGCAGACTCCCTTTCCTAGGGACATGGGAGAGCTCTGTTTAGCGACCGCATGGCGGCTGGTAAGCGACGGCCAGACCGTTCTGGTGTTCTGCCCTGTTCGCGCTCACGTCGAACCTTTTGCTAACCGGATCATTGACCTGCATGCTCGTGGAGCGTTGCCATCACTGTTTGCCGGGGATGCGAATGAGCTGCAGACGGCACTGGTTCTTGGCCGCGAATGGCTGGGCGAAAACCATCCTATTCTTCAATGCCTCAAGCTCGGAGTCGCAATTCACCACGGCGCGCTTCCAACGGCTTTCAGAAAAGAGATAGAAAGACTTCTCCGCAGGGGCGCGCTGAAGGTGACGATCTCATCCCCGACATTGGCTCAGGGCCTAAATCTGACCGCGACGGCGGTGATCTTCCACTCATTATTCCGGAACCGACAGAGAATCGAGAGTTCCGAGTTCAAGAATGTAGTAGGGCGGGCGGGAAGGGCCTTCGTGGATGTCGAAGGTCTCGTTTTGTATCCGATCTTTGACCGTCACGCGGAACGCCTTCGTGACTGGGAAGGGCTTATCGCGGAAGTAGGTTCGCGTGAGATGGAGAGCGGACTTGTTCAACTCGTATTAGTCCTCATTCAGCGAATGTATCGTCAACTAGGACGACCACCGCTCGACCGGCTGGTTGACTACGTTCTCAACAATGCCAACATTTGGACTTTTCCGGAACTTCCAGGCGAAACTCCGGTCAGGCGCGAGATTGAACTCAACAGATGGAACGGGCATCTGGCGTCCCTCGACACCGCCATTCTCAGTCTTCTTGGCGAACAGGAAATCCCGGATGATCATATAGCTACCAGACTCGATGAGATTCTTGGTTCGTCTCTCTGGGAGCGGCGGCTAAATCGCACCGACGAAGCGACGCGGGCCGCCATCAAGAATGGCCTCCTCAACCGGGCGCAACACGTCTTCGCAAACTCAACCGCGCGCCAGCGGCGTGGTTATTTTCTTGCCGGCGTTGGCCTCGACACCGGCCATGCGCTTGACGGTATAGCGGCAGTGACGAATGAGCTCTTGGTGCAGGCTAATGGTGCAATGCTCAATGGTGACAACGACGCGGCGATTGCGGCGATCACGGCTTTTGCGGAAGGGGTGTTCGAGATTTCACCGTTTGCGCCGGATGAACTCCCACACAACTGGCGCGACATTCTGAATCTGTGGCTTCGCGGATTGCCCATCGCCCCCGCCGCTGTCGGGCAGGAAGACGAGGCGCTCCGATTCGTTGAGGGCGCTCTTGTCTACCGTCTGCCATGGGCGATGGAAGCTGTACGCGTCAGGGGAATTGCAAATGGTGATGCGATAGGCGACGGGCTTACCCTTGAGGATGTGGAACTCGGCCTCGCTGTCGCGGCCGTAGAGACCGGTACCCTGAATCGATCAGCAGCCCTATTGATGCAGGCGGGTTTTACCTCACGGTTAGCGGCTATCAAGGCCGTACAGGATACCGACGCACGATTGACTTCCGGCACCGAACTGAGACAGTGGCTAAATTCTGACGCGGTGATCGCGCTGACACAGCAAGCCGACTGGCCGACTCCTGAGACAGCGCAAATGTGGTCAGCGTTTTGGAACAACTTTACACCACGGGCCACGTCTGTATGGACCGAGCGCATCTATTAAGTGCCTGCGGCTTGGAGTGCCGAAGCTGCTCCCCCGCCGAGCGGCCAAGCTGTTCGTATCCATAGTGATCCTGAAAGTGGAGACGCGCTTGTGCTCTCGGCGAACGCGACACGGTTCGGTCGTCTTGAAAGTGACCATGATCTGAATCCCGACCGCGCGGGTCTCGTTATTGCATCCGTTCTCGCTGATCGAAGTGGTGTGGAGATCAAGTACACAGGTCCCGACGATCTATGGCTGGTTTAGCGAGTCGAGCTTGGGACCACAAAGAAGATGTATCGGACAGATTCTGACCGTCGCACGTCCATCGGGAGTCGCTCTCCACGATGGAACAACCGCAACTTTTTTGGCCACAGACTCATTATGCTAATTGAGGCGACGATAGATAGAAAAAGTCGTGGCATTCCCGAGCTATGAGATAGAAGAAGTTTGAAGTTGGCTACCATCGCGGGGAAGATACGAGGGTCATGAGCTGCACCACCCGCAAGTTATCCGAAATGACCGACGAAGCCGCTTTTGAGAGGCTCGCAACGGCCATCCTTCGTGAAGCGCAGCCGGAATATGCCTCTTTGCTTCATCCTGGCGTCAATTCAGAGGATAAGACGGTCAAATCGCCGGTGGACGGCCCAACTGTTTCAACAGCAGCTTGGAACGAAGACGGTCCGCCTGCCAACCCGCATGCAGGGCCATGAAGACTTTTCGCTCGGGCCCATGCGAATCAAATTCCGTGATCTCTGGCGGCAACCCCTTCCCGAGGGACAGGCTAAACTGAATGCCCGGTATGAGAAAGGAATAGGAGCGCCCCTCCGGGGCTCGTTCGCCGCGTGCCGGGGGAAACGCCGTCCTCGTGAAATTCAGTTCTTCATAAACCGAGATCAATGTAACTACATTTTTCGGGAATGGGCTTAAACTAAGAAGAAATTGCCGAAGCGTCTCTTCATAGGGGCCCAGTTCGAGCCGTTCGTACTTCTGGCCGTGCACCGGAGCCCAATCATGAACCGCAGCTCTCCAAAAAACGCTCAAAGCGAAGTATTCGAGCTTATCAACATCAATGGCTGGAATTAAGGCTCCTGCATACGTCTTTAGCGTCGGAATGGACCGGATCGGCGCAACCTTTCGCAGTTTTTCCTGAAGAGGAAAACCGGTGTCCTTCGCCATGTGAGACAGGACCCACCGCTCCCCGTTTTCGCTGAATTTTTGCTCGCACTCCCGGCACAGCACGTAATCCTTCATTTGCCGCGACGTGTCTAGTGTTATGTTCGGAGAGACGAATCGGGGATGTGGATTCCGCTCAGTAGGGCTAAGCAGAGCCTTGAAAACGGCGGCGGGGAGAAAATGGCTCTCCTGGAGATCTTTCTGCAACAGGCAGAGTTTGCACTTTCCTTTCTTCACTAGGGACCGTCCGTCCCCACTTGGGGATCCACCGGCCTGCTTTTGTTACGGTAAGCGTAAACGACGGTAGCCACCGAATCGCCTGACAACGTTCGATCCTTCAACTCTAGCGGCACTTTGATCGCTTGCCACATCGTTCTCATTCCTCAGACCGATTCGATCAAGAGTTTCAGTTTTGGCTAAAACCCCGTCGTGAGGCATACCATCGCTACAGCAAGCGGCGGGGTTCGAAGTAGCTGCAGAACGTCATTCTCCTTTAAGTGGAATTCATTAGATGGAATCAAACCTGTCGGCCTGCGCTTTGCTAAGGACGTCTCTCGGTGGATCCAACCATCCAAAATGTGAATAAATCTCCAAAGCTGCCTCGAGTGCGACCTCTCGTTTTTGCGCTTGGAGTTCTGTCGGGGACAATTGCCTTCCGACACTAAAGCTCTCATCTCGGCACCAGCGGTCTTGCCCTAGAAAGTGAGAGCCTCCGAAGATGTCCTTCGGCCAAACTAATTCACGACCGGCCAGCCCGAACAACTCAAGCGTAACCGCAGCCTCGGGCAACAAGACCCCACGTTGCGCCATTCGTGCAGCGAATTCGTAGGCCGCGGTCGCCGTATCCAGGATTTCAAATACATGGACTCGATCACCTAATTGCGGGATGTCATCGAATGCGCGGTTATGAGCGAATTGAGCGCTTCGAAAGAGAACCCAGTGCTCGACACGATTGATTCTGTCCGGCTCTGACTTTTCGATCTCACCCGCGACCCATTCGTTACCAGTTTCCAGTCCATCGATCGAGAACCCCGGATAGGGATACCACCTCTCGACGCTCACGTAAGAAGACAGCATGAATTGACGACATTGCTCGACATCCCGGAACCGGGCAAGCTTGAATTCTGTCGGACGGATGGCAATGCGCCAGCGCGGTTTCGACCACACTTTCTTCAAGATATCGTTATCCTGCAATCTCCTCCGCTGCTCCCAGAATTCCTGTGGTTCAGGCTCAACAACTCGAGGTGCTGTGGTAGGACCTTCTGACAAACTGGAGGACTTCAACTTGTGGAGGAGGTGGGCGCAAACCCCCTGGACACCGTAATCCGCAAATCGCAGGAATCCTAAAGTGTTTGGCAGCCCAGGGATCTCCGTTTCGTCGAAACGAACGGGAAGGATGTATTCGGTTCTTTGTGAAAGCGCACGCGCTTGGGCATTCTTTCGCTCGTGCGTTGGCCACACTTTGGCGGCGTAGGCAGCCGAGGCGAGCATCAAACAATAACGCGCCTTTTTCTGGTAGATGTCAGATAAATGCTCGTAGAGGTCTTTCCCCCACAAATCTGCCTGTTCGTACCGGTCGTAGAAGACTCTAACTTCGTTCTTCTTGAGGCAATCGGCAATTGCCTCTGCCTCTTTCCGTTGTTCACCGGCGAAGGAAATCGCCACGTCATATTCAAACATTTTGGTTAGATTAACACAGTTGGCCCGGGCGCTCAGGAAGCGACGACCATAGGATCTCAATGCATTCCGATGGTCTTGCAGTGGCGTTGCCCACTTATTTGGCACTCCCCAAAGCGGATGCTAGGCTCGGCGGTGCCATGGCTTCGGTGGACCGACTCTGGGCTGTTCCAGTGGTGGGTATTCTGAGCGCGTCGTTCTAGAGACGCTTCCCAAGGCTGGCAAAGTGGAATTACCAACGGATTCGCGGTGGTATTTCGCTGAATGGCAGCTGGCCGCCCTCGTCCTTCTCCTTATGCAAGCTCCCTCGCACCTCTCCTGCCGTGTAGGAGGCATCTACCTTATCCTTGCCTCTACCTGGACCTAACGGCCGACCTTCAACTGGACCAAGCCTTGACAGCTGATCCCAAAACCTCTCGGGTGTCAGCGAGAGATATCGTTCCGCCCAAATCCACTTTACATGACCCATGTACGCGGACAGGGCCGGCAACAAGCTCCGCGGATTCTTCCCCTCTTTTAACATCACGGCGAGGCGGTGTACGGCAAAACTGTGACGCAAATCGCGAAATCCGGGCTCTCTGCCATCGCTCGTGCGCGGACGGATTCCCGCATGCCGCCTAAGTCTTTGGAAACCTCCACGCAAGGTGCTCTCCACCATTGGTTTATTTTGCTTATCTACGAAAAAAATCGCCGTGGTTACTCCCGACGCAGTTCGCAATTTGGAATAGGCAAGAAGATGTTTTCTTAAATTCCGACCAAAAGGAATTGTTCGTGCTCGGCCTCCGCCGGCGTCGCCAAGTGTCACAAGCCTGTTACGTAAGTCCAGACGATCCACTCGCAGGGAAATGACTTCGCGCATGCACGCTCCCGTGCCATAAATAAACAAGATCAGCGTCCGCAGGGCCACCGGATCAATTCTGACCCAGTGTCCAAACTGGAATGTCCTGGTAGCTTGGAGCAATCGCGACAGCTCTTCACGCGAATAGATGTAAGGCTTAAATGGTTGTGGCCACGCCAGCCGGGGTCGCGGCATCGGGGCCCGTTTCAGCTCGCCCCGTAACATCCAAAACTCGAAAAATGCCCTGAGCACGTTGTACTGTCGCCACCACGTGGCCGGTGATAGTCCTTTGCCGTCCAGGAAAGAAAGCGTCTGTTCGGCGGAGATCAGATCGAGAGAACAATCGCCCACCTGTTTCGAGAATGTCCTTAGATGCTGGCTGTCATTGCGGAATTTGATTCCCCTCAGATTCTTCCATTTCACGTACTCCTCAATCGCCCGGGGAAATCTCATAGTCCCACGGTCAGGTCGACTTTCACTACTTCCATCAGCGATTCCCTTGTGAACTTCGCGTACGTACGAACTGATTCACAGGAGCGATGCCCCAGAAAGTCAGCGATGTCTTGCAGGTGCGTGCCTTTTGCCAGCAGGTGGGTGGCGCAGGAATGACGTAGACTTTGGGGTCCGTAATGCTTCGACTGAATTCCCAACGCGATCATTCGCCTAGCAACGAAGCGCGCGATTGTGTGGGCGCGCATCGGACGAAATGGCTTGCGCCAGGTCACGAACATTTCGGGGCACTCGCACTTCGGCCGGACATGGTCGATATAACGACGAATCGCTTCCCCAACCTCCGGTTGTATTGGAAACTGTTGCAGGCCGCCCCGCTTCGCGCGGCGCACCGTAAAGCAGTTCCGCTCCCAGTCAATATCCGATAGGCGAATCCGAGTGGCTTCACTGCTTCGTAACCCGTAAACGGCGTATAGCAGTAAGAGCGCCCTCGCTCGAATGGTAATCACACTCCTTCCTTTTGTGGAGCGAAGAAGTTTCAGAACATCGCTCCACTTCGGTCCTTAAGGTTCAAAGATGTCCCTACGAAGCACGGGCCCTCTGATTCCGCCAACAATGCTAGTTGAGCACCAACCGCGGTGAGCCGCGTGATAAAAAAAGGATCGAAGAAAACCACACTCACCCGATAGCGTGATGAGGTTCCAGTTGCGAGCACTCTCGGCAAGGTAATCGTCTATATCTCGAAGGCAGACCTTGCCGAATTTCCGGTGTTTCCGCCCCAGCCATCGCAAGAAATTGGCAGCTCGCAGGCCACGTTCGTAGACTGTGGTTTCCGCCAACCCGAGTTCGCCGCTCATTCGAGCCTTGTAATCCGCCAGTTCCTGGGAGAATGGCTGAGCACGTCGAGCCGGTGGTAAGAGCCGCCCAAGAAACCTGAGTCATTTACGGACAATCCAGCGAAAATACAGGATCGAGGTGTGCCCAGGAGTATGTTTGCTGTACCGATGCCGATCGTCAATCCAGCGCCTAGCAGTTCGTTCTAACTCTTCTTCGGATACATCCCGGAGCTTGCGCATGGGCAGGATCGCGACGAACCGAAGCAAATGGCCCGCTGCGGTTCGCAGGTTGACCAGCCCGACCCCGCGCTCGTGCATATGTGCGATAAACCGCTGTCGCTCTGCCGCTAGCGGGGCCGCTCTGTGTCGTGCGAGAGCGCGGGGCTCCTTCATGCACAGTTCAAACATCAGTCTGAAGCATAGCGACGATTCAAGATAACCCCTTAATCGAACGATGAACGCAATGAAGACGGACAGTCTGGCTGCCCTCGCTCAGCCGCGTACTCTTCTTGCGAACTGACGGAACTACCCCACATAAGAAACATCGGGTTCTTAAGAGGTATACGCAACAGGTTGAAGTCTTGTACCACTGCTGACAACCGGTCGGCGAGACCTCTAACTCGGTAGCGCCATTCCTTCGCCCTCAGATACCACGCGGCCTTCGCTTGCACACGGTCCCGCCAGGGAAACGCCCCCTGTCACGCCCGTTGCCATTCGCTCCAGCCGTGAATACTAGCTCGCTTCGCTCTCTGTCCTTTCCGCGAGTCCGTTGCGATTTGGTTCCCCTGCCCGTGTGAGGGAACCAACTCTCAACTCACCGAAAGGACAAAGAAAATGAATTCAGAAAACGTAAAGAAAATTACAAATCAAGCTATCGAGCAACTCATTACCGCGCTCAACCAGGGCCGAAGTGAGACGCTGACACAGTATCTTGCCGCGATTGGTCGATTCCATCGCTACAGTCTGCGGAACGTGATGCTCATCGCATCACAGAAGCCAGCAGCAACGCACGTCGCTGGCTTTCATGCATGGCACAAACTCGGGCGATTCGTGAAGAAGGGCGAGAAAGGAATCCTGATTCTTGCTCCCATCGTCCGGCGAAAAAACGATGCTCAGGAACAAGAGGAATCTGTTGAATCATCAACCACTATCGGATTCCGCCCGGCCTACGTCTTCGACATCAGCCAAACAGATGGCCAAGAACTTCCCACAATCGGCCGGGTCAACGGCGATCCTCGCGAATACCGTGAACTGCTGGGAAAGTTTGTCGCCGAGCAAGGCATCGCTCTTGAATATTCGGAGGACATTGCTCCGGCGCGGGGCACTTCCGCAGGAGGCAAGATCACTTTGTTGCCCGAACAGGCTCCCGCTGAGGAATTCGCAACGCTGACGCACGAGCTAGCGCACGAAATGATGCACCGCGACGAGCGTCGTAGCAGCACCTCGAAGCGGAGCCGCGAGACTGAGGCGGAGGCTGTCGCATTCGCGGTTTGCCATGCCATCGGCCTGGATACGGGATCCGCTTCGCAAGACTACATTCAGCTCTACGAAGGCGACGCGAAGCTGTTGACGGCAAGTTTGGAATACATCCAGAAAACCGCATCCCACATTCTCAATGCAATCGGCGCGGAGCAAGCCTCCGTGCCGATTGCCTGAAGCACGGGTTCAAAGACAGTCACGCTTACCAGTCAGAAGTTTGATAAAGTACAAAGTTCTAATCCTGTTCGGAGAAAATATCGTAAATAGCGGTTCATTCGATACGCGGTCTACGAATATTGCCAGTTCATGGGGAGATAGGGTTCCTTGCCCGACCAGCCAGAAGCATTCTCGCGTGTTCTGATCGATCAGGCTCTCAGAGAGAGCGACTGGGATCTCCTTGACACCCACAGAGTGCGCTTTGAGTCGAGTGGACGCGATGGCCGGGCAGACTATATCTTGCTGGGCAAGAATGGTCCTCTGTGTGTGCTTGAAGCAAAGCGGCCCGATCTCGATCCCTATGACGCGAAGGACCAGGCACGCGGCTACGCAGAAAACGTTCGAGCACCATTCATAATTCTCTCAAACGGCCGGGAGCATTGGTTTTGGAACTACGCGCGCGCCGACCAGCGTGATGCCTACCGAATCGAACGCTTGCCTTCGCCACCAGACCTCGAACGTCTCCGACTCAAGAATCTTCAGCCGCCTCGGCCCCTAATGACGGAAATCGTCAATCCGAACTACCTCAAACTGTTCAAGCCAGACATAACTCTCTGGGGCTATCAGATCAAGGCAATGGACGAAGTCTCTCAACAGTTTGACCGAGATGCCCGCCGCAAGTTTCTCCTCGAAATGGCGACGGGTACAGGCAAAACGCTTCTTTGCGCTGCCCTGATCCGCCGCTTTCTTGCCACTCGCAATGCGGAGCGCGTGCTCTTCATCGTGGATCGCATTGAACTCGCCAAGCAAACTATGGAGGACTTCAATGTGGTTCTTCGCGAATATAGTCCAGTGATATTCAAGACTGCTCGCCGGCACCCGTCGGAGTTATTGGGTTCTAGTGTCGTGGTTGCGACGATCCAATCCTTGATGGTGGACCGCCGCTATCGCACCGAGTTCACGCCCTTCCATTTCGACCTTGTCATCAATGATGAAGCTCATCGTTCCATTTACGGCGATGCCCGCGAAGTCGTTCAGTTCTTTCAAGCTACGCGAGTGGGTCTTACGGCCACGCCGAAGGCATATCTAAAAAACGTCGATATCGAGGCACTAAGACAAGAGAACCCGAAGGCGCTTGAAGCTCGCGAGCTTCGAGACTCGTATCATTACTTTGGCTGCGAACCGGGATTCCCGACCTTCCGCTATGACATCGTGGATGCGGTCAAGGACCCTGAAGGTCCGTTCCTTTGTCTCCCGAAGATTTTTGACATCCGTTCAGACATCGCGACCCAAGCCCTCGCGGACAATGGATGGGCTGTCGTCATCAATGAGCAGGAAGAGAACTACAAAATCCAGGATCTTGAACGGAAAGTTTTTACACCGGAGCGAAACAGGGTCATGTGTGACGCATTCGTGAAACATGCCCAGCGTGATCCAGCGGGACAAATCGGCAAGTCCATTATTTTCGCAGTAAACCAAAATCACGCCACGAATTTGACCAAGATACTCAACGACATGCAGCCGAATCTGGCCGTCACGATCACATCCCGAATCGCGGATGCTTCAGCGATAGCCAAGGACTTTCGTGACGGCAAGCGTATTGAGCGGGTAGCCGTATCCGTCGATATGCTATCAACTGGCTACAATTGCCGCGATTTGCTGAACGTGGTTCTCATGCGCCCAGTCTTTTCGCCCACAGAGTACATTCAAATCAAAGGCCGTGGGACGAGGCGCTACACATTTCGCGTTGCGAACACCGAGTACGACAAAAAGTATTTTTGTCTGTTAGATTTTTGTGCGGTGGCTGAGTATTTCGAGGAAACGTACGATTACAGTGTGCCTCTCCCCGTGCCCCGGCCCACCGGAAAAACAAGACCAACTGAGCTGAAAAATCAAAATACATCGGTTGACAACACGCAGAAGCAGCCTTCCCCAGACGTGCCAACAAGTGAGGGCCAAGCCGACACAAAGACCAACACCGCTGCTCCAGGCATTCCAGTATGGGAGGGTCGCGACCTAATTGTCTCAGAGGAAGTTCGAATTGTCGGTCCGGACGGAGAAAAGGTTGACGTCATGACCTTTCGAGGTTCCTTTGAACGGGACCTCCGCGAGTTCAATCAGAAAGATTCAGAATTTCACGAAGCTGTTGAGGATGAAGACGACGACAAAATCGAGACTATTTTGGGTGAGCGTTTCTTCCACAAGCCGGAGATGTTCTATTCTTCCGATAAGCTAGTTCTCTCTTACGGCGTTTCCGCCCCCGCTTCCACTTTCGTGTATGGAGCACTGGGCAAGCGGCCTATCCCTTCAAAAGAGCAAGTAGTAACAGATACTGTCGATTCAATTGCAGCGCGCTTCAATCTGCGCTACAACGAGCAGAAATGGCTCAATGCGACTGCACAGTTGGTTGCAGATGATCCAGAAGCCCGTCAACGCTTTGTGCATGGAGATATGACCGTTTTTTCTTCTAGTCAGTTCAACCAACTTGGCGGCCTCCCCGCACTAACGAAGTTCCATGACCGTGACCACGTTTTTGAAGCGCTGCGACAGTCAGCGCTTGTGCGCAACAGCACCATCTAGCTGCGGAGAGATCTTCATGGAAAGCAACAAGCAAAACGGAACCAACTTCCAGTCCTCGGGCCTTCGTCAGAAGGTGGACCAACTCATGGATATTCTCTATTCGGGTGGCGTCAACAACCCGATGGATTCCATTGAGCAGCTTTCCTATCTGATATTCCTGCGATTGCTAACCGAAAAAGATGAAATGCTTGCGAGTCTAGATAAAAAGCATTACAGGCGAATCTTTTCGGGAGACTGGGCACGATATGCATGGGGGAATTTTGTCACGTTGACCGGCGACGAACTTTTCAACGCGGCTCGGGCTGCAATTGAAAAGCTCCACGATCTGCCCGGACTTTCGGCCACCGGGAAACTCCTGTTCGAGCGCGCCACACTCAAAATCCATGACCGTCCGACACTTCGCGCTGTCGTCCAGGCCATACATGATTTGAATCTCGATCCCCAGCAAGGTCACGATCTCAAAGGAGACATGTACGAGTATTTGCTGAGCAAACTCGCCACATCGGGCACGAACGGGCAGTTTCGCACGCCCCGGCACATCATCGAGATGATTGTAGCTCTTGTAAACCCGATGCCAAGCCAGCGTATTTGTGACCCAGCTTGTGGTACGGCAGGCTTCTTGATTGCTTCCTATAACCACATACTTTGCAACAGCACTTCGAAACCCGCTCGCGCACGTGGAATTTGCGACGGCGACTTGCTGAAACCTGCCCAATGGAAATTTCTTGAAGAACAGGCTTTCACCGGTTATGACAACGACGCCAATATGGTGAAGATTGCAATCCTGAACCTTTACCTTCACCGTCTTGAGAAGGCCAACATTGAATTTCATAACCCCCTGACCACCGGGAAGGGCAGCCCATACCCAGGCATGACTTTTGACGTGATCCTTGCAAATCCCCCATTTGCTGGAAAAATCCAAAAGGAAAGCATTCTCGCAGACATCAACCTTGAAACTAGGGACACGGAGCTTTTGTTCTTGAAATGGTTCATCGATCACTTAAATTCTGGCGGACATGCAGGTGTCATTGTTCCGAACGGCGTCCTCTTTGGCACCAACAAGGCAGACCGTAAAGTGCGTGAGTTACTGCTTACGACATGTGACTTACAGGCCGTCATCAATCTACCTTCCGGTGTGTTCAAGCCATACTCTGGTGTCGGTACAGCAGCGCTGATCTTCGAGAAAGGGATAGCAAAGAACGCTGGAACTAAGAGCGTATGGTTTTATGATCTCACCGCCGACGGCTTCAGTCTCGACGACAAGCGCACACCAAATGACTTTAGCGACATCCCCGATGTACTGGTCAAATGGCCCGGTCGCCACGAAGGCTCCAACAGCTACCGCGTGCCGATTGACAAGATTCGGGACAACGACTGGAGTCTCGCCGCGGGCCGATACAAGCCGATGACTACCGAAGCGGTCAACTACGATGCCCCTGCAAAGATTCTCGGTGATGTGCTCAAACTGGAAAACGAGATTGTCCGCCGCGGGAATGCCTTACTAGAACAGGTCGCGGGAAAGAAATGACAAGCTGGACGACAAGGAAGCTTGGTGAGATCGCTCGAATCCGCAGGGGCGCATCGCCGCGCCCGAAAGGAGACCCTCGATATTTTGGTGGAGACATTCCATGGCTCAAGATTGGGGATGTTCCCCCGGGCAGTCGCTTTGTATCGCAGACTGAGGAAGGTGTCACTCGTGCTGGACGAGACCTCAGCGTTTATGTGGAACCCGGAACACTGCTTCTCAGCAATAGTGCATCAGTTGGTCGCCCAGTTATCACGGAAGTCGGTGCTTGCATCCATGACGGATGGCTCGCGATTGACGGCTATGAGTCGGAACTGCGGCAGGATTTTCTCTATTGGTGTTTAATCTGGTCGCACTCCCAATTTCAGCAACTTGCCCCAACTGGAACTCAAAAGAACCTGAACATAGGGTTGGTTACCGGCTTTGAGGTTGCAGTTCCCTCATTGGAGGACCAAAAACGGATAGTGGAGCTCCTTGACGCAGCGGACGAGTTGCGAAAACTGCGCGCCAACGCGGACCGCCGCACTGAAGCTTTCTTGCCTGCTCTTTTTGACCAAATGTTTGGCGACCCGCTCAAGGAAACTTCTCACTCGCCCAGCGTTCCGCTCGGCGAAATCGTCGACTTCGGAAGCGGAGCAACTCCACCGAAAGAAAATCCGGAGTTCTGGAACGGAATGACGCCTTGGGTTTCGCCGAAGGACATGAAGACCAAAGAAATCACCGACGCAGAGGATCATGTCAGCACGGCAGCGTTCGAGAAGACAAACCTTCAACTCATCCCGAAGGATACCGTGCTCATCGTCGTGCGCGGGATGATTTTAGCGCACACTGTCCCGATTCGCATTTGTCGCGTGCCTGTTGCCATTAACCAAGATATGAAAGCGCTCCTGCCGACCAAGCAGGCCATTGAGCCGGAGTACTTGCGTTGGTCGCTTCAAGCACAGCACGCGCACTTGCTCAATCAAGTTTCAACCGCAGGACACGGGACGAAAAAATTGGACAGCGACAAACTGAGGTCGGTCACAATTCCATTGCCGCCACTCCACCTGCAAAAGCGATTCGCAACGCTAGTGAACGAAATAGGCGGGTTGGAAGCCGAGCAAGCCAGCAGCGGTCACCGCTTGGAAAATTTTTTCCACTCGCTCCTCGACCGCGCGTTTCGAGGTGAGTTGTGATTGGATCAATGATTGACCATTGGAAATATACTTGGCCCGAGGTGTGGACAAATCTGGCTAAGGCCCGCAGATCTCCGTCGGATTTGTTCATCGATTTGTATCGCATCGCTACCGATTCCCTGCAGAACCCACCAGAGTACAAGCAATTCGAGTTGACGATGAACGACCCTCTGCAAGCGCGACAAGCTTTCGAACAGCTTCGTGCGCAAGATTTCGGCGACGAACTGTCGGTTGTTGGATTCTTAGAATCCGCCTTCGTCACGATTCAGGATTTTGAAATACCAAGATTCGCGAAACTCTATAAGTATCTCGTCCGAAGCTTCATTAAGAAATACAACCTGAGATACAGGATTGACGATCCTTTCCGGGTGCGCCTAATCCTCCCTGGTGTATTCGCAAGTTTCTATGAAGACTTGACGCGCGTAAACGGCACCGATCCGCATCTCAAGAATCTGATGAATAATTTCGAGCTGACATTTGGCAGTTACACCCGGACTAAACAAACTCATGAGCTCAATGCATGCCTTACGAACGCTTTCATCTACGCTGAAGGCTTGGCAGGAAAGACCTGGGGAGAAAACGACACTCTGGGCAATCTATGTGACTGCCTTCAGTGCTGGCCCCACACCACCATTCGTGAATCTCTGAAAAAGCTTTACGGGTTCCGCAACAATTACCCAGGCCTGGGCCATGCCGGCAATCCAGAAAGCAAACTGAGGGAACTGGAACCGAGAGACGCAATCGTTGTTTGCCTGCTTCTCTTGTCTTTTGCCGGCTACCTTACGAACGAGGTTCGAATTGAAGATAGTTTTACGCACTAGTTCCTTCAGAGTGCACATCGAAGCGCATTATGTGGTTGCGAAAGGTCTTGTCCAATGATGTCATTCCGGGGAAACCGTCTGAAAGAAATCACTCTCCCGACAGCGACTGTCTGGCTAATTAGCGACGTTGCAGAGGCGAAGGGAAGGCAGCAGCTCTATACGAAGCAAGCGCCTCAGCTCTTGAAAGCCCTCCGGGAGATGGCCCTCATTCAGAGCGTCGAGTCCTCGAACCGAATTGAGGGTGTGACCGTTGCACCCGAAAGATTGGTGCCTCTCGTTGTTGGGAACGCGAAGCCCCGGGACCGCTCTGAGGAAGAAATTCGCGGCTATCGGCGGGCGCTCAGCTTGATTCACGCCGATCCTCTGAAGCTAGAAGTCACTCCTGAGTTTCTAAAACAGCTACACCAAACAACACATGAAGGTGCGGCAGACGAGGGCCAGTGGAAGCAGAAGGAGAACGAGATCATCGAATTCCGAGAGAACGCGCCACCGACGATTCGTTTTCGACCGGTTTCCGTTGCGGACACACCCGCCGCCATTGAAGAGCTGTGTGTCTCATACAGAGCCTCTTTGAACCAGCAAGAAGTTCAGCCTCTTGTGAGCGTCGCGGCGTTGGTCTTTGACTTTCTCTGCATTCATCCGTTTCGCGACGGCAACGGACGAATATCTCGCTTGCTCACGCTTCTCGGCCTCTACCAACACGGATACGAGGTGGGGCGCTTCATCAGTTTGGAGCGATTGGTCGAAGAATCCCGGGAAGATTACTACGAAGCGCTACGCAAAAGCTCCGAGGGCTGGCACGAAGAAAAACACGACCTCATCCCTTGGCTCAATTATTCTCTTGGAGTACTCCGTCGCGCTTATCGCGAGTTCGAACAGCGTGCTGGAGCGGTAAAATCTCCCCGTGGAGCAAAGACGGCCCTGGTCGAAACTGCGATTGATGCTTTCCCAAGGGAATTCACCCTAGCAGACTTGGAACGCGCGTGTCCCGGTGTGAGTCGCGATATGGTTCGTCGCGTTCTGCGTCAACTTCAAAAGAAGGGGCGTGTGGCTTGTTTGGGCCGTGGCCCCGCAGCACTATGGCGGAGAAAGGGTAATACCCTCAAGAAGGGGCAATAAAGAGGGTAACAACTCAGGACTTCGTTCTGTCCGAGGCTAACTACCGCTAATTGCAGGGGTTAGAGCAGAGGGCATCATCAGAGAATTTCGCCACACTTAAGCTCCGTCCGGCTTCACCCCGTCTAATTCCCCTCTCTCCCAAAGACGCCTGAAACACCCATCTGTCCCCTGCTCTGATCGCCCGGCCAAACACCAGCGGATCAGCCTCTGTAGATTTATCAGAGCAAGATCCCTCTCACTAGGTCTGCACCAGAACCGTCGTTTCTCCTTCTTGCCCTTCCTGCGAGAAGACTGCGCCTAGACCGCCCGCTTCTCCTGTCAAGGGCGTCCGCTTCGCTCCCGTGAACGCGAAACCCACACGCCCTTGACAGCGCGGACGGCTAGGCGCCGGGGACCTCTCAGGAAGGGCATTTGTTTCGTATGCGCGGCTCAGGCCGCGCCTCTGCGGAACAAAGCCCAAATTCCTCAAAAGGAGAAATACAGTCATGCAGAAAACCAAGCAACCACTTTTTGACCTCGGCCAACTCGTCGCGACACCGGGCGCGCTGGCCGCTATCGAAAAGACAGGACAGAACGCGATGGAATTCCTGTCGCGCCACCTCACGGGCGATTGGGGAGAACTTCCCAAGGAAGATAAGGATGAGAACCAACTCAGCCTGGAGAAAGGCTTCCGCCTCCTCAGCAGCTACACGACCCTCGCGGGTACGCGCCTATGGGTGATTACCGAGGCTGATCGTCAGCACACCACCCTGCTTTTGCCGGAAGAGTACTGAGAACGGAATCCAGAGGAAAGGAGAAAAACGCGATGACAACCGTACTCGAACCAAAAGCAACAGTGCCTACCATTACGCCAGCCCTGCGCACGATGCAGGACATTCCGCTTGCTCACATTCAGGAGTCCAAAACCAATCCGCGCCGCCAATTTGACGAGGGCAAGCTTGCAGAACTCGCAGCCAACATCCGGCTGCACGGCGTGCTTCAGCCCGTCCTCGTCCGTCCCCTACGGCAGCTTCGCGAGTGGATTGAACGCGAAGTTCATCTGGACCTTACCAATGCTCCGTTTGATACGGACGACGACAACCTGCTGCCCGCCGCAGGAAACTGTATGCGCTGTCTAAAACGCACGGGCACGAATCCGCTTCTCTTTCCCGAGGCCATCGGTCAGAAGAAGTCCATTTGTACCGACCGTACCTGCTATCGCTCCAAAGTCGAAGCCCTCGTGCAGCTTCGCGTGAAACCCTTGGAAGAGTCGGGCGAGAAACCGCTGCGTGTGTCGCAGGTTCCCGCGTGGCAAGCAAATGGTCCCAAGCCAGATGTGCTCTACAGCGGCCAATACCGAACGGCGAAGAAAGCAGAGTGCCCACAGACGAAACCCGCCGTGGTCATTGACGGAACGAGCGCGGGAACCATCCTCCATGTGTGCCGCGACGAGAAATGCCCGGTTCACGCCCAGGCGACGCGGTACCAGCCAACACCGGAAGAACGCGCCGCACGAGCGAAGGAGCTCCTTGCGGAGCGCGTCGAGAAACAGACCCGGCTGCGCATCCTCGACGCCGTTCGCAAGAAACTGCCCGCTACGCTGTCTCGCGCCGACCTCGAAATGGTCGCGCTCGATTACTTCCAGCGTCTCGGCCATGACAACCACCGCCGCATCTGCCGCGTGTATCAGTGGGAAGAGAAGAAAACGAAAACAGCGTGGGGCGCACAGGCCGTAGATTACGAGGGTGTCGCCCGAAAGGCCGTCCGCGAGATGAGCAACTCGCACCTGCAGCATTTTCTCGTGGTCTGCTCGCTGGCCTCGGACCTCTATTATCCGGGCTACGATCCTCGACAGCCCTTGGGCAAGGATTCCAACCTTGCTCAGGCCGCTGCCCACTATAAGGTGGACACCGCCAAACTCGGAAGTGAGGTGAAAGCCGAACTCTCGAAGAAGAACGACAAACGGCAGGCCAGCCGAATGAAGGTCACAAAAACGAAAAAAACGACGTAATAATGCAACGGCGGGCTGTACTCATGGTGCAGCCCGCACCGCTTCACGCGGAGGCCTCGGCTTGGCGCGTCCGTCCCGTCGTCATTTTCTGAGCCATGGCCATCAGAAGTTTCCTGTCGGCCTCGGACGCCTTGCTCAAACATCTCGTCAACTGGTGAAGGTATGACGCCTGTCTCCCTTTGCTGCCCCACACGATGTCGTCCGAGGTTTTCCGCTTCAGAAGATTAGGCAGCTTGGGTGGTTCTTCGCCGTCATAAAACAACTGATACAAGGGAACTTCGAGAGCACGCGCCAGTTTTTCGAGGGTTTCAATTGCCGGCACCGTGTGGCCGTTCTCGACGCGCGAAATATAACACCGTAGCAAACCGGTCCTCTTCTCGATGTCTCCCTGAGAGAGTTTCTTCTCCTCCCGCAATTCCCGCAAACGGTCGCTGATAATCATGCCGCAATAGCCCTCCTTGGAACGGTCTTACGATTCTCTTCCTACTAGCGTATGGTACACGCCAATTCTCGGGCCGACAATTCCAGCCTGAACTCTCTCTCGTGCGCTAAGCACGGCCCCCTGCGTAAGGAAGTCGAGAATACGAAGTGACCACCTGGTTGGAATCTAGACGGTCAATAACAGGGTGTTTTGCTGTTTTGAAGGCCCTTAGCTCTTGAGTAGCAGTTCGCGACGTTCAGTGTACGGCGCAGGTCCTGCACCGGTCAGAAGATACTGCAGTTGGCCTTTGGCCGTGTTAGCATTCCGCGCATAAGTAGATGGGGTTACTAGGATTTTCCGAGAGTCCTGTAAGGAGACCGTCTTACCGTGCCTTATGACACCGATGAACGTCTGAAGAGTTATTTGGACACGAACCAGATGCATCGCGAGCAGATGTGCCTTGCGGTTGTCGCAATTGACCAGCGTTTCTCAGACGTGCGGCACCGCCATCCGCGGGGCGGCCCGGACGGTGCACGCGATATCGAGGCCATGTTCAATGGCGTACAGCGAGTCTTCGGCGCCGTGGGATTCGTCAACCAGGCCGCGGATTCGGAAGAGCACAAGAAAAGGGCGATGAAAAAGTTCTCTGAAGACTTGAGGGAAGCGTTGAAGCAGGAACCGCGGCCCGAGGTGTTCGTCTTCTTGACCAATGTCAATCTGACCATCGGCGAAAAGGAAGGCCTTGTGCAGGAGGCGAAAGAGAAGGGACTCGCACACGCGGAAGTGTTCGATCGGGAGCGCATCAGGATCGCGCTCGACAGTGCGGATGGGTTCAGTATTCGTTTTCAGTACCTCGACATCCCTCTGTCAGAGGCCGAGCAGGCAACATTTTTCGCCCGTTGGGGCGATGACATCCAAGGTGTAATCGCCGATGGCTTCGGAGAGGTTCGAAGAGTTCTGAACCGCATTCTTTTTCTACAAGAAGCAGAACTTCCCCTGGCGGGTCTCACCGTTGTCTTCCAACTGGATAAGGAATATGACGGCGATCAAATTGGGCATTTTCGCGCCTTTGCCTTTGTTCATCTCAAAGCGCCTAGCCAGGGACTAATCAGTTTTGTATTCGGATCCACGGACAATAGTGCGCGCCTCAACGCAACGAACGTCGAGGGGCTTCGCATTGGGAAATCTGGAATCACCCATAGCATGTGCGGAGGGCAATGGGAGATGAGAGTTTCAGAGAACGAACCGCAAGTGGGGGAGCCGGACACTGGCGGAGGGGGAGAAACGGAATATGCCTATCAACGAACGGCCACATTCACCTCTGTTGGCCGAAATTCCGTGAAAAGCATCGGAATCCAATTCTCTCAAGATACTTTCATACGATTGATACCACTATCGAGGTTATTGGATTTGGATGAGTCCATGTTCCTTTTCTACCTGAATCGAAGTCTCGCCGAGAAGGTCAGTAGTGTTCAGATTTATGCCAACGAGTATAAGTTGAAGGAGATTCGCCGGGATGGATTCCGGATCGAAAATGAGTTTCGAGGGAAAAGAGGAGTATCTCTCGTTTTCACTAGTGAAGAATTGGCCGATGCTTGGGTGACGCTCGGGCCACTCAATGAGTCATTTTTCCACATTCGATTCTCGGACCAAACGCCGAAACGTTCTCTCTCCGCAGAGGAAGTGACCGGACCTAGCCAATAATACTCGGCCTGCCTCAAACGCTGCCCTGTCCTTTATATAAGAACACTCTCAAGTTTTGAATATCGTGGTACCAGTGCCGGATTACTCGCAGCTGCCCATCTAGAATGTAATAGTTTGCGGGGCCACGTTCTTGAACTAGTGGTTCCGGCATGAGCGTCGACCACGGAGCGCGAATTTCGGAAGAACACGGGAACGAGCCAGCCTCGATCTCTTGCCGATAACTCGGCAGGAAGTCGACAAATCGCTGATCCTTTGGTATCGGATACAAGCGAAAGTCGGTGTGGGCGCTAAAGCAACGATCGAGTCGGACCTCCTTGGCGTACCAATGGTTATCTTGATACGCCGTCTGTCGGTACCGAGATGCAATCCATTCGGCTATCAGCGTTGAAAAGGGCCGTTGGGACTCCACCGCCCGCTGCGCGAGTTCGGCAAAGATACGGTCCGCTTTGTCCTTTTCGTGGGTGGCCACAAAATGCCGGTGAAACTGTTCAAGGGGAAGCCGGGTTTCTAGGCTTGGACTCATTCCGGCTCAATCGTCCCAGTCGCAGAGAGCGCCGCGTCAACTTTCCGGTGCATTCTGTCGGCGATTACGATGCTCTCCCGATCTTCGTGACTGCGCCGAGGTGCGGCCATCGCGCTGCTCCCTTCGGAACGAGCTTAGGACTAAGGAGTTCGCTACGCAAGCGTACTACGCACTCATTCGGAACATGCTGGTTGGGCCGGATGGATGCGATAACCGTCGCCAGAGAACTTGGCATGGGAAATACTTCTCTCTCTCGGCCCAAAATCACCTGCTCATCCGCATACATGCCGGGAGGTCTTCTCGCTCCGAGCTTGGGTTTCCCTCCGGCTCTTCTTCCATTGGGACGAGGGCAAAGACTATTGTGCCAGCAAGGAAGTAGCAGTCGATTTGGCGACCATTCTAGGGCGCCTCGTGGTTCTCGCCAACATAGAAGTATCTGCCGGGAATTGTTGCCACCACTTGCAGTGAACCGCCGTCAGTCTGGTTCGTCAGAAAAACCTTACGCCGCGGTTGCAGATCCATTTTTTGGGAACCACTGTCGTTGACAACCGTTTCAAGCTGAGCCCTGTCAGGACCCATCACGAACCTCTCGGAATTAGCCGCGATGTTTTTGTTTATCGCAGCGACCTTTTCCTTATCTATTTTCCGGTACCGAATTGTCTCCCCGGTGTCGCTGATCCGGAGACAACACAGTCGGCTGAGTGGGAAATATTTGACCGCTCCAGGAATGCCGACGCCGATGTCTTTCCCGCCGTATGGTGGAACGATCACCAACGGGTCGTCACACAAAATAAAACCTGTGTCAGCAGGAGCCAGTAAAATATCCCAGGACATTCCCATAAATACCTTGCTTAAGAAATCGGCGTTACGAAACAGGTGCTCCAAAAATGGACGCTCACTCACCACGACTTCAAGGTGATTTCCCTTTATCGCTTCGACCATGGATTCTGCGGACACGTTAAGTGTTTCGCCGGTTGCTTCTGAATATTGGTTGATTAGTTCCTCCATTCGCTCGACGCTCACAGCAGAAAGCCGCATGAATTCCTCGGCCACTTTCCGGTAGACGTCAGAAATGTGTTTGCTAGTCGATGGAAGTCTCGATGCCTGGAGTGCAACGAAGTAAGCAACGTTTGCCATGGTGGTCAAATTTGGCGGCATTTTTCCGGTTATGAGTTCACGCAGAGCAGCTGCACACATTCCGTCAGCGATCGCGAGCGCCTGGGACTCAAGCCGCTGATCCTTGGGGGCTTGAGAAGGAACGATCGCGTACAGGTCTTTTTGAGAGCAGACCACTTTGGGGGCAAGTTCCTGAGATGCAGTGCGCTGGCGGTCGTAAACCCAGAATAGGCCATTCGCGTTGGTGAAATTCTTTTGATAGAAGACGGGAACGTAATGGTGTTTGCGCGCGTCGCCCACAAATGCTACCTGTACTGGCAAAGTGTAGTAATTTTTGCTTCTCCGGTACTTTCCCGTGAAGCTATCACTATGAGTAAAGTCATTGAAACACTTCCGGGAAAAAGCGGAAATATGATTAGAACTGCCTATTGAGCCGAATCTCGTGGGTTCGATCTCTGGCGTACCTACCAAGACATCCTTCAGAAAAGAAGAAGTATCAAGGTTCGTTTATCCGGCATGCTCCATATGACCTCCTGGTGCGGCACTAGGTCTCGGATTTTCGAAGTCGGCCGAAACAAGCACTTCTCGCATTCTGAATCCCTAGTTGGAACCAAAGAGTTCCCTGACACCAAGTGGACTTTTAGAACGCAAAAAAGCGGAAACTCCTCAGGCTTCCGCTTTTCTTAAGAGGCCGCGATGTTACACCCCCGCAGGAGCTAGCGCGGGCGCACCTTTTGCCTTCGCTTCCTTCTTGATGTCCTCGAATTGGTTAATACGAATGTCTCCATCGGGAAAGACGGCTCGGATTTCCAGCTCTCCGCCCATTGCGCGGATAATTCCACGCAGCGTGCTCAAGTACATGTCCGTCCGTTTTTCCATTTTTGCGATGGCTGGTTGCCCCACATGAAATAGAGACGCAAGCTGTTCTTGAGTCAGCCTTCGCGCCTCGCGCAATTCATCCAGAGTCATATGAGCTATGATTGCCTGCGTCTTGGTTCTAGCTTCCTCAAGTTGGCGCGGGGACATTTTGTGTTTGATCTCTGCAAATTTTTTGGCCATTAGATCTTCCCCTCTTTCTTTAGCTGAATAATGTGCTCGTCGTAAAGACTGTCAGCAACTGGAACAAACTCATCGTACCAATGATCGTTACCGGTCTTGTCTCCACCAATCAGCAAAATCGCCGTACGCCTAGGGTCAAACGCGAACAATACCCGATAGGGTCTGCCGGCATGTTGAATAATCAACTCCTTCATATTCGCATGCCGGGAGGTCACAATCGGGCCAACACGAGGTCTGCGGAGGCCCGGCCCTTTTTCTGCTAGTACGTCGACCACAGCTTTGACATCCAATTGCTCCTCGGCGCTAAGCCCGTCCCACCAGCCAAAAAAGCCGTCAGTGTACTCAACCTCCCATGCCATGGATGGAATATGCCATGGATGGCATTATTTGTCAAGCATGGCTATACAATCGATTTAAGGCCATTGCCAACAATGGGTTATAGAATCTCGCTATGAGCTCGACATGTCTTATCCAGCTCATGCACGGTCTGGTGGGAATCTAGGCGGTCAACACTTCCGGCCACTCCTGGGTCGTCAAAACACGCTGGGACCGTGGGTTCGATTCCCATCGCCCCATACTCTTGTTGATGCAGTTGGTTTTACTGGTTTCATGAATAACGTCCGAAAAGTGAACGCCAGGCCCCAAGTACAAGCTTTTGCTCGTGGCATAATCCGCGCTAAGGGGAGCCTCCAATATGTTAGACGCCGAAAGCGAACAGATCCGCGAAGTATACGCCCATTTCGGACTCGCGATGTACCAAGCCCAGAACTTGGAACGGGCGCTGGCAATTCTGCTTGCAGTTTTCGGTGACTCAAAACCAATGACTGCCTGGGACTATGACGCGCGTCTAGCAGAGAATTTTAAGTCTACCTTTGGGCCGCTTGTTGGAAAATTCGCGACGCTGTCTGACCCCGCTTGCACTGCACTGCTCAAACCTCTGGAGAAAGCGGTCGACGACAGGAATGAACTTGCGCACCACTATTTTTGGGACAGGGCGACACAGTTCTTTTCAAGCGACGGGCGGGCCCACATGATCGAAGAATTGCTGATCTTGGGGAATAGGTTCGAGTTTCTGGACGGGAGATCAATGGAACTGGCACGCCGAATTGCACAACAGCGCGGTCTGACGAAAGAGGCGTTGGAGACTGAAACCGAATCTGAGATAAAACGACTTTTGTCTGGCACCAGCGAACCGTATAAGCCAGAGCGGGTGCCGAATCCGGTCGAGATCGTGTCAGCTTGTGAATGGCGGGCGGAAAGCACCGTTAAGTGCGCCCTTGTTCTAGTCTCAAACGACGCGAAGTACCTCTTACTTGGAGAGAGAGGCTTGTGTTATGGACCTCAAAATATCCCGGTCGAGGAACTGGTTGTAAAGAAAAACTTCGCAAGGGCCTTGCCGGCGGTAGTAAACCCGAGGCCGAAGAAGTGTGTGCCGTGGGATTACGCAATCACGCTAGCAAACGGCTACACTCTGTGGTCGCGGCCCGACACGGTTAAGGGGAAGCCCATCTGTCGTTTCGGACTGCGAAAAGGTTAGGCGGCAACTGGAGTGGCCTGCATTTCAGGGAGCCAGGTCGGCGTCTTTACTGCAGGCGAAGAATTGTTGGTATAAAGCCCGGGGGCCGTCGTTCGTACGGCATGGTAATCACCCTCGGCTGATTGTCAGCAAACCCGGACGCCTCGAAACGCCCGCTAGGGTTGTCGATCTCCTCCTTGACCCTGTTCCATTCTGCCTTGAAGATTCTTTGCCCAATGGCGGTAACTTTTTCCTGCGCAGCAAACAGATGTCCCGTGCCGTCCAGCCCCTTATCCAGTGCAGCCATCATTATTCGGATTGTCTCCACCAGTTCTTTATGGTCGGCTTCCGTTGGATTTATCAAGAGCTGTATCTCATGCTCAAGCAGCGTGAGGCGTTTTCGCTCTTCGTCTTTCCACTCGTCTGGCGGGTGCAGCGGTCTCCTCCAGTCCCGGTTGTAACAGTGAACTACGCCGCTTGTCAGTTCTGCCACCTTGTCTCTTAGGTTGTTTATCCAGGCTTGGCGCATTGGCGCGACGATCTGCTTGCTGGCGATTCGGCGGGACAGTTCAAGCTGTTTCGCACTCAGTCCGGCTTGCTTCTGACCGAGACGAAGAGTGATGAGTGGCCCGACAAACACGGCAAGCAGCGCAACGATGAGGGACAGTATGGGGATTGTCTCGCTGAAAGGTGGGGGGTGGTGCATACACAGTTCTCTCCTGACGCGAACATTACTGCCTGAAGCGCTTGACCGTGTGGGGTCCTGCGGTTGCTTCCATTCGCCTGGCGTGATCGTCGCACAGGTAGCTCTGTATGATCTTCGACGGCTGGCCCTTGGTCCCACGTGTTCTCTGCGCCAGTACCGCAACGGCTGGCCGATTGCATCGTCTGTTGCTCTCGATCACTTGGCACTTCTCGTCCGGCGAAATTGGCAGGCTTTCATCTTGGTTCCGAAGCACCTCTTCGATAGCCTTCTCCAGAATCGCAGTGTCGAACTGGTAGAAGTGGTTCTCAATCCTTACAGAGATCGGTTTCTCGCCCGCGTTTTTCCACTTGTCGTAAAGCCAGCACACAAACAAGGGAATGCCAACGTTTTGTCCTATGAACAGCCCGATTTCGATGAGTCCGTGACCGACTCCCTTCCGTAGCGGCATCGCCTTCAAGACAATGGTCACTTCGCCTGGCGTCTGCTTCTCCAGACCCTCCGCCAACATTCCGGCTTCGAACAGGCTGAAAGTCAGTTCGTTAAGATCAGGAGTCCGTCCCTCGAGGCCGATGATGATTTCTGGCATTTGCTGCATACTCTTTGTCCATCCCGATTTTCTCAGGCGGCTTTGCCGGAAGCAACTAACGATCTCACCAATCTCCCCTGGCTCTTGCCTAATTTCAGTTAGGTCAGACCTGAAGACAATGAAGATGATTGTGGTGGCCGGACATCGAACAACCGTACTATCTGTTCGACGGATTTCGACTGCCTAGTGCGGCACCAGGCGCTCGTTTTGGCTCTGCGTCATACCACAATCTCTGCCCCGTAAAGACTCGCACCTCGCCCACACCGCTGCACGCTACAAAAGCGACACCGCGGGACTTTCTGCAACGGTCCGAGAGGAACTCTTGAAACCGGTAAAGAAACCATTCCTCAAGACAACAAAAACGAAGTCGAACTAAAAGAGAAACCACCAATCCATGCGGGGCCGCGTCAGTCGCGCGGCCCCGCGTTTTTTCGTGGACGAGTCACACGCTTTACCCGGCGTAGGATAGGCCGCAGTTCGCCCTCGCTGTAAAGCCCGCTTGTGCAGCTCCGCTCGGTAAGCCCCAACCGTGCTCGCTTCCGCGCCCCTCCGGGCTTCGCTGAAATACGCTCCGGGGCTTGACAGCCGCGACCCACGGCCAGGGTCCGCCTCCAGTAAAGCATGTTGTTTTTTATGCCCTAAAAGGGCCTGAAAGCAATACACAACTGGAGCGAACACAATGCCAAGAGTCTACGAAATCATCACTGAGAGAATTATCAAGCAGCTTGAGTCCGGCGTGGCTCCCTGGCGCAAGCCCTGGACCTGTCAGACTCCCGCTAACCTAATCACGCAGAAGGAGTATCGCGGCCTTAATGTCTTTACTCTCGCCTCGCAGGGGTTCCCTTCACGATTCTGGCTTACGTTCAATCAGGCAGCGAAGCTGGGCGGGAAAATTCGCAAGGGCGAAAAGTCTTCCCCCGTCATCTTCTGGAACGTCGGCGACGAGCAAGAGACGACCACGCCAGACGGCAGGAAAGAGACTTCCCGTCCTTTTCTGCTCCGTTATTACAGTGTGTTCAATTTCTCGCAGACGGAAGGGATAGACATTCCCGCATCCCTTCTGGAGGAGACCCGTACCAACGACCCGATCGAGACGTGCGAACAGATTGTGACGAGCATGCCGAATCCACCAGCGTTCCAGCAATCCGACAAAGCGTGGTACACCCCAAGCAATGACGTGGTCGGTATGCCAGCACGCGGCCTATTCCATTCATCGGAAGAATTTTACGCCACCGAATTTCACGAATTGGGTCATAGCACAGGACACCCAAAGCGCTTGCACCGGGACAACTTCGATAATCCGGCTCATTTTGGTTCTGAATCCTACTCGAAGGAGGAACTGATCGCGGAGATGACCGCCGCTATGCTGTGCGGCATCGCAGGAATCGAGCAGAAGACTCTTGAAAACTCGGCCGCCTATCTCAAGACGTGGATTGCACGGCTCAAATCCGATTCTCGGTTGCTTGTTTCCGCCGCGTCCCAGGCACAGAAGGCCGCCGACCTTATCCAAGGCAAAACCGCCGCACCTCACGAAGCTGAGCCGGACGCCGCCTAGGCAAGGCGTCATGTCGGAGCGCATTCCTTGCGGGTCCTCTCGGCAAATCGCCTAGTCTTTTGGTATTCTCGCGGCGGGAGGGTAAACCTGTGACGACTCCTGAAGCTAAACTCGAATACCGAATTGAGCGCGACGGCGACAAGTTTGTCGCTATCGACTCGGATCAAGAGACCGTAGGCGTCTACGACACCGAGGAACAAGCCCAAGCGGACATTGCCCGTGAGAAGCGAGAGGACGCAATTTGGGAACGAACCAAGGAATTGATGCGAAACACTGTCGTTACGATTATGACCGAATTTTCCGTGGACCTAGAGACGGCACTGTTCTGGGTCAATTCCGCATCGGGAATGACTGCGCTAGCCATGGACGAGGAGCCTAAGCATTGAAAAGAAGGTTTACAGGACGAGGTCTGTCTCACTTCTATGACTTGCCATGTCCCCCTCGGGGTAATTCCGACAGTGGGGACAATCCACCCCCGACAATCCTCATCGCCACTCCAGTGACTCGGCCGATTATTTCCGCCTCATTAAGATGGGAGAACCTGCGAATCCGCTGCGGTGAGGTGATGTGGGGCACCAGAATGAGTTGTCCATCTTTCAATTCGCACCAACCGCAGGCATAACCATCCCTGAGTTCGATGAAATAGATCGGCCGCTCCAACTCTTGCCGCCATATGCCTGTCTTGATCTTTGTCTCTGTAGGGTCGATCTGCAGGAACGACCCAGGCAGGATTACCGGGTAGAGAGAGTAGTCGCGCAAGCCCAGGTAGCCGTAGAGCGACCTCCGCAGGTCGAGTTGCCGAATCAGCGTTATCGGCACCTCTCCCCATACTTGCACCAGTCTCGTTAGAAGTTGCGTCCCCTCGGCATGGAATTCCTGACGCACTCGTACCGGAAAAGGAATTGTGCCCTCGTCCGTATCCGCCGAGTCGCCCACAAGGTGGGTTGCCGGCCATTTGAACATCGCCTGGTCCTTGGCTGCGTCCGAGAGGTTGACCCCGAAGATTGCCAAGAGCTCCTCGCAGCGACGATGGTAAATGACACTTAGCGAGTAAAATTTATGAATTCCGGGAACATACTTGCCATTTTCGATCATCCGCAACCAGGAGTGGGAGATTAGGTAATCCGGATTGCCCTTCACTTGGGCCAGTTTCTGGCCTCGCCGTTCCACTTCGCGCTGCGACAAACGCAGACTCTCTCGGAGCTTTTTGAGACGTTCTCCAGGGCGCGAACTAGGACTCCGTGACCCCATCTCGCGGCAATAGTAACGAGGACATCGTTAACTGTCCAGCCAAATGATGCCTGCAACATGCCCGGTGTCCACTTTGTTATTTACTTGGAGCCCGGCAACAAATACGGTCAGCAATCACTTTTTTCACACATTGGTCCCGATTTTCCCTATGCACGTCTGGTTTTTTGCTGAGAGGCCGGTCCTGTCCCCATGCGACACCAGACGCACCCCGAATTTGGGAAAACGAAACTATCAAAAACACCCTATACGACCGTGCTCGGAAAAACGGCGCTCCATCCCGGCCTCAAACCGGCAGAGAAACTTCGTGAGATTCTGCGCAGGAGAAACATGAGTCTATTGCAAGTCTCCAAGGAATCTCGGAGATTGTTCCCAGGACAATCGCTCTATCACATTCCTCACAACCTCTACTTTGATTTGCGCGATGAGGGATTCACGCCCAACATTTATCAGCTCATCGCACTCAGTTGCGTCTCCGGCTACAGCCTCATCCAGTGGCTGTCTGTGTTCGGCCTCCATTTGGACGACATTCCGCGCTTACAGATGCGCCTGTCATTCCCGCAGACAATGCTCTTCGACTCAGCCCTCTACGATAGCCACGCGCTTGTTCAATGGTTCGAGGGGAAAGGCGATCCGCCTTTGCGAATAACTCCGCTCATTCAGATCCTCACCCAAAACGTCACGGAACGAGTCGCCGCACTTCAGCGAATCAACAGGGTGTCCTTCATCTACGCGAAGGTCGGGACCGAGGATGACTTCTGCTTCCCCGAACTGCTTCCGGGCAGCATTGTCCGAGCCGACCCTCGTGCTACCGAAGTGAGGCTAGCGGCAGCGGGCGGCAAGGTCTCCCATGATCTCTTCCTCGTAGAACACGCTCGGGGTCTGAATTGCTGCCGCCTGCAACAAGTTGCGCCACGCAGGGTCGCGCTCGTGTCTACAAAACTAACCGCGCCGCGAATGGAACTTCAGATCGGAACCGAACTCAAAATCCTGGGGGCAATAGATATGGAAATCCGGAGCCTCAAAAAAAGGAGCCTTGCCTCGGGTTTCCGAACGCTCCCAACTCCGAAAAGCCGGGAACTCCTCCAACCCGATGCTCCCGGCACTGACTTCCGTCACTTGCTCCGCAAAGGCAGGCAGTGCGCCGGCTTGTCCTTCCGGCAGGCATCGGCCATGAGTCGCAGGATAGCGCAGGAACTCGGCGATCAACGTTATTTCACAGCTATCGGCTCCCTCTCCGATTACGAATCCGCCGAAGCACCCCCACGTCACATCCATAAGGTCGTGACCCTTTGCACGCTCTACTCCATCGGGTTTTGGCACTTCCTGGAAGCATCGGGGCTCGCCATGGACAAACTCGGGCAGAAAGCGATCCCAGAAGCCTTAACAGAAACCGCACATCGGGCTGCTAGTTCACGCCGTAAACATCGAGAGGCACAAGGAACGAAAGGAGGTTCCTTCATCAATCTTCTCGTGGACCGCTTCGAAGAGATCCCGTTGTTTCTCCGTAACGCACTTCCGGAACTCTGCGGCATGTCGCGCCTTGCACTGCGCGATGTGTTCTGGGCCGGAGAAATGGGGCAGGACTTTCATGCCCCACTGCGAGGTGCAGCATTCTTAGTTGTCAACCAACGCATGAAAACAGCCGTCGTTTCGGAAACGGAACCGGAGTGGAAGCAGCCCGTATATCTCCTTGCCCGACGCGACGGATCGTATTTTTGCGCGCGGTTCGCTCTGGCGGACAACATAACCGTACTCCACCCGCTCTCTGCAAGGCCCTCAAGTCCTAAACTTCATGAGAGTCGAGGCGACGCAGAGATAGTCGGCCAAGTTGTGACCGTCTTGAGACGGATTGCAGCCAGAAGTTGACCCTATAGCGAACAGCGCGGCTTTTATCCGATAACCCATTGTTCCCTTGTTTTCATCGCTTTTCGTCCTCCCATGTCGGAATCTCGAACACTTTGGCTTTATTCTGGCCCTCGACCTGGCAACGCGCTTAGGTTATTCCATCGGGCTGAATCGCAGCCGGCCGTTCGGAATTCATACGGAACATGCTTCCTTCGGAATTGCTGTGGCTGTACCAGAGAATCCGGCCTCTTCTTGCCTGGCATTTGGCCAGTTTTTTGTGCCTTACGGCGGCGAGCGTGCTCGCACTGGTCAATCCGCTGGTACTCATGTGGGTAATCGACCGCGTCCTGCCAAATCGCAACATTGCCTTGCTGATCTGTACAGTTACTGCGATTTTCTTAAGTTCAGAGCTGCGGCCCATCCTGTCGAGCCTTGGCGGGTATTTGACACTTTTGGCTTCGCAAAGAACCGTGGTTTCTATTCGGAAGGAAATCCTTGAGAGATTAGATTCCCTTTCCGCCGAATACCACGAGAACACTCCCGTGGGAGCGAGACTCTATGCACTTCGGGAGCCGATCGAGGAGGTTGCGTATTTCGGATCAGACCTGGCTCCTGCCATCTTGCGCACGGCGCTTGTGACCGCATTCACTCTCTCCGCAATGCTGATCTTGAACCCTCGATTGACTGCGCTGGTTCTTCCCGCAATTCCGGCGTTTGTTCTCGCTCGTCACCATTTTCGCGGCCTGCTCGCGGAACGGTCCGACAAAGTGCACGCCACGAGAGCGGAACTGAGCGCTTTCCTTGAAGAGCACATGTCCTCGGTTCTACAGATACAACAACTTCAACAGGAAAAGAGGCAGGAAAGGCGAGCGTTTCATTTCTTTGCAGATGTGGCCCGCTCCCAAGTAAAGCTGGCCGCCGGCGGCATCCAATTCACGAGTTGGACAAATCTTCCGATAGCGGCCGCAGCAGCGGTCATCATAGGTTTCGGTGCTTGGTCAGCTCTGCGCGGCGCCATGACTGTCGGCGGCCTCGTCGCATTCTACAGCTATGTTTTCCAACTCTTTGACCCGCTCAGTGGCGCCCTCGAAACGTACGCACGAGCGCAGCGAACCTTTTCCAGCATCCGCCGTCTCCAAGCAATTCTGGCCTTGCGCCCAACTGTGAGGGATCAAAACTGCGGCCCCGCGATGCCGCACTCTACGGTGTGTCATATTCGTTTTACCGGTGTGTGTTTCGGATACAAGCGGAAGAGAGACTTTCTGACGATTCCCATTCTCTCCATCGAGAGTGGAGCGCATGTCGCCATCGTTGGTGAAAATGGCGCAGGCAAAAGCACGTTTGCGAAACTCGCTGCGCGGCTCTACGACCCGGACCGTGGGTCCATAACCATCGGGGAATCCCAAGTCAGAAATATACCGCTGAAGCAGTTTCGGTCACTGGTCTGCTACGTACCCGCCATTCCGGTTCTTTTCGACGAAACTCTAGCAGACAATCTTCGACTGGGGAATCCACTCGTCGGAACTCGGCAACTGGAAGCAATCATCGATCTTCTTGACCTCCGCTCTTTTGTCGCATCGCTCCCACACGGATTGTCGGAGCCTCTGGGCCCTGCCGGGTGTCAACTGTCCGGTGGCCAGCGGCAAAGACTAGCCCTGGCTCGTGCCTTGTTGCGAAGGCCCCGCATATTGATTCTTGACGAAGCGACTTCCGCGCTGGACCCTCCAGCGGAGCTTTTACTCCTCCACAGGATTCCCGAATTTCTGCCGGGAGTCACAATCATCTTCATCTCGCATCGCCTCGGAAATGTTGCATGGATGGACCGCGTACTTGTTTTCCACCACGGCAGAATTGTCGAAGACGGGCACCACCATGAACTGGAACTCTCTGGGAGCTTCTATGCGAAGTTGCATCGTGCTTCGGAGGCGAGCCGCTTTGACAACCTGCCCTAAAAAAGATTCCTCCACAGGCAAATACAAGCTCTTCACTAAAATTCGCCAAAACATGACCCGAATCTGAACGGGTGCAGCCTGCGGACTCTCGCGTTTCGCGGCCCTAACTGCCCTATTCAGAGTAAATTGCGAATTCCATTTCCTGATTCACGAACAAATGAACGCGGTTGTGGATGTCAGCCTACTTTCATGGCAGTGTCCACTGCATATTCTCATCCGTTCTTGGAATCAGCAGGGAAGGGGAAAACCGGTGCTGAAGATAGCCGAAGGAGTGCGGAGCACTCACGACCGCGACGGTGCAGTCATTCTCGACATCCATCACGGCCAAATGTTCACCCTCAATCTCGTGGGCTCCAAAATCCTTGAAATGCTGGAGCGTGGTTGCCCGGAAACCCAGATGGTCGAGGAAATCAGCCGCAAATTCCGCATTCGTCCCGACATTGTCGAACGCGACGTTCGTGAATTCCTGGAGTGCCTTGAAAAGCACCGGCTTGTCGAGTCTCGCGCACCAAACAGCGGCGCATAAACCCGCACGAGAGGGTAATTTGAACACACAACAACAAGACGACCGGGACACGTACCGCCTCATCATCACTCGCCGCGGTGGGTCTGAACTCTTGTGTCTGCCGGATGGTCCGTACCACTCATTGCCTTCCGTTGATATCCCACGGTGGCAAAGAATCGCGGAGCCAATCAGAAACGCAGTGAAAACGCATCTAAACCTCGATGCCTATTCTCTTTTTACGTGCCCCTGCGAGACACCAACAAGCGAGACGCCTCGCACCCTTTTGCAGGCAATGGAATGCGTCCGTCCGGACGGCCCCGTCTCCCCAACAGCCTTGTGGGTCCCCATCTCCTCGCTGATGATTGATTCCTTTCGGGATGCGCAGGATTTCCGTAGGATTTGCAACGCCCTCCGGACCCTCTCCCACGACACTGAAACTGGCAATGAAGGTCCATTTGCCAAACCAGGATGGCTGCGCGAGCTCTGCAATTGGATTGCGCAGCAGATTGAACCCCTGAAGTTCAGACTCACGGGCAATTTCCGGCAACTGAATGCGAGCTCTTCGTTCAGTTTGATCCGTTTCGAAACGACGGACGCTGCTTTCTGGTTCAAGGCTGTAGGCGCGCCAAACCTTCACGAATACGCAATTTCGCAGGCCTTGGCACGGTCGTTGCCCAATTATGTTCCAAGCATCCTCGCAACAAAACCCGAATGGCATGGGTGGCTCATGGCCGATGGCGGTGGCGTAACTCTCAACGATGTCCAAGATCCCGTCGCCTGGCAAACTGCCCTAACCACGTTCGCTAATCTGCAAATCGAATCCATTGGACTAGAAGACGAGCTCTTGGAGGCCGGGTGCCGGGACTTGCGCTTGGCGGCATTACTCGAATTGGTTGACCCCTTCCTTGATAGCATGGCCGAGCTAATGAGGCAGCAATTGAAGGTGCCGCCGCCAATTCTCTCCCAACAGCAACTATCGGACATGAGTGCAGTATTGAAGGACGCTCTTCAGCGCCTGGGGGCGCTGAGAATCCCCGGTACGTTGGGCCACAGCGATTTCAATCCCGGCAATATCATTGTCGGCCCCGAGCGCTGCACTTTCCTTGACTGGGCCGAAGCCTACGTCGGCCATCCATTCCTGACCTTTGAATATTTTCTTGCGCATCTGCGGAAAGACTATCCGCAACTTGCGACCCTCGAGAGTGGGTTGAGAGGCTCCTACTCTCGCATTTGGAGCTCCGTCGCATCACCTGAGCAGATTGCGCAAGCCTATTCGTTCTCACCCCTTATCGCGGTCTTTGCTTACGCGGCGTCAGGCAATGTCTGGCGAGATCCCGAACGCCTGAAGGTCCCCGGCTTCCAAGGCTATCTGCGAAGCCTGACCCGGCGGATGAAACAGGAAGCGGATTCCATGCAGGGCCGGAGGGTTGAATGTCTCAACTGATGACATCCGTCCCCCGCTCAACTTTTGAACCGGTGACGGAGATTTTCCACGGCGTCTCCGTCACGGACCCGTATCGCTGGCTCGAAGACCAGGATTCTCCGCGCACGCGCACTTGGATCGAGGAGCAAACGCGCTATGCCCGGTCCTATCTGGACAACATCCCGGGACGCGAGCGCATTCGGGAGCGCATTCGAGAATTCCTCGCCGTCGAGACCTATGACTCCGTGCAAATCGCCGGTGGCCGCTATTTCTTCAGGAAGCGCCTGCCGGACCAAGAGCAGCCTTGCATCTACATGCGCGAAGGCGCAGACGGCGAGGATCGTCTTCTGATTGATCCCTCGGAAAGGGGAACTGGCAAGTACACGGCAGTGAAACCACTTCGGGTTTCCTCCTACGGTCGGTTGCTCCTGTACGAGGTGAAAGAAGGGGGAGAGAGAATGGGGACTTTTGAGCTGCTGGAAATCGAAACTCGGAAGCGCCTCCCCGATCTCCTCCCCCGTGGGTACTTGCGCGGATTCGCCTTCGCCCCGGACGGCCAGAGTTTCTACTACGTCCACGAAGCCATGGAAGCGAAGCGGCCCTTCTACCGCGCCGCCTACCACCACGTTTTGGGAACGCCCGCCGGCGAAGACCGGGAGGTTTTCTTCTCCGGCGAGGGCGAGAAGATCCGGCTAAGCCTTACGTCTGACAAGAAGCGCCTCGCCTTCTTCGTCAGCCGGTTCCTCGAAAAGACACTCACAGACATGTACCTGCAACCATTCGACGCCGCAATGTCACCAGAACTCATATTCAGCAAGATTGACTATCTGCTTGGGCTGCGCTTCTTGGGCGACAGAATTCTGGCAATCACTGATCGCGAGGCGCCGAACAGGAAGATCGTCGAAATCCGTCTTCGGCAGAATGGGGAACACGATTGGATCGATGTCGTTCCCGAGAGCGACACGCCTATAAGCAATTGGCTTGTTGCTAGAGACACCATCTACGTCTCCTACGTGGAAGAAATGATTCATCGCATCTTCGTCTTCGACCTCTCCGGGAAAAAGCTGGGCGAGATGCCTACTCGAAGCGACGAAACGCTTCGCATCATCGGTTGTTCGCCGAATGATGATGAGGTACTCATTGAAACAGAATCCTTCACCGAACCTATCGGCATCTTCCGTTACTCCGCGAAGACAAACGAGCGCACGCTGTGGGCCAAGAGAAGCATCCCGTTCGATTCCGAAGACTTCGACTATTGCCAAATCTGGTTCATGTCCAAGGACGGAACAAGAATCCCCATGTACCTCGCGGGGCGCCGCGATGTTCTCAGGAAAACCGGCAATCCCACAATCATGACTTCCTATGGCGGCTACGGGGTTTCGATGACGCCCCAGTTCAGCATCTTCGTCGCTTTTCTCATGGAACGAGGCTGCCTGTTCGCCTTACCCAACATCCGAGGCGGCTCGGAGTTCGGCGTTGAGTGGCACAATGCGGCGAAGCGTCGCAACCGCCAAACGGCCTTCGACGACTTCCTGTGCGCTGCTGAATGGCTCCTCAAAACGGGGCGAACCGCTCCTGGAAAACTGGGCATCTTTGGAGGTTCCAATTCCGGCCTGCTCGTGGGAGCAGCCCTCACGCAACGGCCGGATTTGTTCGGCGCTGTCGTCTGCATGGTTCCGATACTCGACATGCTCCGCTATCACCTTTTCGACAACGCGCACATCTGGAAAGAGGAATTTGGCACCGTCGAAGATCCAGAGGACTTCGCCGTTCTCGCGAAATACTCTCCCTACCATCAGGTTCGGGATGGTGTGGCCTATCCCGCCACGATGCTCGTCTCCGGTGACGCCGACCGGAACTGTAATCCGCTCCATGTCCGCAAGATGACCGCCCGGCTGCAGGCAGCCAACGTGTCCGGGCATCCGGTCTTTCTCGATTACAACAAATTTCGCGGGCACTCTCCCGTGCTTCCACTGAGCGAACGAATTGAAGCACTGACGGACCGCATGGCATTCCTGTGCGACCAGTTCCAACTCCCTGTGTGAAAAAGAGAGGTCTTGGTTATGTCGTTTCTTGTCTTGAAGGCATATTGGAAACTGATTCTTTTCGATTTCTACCTGGCCCGCGGCAACTTCGCAGCGCTTTACAACAAGGTGCGCAAACACCCCGTCGGCAATCGCCCTGCGGCTCCCAACGAAATCCAGCGAATCTGCTCCGTCGTTGACATGGCCTGTATCTGGTACTGGAAGGAGGTGCTTTGCCTGCAGCGGTCCGCGGCAACTGCATGCCTCCTGAAGCAACACGGCGTGTCCGCGCAAATGGTCATCGGCGCGCAACAGATGCCCTTCAAGGCCCACGCTTGGGTCGAGGTGGATGGCCGCGTAGTCAACGACAGACCGTACACGCCTGAAATGTACGCTGTGCTCGATCGGTGCTGAAAATCTCCACCACGAAAGGTGATCGGCCGTGAGCGTTCAGTTTGGAAGATGGAATTTCGATGGCAAGCCAGTGGACCGGGACTATCTCGAAAAGGTCAGCCCGCTTCTTGCTCCCTACGGCCCAGACGGTGCTGGCTCCTATTCCATGGAGAACATCAGCATCCTGTACCGTGCATTTCATACTACGAAAGAATCACACCGTGAAGCGCAACCTCATGTCACGCACGCAGGTGCCATACTCACCTGGGACGGTCGCTTGGATAACCGCGCCGAACTTATCTGCCAGTTAGGCGAGTTAGTGACCAACGACCCCACCGACGTCGAGATCGTTTCCGCAGCTTATGAATATTGGTGGGAGGACTGCTTCGCCATGCTGATTGGCGATTGGGCCCTTTCCATCTGGAATCCGCACACGCGCTCCCTGATCCTGGCCAAAGATCCCATCGGGACACACCATCTCTACTTTTCGTTCGACGAGAAGCAGGTTACGTGGAGCACCATACTTGATCCCCTCGTCCTTCTTGCAGGCAAATCCTTCGCGCTGTGCGAAGAATACATCGCCGGCTGGTTCTCGTTCTTCCCCGCTACTCATCTGACGCCCTACGTAGGGATTCATTCCGTCCCACCCTCATCCTGTGTGCGCATACGATCCGGAAAACACACCGTCAGCAAGCATTGGGATTTCGATCCGAGCAAGAGAATCCGTTATCGCACTGACGGCGAATACGAAGAGCATTTCCGCGCCGTCTTCGGTGAAGCTGTGCGTCGTAGGCTCCGTTCCGACAGCCCTATCCTCGCAGAACTGAGCGGGGGCATGGACTCATCCTCGATTGTTTGTATGGCGGACACCATCATCGCCCGCAGCGCAGCCGAATTTCCGCGCCTCGACACCCTCTCCTACTACAACGACTCTGAACCTAACTGGAACGAGCGTCCCTACTTCACCAAAGTAGAAGAAAAGCGCGGTCGCACAGGCACCCACATCGATATGGGCTCACAAGAGCCGTTCAAGTTCGAATTCGACAGCGATCACTTCGCGGCAACTCCCGGCTCCGGCAGCGGCCGTCCGTCCGAAGCCAGCCGTCAATTCGCAGCCTGCATAGCCTCCCAGGGAAACCGCGTAGTACTTTCCGGCATCGGTGGTGACGAGGTCTTGGGTGGCGTTCCGACTCCTATGCCAGAACTTGAGGATCTTCTCGCCAGGGGCCATATCAGAACGCTCGCTCACCGACTCAAAGTCTGGGCGCTCAACAGAAGAAAGCCTTGGTTTTATCTGTTCTTTGAAGCGGCCAGAGGGTTTCTCCCGCCAGCTCTCGTCGGTGTCTCCAAGTACAGACGACCAGCTCCTTGGCTCACTCGATCTTTCGTCAAGCGGAATTGCGCCGCTCTTCAGGGCTACGAAAACAGGCTCAATGTCTTCGGCCCCCTTCCGACCTTTCAGGAAAACTTGAGCACATTAGATATGTTGCGAAGACAATTGGAATGCGATGTCTTGTCACCAGACGTGCCGCGCGAGAAGCGCTATCCGTATCTTGACCGCGACCTACTCGAATTCCTTTACTCAATCCCGCGTGAACAACTGGTACGCCCCGGCCAGCGCCGCTCCCTTATGCGCCGAGCCCTCGTCGGCATTGTGCCCGAGGAACTCCTGAATAGGAAACGGAAAGCCTATGTCGCTCGTGCCCTGATCGTGGCCATCTCGGCGGAGTGGACTCATCTCGCTGAGCTAACACAGCACATGGTCAGCAGTTCCCTCCAGATCGTCGACGCAGATAAGTTTTCCGAAGCTTTGCAAAAGGCCCGACACGGCCAAGAAGTTCCCACCGTGACTGTGATGCGCACGTTAGGTATCGAGTCCTGGCTGCAGGGTCTGAGAAATTGCAAGATTTCAAGCGTGGCTGCTTCTCGAAACGGGCGTCACGCAGCAATCCCCCACACCAAATGGAAGCCTTCGACCAAATTGAGTAGGTGAAGAACATGTCTCCAATCTCAGAATCTAGTCAGAAATTCGGCTGGGATTGCCACAAAGGAATTCAACCCTATTGGGTTGAATGTTTCACAATCTAGAGTAATGGAGGACAGTATCATGCTATACGAAAAGCCCGAAGTCGCAGTTGCAACAAGCTCATTCAAGGCAATCCAAAGCCACGGGATGAAGGTCACTACCCCGTCCGACAACCAGCCGGACTCCCTGGTCATCGCAACCGCAAATGCCTATGAGGCCGACGAATAGCCACAAACGGGGCGCCCAACAACCTGGACGCCCCAATATCTAGGCAGAATGAGGAGCTCGACAACGGAATATGCCCCACCCCGCCAGAACAGTACAAGAGGAAACTGAGGATTCTTGCTCGTAACCCGGTCTATCCAGGCGAACTTCCTGAAATGAGTATCCGCACTGATGGCTGGCGTTTCTTGATTCAAAGTGTGAATCCCGAGGACCTGAATGACTAGTAGCAAAATGTTGCGCACACCAAATTTGTACAATCACGAGGACACAATGCACTACAGAACACCTGAGCTCGTACGACTAAACGATCTATCGCAAGCAATCCAATGCGGGACTCACAAGGTGGCTCCGCCCGCGGAGTCGGTCTCCTCACTCATCCAACCAACTACAAATGCGTATGAAGCCGACGAATAATACAACTTGAGCGACCCGCGGACGCACGTTAACTGAACATCGAACGCTCGAGAGCCTGACTTTACACCTATGAATTAAGGGGCACCGAAGGGCGCTCGGTGTTGCGCACGCAATTGTCTCCACGCGGCGTATTGCTTCTTTTTGGCAGGGTCAGCCTCCTTGTTGTCGAGGAGCCAGAAACAAAACCAGTCCACATTGCCCTGCTGGGATGCGAGTCTCTCAAGTGGTCTTTGAAGGATGTGTTGACCGTTGGGGAAATAAATCAGATCCACAGCTTTCCCTTGCATCCAAAGTGACGCATAAATCTCCCTTTCCGCGAGTAGGCTGAATGGGCCGATTGCTTCGATGCGTAGTGGCGTTTGGATTTGATCGAGGTGAAATCCTGGTGAACGTTGCATCCACTCCCTGAGCCCTTCGCCGAATGGACCTTTGCCGTAGATCTGCTCCGATTCACGGGCCGACGACGATTCGGCGAACAGCAAATACTGCATATAGCTGACGTCTACGCCATCTGCCAGCGTCGCTGCGGCAAAACGCTCCGGATCGTTGATCAAAGCGGTCTCCACGTAATAACAGGTTCGACTGAACCCAATGATCCCGACGCGCTTGGGGTCAATTAGCCCCTCGGACGCCAGGCGATAAATCGCTGACTCGAAACCAAGAACTCGAATTGATGCCTCGTCGGTCGTGAGCAAATGATCGTACCTGTCCTCAATTTGGAGGACGACTATCCCATGTGCGGCCAATGCTCGGGCCGCGAAAGCAGTTGTGTATGCGCCATCGGTCATGAATTCGTGTTCCAGAAATCCATGTGTCTGAATTACAAGTGGATATCGCCGCCCCGCAACATAATTGGGAGGCGTAACTAGGCCGCCCGTCCATTCATACCCCGTGCTGTCCTTCCAGCGAAGGACCGACGCTTGTCCCAAATCCACTTGTGCTAATCCCGGATTAGGGTCCCAAATCATCTTGCTCTGTTTTGTTTGCCGATCCGTAGCCCACAACTTTGGAGGAGTATTAAGGTCCTGTCGAATGTCCAACGACAAATCTTCGGACGGACCTAAATTCCGCAAACCTTCGTGTGGGCTATCCTGTTGCTTTTCTTTGCGGTCATCGCTAACAGGCCTCCAGATTTCGTCCTGAAAACGAAACCACTCCTCAACGTCTCCAAATCGAAGGAAGACCTCATCATCGGCTCTTCCAAAACCCGCTGCCAGGAGCGGCAATGCCCTTCCTTTCGAGTACGCGACGCATTTGCTTATCCTGCTCGTCAGGTCGAGGACCGCGGCGGCGCACGGCCGATGACGAGCCTCCCTTTCGCCCTCGGTTATGCCCTTTTCGTTCAAGGATAGGTATGTGTCCGTTAGAAGGAGCTTGCCTCCTCCAGAGAACCAAATCGCCATATTACGGTCCGTATAACCTAGCGCCCAGGCATTAGGGGCGTTTATCGGCAACTCCGTTGTGTTCTCTTCTAAATCAACGATCGCAAACTGGATAGGTCTGCCGGGGCCCCTCAGTTGACTGGAGGCCTCATCTGTGGGACGGATCTTGCCCGAAGCGAATATCGGTTCATATGTTTCCCATGACCGGGGAATGTTTCTGCACGGGGTTAGCACAACCACTCTTCGGCCATCCGGGGAAATTGATAATGGGTTGAGGTCAGGAACGGAAGGCGGAGGATAATTCCACAGCGGCACAGGCCGCATCGTTTTAGGGTCAATTATTGGATTGTTTCGCCCGCTTTGAATCGCCCATAGTTCGCTCTGCTCGATGTAATGCTGCCCTTTAACCAATAACGGCAGGATCTCATCCAGGGGAACATCGGTAATGTCAGTCGCAGCCCGACTGATCACCGGGCCAGCAGGGACGAACTCGCGAGATCTCGTTGCCCGGTAAACTATTGTCCCGCCGCGCAATTCGAACTGGCTGACATCGTAATTCGCGCCCGTCAGTCCCGTCACGGCTCTCGAATGCACATTTACTCTAAATAGCCTGCGGTTGCCACTCGAGGCCTGCCCTAAGAACAACAATCCTTTCGAATCACTGGTCCATCGCTCGTCGGTAATGAGGGGCTCATATGAATCCGTCGCTTTTGCTTCGGGACTCCCTTTCAGCCGTGCCCCAATTCTAGATGCGATATCGGTAGTGACCGCCGTTCCCGCGAGAACCTGTCTTATCTCATCATGACGGAGGATCCAGAGAGTGGACTCGACTTCGTCGGTCTCAACGATGCCACGCGTGGTGACAAACGCAATGTATCGTTTGTCTGGGGACCAGGTAATTCTGGGGTCATTTCTTGAGAACCGAGACATCTCTATAGAGTCTCGAACTCCGAACAAACGCCTCTCTGTCTTGTGTGCTGACACCATCGGTGACTGGCCATCGAGAGGTCGAACACCGCTCAAGGCAACAACGACGGCGGCTGCGAGGATAACCGATACCAGACTCCAGCTCGATCTGAAACCCATGGAAAACTTTCCTTAACCTTGGCCAGGGCGCCAATTATGGGCGCCCTGGTCACCACGCAGGCTTTGCGGGACGCGGCCGCTGGCGTTCGGCGGAAGCACGAATCAAAATGTTAGTTTGAGCGAGAATTGCAATGAACGCGGTCCTCCAGTCTGATACAGAGGATTCAACCCTCCGAGGCTTGCGTTCAGCGTTGCGATTGCTTGGCCGAAGGTGGACGATCCAAAATTAGGATCGATCAACCCAAAGCTTGGATGGTTGAAGATGTTAAAGGCCTCGGCTCGAAATTGCAGCTTCAGCCTTTCATGAATCGGAAAGTCGCGTCGGACCGCCGTGTTCATCTGCCAAGTACCAAAACCTCGTACAAAGTTTCGGGGCGCATCCCCGACCGATCCTGCTGGCGGGTTCGAGAACGCGTTGGGATTGACAGATCTTCCCCCCGCGAACTGTGGACCGGATAAATAAAGAGGAACGCCAGGAACGACGTTCAGTCCCGCGTTGAACGTTTGCCCTGTTGCAGGGTCTACAATCGGCGAACCGTTTAGAGTCACCGGAAATCCTGTTCGCGCGTTGAAGCGGTCATCTAGGCCCCAATGGTTCAAGAGGGCTCTGACAAATCCTCTCCGAAAGGCGTTCGGCAGGTCGTATGAAAAGGCCGCGGAAAAGGAGTGCCGGACATCGAAGTCGCTGTTGCCCCGTTTGTACGGATATGCATAGTTATACGATCCGTAGTCGATGGCGTGGCTCCACGTGTAAGAAGCTAGGGCCGTCAGCCCGTGTGATATCGCTCGCTTGTACTGGGCCTGAAGCGCATCGTAATCAGACGTGAGCCCGTTCTGAAGAAATACGACGTTTTCAAAATTAGGATTGAACGGAGTCACGTCAACTTGATTGTTTTCCAAAAGTCGCCCAGCATGCGACCCGACATAGGTAAGCGATGACGACTGGAAAGGTCCAAGTGCTTGCTCGACTGCGGCATTCCATTGAATCGTATACGGGAGCTGGAGGTGCGGAGGGTACGCATACACCGTATTGTAGGGTGCAACCGGAGCCGCTACGGCCGATGGCACGCTTGATGGAGGAATTGGAAAGACTGCTTGGCTCCCTAATAAGAACGCCTCGTTCGTAAGGCCAACCCCTCCGAAGCCTTCTGATCCCAACTGTTGAGCGGTATCAAAGAACAGGCCACCACCTGCGCGCACGACTGTCTCATAACCTGGAGCTTGACGCGCGACATACGTTACGCCCAGACGTGGGGCGAAGTTGAACCATGTTGTCTTCCAGAGCGGGGTTCCTTCGGGAGCGAGAGTCATAGTGGCCAAATTATCTGCACCCGCCACCGTGTAGGGTTTCACACCCTGCGTCACACCCGGTGGAGGATTCACTTCCCAGCGCAACCCCATTGAGAGCTTCAAGCGCGCATTTACCCTCCATTCGTCCTGCACAAAGGCAGAAAAGTTCGTGTAGAGCGGATACGCAGCCGGTCCGTTGAAAGCAATGGTGAACGACGGCGTATTCGCCGCCGCGCCACTCGCAGAGAAAAAGAAATAGTCCAGTTGCGGAAGTCCAAATCCTTGGACAGGAGTCAACCTGCGATAGTCGATACCAAACTTGAGTTGGTGCTGGCCGAGTAGCGCACTTACAGAGTCTGTAACATTCCATTGCCGCTGTATTGCTGACGAGACACCTTGGATGACTGCTGGTGACGTCGTTCCAGTAAACAACTTCACCTGAACGGAATAGCCCGCTGGAGAGCTGCTGACCTGTTGAACTTGACCAAAGTCTACCGGAACTGCGCCTCCGAAATTGTCTATCCCATCAGCTACATGGGCCGACGTGGAACTGTAGCCTACACGCAAGTCATTATTGATTCGAGGCGACAGTACGCTTGCGGCCCCGAATGTATAAAGTCGCGATGTAGATTCAAAGGTCTGCTTGACCGAAGGAGTGCCGCCGACGCCTGACAAGTCCGTTAACCTATTGCTCGTGAACGACGGTGTGTCAGAAAATCGGAAAAACAGCTTTAGTTTCTCTCCGAAGTAGTGGTCCAATCGCACACCGTACGCATCTAACGATGAGGGGTTGGACCAAGTACCTATGAACTCGGCCAAGCCGTTACCTGGATCTGGCTGCGTACAGTCAGGAGTCGGACCTAGAGCGGTCGGCAGCGGGAATGCATTCCACGCTTGCCTGAGCGGTGCCGCCGCACAGGCCCGCATGTAGGCGTCTGCCACCTCGGTTCGCGTAGACGCCTGAGGCTGAAGCAAACGCAGACCTTCATAGGAAAAAAAGAAGAAGCTCCTGTCTCTTCCATCGTATAGTGGGGGAACCACAATTGGCCCGCCAAAGGTTCCGCCGAAATCGTTCTGCCGGAGTGGTGGCTCGGCCTGCCTGAAAAAGTCATTGAACCAGTTGTTCGCATCAAAGTAACTATTACGCAAATACTCGGATGCCGTGCCATGCCACTGATTTGTTCCTGAGCGTGTAACGAAAGCAAATTGTCCCCCGGGGCTCCTGCCGTATTCAGCCGAATACGTTGAGCTTTGGATCCGAAACTCTTCTAACGAATCTATGGAGACCAAAGCCTGAGTCGTACCCAAGGCGGTGGCGACTCCAAGGGAGCCGCTGTTTCCCGCCCCAAAGCTGCCTGGAACAATCCCAGTGTTTGCGCTGACTCCATCCACACTGTAGTAATTCGATTCCGTGCGCTGCCCATTTACGCTGAATTCGCCGCTGAGGCCGATCCCTGTAGGCTGTTGTTGTTGTGGACTACTTGTCACTACTCCGGGCGTCAGCAGAATCAGATCCTGAACGCTGCGACCGTTCAGCGGCATGTTCTCGACATATGTACGGTCTACTACCGTACTAACCGCTGCGTTTTCGGTGTTGACGAGTGGGGCCCCGCCCGTAACCGTAACAATCTCTGAAGCGGCACCGACGGGCAGCGTGAAATTGACGGCCAACGCATCCTGGACGTGGATGACGATGTCCGGCTTGATGATCGTCTTGAATCCGCTGTTTGAAACCTGAATACGGTATGTTCCGGGAGGAATATTCGGCACTACGTAATACCCTTCGCCATTCGTCTTTCCAGGATATTGCACCGCTGTCGCGTCATTTACGATCAAGACGTCGGCGCCCGCAATCACAGCACCCGAAGGATCGAGAACGATGCCGCTTACGGTGCCGTTCGCCGACTGCCCTGGGGCGGTGTTTATGAATAGAACCAACGTTATGAAACACAGAACAATCAGTCTCACTCGCACGCGGCATCTCCTCTGGGGGAAGTGCTTGCACTCACTCTCCTCGTTTTCGCAGGAGCAACCGCAGATGTACCAACATCGCTTCTTCTGAATGCAACAAAGGACTCACGATTCGTTGGTGGGCCTTCTTACTATGGATGGTTTGCGTCCACCTTCAGGTATGCAAACAGGAAGGGCTTACCGCTTGGCTTTTGGCTGCCGCCGTTCGGTTCCACGGTCACGAAAACCGCTTCAATCTGATCGAGCTTCTGCGGGTCATCGAATTTCAAGACCCATCGCTTTTTGGAAACGTTGTCTTCATAAAATACACCTAGGTTCAAAGCCTGTGCCTTGTCGGCCCCGCGCTGACCCCAAGCCTGAAACGTGCCTGCGTTCTTGAAACCCGGGTGGCGGTCGAGGTCGTAGGCATAGAAAATCAGCGATTTCGATTTTGTGTAGAAAACGCGTCCATAAGCCTTCTGCGTTGCTGCGTTTTTCGCAACATCAAAAACCTCGGCAACATAGAGGTCACGTGCCCCCATCAATTCCCGAATATCTCGATCATGCGCAAGCAATTCCTGCTGCTGGTCGATTGTCGAATCGCGCTCTCTCAACAACTGCGTGAGTTCCCCGACCTTAGCTTCCAGTGCCTTGGACCCCGCATCGTCCCGAGACCTCAGGGCTTGCAGAGTATCTAGCTCCTTCTGCGTCTTTTGAAGCGATGCTTGCGCCGCATCCAGCTTCTGCGTTGCCGCTGCCTCATTTGCAGCGAGCCGTTTTTTCTCCTCGTCGCTTGTCTTCGAGGCACTTTCGAGTGCCGCCTGCGCATCCTTTAATTTGGTTATTTCTGCCGACTGTTCTTCCACTTGGTGACGCAGGCTGACGATCATTTTGTCCCGCTCCACCATCTGCGCAATCAGCACCTCGCGATCACGCCCCGCATCGCTTATCTGTTGCTGGAGCGCAGCAGTCGGCTTTTCGATGGCTGCTTCACGGACTGGTGCATTCTCAACCCCGTGCCGTATTCCTGCCCGATAGGCATAGATTCCCAGCGTTGCGGCAAACAGAATCGCCGCCGCGAATGGAAGCCACACTGTATTCCAATGCTCGCTAAGAGCCGGCTTCCCGTTTGGCTCAGATAGTTGCCCTACTCTTAAAATCTCCGGGTGGGAAGGCTCAGCCCTCGTATTGCCATTCTCTCGTGCGAGGCGCTTCCCGAAGGCGGCCTGTGCCGCCTCAACGGACCATGTTTCTGCTTTGGGTGGGAGTTCTCCCGATGCTTCCGCGACAAAGAGAGGCGAGCTGATCTCAGCCGCTGCCTGAAACTCCTTCAGGGCTTCCCGGCATTCGGGACAGCCGGCTAAATGCTTCTGCAGCTTGGTCTTTTCTTCCTCGGTCAGGTCGCCCGAGGTGGAAACGGCACACAATTCGAGAAATTCATCATGCGGTCCCATGGCTGACCACACTTCTTTGTCTGGACTTCCTCCCCTATGTACCATACTGTTTAGCGATTCTGCAATTTACTTTCGCGCACCTGCTTACGCAGCTTTTCCAGCCCTCGGTAGTAGTGATGCCGAACATTTCCCACGGACTCCCCTAGCTTTTTCCCAATTTCCGCGAGCGTATACCCTTCGTAAAAATGCAATCTCAGAGTTTCATGCTGCTCTACAGTCAGCTCCCCCATCACCTTTTTCAGACCTTCTCTTCCGAATAGCGCTTCTATTGAGGAATCGTAGCCGGGGGTCGCCGCCCCTGCAAAGCCCGGAACACAGCAATCTAGTTCTGCATTCTTATAGTGGCCCCTCACAGTCAGGTACCTCCGGCGAGAAATGGCCCTTCGGTAGGTCATCTGAACGACCCAGGACCGCGCAGAGCTTTTTGAAGTGTCGTATACACCGGCCTCGCGATAGATGAACAGAAACAAATCTTGCATCAGGTCATCTGCTTCCGCCTCATCTCTCAGAATCCTAAGAGAAACAATTCGAACCAGTTGCGAATAGCGTTGGAAAAGGAGTGTCAACGCATGCTGGTCACCATGGGCGATAGATGCAAGCAGGTCTTCGTCGGTAATCTCGCGATGATCCTGACATTCGTTAGCGATAGAACTGCAGTCACCTTCATGACTTGCCAGTGGAATGGCTGCAAACCGGGCTGTCACGGGAGAGCTCACAATGGTCCTGCTCCCAGAAAACCGGCATTCTGCGGCTGTTTACAAATGAGGAATGCATTCCGTTGGAATCCATTCGTCAATGTAGGAACCTTTCCTCTGTTATGGTCACCCGTGGGAAACATGTTCAGCCCTTGGCGGGACCTGAAAAGGCCTTTGGAGAGGCTTTTCGAACGTGCAGGAAGAGGCGCAGGGTTTCACAGGAAAAGGTGAGCCAAGAAGCGGCCTGTGACCGCACGACAGTCAGCCTCATAGAACGAGGCTTGGTAAGCGCCAAACTGGAAACCATCGTGAAGATGTGCAAGGCAATCACAACTCATCCATCGGACGTCATCCGCCGGATGGAAAAATCGCCATTCTATACGTGATGTACCCCCTATAGAGCCCTTTGTCAATAGATAAGACATCTCATGCTTATCCGGTTGTTTCAGCAAGCCCCAATTAGTAGTATATGGGCATGCCGCGCCCAGCGTTTGCGAAAACCTTACGCGAGTTCCAGTCGATGTTCTCTACCGAAGAAGCTTGCCAGAAGTA
>Ga0208563_1000081_pt1 | contig 100871 bp, 89 predicted proteins | sample June2015DPH_17_1_2_FD_184717 | JGI IMG/M metagenome (GOLD analysis project Ga0208563, IMG submission 184717) | Peatland microbial communities from SPRUCE experiment site at the Marcell Experimental Forest, Minnesota, USA - June2015DPH_17_150... | ecosystem: Environmental > Terrestrial > Soil >... | reverse complement strand
CGAGAAGTCGTTCGAGCTCACCAACCGGTGGAACTTTGTCGCTGTCGTGACAGACGGCACGCGCGTCCTGGGCCTTGGGGACATCGGGCCGGAAGCGGGACTGCCGGTGATGGAAGGAAAGAGCATTCTGTTCAAGTACCTGGGCGGCGTCGACGCCTTTCCAATCTGCCTGAAGACCAAGGACCCCGAGGAGATAATCAGGACGTGCGAGCTCATCGAGCCATCCTTCGGCGGAATCAATCTCGAGGACATCGAGAAACCGAAGTGCTTCCGCGTCCTGGAAGAAACACGAAAACGCCTCCAAATACCAGTCTGGCACGACGATCAGCAGGGAACGGCCACCGTCGTTCTGGCCGGGCTGATCAATTCGTTCAAGGTAGTCGGGAAGAATCCGAAGAAGAGTCTCATAACGCTGGTGGGGGCGGGTTCGTCCAACCTAAGAGCCGCGTATGTCCTGACGAGGTGGGGAGTGAAACCGGGCAACCTGCTCCTGGTCGATACGAAGGGCATCATCTACCCAGGTCGTGAAGATATTCGCAAGGAGGACGACCCTTGGAAGTACGAGTTGTCCCAAATGACGAATGCGGAAGGCAGGACCGGAGACATCGCCGCGGCTTTCAAGAACACCGACGCGGTGGTAGCAGCCGCCAAACCTGGACCAGGGGTCATAAAGAAGGAATGGATACAGACGATGAACGACAACGCGATAGTCTTCGCGTGCGCGAATCCGATACCAGAGATATGGCCTTGGGAGGCGAAGGAGGGCGGCGCTCGAGTGGTAGCTACGGGCAGAAGCGACTTTCCGAACCAGGTCAACAACAGTCTGGGATTTCCGGGCATATTCCGAGGAGTCCTGGACGTGAGGGCCAAGACGGTGACCGACGACATGTGCGTGGCCGCCGCGGAGGAACTGGCGAGGTTCGCCGAAGCGCGGGGAATAAATGCGGACGACATCATGCCGAAAATGGACGAATGGGAGGTCTATCCGCGCGTGGCCGTTGCGTGCGCCCAGAAATCGATCGATCAGGGCGTGGCCAGAATCAAGCCAAGCAGGGATGAACTCTATCAGAAAGCCTCTGCGATAATCAAGGCTGCACGGGAGGCCACGGAGCTGCTGATGAAGGAAGGGCTCATAAGGCCCATGCCTCCCGAAAGCGAGATGCTGAAGTAGAATAGCGGGGATTCGACCCTCCCACTTTTCCACCCAGAACAGAGATTACTTCATGGAAGGCGGCGTCCAAGAGTTCGTCCCAATCAAGCTTGTCCAAGAGGCGCGGCGACCTTCAAGCCGTCTGATAGGAGAGCCCCTGAGTAGACTCCGGTGAAGTCGAGTGGCACGAGAGCGGCACCACCAGGAGGGCGACGCTTTCTCTTGGGCCATGAGCCGTTGTCCCTAGGCCTGCAGCGCTTGCAGGACCTCGGCCTCATGGCCGTCGACCTTCACCTTCCTGAACACCTTCTTGATTCTCCCACTCTTGTCGATCACGAAGGTGGACCGTTCTGTTCCCCAGTAGGTCTTGCCGTAGTTGTTCTTCAGCTTCCAGGTGCCGTAGAGCTTGTGAGCCTCCAGCCCCTGGTCGCTCAGAAGGGTGAAGTTCAAGGAGTACTTGCCGATGAACTTCTCGTGTGACGCCAGCGAGTCTTTGCTGACGCCCAGGACGACGGCGTCGAGACCTTCGAACTTGGGCAAGTTGTCCCTGAACGAGCACGCCTCTCTCGTACAGCCGGGCGTGTCGTCTTGGGGATAGAAGTACAGCACGACGCTCTTCCCCTTCAGGGAGCTGAGCCTGACCGGCCTTCCGGTCGACGAGGGGAGCTCGAAATCGGGTGCCTTGTCGCCTTCCTTCAGATCGGAACGTGTTCTGCTCATGAGATATCGGCGAACGGCCTCCGTCAAAAAGCTACTGGACTCGCGCGCGCACGCGCGCTGGCAGTTCCTTGGCGTGCTTCCTTTCAGAATGCCTGCCGGACTCTCGGCTGATCGCTGGGTCTCGCGACTGGCTACAGCTTCCCGCCGGTCACGACGCGCCTTCCTCCGACCGTCAGGTCCGCTCTCCTGACGACCGCCATGAACCCGAACCCACCGGCAGTCACCGACCCGGCCACCATCCTGTCCTGTCCGAACAGGTAGTCCATCTTGGGATTGATTCCCACATTAAGAATCGTCATCCTCCGGTTCTGCTCGGGCACGGCCTTGACGAGTTCCGTGAGCATCGGCATGCTGCCCCTGCTCTTCCACTTGACGAGCCTCCCCTCCCTAAACGCCAGCACTGCGTCTTCGAGCAGGCCCAGCCTTGTCAGAGTCTTCGAGACACTCAGCGTCCCCGAGACAGAGGCGGGGTCGACGCTCCTTGATACGAACCCAGGCGGAACGTAGGCCATGTTGTCGCCAGCCTCCACGTCCGCGCGGCTCACTACGCCGTTCTCAATCGTCGTCTCCCCCTTGAGTTTGAATTGGAGTCCTGAACCACCGGCGTGGACCACGGCCTCAGAACCGTCGGAGAGGAGCGAGGAGAGCCGCTGCCCCGTCTTCGCGATACCACTGAAATCGAACAGGGCGGCGTTCAGCTGCCGTTCCACCACCTGCTGGACGGTCCTGCCCATCACTCCGGCCATCTCCTCCCCGATGTACCCGAAGGCCATACGGGCCCCCTTGAGCTTGGCCTTCTCTGCGGCCTCGTACCAGGACCGGTTGTACTTCGTGGATTCTGACATGAGCTGGGGCTTGACCTTCGTCTGATACGGCGCTAGAAGGGGCCCAGGAATGAACACGTACGCGTCCGTTCCCTCGATCATTCCGAACTCGTTGCGTCCCATCGTTCCGACCCTGTCCTTGGGTGCTCGGCTCGCTCCCTCGATGTACGCTTCTTCGTCCTCCAGACTCAGAATGGCCGTGCATCCCATCGCCCTGGCTTCTGCTACCACGTTCCGCGCGAACTCGAGACCGTTGTTCCAGGACTCGACTGTGACAGCCTCCCCTTTCTTGACAGCGAGCGTCTCGGACAGCACCTTCTTTGCAACCCTCCTGTACAGACCGTTCAAAGCAACCATTGCACCCTCGCGGGCTGGGTGCCTCCTCTTAAGTTGAGACCCTCTTCCGCCGAACGCTTCAATCAGTAGACGTAGGCATCGACTCCCCTCTCCGTGACTCTCTGCAGGAACCCCTCCAGCTCCTCCGGAGATTCGAACTCCCTCGAAAGAACTCTCTTGCCGACCGCAGGGGCCTTGCGGCCCGTCCTCTCGTAGACCATGACCGTGTACCTCCCGACGAACCTAGTAACGAACGCGAAGCAGCGGCGCCCCAGGTACGAGCCGACGACCCTGATTCCCGCGTCGGAGTCCAGGCGTCGAGCCTCTCGCATCAGTCCGGCGAAGGACCTGACCCTCTTCTCGTAGAACAATGCCCGCACTTGCGCCAGATTCCCCTGGCTCAAAAAGGCTAATACCCAGGCGCCCGTCGGTGTTTCACTATCTCTTGCCGAGCCGGCTCGTTGTCTTCAACACTCTCACCAGGAAGACGGAACCTTTCCGGAGTCTGCGCCGCGGACAGGTCGGGATGTTCGCCTGCGGGCCCACGGTCCAAGGCTACATGCACCTGGGTCACGCTCGCACGTACATCTTCTACGATGTCGTCGCGCGATACCTGACCTACCTCGGGTACAGGGTCCACTTCGTCCTAAACATCACCGACGTGGATGAGCGGATAACGGACGAGGCGCGCAGGCAGGGCAAGGCCCCTCTCGCCCTCGCGAGAGAGTATTCGAGGTACTTCGTCGAAGACATGGCGAAGCTCAAGGCCGACTCCGTCTGCAGGTTCGAGCCGGTCTCGACGCACGTGGACCAGATGATCGAACAGGTCTCTCTCTTGATCAAGAAGGGACAAGCGTACGTGGTCGGCGGTTGGGTCTACTTCGACGTCTCGACATTCCCGGACTTCGGGAGGCTCTCCCACCAGTCCTCCCGGGAGCTCTCCCTTCGGCCCCTCGAGCTCTCCGTTAGGAAGAGGAACCTGCTCGACTTCGCCCTCTGGCGTCCCGAGATCCTGGTCGAGGGAAAGTGGGACAGCCCATGGGGGAGGGGCTCGCCCGGCTGGCACATCCAAGACATCGCCGTCACGACCTCGCTTCTGGGTCCCCAGTACGACCTTCACGGCGGCGCCTACGAGCTGATCTATCCCCACCATGAGGCCGAGATCGCGGAGGCCGAGTCACTCACAGGCCTCAAGCCCTTCGTGAGGTACTGGGTCCACACGAGGCTCGTTAACATGAGGGGCGAGAAGATGTCGAAGTCGACCGGGAATGTGGTCACGGTCAGGGACGCCTTGCGTACCTACTCGGCCGATCAGCTCAGGATGTTCTTCCTGGGCCGCCACTACAGAAAGGACATGGACCTCAGGGGAATCGACTCCGCGGCTAGAAGGTTCACGCGTCTAAGAGGAATGGCAGAGAAGGCCCTCCGTGCGGCCGGGGGTGCGTCCAAAGAGAGCGACGAGGAGCTGCTGGGGGACTTCCGCGACGCGATGAACGACGACTTCAACACCCCGCTCGCCCTCCGGGTCCTGGGTGAAGGCCTCGCGTCTGCGGTCAACGCGAGGAGCGCCGTGGCTGCGGGACGCAAGCTCGCTTCGGTTCGCACGGCGGGGAAGGTACTGGGGGTTGACCTGGGGATTGGCTAAGAGCAGGGACCTGGAGCTCAACGAGATCGGTTGGTGGTCTCACTGGGCCGATGTGCGCTGGACCGGAGAGACGTCATACGTTATGCTTTCCTCCGACTTCGACGAGTACTTCTTCAACAGAGCCGGGTTTGTCGATTGCGCAGGTGGGTCGGACGCCATTCCCAAGGTCGAGGCGGAGTTCGAGGCCCTCGCGAGGCCATCCTGCTTCTCAGTGCAGGAAGAGTGCGGGGAGGTCGCGGCCATGCTGGAGTCGCGCGGTTACGCCACGTTCGATGGGATGTCTGTCATGCAACTGGACCGACCAGACTTCAAGACCGCGCCAGGCCTGAAGGTCTTGTCAGGCGAGGAGGTCGGGACAGCGGAGTGGGCAGCCGCGTACTCTCTTTCCTTCTACGGCGGCCTGGGGATGAAGGACCCCGTTTCACTGATCGCGGACCGACTCAGAATGGAACCCTCGGCGACCTTCTTCGCAGCGGAGAGAGACGGGAAGACCTTGGGCGTCCTTGCTGCGTTCAGGACGCCCGGGCTGCTTGGTGTCTACTGCGTAGGAACTCTTGGGATACACAGGAGCATAGGAGTTGCTAGCTCCCTGATTCACGAAGCGAGCAGGATGGCTGCCGCCGAGGGTCGTCTGCTCATCCTGCAGACGATAGCCTCTGAAGATGCGGAGGGCTTCTACGCGAAGAGGGGTTTCCACCGACTCTATGTGAAGAAACTCATGAGACGTGAAGCGTCCGGCTCGGACCCGCGAAGGAGACCGTGAGCCTGAGTTGAGATTGGGCGTAGTCATAAACAGGGACACGCCGATCGGCTCCTTCCCGTTCAAGGACGTCTTCGGGGGCTTCGAGAAGGTCGCGGCCGTGAAGTCGATCTTCGGTAGCAGAACTGACAGGGTGCTGTCGGCGCTCCAGGTCGACGTCGAGGACGGTCGAGGCTACATGAGGATCAACGCCGAGAAGGGCTCGGTCATAGTCAACACCAAGTATCTGAAGGAAGGCGACGAGACCCATCTCTACCTTGACGTCGTCCACGAGCTCGTCCACATCAGACAGCACACGGAGGGAAAGGAGCTGTGGGACAAGCGGTATGCCTACGTCGACAGGCCGACGGAGCTCGAGGCCTACCGGGCCGCCCTGGGTGAGGCTAGAAGAATCGGACTGGGGGAGAGGGAGATAGTCGAGTATCTGAAGGTGAGCTGGGTCACCGACGAGGAATTCGGACGGCTCCTAGCGACGCTTGGGGTGAAGGCCTGACGAGGGCCCAAACCTGACCCGATAGGATGACTCTTTGACGGCGTCATCAGGACGGAGATAGCCGATTTGCACACGAGAACCGCCGAAAGGGGGTGGGCCCACCCACGGGAGAGGCCCTGAAGATCGCTATTCGCTTTCGGATGCACGCTCAGGGGCCGGCGGCGCGCATGGCTTCCTTCAGCGCCTCGACCTTCTCTTTCATGAGCGCTATCGCTGCCTCAAGGCTCTTGCACCCTGCTTCTTCTTGGGCGAGCGCCGCCTCGAGGTCCGCGATCTTGGTCGGGGCAGTGTTCAGGTTGCGCGAGATCTGCCCAAGCGGGGAGTAGTCCAGCCTGCGAGGCATTCCCGAGAAGAGTTCGCGCTGCACCTGGTTGATCTCACTGAGCTTCTTGTCGTCCGTCGCTGCGAGCCAGGAGACCTCCCTTCCCGCCCTTAGGCTCTCGTAGAGCTGATCCTGCAGCCTTACGTAGGACTCCCAGTACTTCACCCACGATTCGTTGAAAGAGGCGAGAATCTCCCCCATCTTCGCGTCACGAGCTCTCTCTGATTCCAATACGGCGAGAACCTGGGAAGACTCACTAATATGGTCTTGGGGTGAGAGCGCGCGCTGGGCGGCCGTCAGCTTCGGTGCCGGTTCTGTTCGTGGCCTACGAGTAGGCCTTCTCTACCTTCTCCAACAGCAGATGCAGGCTGGCGCGGAACTCTTCGACTATGGTTCGTCTGAGAAACTGAGAGCCTTCTTGGAAGATCGAATCGAGCGCCGCAAAGACCCCGCTCGGACTCTCAAAATTTGTCTCTGCCATTAGTATCACCGCTGCTGTCGCCCCATTCTCGCCCAGAATCCTCACAAGCGAATCGATCACCGTCTCTTCGAATACGTGGTGGAGGTCTTCGATCGTGTCAGGAGCGAGCGTTTGAAGTGTGAGCAATTCCTCTTCGACCGTCTGCCTGCTGGGGAAACGGGATTCCCAGACCTCTTCGTACATCATCCTTCCCTTCGTACTATTCTCACTCCCTCAGCATCCTCTCTTCCTAGCCTCAAGATATGTAGTTCCAGCAATTTCACAGAAATCACACCCTTAGTGGTTTGGAAAAGGTCTCAGACTCATTCTAGGGACGTCAGATGCCAGGATCCTGTTCCCGTTAGGCGCGCGCTACAGAATCGAACCCACCAAAGTTCTTTATATTCATGACGCCGACCGGTATGCAACGCATGGCAAACGACAAGGTCCTGGGCGGAGCGATCTTCGGAGGGAGCGTCATCGGCATAATCCTCTACGCGGTCCTCATGCTCTATGCGTGGGAGATCACCATCAGGGTTACCGCCTTCGTCGCCCTGGCTCTCCTCCTGGCAATCCTCGCCTGGATCGGGTACACGATGGCCACTACGCCTCCGCCGGAGCCGATGACGGAGATCCCAGAAACGGGAACGCCCTCGGGAGAAGCCAAGGTCGAAACGAAGACCAACGTGCAGTAGCCATCATCCCGGGAAGACAGCTTGGACTCAGGCTAGTGTAGATTCCGAAGAAGACGACGATGCCGGCGGTAGGGATGTTAGCCCCGAAAGTGGAGGATGTTAGCCCCGAAAGTGGAGGATGTTAGCCCCGAAAGTGGAGGATGTTAGCCCCGAAAGTGGAGGATGTTAGCCCCGAAAGTGGAACATCATAAGGGTAAATCCATACTATCAACTCGTTTCCCTACAAATTACTTAAATAAGAATCTGAGGCAAACGCGTCCGGCACCCCTCATGCGCTACATCTACACTGATGACGCTAGAGCCTTTTCCGAAAGGGTAAAGAATCATTTGAGAAAAACCATCACCACATCGAAACGAAGGGGCACTTGGTTTTCGCTGAACAGGACGGAGAGATCCATCCTGTATCTGGCGACGCGGCTTGAGCTGAAGTTCTCGAGCCTTGACCTTCTCCGCGCGTTGACTTCAATACTGAAGAAGCTGGAGCAGCACGGAGAGACGCTGTACGCATGGCTCCAGAGAGGCATCAAGCTCGCTTGGGCCTTCTCCGAATTCGCCGTCGCATCAGGGAACAAATCAGCACGTTCGTGGAGGAACGATAGGTCCTACGCCGTGTACCTGGGCCAGGTCTTCTCGAACGGTACAAGAGGGCGTTCTGCACGTTGATTGCCACAGTCAAACCAAGAGAACGGCGCAGTCGTTGAAGGCTGTACTACTGGTCGGCGGAGCGGGGACGAGGCTCCGGCCTCTTACCTACGTGGTCCCGAAGTGCCTCCTGCCGGTAGGCGGTAAGCCGTTGCTCGAGAGGACACTGAGATACCTCGAAGGCTACGGCGTAAGAGAGTTCGTGCTCTGCGTGGCCTACCTCAAGAAGCAGATCATGGACACCTTCAAGGACGGCGCGGCACTGGGGGTCAAGATCCAGTACGCGGAGACGGAGCAGCCAATGGGCACCGCGGGGCAGCTAAAGACCGCGAGCGCCTTCGTCGACGGACCCTTCCTTGCGATGAACGGGGATATCATAACAAACCTGAGTGTCGCCAACCTGCTGGCAGCCCACACGAAGAAGGGAGGCATCGCAACAATAGCATTGAAGGAATTCGGGGTCAGAATACCCTACGGCCACGTCGTCGTAGACTACGACGGAAAGGTCACGGCCTTCGAGGAGAAGCCGACACTGAACTACATGGCGAACGCGGGCGTATACGTCCTCGAGCCGAGGCTCCTAGAATCCATCCCGCAGGGGAGGGTCTGCAGCCTGGAGACCGAGACGTTTCCCTCGCTCATCGCAAAGGGGGAGAGGATCAATTCCTTCTACGAGTCGGCCTACTGGGCGGACGTCGGTTCGATGGCGGACTTCGAACGGGCAAACAATGAGGCGCTTTCCGAATCGTCCCCGCTCGTCAATCCTGGAGAAGGGTCGCAGTGAATAGACAGGCCTTCGTCATCGGGTTATCGCTGCTCCCATTCGCCCTGTCTTCGGTGGCTGCCTTTCTGGCCTGGGAGGCCGCCATGGCGGTCGAGACCGTCTGGCGGATGATTTTCATAGTTCTCGTCTGGATAGGGGCGTTCGCCGGCGGGACCCAACTGTTCTGGAGGGTGGTGGGGCTATTAACTCCGAAGCCGTAAACCTGAGTCTGGCAGGGTCGGTCGCCGCGGCGGTCGCCCTCGTCACGTCCTATTCGACCGCCAAGTTCGAGAGCGTGAAGTTCCCTGCGCTTGGAATCAGCGGCATTGACATTCACAAACTCGACGGCCCGGTTAGGGCCGAGATGGGCGGGTTCGCCGTCCTAATCGCCCTCGCTGCAGGTTCGATGGTGTACCTTGGAGTCACCTACACCTTGGATGGCCCTTCAGTCCTCTTCGCTGGGGCGGCGTTGACCATCGCGCTCACTGGCTTGGTCGGGGTCGCAGACGACCTCGTCGAGCTGAGCCAGAAGCTCAAGCCGTTTCTCATCGTGGCCGCTTCGGTCCCTCTGATGATCTGCCTTCTGGGTCGTAGCTCAATCTTCATACCCGTGATAGGAAGCATCCACCTGGCTCTCCTCTACCCCCTGGTGGCGGTTCCCCTCGCCATCACGACGTCGGCCAACTTCTCCAACCTCCTCGCGGGATTCAACGGTCTCGAGGCAGGATGCGCGGCGATTTCCCTGGGCGCGATGGCTTTCCTGTCAGACGCCACGGGACACCCCGCAATCGCGGTGCTGGGGTGCATAGCAGCCTTCGCCTACATCGGATTTCTCATTCTGAACTGGTACCCAGCGAAGGTCTTCCCCGGTGACACGGGAACGCTGATGGCGGGGGCCGCCCTGGCGGCACTGGGCCTGGCGTCGGGCCTCGAGTTCGAGGCCATAGTCCTGAGCATCCCGGCCGCCATGGACTTCGCCCTGAAGATGATGCACAGGCACCCGTTCAAGCAGAGACACCTGTTCGGCAACACCAAGATCAGGGCAGACGGCACGCTGGAGCCCGCCGGCTATCCGGCCGTGGTCCACGCCTTCATGAAAGTCTCACCCATCACTGAGAAGCAGCTCGTCGTCTCGCTTCTGGCGATGCAGGCCGTGTTCGCGTCGTTGGCAATCGGAATCGGGTTGGTCTTCACATGACAAGTACGGGACCCGGTTCGGCGCCTACGGAGCCCCTGAGGGTCAGGAAGATCTGGATAGCGATGAGCACGCCGTTCCAAGCGAACTTCTTCGCCTCGCTCATCAAGGAACTCGGGCAGGAGTTCGAGTTCGTCGTCACCGCCAGGGATCACGACAACATCCAGCAGATCTTGGACGCAAAGAAGATAGAGTACATCCCGGTCGGAAAGCACGGCGGGCGCGAGCTCGGCTTCAAGCTCGAGGCCTACGCCGACACCATCAGGCAGCTATCGCCAATCATTCAACGCGAAAAGCCCGACGTGCTGCTGACCGAAAGGTGGCCCGAAGCCGTACGCACCGCGTTCGGTCTCAACATACCGTCCTGGACCATATTCTACGACGAGAGGGAGAAACACGTCAACCAGATGGTCTTTCCGCTTGCGACCAAGGTCTTCGTGCCCAGGTTCTACACCTTTCAGGAGCTGTATCAGAACGGCGTCATAGATCCGGAGAAGGTCGTCTGGTTCAACGGCTTCCATACGGGCTACCTGAAAGGAGCCCAGCTCGAGTCGGAGAACCCGTACGAAAAGTTGGACATCAAACCACCAATAGTCTTCGTCAGGCCGGAGCCGGAGTTCGCGAGTTTCTTCCCCAACCGCAAGCCCATTCTGGAGAAGGCCGTCGAGCTGGTTCACAAGAAGGGGACCGCTTCCGTGGCGGTGCTGCCCAGGACCGAAACGCAGAAGCGGAGGTACGCGAGCATGGGAGTCAAGGTACTCGACGAATCGATGACCGAGTCGCCCGTGGCCCACGCGGACATCGCATTGGGCGCCGCTGAGACGATGCTGATGGAGGCCTTCATTCTCGGCAAGCCGGCCGTGAGCGCGATCTATTGGGAGCCGTCAAAACCGGTCATCGAGCTGCACAAGTACATCCCTCACTCCACTGACCCGAAGGAGATCGCGGGATACGTCGAGAACTTCCTTAATGTCGATCAGAGGACAGCGTTCAGCGAAAAGGCGTCGCTGCTCGTCCAGAACATGGACAACCCGATGATGCTCATGGCGGAGGAAATCAGGAAGCTCAACCGCGGCAGAAAGGAGACGACAATCCTCAAGCGGAGGTCGAGGATGGAGACGTTCATCGACATAATCCAGGCTGCCGCCCTGCAGCCACTCAGGCCAACGCACATCATGAAGGCAGCGAACATCTCCTACAACGAGTTGAGAGGCATCGTCGAGACTCTAGAGCGGAGGGGGCTCCTGAAGGAGGAGACAACGCTCGGGGGCAAGTACTACCAGACGACCCCCGAAGGGCTCCGGCTCCTTCAGGACTACAGGATCGTCCACGACAGGCTGTTCGAAGAGGCTTGAATCTAGAATCAGAAGGGTGTGCAGTTCGACCCCTGCCCGTCAAGGCATGGGGGTCTGGTCGTATGGCACCCCCCACACACCCTGCGTTCTGCTTCGGCCCTGGATTCGATAAAAGCATTATGAAGCTCAGAATCATAAAGATGTGTATGAAATTCATGCGTCAAGCGTGCACCTACGTCATTTTTGTGAGATTCATCCCATTTCCTTGCGAGATTCGTACTTTTCGATCCAGGCTCCAGCGGATTTCCAGTTCTCAGTGTCCACGAATCTGCATCGATGAAGTCGGAAGAAAGGGGTAATTTGTCACCCCGCGTCATAAGAATGGCGAAGTCGACGGCCCTCGGATGGGTGGCCAGGCATGGCTCTAGCGAGCCAGACCCCCTGAGCCGCGCCGCCCTGAGGATGATGAAGATGGGTCTCTCCCCTGGCCTGAAGGGAGGGTACGAAGGAGGGGCAAAGGCTGCCTGCTGCATCAGCGTGGATTTCGATGTCACTGAAGCCGAGAGGCGTCCTTGGAACCACTCGGGCACGGCCGCTCTCCTGAGCTTGTCGGAGGCGCATGGGATCCCGCTCACCTGGGCGATTTGCGGCAAGACGGCCGAGGAGGACCCTTCTGCCTACCATTCCATCCTTGATTCGTCGGTGAAACAGGAGATCGGCGTACACACGTACTCGCACATCTATGCAGACGAGCATACCGAATCGGAGTACGAGGAGGACATTCGCCGATGCCTCTCGACCCTAGGACTCTCCTCGCCGCCCAGGTCCTTTGTCTTCCCCAAGAACCGGGAAGGGCACTTCGACCTCCTGAAGCGGATGGGATTCACGGGCTACAGGGGCGCTCGGAGGGCCATCGGCGCGCCGGTCGAATGCCAGGGTCTCTGGAACATACGCCCCGTGTATTACGTCGACAAGAAGTCGTTGGGCGCGGCGCCCCTGATCCGGAAGTTCATCGACGCGTGCATAGCCAGGTCGGCGGTCTTCCATCTTTGGACGCACCCCTGGAGTCTAGCCATCGACGGGAAACCGGACGCCATGGTCTCGGAGGCGATGGAGCCTGTCTTTGATTACATGGAGGAGAAGAGTAATGCAGGGCTCCTTTCGTTCAGCACGATGGGCGGGCTCTCTTCCTTCGCTGCCGGCCATGGGGGACAGAGGTAGCCTGAAGATAGCCCAGGTCAACGTCTACTTCAAGCCGTTCATGGTCGGGGGCGCGGAGTGGTACGTCTACAACATCTCGACCGAGCTCGTGAAGATGGGGCACGATGTCCACGTGTTCACAGCCGACCGCTGCAACGGCGAAAGGGCCCCTTCGACAGAGACGATGGGCGGAATCAGTGTCCGCCGTCTCCCGCTGAAGATTGATTGGACCTATCGCACCAAGGTCTGGGACGGTCTCTGCGACGCCCTTTCTGACGGCTCCTTCGATGTGATACACACCTACGACTACGCGCAGCCACACAGCGTCGATGCAATCAGGGCGGGCAGACGGGCGGGGAGCCGCACGGTTCTGACGGTCTTCGACGTGCACTCCATGATCCCCCGCGTATGGTACAAGCAACTGCCGATGAAATTCTTCGAGGGCTACATGGCGAGGCGTACGCTGCCGGGGGCCGACCGAATCCTCGTGCGGGCCCCGAACCTCGTCCAGCCAATCGTCGAGCTGGGCGGCCACGCCGACCGAATTCTGGTGACTCCCTCCGGGATCCGTGATGCCTCCCTCGGGGACTTCGACGGGGCCCTGTTCAGGGAAAGGTACAAGGTCGGGGGCTCGCCGATGATCCTGTACCTCGGCCGGCTCAACCCGCTCAAGGGGCCCCAGGATCTGCTCGCCGCAGCCCCGGCCATCCTGAAGGAACATCCAGACGCCTCGTTCGTCTTCGTCGGGCCGGACCAGTCAGGATACGCGAAGACACTCGGCTCCCAGGCCGATAGCCTTGGAATCGGACAGCACGTCCACCTGGTGGGCCCCATATACGACTTCGACGAGAAGATGCAGGCCTACGCGGCCTGCCAGGTCTTCGTCCTGCCCACTGCTTACGAAGGGACGAGCCAGGCGATCTTCGAGGCCATGTCCCAGGGGAAGCCCGTGGTCGCAACGAAAGTGGGGGGCGTTCCATACCAGATCTCCGATGGCGAGGAGGGCTACTTGGTGGAGCACGGCGACGTGAACATGCTCGCTGCAAGGATCAATGAACTCCTGGGCAACCAGTCGCTCGCCGCGGAGATGGGGCGCAAGGGGCGCGAGAGGGTCAGATCGAACCGTTATTCCATCCTGGCGACCAGACTTTCAGAGATCTACGATCAGGCAAGGACCAGCAATTGAATCTGACGGGCTCACACGTGCTGGTGACGGGCGGAGCGGGCTTCATAGGCTCCCACCTCACCGAGAGACTCCTCGAGATGGGCGCCCACGTGACCGTGTTCGACCGGTTTGACCGCTTCTACAAGGGCAAGGAGTCCAACCTGGTCACGGCCTCGAATTCTCCCGAGTTCAGGCTGGTAGAGGGAGACATCCTGGACAGGGACGGGCTCGATTCCGCCATGAAAGACGTCGACGTCGTATTCCACGAAGCGGGACAGGCGGGCGTCGGTTTCAGCATTGAGAACCCCCGCGCCACCAACGATGTAAACGTGGACGGGACCCTGAACGTCCTGTGGTCAGCGCGAAAGAGCGGGGTGAAGCGGATGGTGAACGCTTCCTCCTCCTCCATCTTCGGCAAACCAGACTATCTGCCCATAGACGAGGCCCATCCTGTGCACCCGACCTCTCCCTACGGTGTCTCCAAGCTCGCGGCCGAACAGTACGCCAGGGTCTTCCACGAGGTCTACGGGATGTACGTGGTTTCTCTACGATACTTCTCGGTTTACGGCCCCCGGGGAAGGCCCGACCAGGTGATCCACAGGTTCACCGACGACCTCGCGCACGGCAGGCCGCCCCGGATCAACGGAGACGGGTCACACACCAGAGACTTCACGCACGTCAGCGACGTCGTCGCTGCCACGACAAGCGCGGCGGAGAGTGAGGACATAGGCGGTGAGGTCTTCAACATAGGCTTCGGCAAGAGGACCTCTATCTCAGAGCTCGCCGAGAAGCTGATCGCCCTGATGGGGCGGAGCGGGAGGGTCAGGCCCTTGTTCGTCGAGGAGTCGAAGGGCGACTTTCCGGACACGGAGGCAGACAACAGAAAGGCTCAGAAGCTGCTCGATTGGAAGCCGAAGGTGAGCTTGGACGAAGGCCTGAAAGACTACGTCGAACGGTACACGTCTAGGGAGATCGCCGGAGGAGTAGCATGAAACAGGTGGTGGCCAGGGCCGGCAAGGTCGAGGTCGTCGAGGCCTCCCCGCCCGTCTGCGGGGATAAGGGGCTCTTGGTGCGCACAGAATTCTCGCTCATAAGCACGGGCACGGAGTCTTGGGCGATAGGTTCGACTGAGCCCATCGGTACGTCGAACATTGCGAAGAGCTCCTCGCTCGCCGGAAAGGCCGTCAGACTTTCGAGGGAGGTGCTGCGACAGGAGGGTCTCGCTGGTCTGCGCGACTACGCGGACCTGGTCAGGCACCCCGAGCTTCCCCTGGGGTACAGCTCATCCGGAGTGGTGGTCCAGGTGGGCAGGGACGTCACCGACATCGTAGTCGGGGAGAGGGTCGCATGCGCGGGAGAAGGCAAGGCGTGCCACTCCGAGCTGGTTTCAGTACCCAGGAGGCTCGCAGCCCGGGTCCCGGAGGGGCTCTCGATGAAGGAAGCGGCCTTCTCAACAGTGGGTGCCATCGCCCTGCACGCGGTTCGAACTGCGGGCCTCCAGATAGGCGAGAGCGTCGGAGTTCTGGGCGTGGGGCTTGTGGGCAACCTGGTCGCGCAGATTTCAAGAGCGTCAGGATGCCGCGTGGTCTGCCTCGACCTCCGCGACGACAGGCTGGAGCTCGCCAGAAAACTTGGCATCGGCCCGCCCTTCAGAGTCGACGACCCGTCGCTGGCTTCTCACGTCTCCAACTTCACGGGAGGCATCGGCCTCGACCACGTGTTCGTCTGCGCAGCCTCGACAAGCAGTGAGCCGATCAACACCGCCGCCAGGCTTGCGAGGAGTCGCGGACAGGTAATCGTCGTCGGGAGGGTCGGGATGGAGGTCGAAAGGAAGGAGTTCTACCAGAAGGAGCTGAAGATGCTAATGACCAGGTCCCTGGGTCCGGGGAGGTATGATCCAGTGTACGAGGAGCAAGGGGTCGACTATCCACTCGAGTACGTGAGATGGACGCTGAACCGCAACGTGGAGGCGTTCATGGCGCTCGTGAAGTCGGGCCTGATCGACGTGAGGAGTCTTGTCGGCGGAGAGTATCCACTCTCTTCCGCTGCCGAGGCTTACGATTCACTGGAGACCCAATCCAAGACGGCCGTGTTGCTCGGATACGATCAGAGCGCAGAAGTCGCACAGAAGATCGCTCCCGTGGTCGGAACGATGCAGCCCCAGGGGAGCGGGAGGATCGGCGTGGCGCTGGTCGGCCCAGGAGCCTTCGCAAAGGAGACGATGATCCCCCTGTTTAGGCGGAACAAGGACTTTGACCTCAGGTGGCTGGTGTCCTCCGACCCCATACACGCGAAGCAGCTCGAGCGCAGGTACAGGTTCGAGAGAAGCACCTGCGACTACGACGAGGTGCTGGCTGACAAGGGTGTGGGGCTGGTCGTAATTACCACGCCGAACAACCTCCACTTCCCGATGCTGTCCTCCGCACTGCGAGCAGGAAAGCTCACCCTCTTGGAGAAGCCCCTCTGCATATCCTGGGCGGAGTTCGAGCAGGTGAAGGCGCTCCAGTCCGAGACGAAGATGCCCATCGTTGTCGGGTTCAACAGGCGGTACGCCCCGCTGGTGCTCGAGATTCAGAAGCGGATGAAGAGGATGGACGGCCCGTTCGTCGTCAACTACAGGGTGAACGCTGGTTTCGTCCCTGCCAACAGGTGGTCGCAGGATCCCAGCGTCGGTGGCGGCAGGATAATCCACGAATGCTGTCACTTCTTCGACTTCTTCAACTTCCTGCTGGGGAGCGGCGAGCCAAGGGTCTCGGTGGAGACGGCCGGTGTCACGGGCTCGGAAACCGTCGCCAGAGACAACATCTCAGTCGCGCTGCGGTACCCTGATGGTTCACTGGCCAACCTCGTGTACGTGGCCCTGGGTAGCAAGTCCATGGACAGGGAGAGGGTCGAAGTCTACGGGCAGAAGAGCTCGATGATTCTCGACGACTTCAAAGAGCTGACCATCTACGACGGGGGGAAGAAGAGAACGAGCCTGCCAAGGAGCGACAAGGGGCACAGGAACGAGATAGAGCAGCTGGCCAGGCTGGCGAGGGGTCAGCAATCATCGATAATATCTACAGAGGAAGTGTTCTCCGCAACCGAGCTGACCTTCAGGGTAGACGAAGCATCAAGAAGGACGCTTCAGGGCTAGGTGTCCCTCTAACGAAAGGGTTCGCGCGCCGGCTCCTCGGGGTCGTGGGGTCAAATGTCGCAGGCTGAACCATTCGCCAAGCTGCAGTCACGAGTCGGACGGAACTCGAGGATTGCTGGCATTGGTTTCGTGGCGCTTGGTATTCTCTTCCTACTCCTCTCTGTCTCTGACCAGTTCGTCGTCTATGAAGTGGACTCTGTGGTGGCTTTCATAATCGCGGTCGTCCTGCTCTTCAGGGATCCCAGGACAAGAGTCCCAGCCGGGGTCCTGGACGCGATGCAGCTCTCCTCCAGTCAGGCTCTGGCGGAGCTGGCGTCCGATGCCGATGGTTACGTGTACGTGCCGCTGGGAGGGGATGTAGAAGATGTCGTCGTCGTCCCCACAAGCCCGGGCTCTTTCAGTCTACCAAAGGGGGGGCTTCCTCCGTCTCAGAAGAGGATAACCCCTCCCGGAAGAGCGCTAGCGACTCTGTTCCTCAGAGAGTCGGGGTTGGCTCGCGCGACGATGGATGGGCTGGCGGTCTCCCTGCCGAGAATCGTCCGCGAAGATCTTGGGTTAGCCGACTCCCTGAGCATAAACGAGAAGGGCGACAGGGTAGAGGTCATCCTGCGCGGGCCAGCGTCGGTCTGCGGACGGGTGTCGGACGGGAGTGACCCTGTGTCTCGAGGGGTAGTCGGATGCACCGTGGCCAGCTTCCTTGCGGTTCTCTACAGCAGCGCGTCCATGAGACAGGTTGTCCTGGAGGATTGCGCTCATGACGAAGCCGCAGACACCTGGAGCATAGGCTTGAACCTTGGACTAGCAGCTCGGGCGACTGGTTGATGACAAACTCTACGCTCGGGGTCGTCACCAAGATGCTCACTCTGGTCCCCTTTGTGGTCGCGCTCTACTTCTTCGATTTCACCAAGTTTGCTGTCATTTTCACCCCGAGCCTTCTCGCGTTCTTCGTCACGTCGGTCACTCTTCTCGTCATAGGGGTGATCCTCAAGGCCAAGATCCTCAGGGCGACTCTGCAGCTCTCCAGCGTGAGCTTCGCCTGGGGGGCGCTCCTGCTCGCCTTCTCCGTGGCGGCCTACCTCTACGGACCGTATTCCCCGGACATGGCCTGGTACCGCTACGAATCGCTCTGCCTCCTCGTATTCAGCTACGTCGCCTTCAGGATAGGGACGAGGGTCCTAAGGGTCATGTCTCCCCTGCTCCTGATCTTGGCTTTCTCTTTCGCGCCTCTCGGCCTCTTCTCGGCTGCCCGCCAGCCCTGGGTAGGCATGGGGGTTGTGTGGATCTACCTGGTGGCATTCCTGATCTACACGAGAATGAGGCTGCAGTCCATGGTGCTGCCCGCGGTGGTTGCAGGGATCGGGCTTGCGATGTGGCTGACATCCAATCACATCCAAAACGGTCTGCCCTCCTACCTCTACGTCTACCTGCCAGTTCCGCTGGCGCTCCTCCTCATCCCGAAGGCGCGCGCCTTCATCATGCTGCCAGGCGTGAAGTCCGCCGGCAAGTGCCCAGGGCATACCGCTCAACCCGATGGCTTCTGTTCAACGTGCGGCGCAAGGCTGTCCGCGCCCACAATCAGGGAGAATTTCGGACCGTGGGGACTTCTGGCTGTGGCGGGGGTGACCGCGCTCCTTCTCTTCGCGAGCGTCCCGGCTCTGGCCTTCGTCGGAGGGGTTCCCTATGACGCCCAGTACACGCCGCAGGGATACTCTAATTCCGCGATTCCTGCAACCCCGAGCGGCTGGCAGGTGAACTCCACCACGGTACAGAAATTCCGAGCCGATCTTTACGCCGTAGTCAAAGTGTACGTTCCCCTTGTTCATCCCGAGACAGAGAACTACACCGCGTACTATGAAGTAGCGGCAGGCCTGCCTGTGTCGAGTGCCCCGGGTGGAGGTGAGGTAGCTGGCTGGAACAGGATTTCAAACGATTTCATGCAGTACGGGCCCTATCAGGGATACCTTACCGCTTACACGACCTCAGGTCGAGTGATGCTCTCCTACCAGGGGAAAACGCAGATGCTTTTCGTGAACGGTGGGTCTTTCCGGGAGTACTATGTTGGTTTGGGATTCGTGAGAGTCTTCAAGAACTCGAATGTGACAGCCGACTCGTCTCTGTTTCTTGGAGACATAAAGACACTCTGGCTCCCGTTGGTCAACGCCGAAGTCTCCTATTCGACTTGGACAAATTTCCTCGGTAGGACCTACGATGGTGCGGTCTTCGTCACCCCGTTCCTGCTCGTCGCATCGTCGATTGGAGTGATGCTATGGTTTCTTGCCCGGGCGTCGAAGAGAGACGAGCGTCTTGACCGATTCCTGACCCTGTCATCGGTCCAGCCCCAGAGCTCCTGGTCGACCCTATCTCTCCTTCTGGCGAGAAAGAACCACGCCGGGACATCACTGGACCTTGCAAATGACGAAATGCGAGTACAATCTCGCGATTCCGAGGACATTGGGGTCTCCCTCTCAAGCCCTATCGCGCGCGCGCGCTCACCGTCCGATACGTTGATGGAGCTCGAGCAGAGGCACCTCGTAAGACGAGTACGGGTCGAGAATGGGTCTGACATCATCTCGGTTTGGCAGTTGATGGTATAACATGTCTCTTAGAAGACGTTCCGCTCTGGGGGCTCTGGCTGCGGCGCTCCTTGTCCTGGTCCTACTCCTTCCCTCCGCCTCGGTTAGAGGACAATCCCAAGCCACCAACACAGTGAGTGTTGTCGTGCAGGTCCACGTGAGTCCAGTGTACGACTTCTACGGGTCGGGGACAGCTGTTGTGGACGGTGTTATCAACGCAAGGTCACTTTCATTGACTCGGTCCACAGTGGTGGAGCTTTTGTCTACGTCAACCCCTACGATAGACAACGCAACTATGGTCGTGAAGGGTGTTGTTCAGAAAGTAAATTCCTCTTCCCCTATCAACGCAAACGGGTTGCACGAAGTCGACTTCAACGTACCTGCCAATGCCGTGAGTCTCTCTATCACTTTTCAGGAGTCCCCGGCCGGAAGCGGTTTCCTTTGGAGATACATTGCAGTCGTCCCGTTCGTGGAAGTTGTGAGCTCCGTCCCCGTCCTAATCGTCCAGCCTTTTACCACTATGATGACTGTTCCTCCAGGGACGGTTCTCTCACAACTGTACACGGCGAGGGGAGGTAGCCTACCATCCGCTTACGCAACGTTCAGCGGCGCCACGGCAAATCAGTCGACTTACTCCCTCGTTTCGGGCGTTGGTCTGATCGTGATGCAGTCTAACCTCTTCGTTCCGGCGAGTGTCGCGATCACCAGCGTCGCTCTCGCGGTGCTTGTTCTAGCCGGGTTGAATCTCCTGCCGTCGGGACAGCAAGTGTTGACCAGAATCTCGGGCCCGATCAAGCGCCTTCGTATTCCAGGAATTCATAGGAAATTCAGGCTCCGAGCGATTCTCCATTCTCGGAAACTGCTCGCCCTCTTTATCCTCTGCTCGTTGATCATGGCCGCCGGAGCCGTTTTGGGCGGTCCTGACCCAAGAATGACGGCATACGTCTTGGCCGCACCAGGAAGCGTGAAAACGATACAGAGCAGCCTCCCGCAGGTTGCGGGGAATGTTCAGGTGATAACGCCCTCAGAAGATTTCACAGATTTCGCAGTGATGTCGAGCGTTGGACAGTTCTCCATCGTCGTAGTGTCAAACTACCCAGCGACGGGCCTCGCTGAAGTTAGCCCATTCATACTGGGGTCTCTTGGGAATGTTCCCGTTATCGTTGTAGACAGTTCGGTAAATCCTACTATAGCGAGCACAATCGAAACGCTCTACGGAAGTAGCGTCGTGAAGGTGCAGAACGCGAGTGATCTAACTGCGGGGGAGAAGAGCACTATCGCCTTTTACCTTGGACAGAGTAGTAGGTCGAATATTCTCGGTATCTCTTTGGGTGAAAAGGGATTTGAGGCCTTGGTGGCCTCCGAGGCTGTCCTTTCCATGGCCTTGGTGTTCCTGGGTTGGGCCTACCTCGGCTCCGTGGCTGCCGATCCGGCGTCCCGGAAGGATCTCTCCCATATAGTTACAGTGATTGGGGCCGGAATATTCGTCTTTGTCTTCAGCGAGGCGGTCTACGTTGGCGTCAGTTCACTCCTCGGGTTCCCGCTCTCCTTGCACGCAGTCACTTCGGATGCCCACGATCTTACTGCTATAGGTCTCCTGGGCTTCGGTGGCGGGAGTACTCCGAGGCTTGCGGCTGGCTTCTTGGGCGTTCTGGTAGGCCTAGTGGGCACCGAGGGCGGGCTCGTTGTCAGAAAGAGTGACTTCGCGCTCGTGTCCGCGGCCTTGTTACTCATCGTCGCAAACCCATTCTCTATCGGACAGTTCGCATTTCAAGCGCTGCTGGGCTTTATCCCATTGGTGAGCGTCGGGCCGGTGGCAGGGCAGCTGGGGGCGGCCTACACCAGCACAATTTCGTTCAAGGAGTTCATCCTCGGGGTCGGTTCGGCGCTGGGCGGAAGCATCACTCCGCAATATTTGCTTTCAGCGGGGAAGATGCTCTTCTTCGCAAGCCTCGTCCCGTTGGCGTACTTGAAGAAGTTGGGCCGCACCACGACCGCGATTGCTGTCCTGGCGGTTGCTCTGATTGCAGGGGACGGAGGGGTCCGTGTCGGTGAAATGACACCCGACAAAACAGTGATAGCAATCCTGCCCGGATTGACAATTGGTTTCGCACTAGTCGCTGTCCTTCTTGGTTTCGGAATAGTCGAGAAATACGTGAGAGGAAATTGGAGATCCAAAGGCTGATTTCAGCCTCGGAGCCGCTGCGTAACGCCGTAATCGTAGTCTATTCTCTGGTCGTGATGGCTACCATTCTCCCTGGATTCGATCTTGTTTCGCGCATCATCTTGATTCCGTATTACCTCCTAATCCCCGGATTCTGCGTAACCCAGCTGCTCCGCCAGGCGAGGACCATTCTCGACGGGCTATTCTTCTCTGTCGCATGGAGTATTGCCATCATTACTTCGGTCGTTTCAATCGAGGGTCTTGGCTATTCCAATCTGTCAATCAATATTGTGATCCCTGTTCTCACCGTTGTGATTCTTGCACTCGTTCATTACAGAAGATGACCCCAATGCTCGACGCGTTTGACAACAAGGCAGCGGGACGCGTATCGACTTCATTCACGAGGTCTTCGTCTCGGCCTTCTCGAATGCGGAGGCGAAGAGAGTGAGTGAATCTGATGCCCCGGTCTTCCCCCTGGCTGGCGCGAGTGCTGGAGAGTCGACTGGGATAGGGAATGCATCACCGCGTCGGAATTCGAGGGAATCGTACACCGCGACGAAGCTCGCATACAACATCGGTCGATTGCACGGGCTCAGGTTGAGGCTCTTCCTCTACCGGAGGATTGGGATGCGGGTGGGGAAGAATTGCGTGATCCGGAGGGGAATCTATCTGGCCAGCCCAAATCAGCTAGAAGTCGGGGATGGGTGTTTCCTGGGTAGGGCGAGTCTGTACTGCACAGGAGGGGTGAAGATAGGCAGGAATGTCAACGTCTCTGATGGTGTGGTGATCATAACAGCGAAGCACGACGTCAACTCAGCGAAGTTCGAGGCATTGTATGAACCAATAAGCATCGGAGACTGGGCCTGGATAGCAACAAATGCCATGGTACTGGCCGGAGTCAATGTTGGCGAGGGCGCGATAGTTGCTGCAGCCGCTGTTGTGACCAAAGATGTCCCTCCATACTCAATCGTCGGAGGCAACCCGGCTAAGGTCATCGGCGAGAGAAAGAAGCAAACGTTCGCCTATGTTCCTGGGAACTACCACCCACCCCTTCTGTAGTCTCACATCCATGAGAATCTGTTACGTTGCGGCAGACGTGGCGGTCCCGCACTACAGAGGTTCATCCACTCACGTCTACGAACTCGCCAGGAACCTAGTCAAGCTCGGGCATGAAGTGCACGTGGTCGCTCGGCGAGTGGATCTCTCGCAACAAAAGGAGGAGGTCCGCGACGGAATCAGTATCCACCGTTTCCAGCGTGGGATCTTCATTTCGTCAAGGCGGTCAAGCTTCGCAGACATGAGTTCCCGGGGCTCATATCAAGGTAGTACTCCGTCCTTGATTTGGAAATCATACGAGGCATATCTCAGGACTATCTTCCCCGTCTACATCGGGGCCGAGGTGGCCAGGATTGTCAAGAAATATTCGATCGACCTGATCTTCGAACGGGAGAGCTCGTTCGGTGCAGGAGCGATGGCGAGCGTGCTTACCGGACGGCCCTTCGTCTTAGAAGTGATTGGGAACAGGGTCACCCGTTTCCAGGTGCGGCGCTCCAAAAGGATCATCGCCTACTCGGGTGACATGTTCGCTGGGAAAGTGGAGGCTTCGAGAGTGGAGGTAGTTACGGGTGCCGTAGACACAGAGACGTTCAAGCCCGATACGCCCTCAGGCAAGAACGTGAGGGTGCGTTATGCTCTCGTTGATTCTCCCGTCGTCGGCTATGTAGGGACCTTCCAGGAGTGGCATGGTTTGGACGAGTTGATACGGGCGGCAGCGCAGCTCATACCGCGAATCCCTCAGCTCAAGTTCTTGATGGTGGGTCCATACTACAGGGAAACTGAGGCCAGAGTCTTGGCCGCGGGAATCGGCGGTTCCTTCGTCTTCACTGGACCTGTTTCATACGAACAGGTCCCCTCATTCATGAACGCGAGCGACGTACTCGTCGCGCCCTACAATCCTGACAAGATCAGGTCTAAGGAGCAAGTGCGGAGGCACGGCCTTGGATCGCCGCTCAAGGTCTTCGAGTACATGGCCGTAGGTAGACCGGTCATAACCACCGACGTGAAGCCCATCTCAGACCCAATTGAGAATGGAGTCACGGGCTATCTTGTGCCTCCGGGCGACTCGGACGCGCTTGCCTCAGCCATCCTGAGCGTACTTCGGGACAGACAGGGCGCTGAGGAGATAGGAGCTGCGGGAAGGCGATCGGTGATCGCCAACTATTCTTGGGGTCTAGTTGCGAAGGAACTTGTTGGTATCTTCCAGGACGTCCTCGATTCCAGCACCCCAAGAACGATGGTAGCGCCAAGAGAGAAGACATGAGCCCCCAACAGTACGACTCGATTGACAAGCTTGACCGAGCGCCCAGGGTCTCCATCGTGCTCCCCGTCTATAACTCCGCCCGGGAGCTTCCTGCCGCATTCTCTGAGTTGGATAGACAGGCGTTTCGTGACAGAGAGATAGTGATAGTAGACGACGGGTCGACCGACGACACCTGGAAGGTTGCAACGCATCTCTCGGCAGGTCGTGGTGACGTAATCCTCGTGAGAACGGAACATCGAGGCGCGTCACACGCCCGAAATGCGGGCGTGGAGAAGGCTCGAGGCGAAATCGTCTTCTTCTCCGAGTCCGACTGCGTGTACGATGAGACGTACCTTCAAAGGGCCGTGGAGAGTCTGGACTCGCAGCCAGAGGCCGGCGCCGTTTGCCTTACCGGAGCGCCGCTCATCACTCGGTCGACGCTGGCCACCGAGTGCATCGACATCGAGAACAAGGTCCAGCACCGGCTGCTCAATCAGGGCAAGATCAAGCCATTCTACGCCTGGGTCTATCGGAGGGATGTCCTGACCAGGCTGGGCGGATTCGACGAGAAGCTCTTCCAGGGGGAGGACAAGGACCTCTTCAGAAGGCTCGAGAAAGCCCATTACGCGATAGCTTGGGTTCCTGGGGTCAACTGGAGGCACCTGAGGAACCAGACGACCCCTGAGCTGGCAAAGAAGTGGTTCACGCGTGGTAGAACCAGAGTCCTCTACTCCATCAAGCACCGCCGCACACGTGATATGCTCAAGACGCTGGCCCCGTTCTGGGCTTCTGTCTTTGGAGTCATCCTCCTGGCGTGGTCACCGATCCTGGGAGCTCTCCTCCTCTTGTTCATCGCGCTTCTCTTTGTCGCGAATACATTCAGGATCATGAGAGTAGCGTGGCCGGTGGTCCAGAAGAAGCGCATCTTCTTCGGCTATCCCATCTTCGAGATGACGCGGAATTTCTCGATGGCGATGGGGTATTCGGTCGCTCTGGTTACGATTCTTGTGAGGATGATTGAGAGGAGGGAGGTAGCTTGGAACAACATCTAGAGTCACCAAACGCGGTCCGCACCGCGTCGTCAGTCCGAGTCGTTCGAATCGTGCCGGAGTACGCAGGCAGCCTGAAGGCATCGTACGGACTTCAACCCGTCTACTACAACCTCTCCAGAGTTCAGGCCATGAACGGGCACGAAGTGCATGTGATAGCGCGGAGACGCTCCGGCGAACCTGCCCTAGAGACAGATGAAGGTGTGCGGGTTCACCGTGTGGGAAATCCGTTCACGCTCCTCGCGCTGACCAAGCTTCGTGAACTCACCAGGAACGGTTCACCGAGCGTGATTCACACGCATTCGAGCACCGGCGCCTTCCTGGCAGCCACTAAACACGTGGTGAGAGCACCGATTGTCTCTCACGTACACGGGACGACATACTCGGTCGCCACCCCCGTTGTTCTCCCCTTCGGAGGCATGAAGGTGGGATACTCGCGCTGGGGTGTGACAACCTCTTACATGAGGGAGAAGGCCCTGTGGCGCGCTGCCGACAGAATAGCGGCGGTAGGCACGTCTGTGAAGTCAGATCTGACGCTAAGATACGGAATTGCCGATGATAAGATACGAGTGGTCTTCAATGGAGTCGACGCAAACCTGTTCAGACCGATCAACGATCCTGAATTCCCGGAAAGGGCAGCGATGGAAGGGAAGAAGGTTGTGCTTTACGTGGGCCATTTTGGATTGAGGAAGGGGTTGCCATTCTTGATCCAAGCCATGAAGACGGTTACCAAGGAGGTTCCGGATTCGTTGCTTGTCTGCGTGGGAGGGGTGCCCTCTTGGCTCCCCAAGAGAGAGTACTGGTCTTATCTGAGCGGACTGATTGAACAGAATGACCTGGGGGGAAAGGTAATGCTCCTTGATCGAGTTCCCAACGAGAGACTACCGAACTACTACTCGAGGTCGAGCGTCCTGGTGCTTCCTTCCTATTACGAAGCATTCCCCAAGGTCTTGATAGAGGCGATGGCGTGCGAAAGGCCGGTGATCTCCTCGAGGATGGGGGGTACTCAAGACTCGATCGAGGATGGCGTCAATGGTTTCTTGGTGAACTACGCAGACCCGGAAGGCCTCGCGAGGGCGATCGTGACGGTTCTCCAGGATGACGGACACGCGCGGCGGATGGGGAAGGTCGGACGACAGCGTGTGATCCGCGACTTCACATGGGACGCAGTCGCCAGGAGAGTCGATTCAATCTACGAAGAGGTTCTTCCAACTAGATGACCTCACTCCTCGGATTGGGGAAGGGCTGTTGATTTGAAGATTCTTCTTGTTTCGTCTTCGTTCTTCCCAAAGATTGACGGCTCGACGAGGTGCGTCTATGATCATGCGCGAAAGCTCGCCGAGCGCGGGAACGAGGTATATCTCGTGACGAGAGGGATGGAGGGAACTAAACAGGAAGAGACGTTCGAAGGGATTCATCTCCGGCGATCTTCATACTCGTTTCGTGCGGGCGTCCTCTCTGACAGAGTCAGACTCATGCTTGAGCAGGTCATCATGATCATAATGCTTCAGAGAAAGGAGAGGTTCAGCGTCATTCACGCTCACGGGTTCACCTCGGGACTGGCTGCGTTGCCCTGCAAGTATCTGTTCGGCATCCCTTTGATAGTCACGACCCACGGGACGGAGCTCCTCTGGCCGAGGAAGCTGTGGTGGAAGACCGAGCGCGAAATAAAGTACACCCTCATGTTCGAGAAGTTTGTTCTGAATCACTGTGACGTGGTCATAGCCCAATCCGAGGGAGTGAAGGCATACATGTTGAGGATCTACGGCAACAAGCTGGGGAAGAAGATTCGGATAGTGCACACCGGCGTCGATCATCAGAAATTCATGGTCCCCGCCAAGGAAGGTGGTGCACCGCAGGTCCTCTTTGTCGGCGCACTCTCGGAGATTAAGGGGCTGTCTTGTCTACTGAGGGCCTTCAGAACAGTTCAGGGAGAGATTCCTCAGGTGGGCTTGACTCTTGTGGGCAGTGGACCCAGAGCCGAGGAGTACAAGGAGGCCGTGCGGGGCATGAAACTGAGCGGCTCTGTCCGGTTTTGCGGACCTGTACGGGACGACGCGCGGCTGCTCGATTTCTACAGGAATTCCGATATAGTCGTCCTCCCCTCGAACGTGGGTGGTCCGATATCCTGTACGATACTCGAGGGTTTGAGCTGTGGCAAGGCGGTGATATCGACGAACGTGTCAGGGGGCATCCCGGACGTCCTCGCTGACGGCGTGGGGATTCTGATGCAGCCTGAGGACGACTTTCGACTCGCTTCCGAGATAAGAAGACTGATAACCGACCCGGAGTATCTTAGGACCCTCGAAGCGAATGGGAGGAGAGCTGTCGAGCAGCGCTACACCCTCGATTCGATGATAGAAGAGTTAATGCTCCTGTATCGCGAGGTGGAGGCCTAGTTGCAATCAGACTTTGAGGAGATCTTCCGCGGGAGAGTATTCCTGGTGGTCGGTGGAGCGGGGTTTATCGGCTCGCACATTGCGGAGCGATTGCTCGCTCTGGGCGCGAAGGTAATCGTCCTGGATGACCTTTCGAACGGGAGGCGAATCAACCTGTCGAATGTCAACAGCTCACTGCGCCTAGTGGAGGGTGACGTACGTAGCTATGACTTCGATTCCCTAGGGAGACTCGACGGGATCTTCAATGAAGCCGCGAGAGCGCTCGTACCTTCGTTTGCCGACCCGGTAACAGACCTTCTGGTGAATGCTGGAGGAACGATCAGGTTACTCGAGTATGCGAGAAAACGCGATGTGAAGGTTGTCCACGCATCATCGGGGAGTGTTTACGGCAACCCGATCAAGATCCCAATCTCAGAGGACCACCCACTCAGGCCCATCTCTCCGTACGGCGTGAGCAAGCTCTCGTCAGAGTTCTATTGCTCGATGTACTTTCTCGACTATGGACTCGACGTGGTTGCCCTCCGCTACTTCAATGTCTATGGGCCGAGGCAGACGGTGAACGAAGAGATGGGGGTTATTCCAATCTTCGTCTCGAGGGCGCTGCGGAATGAGCAACTCAGGGTTTTTGGAGACGGGAAGCAAACCCGAGACTTCCTCAATGTGAGCGACGTCGTCTCCGCGAACCTACTCGCCTACAAGAGCGGTCGTTCGGCGGGACAGGTCATGAACATAGGCGGTGGAGGAGAGGAGGTGAGTATCGAGGCGCTCGCAAGGATGGTCATGAGTCTGTGTGGGTACTCCGCTCCTCTTGTCTACGCTGATCCAAAGCCGGGCGACATAAGGAGACTTGTCGCGGACAACACTAGGGCGAAGGCGGTCATCGGGTACGAGCCGAGCGTTTCCCTTGAGACTGGGCTGAGACAGTACATAGGGTACGCGAAAGGACAGTGAGGTCGCAGGTGCCCGTCAGGCGAACCATTGAAGCTCCACCTGGAATCTTGAGCTAGAAAGAATTGGATTTGACCGTTGGGGTAGTCCCTCAGAGCTCGATCTACGATGAGGTGCTCTACGAGATGCTGGACCACCAGGGAGTAGCGTACAGGGTCATCGACGTACGCCACGCAACAGAGAGATACCCTGTCGTCCTACTGTCGAAGTACTTCGAAGACGCGCACACGCTCGCGCTCGAGTGCTGCGCCTCCGAATCCGACGTGATTGTGGCGGAGCGGGTTCTTCCCCTTGACAAGATGCTGTCGATGCTGGGCGGAACTGCTGCTGACGGGCGGGACAACTTCGAATTGGCTGTGAATCGGGAGGAAGACAGGTTGCTGTCGACGATAAGGGAACACTTGTTCCGGTTAGGCCTACCACTCGTCCGCAAGTGGTACTGGCCGCGTGGGGCCAACGCGTGCTGCGTCCTCACACACGACATCGACTGGTTCACCTACTCGCCCTTTCACTTTCAGGTGCTGAAGCAGTCAGCCAACCCCTTGAGACTGGTTCGTCTCACCTTCGATTCCCTGGCGAGGAAGAAGGACTACGGCTGGAACATACCAGAGATGGTCAAGCTCGAGCAGGAGTTTGGTTTCAAATCCACGTTCTTCTTCCAGACCGCCTACGGACTCGACGACCCCATGCTGGAGCGGAGCGCTGACTTCCTCAACAAAGAGGGGTTTGAGCTGGCGCTTCACGGCGCTCGAACCTCTTACAACGATGCAGACTCGCTAAGGGATGAAATGCAGCGCTTCCGAAGCCGGACTGGAGTCGATACTCGAGGATTGCGCTATCACATCCTGAAATTTGACCCTCCACGCACCTGGGAGCTCCAGTCCGCAGCTGGGCTCGAGTATGATGCAACCTTCTACTACAACCGGTTCTTCGGGTTCAGGTCAGGTATCTGTTTCCCGTACCGCCCGTTTTCCAGGGATTCTAGGCTCCCTATCCTCGAGCTGCCGACAGGCTACATGGACTGGACTTCGTTGCATAGAGGCCAGAGCGCGCGTGAGCAGTTAGAGACGCTGGAAACGACGCGCAAGGCCGTTGAGGGATATCACGGCATTCTCGTAGTCAATTTTCACAATACCTATCTGAACCACGAGACCTTCCCGAACGTCTACGCCTCTTTCAGTGCTCTCTTGAAGTCCGCTAAGCAGGAAGGATATTGGGTTGCCACCGCACAGGAGTGCGCCAATTGGTGGCGCCTTAGGGCAAGCGCGCGAATTGACCCTAGGCTCGACTCCGGCGACGTCGTCTGCTCTCCGACCTCTCTGAGTACTGTAGTCGAGAGAGAAGGCAGTGAAAGTCAATTGATTGCACCGGCGCAATCACCCTAACGCGAGGAGCAGCTTGACCCCCATGCCCACAATTAAGTCCGTCGTCTTCCTCACCTATCACTTCCCTCCGGAGATAGGTGGCATTCAAACCAGGATATCGAAGTACATCGACAGGTTGCGAAGACGTGGCATCCATGTTACGGTCCTTGTTGCGGGACGTGAAGCGAGAGTAAAGGATGCCATCCTGGATGCAAAGATAGTCATGTGTCCGGGAGGAATCCGAAGACTCCCAGGAAGCATTGTCTCGGTGACGAACGGCATCATCGGCTGCCGAGCAGATGTGGTTCACGTGTTCACTGGATCTTCGACGTTGCTTGGTGTCTACTCTCTCATAGTCGCCAGGGTGGTCGGCGCTAGGCCTGTGATGAGCGTCTTCGGACGGGAAGACCTCGAGCTTCCAAGCCGAGTGTCCAGGACGCTCTTCCGCATTTCATTAGACCTTGCCGATTCCATCGATGTCAATTCCACCTCCACCAGATCACTTCTGCCTGAAAGGGTCAAAGCCAAGGCTCACGTCCTGCTCGGGGCGGCAGAAGAGACGGTTGCGACACCGTCACAAGCCGGCCGTTATCCGCCTACCGTGCTGTTTGTAGGTCGCTTGGCCGCGAGGAAGGGGGTCGACGACCTACTGAGAGCGTTCGCGACTGTGAGAGTTCGTTTCCCGGAGGCAAGACTCTCGGTCGTCGGTGATGGTCCGGAGATGGGGCACTTGATCAACTTGGCCGGCCAATTGGGCATCTCGGATTACGTATCTTTCAAGGGCACCCTTGTGGGGCAGGCGCTTGAGCAGGAGTATGAGAGTAGTACAGTCTTCGTCTTGCCTTCGAAAGACGTTGCCTCGGACACTGCAAACGAGGGGCTGGGCCTGGTTCTGATCGAGGCTTCCATGCACTCAAACGCGCTGGTCGGGACAGACCATGGGGGCATTCCTGAGATAGTCAGGCAAGGAGAGAACGGCCTTCTCGTTCCGCCGGCAAACCCGGCAGCGCTCGCTCAAGCGATCATGACTATCTTGGCCGACCCTGACTTAGCACGCTCAATGGGCCAATCAGCACTCCGGATCGCCTCAGAGCGATTCAGCTGGGATAGAGCGACGGACGCCCTTCTGGAGTCATACACTTAGGTTGTCTCACAAATTTGCCCGTCTTTTGGCGAAAAGGTTGAAAGCCCGGCGGACGACGCCCGAGAGCGTGGTTGTAGCCGGTGACTGTTAGCTCGAAAGTCCCAGCAGTGCAGGCCATCGACATTACGAAAATCTACGATATGCGGTTAAGGAAGATAACCAGCTCGATAGAAATTCGGAGCTTCATCGGACTGCTTCGAGGAAAGAAGACCAACCAATTGACGGCGCTGGACAGGGTTAGCTTCACAATCGCGCCAGGCGAAGTCTTCGGTCTGCTCGGACCAAACGGCGCCGGAAAGACGACGCTAATTAAAATACTTTCAACTCTCGTGCTGCCTGATTCCGGTGAAGCCCTGGTATTCGGCACAGACGTCGTAAAACATCCCAGGACCGTGTTGAGGAACCTTCAAGCAGTCCTGGCTGAAGGTTGGGGATTCGAAAGGCGACTCACCGGAAGGCAGAACCTTCAATTCTACGCGACTCTGTATGGAATTCCCAGCGAGACGGCAGCGAAACGCATCGACGAACTCCTGGAGTTCTGTCAGCTCACAGAAGCAGCGGACCAGATGTTTCAAAAGTATTCAACCGGCATGACGAGAAAACTGCTCGTTGGCAGAGCGCTTCTGACCGATGCCTCCGTCCTGCTGTTTGACGAGCCGACCTCGGGCCTCGACCCTGCCTCAGCTGCCGATTTCAGGGGTTTCCTAAAGGACGTCCTCGTCCGGCAGAGGGGGAAGACGCTGATTTGGGCAACGCACAACCTGTGGGAAGCGCAGAATGTCTGCGATACCATAGGAGTCCTGAACAAGGGACGCATCGTGGCTACGGGGTCGCCCTCTGACATCCGAGGCCAAATCGCTGAGAAAGTCAACATGGCGATCACGATCGTGGGAGGCGGTCCTGAACCCCAAGCGGAAGGATTTGGGGGAATCTCACGCATCAACGGAGTGACGCAATTCGAAATCAAGAGGGATCCCGATACGGCCAACGTCCTGCTCGAGCTCGAGGCGACGAGGGATGTCGACTACAACAAGATCTTCGAGACACTCTCCTCTCTTGGTTGGAGGATAGTAGGGATAGAGGCATCTCAACCGAGCCTGGAAGAGGCTTTCATCAGACTTACGCGGGGGGAAAAGTCGTAATGCAATCGCCCATTGAATTCCGAAAGGTCTGGGCCCTGACAAAGCGGGACATCTACAACTGGTCTTCGTACAAGAGTCAGATCCTCACTACGGTTGCGACATCGATCATTGGTATCGCGTCGTGGGGTGTCAACGCTGACTATAGGAATATCGCCGTGCCTCAGTATAACACTGATTATGTATCATTCTTGATAGTCGGAATCTTGGTAACGAACCTGATACTCCCTCTCGGGAGCGGAGTCCAGAAGCAGTTGAATCCCTGGACGCTGGAGACGATACTCATGACGGGAATCCAGACGCCCACGTTTGTTCTGGGAACTTCGCTGTGGACCTACATTCTGTCGGTGATTCTATTCATTCCCCAGCTCTACCTAGGAATCTATGCCTTTGGCGCTCATCTCGTCGTAAACTTCGTTTCGCTGGTCGTGTCTGTATTGATTTCCAGCTTGATCATCTTCTGCCTAGCTATGATCTCAACAGGGATAAGAATAGTAACAAAGGTCACCGACCCGGTTACCTGGGGCCTGGCCATGGCTGCATCATTGCTTTCGGGGATGACCTACCCGGTCTCTCAACTTAACAACTACATTCCCGGTCTTTCGACCGTGTCCTGGCTTCTGCCTCAAACGTGGATATACCACATCGTGAGGCTTTCGTCCCTTGAAGCGGGTTCCCTCATGAACCCGCAGGTTGCAGAGGCGTTCCTCGTCACCCTCGGGTACGCAGTCGTCCTCATTCCGATCTCAGTGGTGATCTACCGGTGGGGCCTCAACAGGGCAAAGAAGGACGGGACACTCGGATGGTATTGAATCGATGCAGCAGGCTTCCGGGCCCGCGATACGAACGAGCCGACGTCCTGACTAATCTCCAGAGGTGATACGAGTGCAGCTGGGAATCGGAAAGGGGTCACTCTCCTGTCTGTTCTACGCCCCATTGGCACTGACGCTACTCCTGCTCGTTCCCGGTCCTTTCGTTTCCATCGTGCAGGCCCAGGCCACCACGGCAAATTCCTCCCAGTACGCCGACCACGGTTTTGCGGCGCTCGCGGCAGGCGACAGGGTAACCCTGAGTTCTTTGGAAGCTCGCACGGGCGGCAACCTGAGCGTCGGCGCCCTTGAGCAGGTGATACAGGATGTGTTTCTCCCGCTGAACGTGCGTGAGGTCTTGCTTGACATCGGCTGGCAGAACTTCACCGCTGGCAGCCCGCCATACCACGCCTGGGTCAACGATTGGTTTACCGCCAGTGATGTGATGGGGATCAGCAACGTGCTGTACGTGGGACAACTTACCTCAGAAGGATTCGGGTGTCCGTGGGTAAACAGCCTCATCAGCAAAGATCCCACAGTAGCCACGTACTATGCCAACGGAACCAGGGCAGACTTCGTATCTCTGGACAATCCGGAGGTGGCTCGCTACGTAGAGATTGACCTTGGTATACTGTACTCCTACTATGGGTCGCATCCCAGCTGGGTCGGTCTCGGGACAGGTTCCTCTGAGACCAATCCCTACTACCCAGCGGGCGAGTCCATGCCAGACGTCGGGTATTCGAACCTCTCGATCGGCAGCTTCGTCAACTCGCCATACTATGGCACAGACGTAAACGGAACCGGCTACCTTCCAAACGGCGAGCTCGACGCTCTCTGGAGCGAGTATCGAGACGTGCAGCCTGCGATTGTCCTGTCCTCTGGATTATGGATGACGTCCTCGCCGTACCAGGTGTACGGGGGCGGAAGCGCGTCCAGCTTCGTGGAAATGCGTTTTGAGGTTCCCTCAAACACGACTACGCTCCAGGTGCAGTGGTATGGCAATGAAGTGGGCAGCCCTGGCAGCCTCAGCGTGACAGTATTTGGAGACAAGAACGGCGGCTTGGACGCCAGCGAAAGGCTTGCCAGCTTGAATGCGAGTGCCCAGTCCTTCACCCACTCCAGGGGGTGGCAGAGCGGAGTTCAAGCAAACGGGAACTTTTCGGCAGGGTGGTACTGGGTCGTGTTTTCAAGTCCTTCGAGCAACGAGAACAACTACTACACATTCTACCTGAAGGATTACCTGATCAACAATGCGACCGCATACGCGGCGCAGCCGGCCATAGGGCCTGGGTTTCAGACAGGCCTATCCACGATATTGTGGCTCAAGAACCAGGCTGGCGAGAACCTTGCAATCTACCCCTATCAGCAAATTGGCATTGGTGCACCCGCGCAGGCGTTTACAGCGACTCACGCATATTCCTTCAATACCGTGTTCCTCTTTCTCTCCGACCGTGCGTACAATCCCGCGAACGCCACCCTGACGATCACCGATACCACGGATGGCAACATAGTCGCGACCGGGCTGCTAAGCCAGACACTGAGCCAAGGCCTAGAAAACTGGGTTCCGATTGCCCTGAATGGCACCGTAACGACTGTGCCGGGCCAAAACTACTTGATCACGGTGGATGACCCTTCTGTCACTTGGACGACTGTGATGAGGTATATAATCACAGATCCACCTCAATCAGGATTCCAGAATCAAACCAATGCCCTGCTCTTCGAATTGGCCAACGTCGCCTGGAGTCAGGGACTTGAGAACTGGGGCGGAATGACAAGCACCGGCAGTGACGGGGTGACGACGGGCTACATGAATGCTGTGAGGTTCTCGCCCAGTACCAATGAGACTTTGAAATCGGTACAGATCTACATGTATACTACTCAAGGGACGGGCCAGAACTTCTATACCTCCGGCACCCTTTCGGTTGCGATCTGGGGAAGCGACCCGGATGGGTCGGCACCGCAGGGACCCCTGCAGCAATTGACCGTGCCAGCGACGACTGTCCCCCAAATCGGCTTCCTGAACGCTACCGGGTTTAACACAAGGGTAACTGAGGGAAAGGACTACTGGATTGTCTTCTCTGCGAATTCCACTGAGAAATTTACTTTTGGCAGGCTGACGAGCGCCTTCGGCTTTCTGGTGCTTGTATCCAATGACGGCGGAGTCTCGTGGTACAATCCGTCGGAAGGACCCACAGACTACGCGTTCACCGTCACGCTCTCGAAAGAGACCCTCGGGACATTCGTCGCGGGTCATATACAGACAGCTCTGACGCCGAGCAGCATCTTTGCGCAGCCCTTCGTTGCTTCATCAAGTGCCTCTGTGGAAGGGATCTATATCGGCCCCTTGCGTGGCGGGCCGGACTTGGCCATTTCCATAAACCCAACTGGGGCCGATGGCGAGCCCGCGGTCTCTCCGCTGGCTTCTGGAGTGTTTGATGCGGGCAACATCACCCTCGACTATGGTCCCGAGTTTGTTCAATTCTCCTCCGTTGCCAACCTGCAGAAGGGTCAGGAGTATTGGATCGAATTACAACCAATTGGTGGGGACTATCAGGTCACTTCACTAGTCTACCTGAAATCTGCGCCGAGCGTTCCTGCCAACTCGAGTGCCGTCGTTTCAAATAATAATGGCCTCGCCTGGAAGGAAATTAGCAACTCGACGGCCCTGATTTCAGAATATCTCCTAGAAACCCCACCCTCCCAGCCTCCACAATACGACACCCAGGTCATATTCAACGAGCTGTCTGCGAATCACGATTTCTCTGTCTCTAGCGGGCCGCTCAAGGGATGGAACGCCTACGTCCAAGCCTCTGAGTTGTCGACGTTCAGCGGAGTCACCCAGTGGCTGTCCAATTTCACCGGAAGAGAATTCGGATTCTACACGAATGCGCAGGCAAATGTCGTGAACCAAGTCAACCTGAAAGACATCGTGGTTCTGCCGACGGCGAACTCTACGTCGACTTGCAAGGGGCTCTTGACTGAAGAGGAATCTGCAATCGCTTCAGGCGACAGCCAGTTCACGTACGCTCCTCTCTCCATGCTGCAGCAGTGCAGCTCTGACGGCATCGCGGCCTTGGCTCAGCGGCTGAATTATCTGCCGTATCTTGGAAAGGACTTTGGACTGGGCACGTCGAGTAATGTCCTGGTCGTGGGAGACCAACCGACCCTTAACCTGACCAGTTACCTTTCGAACGCGTTCAATACAACTTACGTCAACCTTAGCCTAGACCCCAGTCTCAAGGTCGGAGGCAGTCTCTCTTCGTTCAAGGCCGTCCTCTGGCTTTCCTCGAGCAACAAGACGATTACTTCAGCGGTTTCTAGCCTGCTGAGTCAATATGTGCGGAGGGGAGGTGAATTAGTGACTACGGACGCCGCTCTGGCCAACCTCAGTGCCTTCACTCCCGTAGTATCAGCGGGCAGTTCGGGAGCTGCCCTCCTGAATGCTTCGTCGTTCCTAGAAACCGCGCTCGTCCACACGGTGTACGCTAAAGATTCCTTCCACGAGACCGTCAGCAGAACGACGTTGACGGCGCAATCAACCAACCTGGTCATCTCGGCTGGAGTCGTGGGGGTTGGCAAAGTCGTCTTCATAGGCTTCGGGAACTCGTCGGTTACCCAAACCGGTGGTCAATCGGTGGTGATATCCAATATCCTCTCCAATGCGGCCGGCGTCCCTCCTCCGCTCTGGTACGGGACGAATAGCGGCCAGGCATCTTCGGCGGGCGAATACAGCGTCGAGGGGACATACGGAGGTCCTCTACTCGTGTGGGTGTACAACCCTTCGAACTCGCCTTTGGCGTTCTCGCTCAATCTAAACGGAAGCTATTATGGCATTCCGTCCAACTGGAAGACGGTCGAGATACCTGGTCTCAATGTAGCTGTGGGGTCCGGGTCAGATGTGGGAATCCAGACAACGGTGCCGCCCGACACTTTGGTTGGGCTCATCGTCGTGCCCAGGAGCGAACCGTTGATTAGCTATTCGTCGGGGTCGGTCGAGACTCAGTTCGCGTACCCTAATCAGGCACTCTACTCCATCGCAGGTAAGTACAACCAGTCAATTCTCGTCATGATTTCTGCGAACGAGTCCGCCAATCAGGTCCTCCTCAACGACAGGACGAGCCTTCCACAGACGACGTCTGTGGCCCGACTCTACAACACAACGTCAGCCTGGTACTTCGACGGAAATACCGATAGCCTGTTCGTGAAGTACCAGTCGACCGGAGTCGACACTTTGAGATTCGTCTTTTACACTCCCCCTGTGTCACCACCTGCCGTCGTTCCACAACAGACGGTAATCACGATATTCGGAGCGGCAATCGCGATAGAGATGGTGACTCTCGTATTTCTCGCCTTCAGAGTTAGAAAGCAAAGACCTAGAATCCAAAATGCAGACAAGAGCCTGTGACAATCAGGTGAATTATTGGGATAAGCCGACTGGCTGAAAGCGTTTATCAGGTTGGAAGCCACTTGGCCGATTCATAAGTCATGGTTGACTACTCGATATGCATGTTGTGTTACAACGATGTGGAACGATTGAGAGAGAGCCTTGACAGCATTCTTGAACTCTCCGATCTTGCCTCGATTGAAGTCATAGTAGTAGACAACTTGAGCAACGATGGATCTCGGGAGATTCTCACCGACTACAACCAGAGAGGGCTGATCAAATGTATTGAAAGAAAGTGCTCGCGAGGAAGGGGCAGGCAAATTGCCCTAGAGGGGAGCCGCGGTAAGTACATACTCGCACATCTGGATTGTGACGATGTCTTCTCTGCTCTTGGGATAAGAGATCTCCTAACCCTGTATCACAGGGATTATGAAGGAATGATGCTCGTGACGAAGAGAACTAATGTCGATGAACGGTCAAACATAACGATTGGGCCGAGTGATTTGTTCCGCAGTCTGGGATGGCGGGGCATCAATTGGTTCGAAGACTGGGATCTTTGGAATAGGGCAAAGGCCTTGGGTAAGTACAGGTTCTTGGATTACCCCGACTCCCTCCCACCGCACAAATTCACCAATATCAGAATATCCAGAAGAAGAGGACTCTTAAGTCGAAACGTAATGACTTTCGGTAGATATAGGGACATGTACAGAATCGGCAGACCAGTCTTTCCTAAAGGAGAAGCTCCTATTGGTCAGCGTCTGCTCTTCAATCTGGCTCGAGTAGATGTCTTTCTCAGCCGTTCTAAGCTTAAGCCGGTCCCCGATCCTTCTTTCGATTCAAACAGGGCTTGATGGTCCTCCAGACCCCTAGTCTACGTACTAGACGCTCGCTGGGATAAGTTCCCATGTCGCCTATAGCAGTAGTAGAAATCTCCAAGCATGCGTGGATCCTTCAACGTGTAAGTGAACGCTGACCTGTAGCCTCTGATTGCTATCAGGCACTTTGCAATCTGCCTCCTTATTTCGGCTCCGTCTGCCCCGCTTAACAGTTCAGGATTAAGTTGCAGCTGCCTTTCAATTATTCGCAACTTCACCCGATAACTCTCGCGCATGGGTGCACTGTGCATCATACTACTTCTTACCGTCCTATATCCATACAGGGGTTCGAGAATCCCAACGAAGAGTCTTATCCTTGCCAGTCTGAGCATGAACTCGTAATCTTCTCTTATCCTCAGAGTTTCGTCGAAGAGGCCCACCTCGAGTAGAGTCTCTCTCAAGCAAAGCAGCGTCGCAAACATTGGGTCAACAACTTCCCTGATCAGAGCGCTCACCGTCACCCTTGTGTCGATTCTGGTTGGCTCCAGTTTTTTCGGCGTTGTGATTTCACCCTCTTCGTTGAACTTGTAATAATTTGTGTAGACTACTTCGTCCTTGTAGCTGCCTTCCCTAAGAATTTCTTGAATCTGGAGTTCGAGTTTGTCCTTGCGGTAGACATCGTCCGAGTCGACGAACGCTATGAGCCGTCCCTTCGATTGTTTGACTCCCTTATTCCTGGTGTAGGCAACGCCCCTGTTCTCCGAATTGGTAAGTATCCGGACTCGACCATCCGCCTCATATCCTCTGGCTATCTCTAAGGAGCGATCCTTTGATTTGTCGTCAACAATTACGAGCTCAAAATTCGCGTAGGTCTGGTTGAGAACGCTCTCAATCGCCTGCGCTACATACCTCTCCTCGTTGTATAGCGCCATTATTACGGAAACCTCTGGATTCTTGATTTCACTCCCGAGCGTCAACGCGAGCAGCGACTTTCCGTTCAACAAGCTCCAGATAAATCCATCGAGACATCACAGATGACAGAGCCCTCTTTCCAATTATTTCGTCCATGGCGGTAAGAGACTTCAAGGAGAAATCCACAACAGATGATTAGCCTGATGGGTTCAACTTGTGCCTAACTCCTGTGCTGCTTCTGAGGAAGGAGAGGTTTGCGCCTATCAAATGAGCCTCCTCTCGAGAGGAGCTTGTTCGGCGACGATGTCTCAAATGCATTGTTGAGCCCGTCCCCGAATTCTAGCAAGTATCGAGCACGCGACCTCTCTACTGTGAACTTTCATTGACAACGGATTTACCCATGTTTGTAGGAAGTTTGAGGGTAGATTGGAACCATTGGCTTCTTGTTATCGTGCTGGTATCTCCAAATCATGTCGCAGACCGGTGCAAGACGTAGTCATATGTGAGATCCCGAGCCGTTGCTTCGGTCATCAGCAAATGGAGCAGCTTCTTGTAGCTATTGTTTCTCCTGTACAGTCTTAGCAATTTTTCAATCACGACCCTTCGGTCGTCTCCGGCAAGGTCGGGCGAGTTCAACCATTTTTCATAGATCAAGGGATGATGGGACCACAACAGGGTCCAAGGCGCGTTTTCGGAGTAGGTCCTGTACCCATAAAGAGGCTCAGGAACATATGTGAGCCGATGTCTGTGCGCAAGTCGGAGCCACAGGTCGAAATCCTCCCCGTATCCTAGGCGAGTGTCGAAGACTTCTCCTTCCAGGCTGTCCCGCCGCAACATCATGCTCATTCCCATGACGAAATTCTTCTTCAGGAGTTGATGAAATATGCGCCCTCCGAGGGCTTCGGCAGGCAAAGAGACGCAATCCGGGTGGAATATCTCACCCGTTGGCGCGCCCTTCTCCCCGATAATCCATCCGTTAGTATGGCACCCTGCAGCGGTGCGATCCTCTTCGAGCAAGGCCACCTGTTTCTCCAATCTATGCTCATTACAGACGTCGTCAGAATCAAGGAAAGTGATCAGCTCTCCGTGCGATTCCGTCAGCCCCCTGTTCCTCGCGTGAGTGACTCCTTTGATAGGCTCTGACAGCATTAGCAGCCGTTTGTCGCGTCTGCAGCACTGTTGCGCTATCTCTCTCGATGTGTCTTTCGACCCGTTGTCAACGAAAAGCAGCTCGAAGTTCTCGTAGGACTGGTTGAGGATGCTCTCGATCGCATCTCCGACGTATCTTCCCTTGTCAAGGTTGGGCATGATGACCGAGACCAGCGGAGCGTCCGAGTGCGGCAACTCAACGTGGATTACTCAAACAGACTAATAGCCTCTTGCTAGTCTCCTGCTTCCTGTCTAGGTGCTGAACCAATCGACCAATATGTGGTGCTGTTCAGAGGCAACACCAATATGGTCTCGGAACCACCCCTAACCTAGTCCAGGGAGCTCCAGAGAGACATCTATATGCAACAAATGTCGTTGCTGTAAGTGATGGAGACACGACCTAGAGGGTTCATCTGAACAGGGTGTCTTTGAGTTGAAAATAATCATGTTGACAGACAAGCCACTACCTAGCGAAAGACCGACCGGTATAGGCGTAGCCGCTTTCAATATGGCGTTGGCGCTCTCGAAACGCGGAAGTACGATTTACTTCGTTTGCAGAGGAAGGGTCGAAGAGACTGCTGACCTCAACAGCCACCTGAGGGTGCACACAATGAGACATTATTCGAGGGACAACCTCGCTGCTTCCCTGGCCCTTCTACGGGAGGAAGGATGCGAACTCGTTCATGTGCATTCCAGTTCAGCCATACCCTCCCTCATAATCGCTAGGATGCTGAGGCGGCCCGCTGTCTTGCATGCACACGGGGATGAGCCACTGCATCCCATCAGGCTCACCGTGATACGCAATATCGGAATGAGTTTGAGTCAACGCGTCATTGCAACTAGCAGGAGTACACAGGGGAACATCATTAGAAACCATCACACATCGCCCGGAAAAGTCGTCGTGGCTTACAATGGTGTGGACACAAAAGAGTTCAGACCTTCGAGCGAGCTTTCTAACGTCTCGTTGAAGTACGGCCTCGAGGGCTACGACAAGATGATTCTATCAGTGGGCACCCTTCAGGGAAGCAAGGGGCAATGGAAGATGGTGGAGTGTTTGCCCAAAATCCTACAAAGATGGCCTCGTCTGGTATATGTAAACGTGGGTGCTCCCTACGATGAAGCCTTTCAGACTCGACTGCTCGAAAGAGCCGAGGGACTTGGCGTATCAAGGGCTGTCAAGCTACTCAGCGGTCTGCCACAATCCGATCTAGTGGCCCTCATCAACGCTGCTGATTTGTGTGTACATCCCTCCACTCGAGAAGGCTTTGGACTGGCGGTGGTAGAGGAGATGGCTTGCGGGAGGGCCGTGGTAGCCTTCAATGTAGACTCGTTACCCGAGATAATCGACAACGGAGTCGATGGCTTACTCGTCGGTCTCAACAACAAAGAGGAGCTTACAAGAGCGTTATTTGATGTGATTAGAGATCCAGAGTTTGCCAAGAGGCTCGGGGATTCCGCTAGGAAGAAAGTGGAAGGAAGATTCACATGGGACCGAACCGCAACCCGCTTGGAACAGGTTTACAGTGATTTACTCGCCTGATGTGGAAGGATGGCAAGTTTCAATCATATCGGACCTGATTCCAAAGTCGCACGCGCTCGCTGCTGCCTCCCTCCTGGTACAATACCCGAGCGTCGACCTGGACGAACCCCACTTGGCTGGAAGAAGCAGGGCTCCCCTCTTGCTGTCGCCGAGAGAACGTTTCTAAATAGGACTACTCTTGGTTTTCCCGCCCGATGGAAGTTCTTCAGAACCAAGAATTGAGCTTGGAAGACCCGGACAGCGCCGCCGAATGGGACCGCTTCGTGGGCCAGAACCCGTGGGGAACCGCCTTCCATACTTCCGCTTGGCTGGATGTTCTGCAGAAAGAAGGCTTCGAAGTGCTGCGGTTGACATTCAAGAAGGAAGGGAACATCGTCGCAGTCGCACCTTTTTGCTTGCTCCCATGGTTCCATGGTCTCGCCCGGGTGGGCGTATCACTTCCCAGATCAGACGTCGGAGGGCCGCTAATTGACCCGGAGATGCCAGAGTCCGCCTTCGCTCCTATTCTAGCTAAGAGCCTGCAAAGGATGCTCGCCAAGAGAGTTGTGTCCTGGTCTGCGGCAGGACTTCGCGAGCCGCTTCGTGCCATGCCAGGCAAACCCAGACCGTTGAGGGGTTTCTATCCAATCATCAACCTGAATGACGCGCCGCCGGCGCGAATATGGTCCTCCGTATTTACAAAGCGCGGTAACCAAAGAAAGGACATCAGAAGGATCGAGCGTGATGGGCTGAGCACCACGATGGCGACCAAGTCAGACCTTCTTGAGTTTCATTCTCTTTACAAGCTGACCGTGCAGCGTGCAGGCGGCAATCCATACCCGTACGCGTTCTTCGAGACTGTTTGGAAGACGCTGAAACAGAATTTCAGAATCCTCCTCGTTAAGGAGTCCGGCCGGGTCGTTGGCGGTTCTGGATTCCTTTGTTTCCCTGAACGGAAGCTCTTGCACATGTCGTACTGCGCCTATGCCAGAGATGTGATGACACGAGGCTCGGTCAATTTGTATAGATTCTGGAAAACCATTGTCTGGGCCAACGAGAACGGCTACCAGACAATCAATGCTGGCACAGGGGATTCCAGATTCAAGAGACAATTCGGCTGCGGATTGGTCGAAAAAAGGGCCGTTAGGTTCGTTCTTCTTGGAAGGAGCTCAATATCGAAGAACAGCGAAACGACTCTTTGACCGGCCCGGTTTCTCTAGCCATTCGCTAGACTCTAGCCATTCCCTCGACGAGACTGTGCTGACGACTTTCAAAGTTTTCTCATGAATCAGGTTGGGTTTACGTTGCTTCACAAAGGTAGTACATCCAGCTATCTTGGGCGCCCGCTAGCCGGTGAATTAGGACCTCATTTCCGTCCCAACCGAATGCTCTGACATTCTCGAAGCCAAGTCGCTTTAGTTGCGAAACCTGCTCGGTCGGATCGACATAATAAGCGAGCAGTCCGAGTCGAAGTGCACCGTCATTCAAGATACCTTGCAAGATAGCGTTGGGTGCTGTCTGGAGAGACAATGCTCCGAAAACGGAGGTCTGAATCTCCCTGAAGCCGCAGAGCTGACATGCTATCGCTGGGGACTAAGAGGCAACTGGTTTCTCTGAATATAGAGCGAATCTTGAAAACATCCATGATAATTGGTACCTTAGTGCTGTCTCGGATGGTGGGCAGATTCCAGCTACGGCCGCATGAATGTCAAACATCCAATAATCTACATTCAATCTGGGTTTGAGCTCCACATCCCTTAAAGTTCTTTCCATGACGATTTCAGTATTTCCAAATGGCCAGGACGAGAACTCTCCAGGTTGCAATGTCGCTCTTTCTGCTTCTGCTGCCAGCGGCGTTTGTTTCCAGTACAACCCGCCGTGATCGGGAGCCACGACGTGGCTCCCTGGCTTTTGAAAAGGGGCGCACATTGAAATGAACCCCAAGAGGGCTAGGCTCAGGGCAGCATCGGTGTCAGTACTGGCAGTCCTGCTCTCCTTGTCGTTCTTGCTCTCCTCCATCGCCCCAGCCATCCAGCAGACCGAAGCATCATCGGGGGGTTCTGACCCCACGTCCACCTACGGCGTCGGGCTCACTGGGGCACCAGTTGTGCTAGATGGGCCTCCGCCTGGTTCCGACGGGTCTGTCGCGCAGGACATAGTTTCCATCGAGGGATACTTCGTGCCATCGGCCATTAATCTCGTGTTCTTGGACATCGGCTGGGGCAACTGCGTCAACACAACGACGACCGAGGCCGCATGCGGCTACGCGCCTTGGGTCAACAACTGGCTCTATGCCTCCAACGAGTTCGGAATAGATACCATATTTTTCACGAAGCAGTGGGGATACTTCTTTGGCTATCCTTCGTCAGACCTTGGTATGACAACAAACTATCCTCAAACCTTGACCGTGAACGACAACGGAACCTTCGTCCCACTGTTCAACGGCGGGTCGATAAGACAGCACGTGAGCACGACTTCCACGTCCAATCCCGTTGTTCTTAGTTTTCCAAAGGCTTTGAAAGCGGGAAACCTAATGCTTGTAGTTGCGTCGCAGTCCTCAGGCACATCGGTTACAGTGTCAAGTGCCCATGATACTCAGAGCAACTCATACACCAAAGCAGTCTCATCAGACACTAACCATGATATGGAAATCTGGAAGACGACCGCAGGGAGCAGCACGTCTGATACGGTCACGGTGACCTTCAGCGGTTCGGCATCAGACTATTTCGTGTATGTGTTTGAAGTATCAGGAGCAATGCCTTCGATATCAGCGACAAGCAGTGGACACGGCTCTGGTGCAAGCGCAACAGTGACACGATACACTCCATCAAGCTGCTCGGGCTGTCCTGACACAGAAGGTACAGGCTCATTTGTACTTTCATTCGCAGCCACTGGGGCAACAGGGACATGCTCCGTTGATTCTGCTCAGTTCATGGACACGAATCCTAACGACCAATCTGCTGGAGGAGTCACTCTGTGCGGAAGCTACAACTCGAACTGGGGATATGCAGGAACCACGACTCCAATAGCTGTGCCGTCAGGTTCATGGGACGAAGTCAGCATTGCGTTTGCAAGCAACACATGCGCTGGCTGCATAAGTTCTAGCGGTTGGACCGACGCCTCCCCGTTGGTCTATCGCCAGTTTGAAGCAGACCTCAAGCAATTGTATACCTGGTACGGCAACTACACCGACTGGATTGGCTTCGGCGAAGGCGGGACGGGGGACAGGAACAACTACGCTCTGACAGACGGAACGATAAAGACCAGTAGGCCGTTCGACAACTTCACGATTGAAACGTTCGCCAACAGCACATTCTTCCAGAGGAACATCAACACGGCCACGGGCAAGTACCTTTCCAATGGCGCGTCAAGCAAGATTTGGTCGATGTTCCTATCGGACGAGCCGAATGTCGTGCTGTCTGTAGGTACCCAAGAATACTCTGAGTCGCACAGTATCTATGCATCATCGTCCTCTTCTGCGATGTCGTTCTATGTCCCGTTCGGCGACTCGCAAGCACCAGGGTTCAAGTTCCTCGCCTACCTTCAGACATCAGGCACGCCGACAGGAAGCCTTACCGCGACCCTCTACCCCGACGACATGATCCAGAGATACGAGACTGGGGGCACACCAAGACCAATCACAAGCGAGTCATTGCAGATGGTGACGGTTTCGGGGGTGGGCTCTTCGGCTTCCTGGGTGTCCGCTACCTTCTCGACCCCGCTCGTCGGCGGCGACTATTACTGGGTCCAATTCTCTAGCACGACGAACTCTGGGAATCCCTACGAAGTCCAGACCAACGATGGATACCAATGTGGGTGCTGGGTAAAGACGCTGTCTGGGCAGAATGTGACGATTGATGCGATACTGGACAACACCGGTAGCAACTTCCCGGCCATTCCTGCTGCGGTGGTGCATTTTGAGGTGAACCAGAAGGCGAAGGCTAACGAGGCCACATTCGACTACTCTGACAGAGCCTATGACCCGAACAACATCACTGTCTCAATCGAATACCCAAACGACACGGTGCTGACGACCGCTTTGATAAGCAGAGCTCTCGCTGAAGGGAACCCAGGCGTTCCGCTCCAGTTTGCGAAGACTGTCACCTTGGTTCCCGGCATCAAGTACCAGATGGTCTTTTCAGCACTGCCAGGGACTGACCATTACGACGGGAGCAACGGGGCCGGAGTCAGCCAAGACTTTCTAGCAGACTATGCTAACCCAGCGTCCGCAGGTTATCTCGGGCAGGGGTATTTCCCGATATTCCAGATACTGTATCAGACCATCAACTACCCCGCATCCGACTTTGCAGCCTACGGTGTTACGGACCTGTTCGACTCTCCTGGGTACTACGGCCTGCCTAACCCGAACCAGGACGCGGTAAGGTTCACACCAGTCGGTAGTGAGAACTTGCAAAGTATCACAATCGAGGTCATAAGCGCAGCCTCCGAATCGGCGATATTCAATGTGACCTTGAATGCTGACAACACCACAATCGGAAGCCATCCGTCCAAAACAGTGATAGCCCAAGCCTCGGTAACTCTCTCTTCGATAAACGCGGAGCTCCAGAGCGGGCCTACCAACACCGGCCAATATGCATGGGTGAACATGACATTCACGGCCAAGGTAGGGCACTCATTAGCTCTGACTGGAGGCACGAACTACTGGATTGTGATGGCCTCGCCGTCAGGCTATGTCGTAGAGCTCAATAGGCTCGTCAACCCGTACAGGGTGCCGATGTACGCCTCCACCAACGGCTGGAAGTCGTGGGGCATCCCTGCCGATGGGCCGAGCAGCTTCTCGTTCATTATCCACACGAGCGTGGAAACCTACAACAACGCCGAGCTCGGCGGTGGCGAGTACGAGTTCGGTGGCGGCAACGGCTTCGCGCAGTCGTTCGAGTCTCCGACCCCGTTCCAACTGAAGGGAGTCCAAGCCCAACTCAGCCTGACGAACAGATACTTGGTGACTCTGAGCATCCAAACGGACAGCGGAAGCGACAGCCCATCGGGGAAGATTCTAGACTCGGTGACAGACGTAGGCAATGATCTTCTAGGACAACCTGACATCTCCGTGATGTACTTCCAGTTCCCAGTGAACATAACCGCAAGCACGAAGTATTGGATGGTCTACTCTGTGCAGTGCCTCGCTCCATGCAGCATCCCCGCCAAAGCCTACTACGTTGTCTACGGGTTGGGTCAGAGCTCGGCGCTCGATTACGGCGGGACCGCCCTCCACTACGAATATCTCTCCGGCTCCACTTGGACCTCCCCGCCATACTCGGCGAGAGGCGACATGCAGTCGTTCCTTCTCATAGGGACTGACATGACTGTCCACGTCTACAACACCGCGACCCTCTACAACGAAATCCTAACCGACGACGCGCAGTCCTCGTCGTACCCCCCTTCGGGATGGAACCAGTTCCTGAACTATGAACAAGCCCAAATCAACTACAACCTCACTCAGATGGTCGGCACCCTTTCAGGGAGGACGTTCATGTGGTTCACAGCAATGGACACCAATGTCGTACAATCCCTTCCAAATCTCAATGTAAAGTATGTCCTCACCCAAGCATTAGGGGCTGGCGGGCCATTCGGATGTTCGCCATCCAAGTTCAGTTGCGACCCGGGTGCGTATCCATACTGGTCGACTGACACAGGCGACAAGCTCGGGAGCATCCTCTCTTGGCCCAACCAGACCAATGTGATAGGTTGGTCGAGCTTCGGGGCTCCTGGCGACAACGCTGGTGGCGTCACGCCAGAGGACCTGACCCAGCAATACCTCATCGAGCTTCCCCAGATCGCCGACACCCGCATCCTGACAGCGAACGACTGGTCCCTAGCGAGCACTGGCCTCAACAACTTCACGCAGACCGCGCCGATGAGGGCCTTCGGAACGCTCCTCAACAGGATGGACTACACCGGAGGACACTTCGGGACGAGCGCGTCAAAGGTGAAGGTCCTCTGGATATGGACTCCCAGCGACGAGGAAGGCTATCCGGCTTACCTGTCGTCCGTTGCGAGCGTCACCCTGTCCAACAGCGAGACGGACAGCAACCTCACGCAGTTCGGGAACCTCCAACAGTTCAATGTGATAGTCAACCCGCAGAACATCCAATCCATCACCGCCAGCGCAGAGGGCAGAATCATCGCATTCGTGAAGGCAGGAGGGGGGATTGTGGAGGACGGTTCCCCTGCGACTTGGGAATACAACATGTTTGGGCTGACCGCAGGCTCGGGCTGCTGCACAGTCCCCTATACCCCCCTGTCGGGAAACCCAATAACCGCCCCATACACCTCCCTGTCTGGATACTCTCCATACTCGCCCCACAGTTATGCAAAAGAATCGAACGAGTCTGCTACATTCGATGTGACCGACGCGGGAGGCCACCCCGTCGCCAGCACCAACGCCTACTACTTGGGCCGCGCAGCCTATGTCGATGCTGACAATTCGAGGTTGTCAGACGACGCCCAAGGAAACGACTACCTCACATTGCTCACGAACGCCATCTTGTGGGTCGGTCACCAGCAAACCCCAGTGATATGGCCGCCAACATATTCGACCTCCTCATTCAACAGCCAGGTCACTTATTCGGTATACGGCTCAGTCGGCCACCCACTGCTGTGGGTTTCATCGAACTCCTCGTCAAAGCAGACCTTCGACATCAACCTGAACGCGACCTACTATGGGATAACCGGTTCCTGGGTGGCGATAAACATGCAGAACATGTCAGTGATTGCGTCAGGCTCGGGCTCCGACATTCACATACACGCTACAGTAAAGGCGTTCGATTGGCTCCCGATATACGTCATCAACAGACCCGCAAACCTTCAGCCTGTCTATTCCACGGTGAGCATAACGGGTTCGTCGGTCTCGTCCTCCGGAGGCCAGTACGCGACTTCAGGACCAGACGACGCCTCAAGCTGGCTGGTCCTCTCCATCGCCTCGCCGCCCCTGTCAGTCACTAGCAGCAAGTCGAGCGAGCCCCTTTCCGCTTATTCGACGCTCTCCGCTGTTAATTCCTCCAAGATAGGTGAGTACTGCACATCTATTGCTAGCGGAGGAGGGTGCAGTTCGTTCGCCTACTTGAATCAACAGGGTTGGTTTTACGACAGTTCGAATTCGCTCCTGTATATTCACTTCCAGCAGGGAAACCCGGCCATGATAGACGTCTCACTGAGCCAGTCCAGTTCGACAACCTCGACCGAGACAACCACTTCCAGCTACAGCACTGCGACGCCAACCACCACTTCCAGCTACAGCACTACGAAGCCAACCACCACTTCCAGCTACAGCACTGCGACGCCAACCACCACTTCCAGCTACAGCACTGCGACGCCAACCACCACTTCCAGCTACAGCACTGCGACGCCAACAACCAGTTCCAGCTACAGCACTACGAAGCCAACCACCACTTCCATTTCGATCAGCACCAAGACATCATCATCGACGACGTACGAGACTACCACCGTCGCGTCCTCGACAATGACCCAGACGACCTCGGCGCCGCTTGCAGGCTGTTGGCAGACATCCTCTTGCAGCACGAGCCCCTTCGACCCGACCATGACCATTCAGAGCGACGCCGTGAGTCCAGTTCCGATCTACGTGGATGGAGTGGCCTACACTGCTCCCTCGAGTTTCGCATGGCCCGTAGGTTCCAATCACACTTTGACTGTAGGAGCGCTCTCTGTGAACACGCCAACAGGCAAGAGCAAATTCGTGGGCTGGTCGGGAGGAGTCAACTCTACCTCCCCGAGTCTCACGATTACGGTTGGAGGCGACCTGAGTCTGCTTGCATCATACAAGAACCAATACCTTGTGAACATAGCGTTTGCTGACGCCGAAGGGAGAAGCGTTTCCCCCCAGAACATCTCAATCCGAGGACCCGCAGGAGTTTTCAATCTGACCGACTCAAGTCTCTGGCTCTATTCAGACACTTATCAGGTCACTCAAGCAGAATGGATGGGCACGAGTGTCGCGTCGGCTCAGGACGCCCCAGTGACCTTCGCAGTCGCAGATTCGAATACGATCGTAGTTCCTCTCCCAATCTACGACGAAACCATCATTGTCACCGACGTTTATGGCCTTCCAATCAGTGGTGCAATCGTGACCATGACTGTCGGCAATCAGATTCAGCAATTGCTGACCAACAACACAGGCCAGACCGTGTTTAGACAAGTGCCATTGGGGTATCTCAACGGAACCGTAAAGTATCTGGCATTCAGCGGGGACATCCGAGTCTCGACTCCGGGTGAACATACGGAGCACGTGATCGTCACATTGAGCTATCCAGTCCTCATCACCATCTTTTCGATATGTGTGGTCGGGACGTACTTCGCCGTTAGGAGGATTCGTCGAAAGCCGGTCCGCCAGGACTTCTACTCCTGGGCGAGTGTATGACTTTCAGTCGATTCGCTGTGAGAGCTAGTCTCCCCGCGGCGCTTCGTCGCTTTTCGCAAAGATGAGACGCGGAACTCCGTGATTCATGCGATAATTAGATAACTAGCCCGGATGCGGCTGAGCACCCGTTGCCCTCGCGCGGCGGTAGAATCGTACTGGACCTGTCGCTTGCAGGATTACTTCTCTACATTGGTGTCTGGGTCTACGAACTCGCGAATTGGGCTTCACTGACTCTGCTCGGGTTCCAGTCGACTCTGTCGTTGTCGGGACTGTTGCCTTCAGGAGTATCGGCAGTATCGACCATCCAAGGAGACTTGGTCTTTGCCAAGCCACTCCAGATCGCGCTGTCCGTAGGCACCGTATTGCCGCTGCTCTTTCTCCTACGCAGATACAATCTTCCGGCTACCAAGCTCACAATCATAGGCACAGCGAGCGCATACTGCGCAACGGCCTTCTGGGAGGCGCTCTCAATTTCCTGGATTCCAGCTACGCCCGCGGGTCAGGGCCTTTTCGCGGGGCTGAATGTGGCGGCGATGTTCCTCCTGGTTTTCGCATTCCAGAAGGTGGCCCGACTTGGCAGCCGCAGTCCGCTTCAGGCAGTACATTCGTAGGCTGGAACCCGCGACGATTCTTCTTACACTTTGACTCTGCCAAGACCTAATAATCCTGAAAGTGCCCTTCCGGAACCAAAAGTGTCGAAATTTGGGGAGGGATTGACCTTGAGAACGCTCATCATCACTTTCGATTCCCTAGACGGCATCGGGGGAGTGGGGAGTCGAGCCGCAGGCTGTACCGGAGAGCTCGTTGAGAGGAAGGGTTCGATGTCATCGGATGAGGACCGCCCGCTGTCTGAGGCGCGATAGATGGAGAGAGACAAAGGGTCTGAACGCGACCCCGTAGCCAAGGGAACTCCTGCACGCGTCCTGCTCGTGACCTTCGACCCGCCCGGCAACATCGGCGGAATCGAGGGAAGAGTCGAAGGGTACGTGAAGGAGCTATCAAAGCAAGGGGGAAGAGCGGACGTTCTCGCACTCGCACCTTTGTACAAATCAAGAATCAGTACGTTCTGGGGTGCAAGACTGTATGAATTATCCTCCAAGCCAGCACAGGCATTGCGCTCTCTTCTTGCCACAGAGAGAATCCTCGTAAATCGGAAGCTCGACTCGGTCTTCCTGATCAGCGGTGCCATAACACTTTACGGAAACGCGCTTCTTGCTGAATCAATGCTCATGCGCCGCAAGACGGCTGTTCTCTTTTACGGAAGAGACATCCTGCAAGCAAGGCGGGGCCTTCTTGGCCGAATGATGATGCTTGCTTCAATCGTCCTGTCCAATACCGTCTTCACGAACTCCAGATTCACGGCCTCACTGCTTCCTCCCTTTGCTGGGAGGAAGCAAAGGGTGCTGTACCCGAGCGTGGACCCGACATTGGGGTCGGCAGGCCTGTCGGGCCAGAGGACAGGCCACAGCGTTCTATTTGTCGGGAGGCTCGTCAGGAGAAAAGGGGCAGACGATCTCATTGATGCCTTTCGGTCGATATCCGAGAGTTTCCCTGACGCGCGCCTGGAAATCGTCGGCGACGGCCCTGAAAGAAAGAGGCTGGAACGACTCGTTGCGGACTTCGGCCTCGGAGGAAGAATCGAATTCTTCGGCTCTCTGAAAGGCCACGCCCTGTATGACCGATATCAGCTCTGCGACGTCGTTGCAATGCCTTCGAAGAGGTTAAGGGACGATGTAGAGGGATTCGGCACCGTCTTCCTCGAAGCTGGAATCTTCGGAAAACCGTCCGTGGGCACATTCTCTGGGGGAATCCCGGAGTCAATCGTGGACGGCGAGACGGGGATCCTCGTCCGGGAAGGAGACGCCACACAGCTCGGGACGGCCTTGAAAAGCCTCCTGAGCGACCCTGAACTGAGGTTGAGGATGGGGCGGAAAGCAAGGGAAAGAGTTCTGAAGGAGTTCACTTGGCAACAGTCCGCGGCACGCCTGGAAGAAGGCCTGTCAACACGGTGGACCCCCAGGACATCCTCACACTAGGCTGCAACCTGCAGCAGTCTGCAAATCATTGCACATCACGCAACGGCGCAGCAGTTACTTTCCCGCCATCTTCCGATGGCGCCGGCTTAACCGCATTGCCGGTAGCCTGCGGGTTCCCACCGCACTCTCAGCTCTTTCGTGCCTCGTCACCCCCTATCTGCAGCCGACTCAGTCCCTTGTCGCTTCCACGCCCTTCTCTGTGAGCCTCCCATCCGCTGCTAGGTAGCCCTTGAGCTGCAGCAGCGCTATTTCCCTTCCAAGGGTCGCAGGAGGGACTTTGGCTACCCTAGTGATGTCTTTTGCGCTTCCTGCGTTTGGGATGCTTCGGAGGATTAACAGCTCCAGCTTGGAGAGTACTTCGCTAGGCTTTCGTTCGTGCCCACGCCCGTCCGTTTCGCTAGGCAGCAAGAGTCACTTCGAGACCTGGGGACGCAAAGAAATCGGCGTCGGTGACGGGCCAGCGGTCGGACGTGGAGCAAGGTACCTAAAGGCCAAAGTCCAGAAGACCATCACCCATGCTATGAAAATCACGTATCCGAAATAGACGTGCATGGTTGTGCCCGCATCCACCCCCAGGAACTCGAATGTGAGGAACACGACGACTAGTCTAAGGATATTGATCACGAAGGCGCCGGCGAAACCAACCATGAGCAGGGGTATGAGCTTTGAGATCTTCGGCTTCAGGTCGAGCAATGCCATAGTCGAAAGCATACCGAAGGCGAGGATTCCCTGCAGACCGGTACAGTCACTTTCGACGTCAAGGAATAGGGGCGACTTACCATTTGGGTTCAGGACCACAAGGTGGCCTGACACTGATGCGCTGATTCCCAGGACTTTCATTGACGAAGCCAAGACACTGGCCAGCCAATCTTGCAGGGCCACATAGTTCGGCGCGTAGTTCTCGATCTGGTACCCCAGAAGCAGGATTATCCCATAGGTTGCGGGGACCCAGAAGAACTTGAGTGACCTCAGACCGTAGAAGGCGATGGCTACCGCAACGAAAATGACGAGCAGATCGATCATCCCTACCCTTGACCCGGTTGCTAGGTTCTCGGCATAATCGGCAACTATGACGGAAACACCGAGGATTACCTCTAACAGGTTACCTCTCTGAGAAAGCGATTTGACTCCCTCCCACCTGAAAATGAACCACGCAAGCAACACGATGGACATGATGAAGAAGTATGGATAATCCAACCCGACCCCGGGTATCCCGATGGGTGCGAGATACGCTGCAGCAAGCCCTAGGACAAATCCGTTTGCCCGTGTCAGGAACAAGTCGTGTCCGTCAAAGACAAGGCTCGCCTGGGCGTATAAAAGCATGGATGAATTTTGTGACCCGAAAATCTATCTTCCGAATGCGATAGATCTCTGACCCGTTACAAGGGATGTCACGAGGTCCGGTTCTCCAAGCGCATGAATTTCAAGTTGATACGAGTGAAGTTGCACTTTATTCAGGTGAAGCAGCAACTATTGCTGGGGGAATCGGCGCTCAGGAGCCTCTCACACATGTGAATTTGAAATTCAGATGCATGTGTTTGGCCTTCGCGAGGTATATATACATGCGACGGACCCTTGACAGATAGACGAAGACATGAAGAAAACAAAAATCGGTCTCTACTCTGCCGCGGTGGGGTTGCTTTTCGCCCTTGCAGCAGTAACTTCAGTAATGGCATACACTGGAAGTATTATCTGCCTATCTCCTGCTTCCTGTTCTACCTCCGACACTATCTCCTTGAACGGACCTGGTTCCACGACAACTGCGACAGTTTGGCTTTACGCCAGTACTGCTCCAAATGGCACAACAATATACTACTACGTCTGCCCCTCGACTTCAGCTACCTGCAGTTCTAATTCTGGTACCAGCAACGGTTGGTCCTGGACATTCACTCCTTCATCTGGAACGACCGGAACGGGTTCACCTTGTGCATTAAGTAGCTCCTGTGAAGGGAACGGCATAGGGAGTCCGTCCACCCTGTCATTGTCATTGACTGCGCCGTCCGTTGTCAATGCCACCAACCAGAAACTGGAACTATCAATCTACGCGTGCTCCTTGACAGGAACTTCCTACACGTGTGCCTCCGTATTCCAAGGGGTAGCATCTCTGACGATCACAGCCACTGTTCCACAATTTGCATTAGGTCTAGGCCTTGCAATCACAATTGCCCTAGTAGGCCTCGTCCTCGTGAAGAAGAGAACAACACCGAAACTCGCGAGCACAGCCGCGGTCACAGCCGCAGCATAATCTGAGAAATTCGAACTTAACCGTTCGCGTGCTCGCGCCTTCGTTTTTTGTGTAACCAAGTGTAAGTGCTGTCTGGTGTTATTGCGGTCGACGCTGAATCTCCAACGGTCAACGATGCTCCTATCACCCTTCCGTTCCTCATAACAGCAGGGTGCAACCAAGCATCGGAAATCTGGTGGCAGCAGATCTCGTCAACAATCTCTCTCTCAAACCTGGAACTCGCCTGTGAAACCAGTCCTTACACTCCGCCTGCAACCACAGGGACCGCCACTGCGAGAGCCAGCACGGCATGGTGTTACGGACGAGAAGGTAGTGTTGGCTGGACCTCTCTCTCAGTGGAGGACGGTTATGGTCCCCTTCATCCACTGAGAGTAGAGGACATCCTCATACGTGTAGGTCCCCGTGACGTTTAGTTCAACCGAATACGTCTTGCCGGGCGGTATGGCGGAATCCCCTCGAATGTACCCTACGGGGTTGCTCACAAATGAAATGCTATGGTTCGTGGAATCCTCGTTCCTCCACATGATGGTGTTGTTCACTCCAAAGATTACGGTAATCGTTGCAGACTCAAAGTCAAGAGAAGAGTTCGTCGCTGCGCCTGAAGGAATGATCACGAGGACAACTCCCGGTGGGATCTGAGAGCTCGTCAGAGTCGTGGAACCAACTGAGGTGGTTGTCGTTTCCCGACTCGAGGTCGAAGTAGAGGCTTTCGTCTGAGATGTGACTGTGGTCGAAGTTGCTCCCGAACTCGCACTGGTCACAGAAGAGGTTGTGCTACTGGATCCCGACGAGACGCTAGGCGCCTGATTGCGAGCCAAGTAGATCGTCCCATAAAACGTAGCTGCTCCGACCAAGAGGACTATCAGAATCGCAATCAGTGTTCTCAGCGACTTCCTCAGCCGGGGCGGTCGCGCTTCGAAAGGAGTCTGTTCTTTCACGGTGAGTGAGGCTCTCCTATTGGATCTCCATGCCATCGCATCTGCAGTCAGAGGTGCGCCACGACCCATGGCCCCCAGCCCGAGCGTCCGATGAAGATAAGGGCCCCAGAGAACTGCCCCTGCAACAACTGAGCGCAACAGAACCAGTAGATACACGACGAATCCCCATTCACGTTCCACTTCTAAGATTGGTATTTATTCCTGCGATACCAGGAAGGCCGGTCATCGTAGGGTGGAGCCGATCAAGAGTGCTCGTAACTTGAAGCGCAGGATTCATTGAAAGTAATCTCGTCCAAGCCTTCGTTTCTTCTGAGTCTGAAGTCGGAGTGTTGGATGATTTCCAAACGAAAGAGGAGGTAAACCTAACCACGAATCTAGACGTATTAGAGGTGTACGAGAGAGATTGACTGAGGGGACTTCGAGCATTCTCGTGACTGGCGGTGGCGCGTGCATCTTTTGCGGGTCAGGCTATGGATGAGTGGCCTCTTTTAGGTGGTGGTCTTACGGCGCCATCGTCTTCGAAGCGCAACCGGGTTGCACACAAATTGGCAGGATCTCCCGACGTCAGGGCTCATCTGCTTGAAATGAGAATTGAATAATGCTCTGTAGAGGATATCTACGCCAAGTACTCTAAAGATTGAACATTTCCCGCCTTTCTCATGAACATCCTCCACGTTTCTCATAGTGCAGTCGTATACTCAGCACATGTCGCCCTCTGAAGGTGCTCGGCCAACAAAGGAAGGCGCCTGCGATCGCAATCCCTGTCCCCTCGTCGCGGAGTCGTCTAGGCATGAATTTGGGATTCACTTCTATTGGGCTGCGCTTCACGAACCTTATTACCCAGATGCAGGTTTTGGTGCAATCGATGAATCGAAGGATTCTGGTCATGGCTGTCGGAATCTCCTTTCTCTTCGTCTTCACTGCAATGGCAGTTCGACCATCCAGTGCCACAGCCGCCTCTGGACTAGACGCCGCATTCTGGAAGGGAACGTTCTTCGGAAGCCCGATGGCTACCTGGCCATCCTGCACTCCGGAGTCGTCGCCGCCCGCTGGCGTGCCGTCAAGCACTCCGCCAACCGCTACGGAGATCGATCCCAACATAGCCCACGGAGTCTCAACGGGCTTCTACTGGGATGAGACTTCTCCCGGATTCAACGTAAGCGGAGTCCAATTCTACGACACGGCCTTCACCGTGGAGTGGACCGGATACATCTATCTCACCGCCGGTACCACGTACTACTTCCAGCTCACCAGTGACGACGGGTCCTGGCTCTACATCAACACGACACCAGGTAGTTCAACCATCTCTGCCGCGAACCTCGTGATAAACGATGGCGGAGAGCAGCCTCCCACCTCTGCAACATCGGGAGCCGTCACAGTGCCGTCCAATGGCACATACCCAATCGAAGTCGACTACTACGAGACGTGCGATTCGCAGTCCGGAATCGACCTGTCATGGCAGGCCCCGACTGGCGGATTCGTCGTCATCCCGTCGCAGTACTTCACCCCTGCTCTCATCGGTTCCAACGCCTCCCCTACCCCGTCCCCAGTCCCCGAGTTTGGCCTCGCAGCCCCGGCGGTTGCGGTGGTTGGCCTCCTGGCATTCGCCCTCGTGAGAAAGAGGACACTCGGACGAATCGACACGACAACCTGACATCAGACGAAGGAAAACTCAAACTTGCTAATCGCGAGTTTGAGCCCGCCTTCTTTTTCTCATTTCGATCCAGCCGCTGCGGTCGGAGCTGCGGGAAGACGGAAAGGAATCCCCCGGAAGTTACCAGCATCCAATGGAGAGCCTTAAATCGAGTCGGGCCTGGTCGGACCTAGATGACCAAGGGCCCCTCGAGCATCCTCGTCACTGGAGGCTGCGGCTTCATCGGGAGCCACATCGTGGACGCCTTCGTCAGGAAGGGCTGGGAGGTGGGGGTCCTTGACAACCTAAGCACTGGCGTTGAATCGAACCTGAATGCCAGCGAACGGGTCCACTTTCACAAGGGGGACGTACGCGATCTCGAAGTTGTAAGGGAAGCCATGAAGGGTTACGAGACAGTCTCACACCAGGCGGCACTTGTCAGCGTGGCCAGGTCCGTGGAAGATCCTCTTGTCTCAAATGCGGTGAACGTCGGAGGTACGTTGAACGTCCTGACTGCCGCACGCGATTCCGGGGTGGAGCGTGTGGTCTATGCGTCCTCGTCTTCCGTCTATGGTGAGACTGAAACCCTCCCGAAGACCGAAACCATGCAGACGAGTCCAGCCTCTCCCTACGCCGTCTCCAAGCTCGCGGCAGAAAACTACTGCAGTACCTTCGCGAGTGTGTACGGCCTGAAGACTGTGTCTCTGCGCTACTTCAACGTCTATGGCCCAAGGCAGAGGGAGGGGCCCTACAGTGGTGTCATCCCTGCCTTTGTCGGCAGCGTGCTCGCCGGCAAGCAACCCGTCATCAATGGCGACGGCTCCCAGACAAGGGACTTCACGTACGTCCAGGACGCCGTCCAGGCGAACGTCCTGTGCATCGAGAAGAACGTCAAGCCGGGCGAAGTGTTCAATGTCGGTTCCGCCAGCCGGACCAGCATCTTGGAGCTCGCCGGGATTGTGTCGAAACTCGGGGGCAAGCCTGGACTGAAGCCCGAGTTCAGACCGGAGAGGAAGGGCGATGTGAAGCACAGCTACGCGGACATAGGCAGGATATCCGGGGCGGTCGGGTACAAGCCCGAGTACACGCTGCAGAAGGGCTTGAAGGAAGTCTTCAGTCGGATGGCAGGCTCAAGCCAATAGAAGAGAAGTTGATCACAGGACTTTCCCACGCCATGGCTCTGCATGAAGGGAGGCGAGCGAGGCCGCCTCAAGGGCTTTCAACCAAACTCGCATCGCGCGTCTGGATGACTTATAACCGGTGAAGCGATTGAGCGGGCCATCGGCGAGCGTCAATTGAGAAACCTCTCGGTCTCCATCATCGGTCTCGGGTACGTCGGGCTGACGACGGCGGCGTGTTTCGCGAGCAGGAGAATCGAGGTGGTCGGGGTCGACGTGGACGAGGCCAGGGTGAGAAAGATACGGAAGGGGGAGCCGGTGATAATGGAACGCGGGTTGCAGCCCCTGTTGGACAGGGCGCTCAGGTCAGGTCATCTCGAGCTCCGAACGGATTTTGCGAAGCTGAACGAGACAGAGGTTTCTTTCATCACCGTCGGCACGCCGGGCAAACCAGACGGGAGCATAGATACTGGTTACGTCGAGAACGCGGCGAGAGAGATAGGGCGCTCTCTGAGGTCGAGGAGTGACTTCCACCTGGTCGTGGTCAAGAGCACCGTGGTCCCAGGCACCACGGTCGGGAGGGTCAAGCCTATCCTCGAAGCCGAATCGAGAACCAAGGTCGGGGACCGGATTGGCCTTGCTGTCAGCCCGGAGTTCCTGTACGAAGGGTCGGCTGTGCAGGACACCCTGAGGCCGGAGGCCCTGGTCATAGGAGCGTCCGACAAGAAGTCTTCCAGCCTGCTGCTTTCTCTGTACAGAAGGTTCTACGGAAGACTCCCTCCGACGATAAGCACGACGCCGGAGAACGCAGAACTGATCAAGTACTCCATCAACGCGGTCCGGGCCATCCAGGTGAGCTACGTCAATTTCCTCGCCAACGTCTGCTCCCGGATCAGGGGAGGAGAGGTGCGTGACGTGGTGGCAGGTCTCGGGAGAGTGGCCAGGCTGGACAAGAGGTACCTTGGGGCCGGGCTCGGATATGGTGGTAGCTGCCTTCCAAAGGACACGAAGGCGCTGTTTGCCTTCTCAGAGTCGATTGGAGTAGACGCATCACTGCTCGATTCGGCCATCAGGGTAAACGAGAGGCAGGCGCTTGAAGCAGTGGAAATGGCGCGAAGACTCGTGGGAGATCTCGGTGGGAAGAAGGTCGCAGTTCTTGGCCTCGCCTTCAAAGCCGGCACCGACGACGTCAGGGAGTCCACTGCCATCCGGGTGATCAGGGCTCTTCTCGACGCCGGGGCGAACGTGGCGGCCTACGACCCGGAGGCGATCAGCAACGCTAGGTATCTTCTGGGGGACAGGGTCGCATATGTGGCGTCCGCCAAGCAGTGCATCACCGGAGCAGACGTTTGCATCGTCGCGACGGGCTGGGAGGAGTTCAAGGCACTAGATCCGAGCCAGTTTCAGAGACTCATGAAGTCCCCCGCGGTGGTGGATGGCAGGCGGATATTCGACCCGAAACACTTCAAAGCGAACGGAATACCCTTCCTGAGGGTCGGGACGGCGGCGAGCAGCTCTCCTGTGAGCGAGACTTGACGGATTCTTTGCACAAGACGAGGCAGCTGTTGTTGAATTGAAGGGCTCGATCCATGATGTCATCTCCGTCGATAACGAGGTTGGCCCCGGTACCAACAAAAGACAAGGCATCGGGATGCGGACGCTGGTCGCAGCCTGTCTGCTCTATGGTGCGATGGTTCTCCTTTTCGCCCTGATATCGCTCTACGCCGCTCCGCAGGCTTCGCAGATAGGGACTTTCCGGCCTTATCCGACAATACCGTTTCATGAGCTGATTCTTGGCTTGCTGGGGCTCGGACTTGGCTTGGCAGCCTCAGCCGCTGTGAGGAAGCTCGACCTAGGGCTTGTTCTTCTCGTGCCTGCACTCGTGGTACTGACCGATCTCGACCACCTTCCGGCCTTCCTCGGCCTGGCCCAGCCAATAAGACCAGCCCATTCGGTCATTTTCATACTATGTACAGTCGTGCTCATGGCAGCTGTAATAAGAAGGACAGACGTGGTGCTGACTTCCTTGTCGGCGTTCTTCGCCCATCTCTCCATCGATACCGGGGTCTTTCCCGCTTTCTCTCCCGTTTCCTTCCAATACTACAACATCGGAGAATTCAGGGTACCCTTTCTCATCGCGGCTGTAGCGTTCGCACTGGCCGCTGGATTTGTGATAAACCACAATAGGCATAAAGGGGTCGTCTGAATTGACACGCTCGAAGACAGCCATGCGCTCTGAAGGGAGTGTCCTGACGGGCTCCGCCCAGGACCTAAGGAAGAAGCTGAAGTCAGGGGACCTGAAAGTAGCAGTAATCGGGCTCGGACGGATCGGGCTTCCTACGGCTGCGGTCTTTGCCGAAGGAGGCGCCAGGGTCGTCGGTGTCGACATAAGGAGGAACGTGGTGGAGGAGACGAACTCGGGGAAGTGCGCCCTCGTGGACGAGCCGGGTCTGCCCGAGCTCGTGAGACAGAATGTCGAAAGAGGGCGGCTCAGGGCTACCTTCGACCCTGCCAAGGCCATCGCTTCGTCCGACTTCGTTATCATCTGCGTTCCGACCCCAGTTGACCAGACGAAGTCTCCGGACTACTCTGCGGTGACAGCTGCATCCCGGACCACTGGGAAGTCTCTTCGCAGGGGCAGCGTAGTCATCGTAGAGAGCACGATCGGCCCCGGAATCGCAGAGGGAGTGATCCTGCCGATCCTCGAAGAGGAGTCCGGAATGAAAGCGGGGGTCGATTTCGGTCTCGCGAGCTGCCCGGAGCGTTCTGACCCTGGGAACATCGTGGCGAACATGGGGTCGGTTCCGCGGATAGTCGGGTCGACAGACCAGAAGTGCACAGAGCTTGTGGCCGCCCTGTACGAGTCCGCGCTCGGGGTGAAAGTAATCAAGGCGAGCAATCCGAAGACGGCCAACGCCATCAAGCTCACGGAGAACCTGTACAGGGACGTCAACATCGCTCTGGCCAACGAATTCGCGCTGTTGTTCGAGGAATTCGGGATAGACACCGTGGAAGTCATCAAGGCTTGCGCTACGAAATACAACTTCATGCCGCACTATCCGGGTGCCGGAGTGGGCGGACCGTGCGTAGTTGGAGACGAGTTTGTCTACATTCTCGACAAGGAAGGGCTTCATGTCACTCGGATGGCCGACTATGTCGAAGTGCTGAGACGAAAGGGCCTGGTCGATGTCGAAGTCTCTAACGGAACATCGATTCTTACACCCAAGCTGGACGTCCACACTCTCTCCTTCGACGGTGCCCGGACTGTATGGGAGAAGGTGATGTGGTTTTCTGTCCGTCACCATGTTGGCAAAGTCTTGAGTCTCAAATTGACCTCGAATCGGCAAATTAGGGTCACACCCGACCATCCTATTCTCGTCAAACATGGGGACAGATTCGCCATCAAGCGGGCCGATTCATTAGAACTGAATGATGAGATTCCTGTCTCGAAAGGCTACCAGCAGGCATTCCAGGATTCTGATACAATCGACCTGATAGAGGAACTCTTGAAGTCGGGTAAGATTCCCGCTTCCAAAGTCAAAGTGAAGCCGCTGAACATCACGATCAGAGACCATTTGGGAGAGGTCGGCAAGGTCATGAGAGAACTCAGGATTCCCCCTAGACAAAGACACGAATTCTACAGGTGGAACTACCTGACTCTTGACAGGTTCCTCGAGATTGAAAGCCAACTTCCAGCGCTCTTCAGCCGCGATCGGCTGGTTCTGTACACTAGTCGGGGCAGTACTTGCATGACGCCTGCAACATTTCTCAAGGACGCTGATTTCTGGAGGTTTGTGGGATATTACCTAAGCGAGGGATGTCTGTATTCGGAACAATGCAAGAGGGGCCTGCGTGAAAGGGTCAAGATTTCATTCGGCGCCCATGAAAAGGACTTGATCGAAGACTGTAAAGCCATCCTAGACAAGTGGGGTCTGCGTTACTCAGAGGACATTCGGGACGGCAGTCACTCGCTGACGCTCTCCTCTCGAATATTCGGCTTACTCCTTGACCACTTGGACTGCGGTAAGAATTCATACGACAAGAAGCTGCCGAAGGCGATCTTCGGTTCCTCGAAGGAGAACGTTGCTGCACTGCTGCAAGGCCTCTTCAGAGGCGATGGCTGGTTGGAGAACCGACGAGACAAGGGCGGGGTCACTGCAGGATACGTGACTGTCAGCCCTGTACTTTTCCAAGGCGTGCTGCTCCTGCTTCAAAGATTTGGAATCGTGCCCGTATGTCGCCAGATACTGAGCAAGAAATCGAAGGTTCCCGCTCTTGCTCTCAGAGTATCACGGTATGAGGATCTCACAGTACCTAGCCATGATGTCGGCGGAAACTCCCGCCTGGCAAGTTTGCTACTTGCGCATCCGAAGATGATTAAGAGATCACCCGCTTTCAGGGACTACGGCTCGTTTGCCACCGCCTTCGTCAAGAATCTCGAGAAGCAAGAATTCAACGGCGATGTCTACAACATGGAGGTCGATCGTTCACATACATTTGTGTCAAGCTTTGGGATAATAACTCACAATTGCCTCCCCAGCAACTCGTACTACCTGATAGTGGAAGGGATGAAGACGGGTTACATCCCTGGCCTCACCAGGATGGCAAGGGAGATCAACGACAGAATGCCAGACCACGTGGTCGAACTCGTCTCCGAGGCCCTCAACGATGTGGGGAAGACTGTCCGTGGCTCCAAGGTGGCAGTCCTGGGGGTCTCTTACAAGCCAGGAGTGAGGGACATCCAGCTCACCCCGGTGGAGCGAGTCGTGAGCCGGCTTACCGATATGGGGGCTTCGATTTCGCTCTACGACCCCATGTTCAAGGGAGAGAAGGTGTTCGGGCTCCGGGTAAGCAGAAGCCTTGAGGAGGCGTCGAAGGCCGCCGACTGCATCGTCATCGGGACGGCACACAAGGAATTCGAGACGCTCGACCTCGGCCGCCTTGCAAGACTCACGTCGAAGAAGGCCGCCTTCGTAGACGCCAGGAACGTGGCAAACCCGAAGGAGGCCGCGAGACAGGGATTCTCATACAGGGGCGTGGGGCGAAGATTCGTCTGAGCATGAAGAATGCTCAGATGCTGACAATGCGACCAACACTAGACTAAGTATTATCGACGCCCTGGTTTGATTCGAAAACATGGAAGTCAGCGACAGGAGTTAGCCCGTCGCTAACAATTCTTCCATTACTGATTCGGAATTCCAGCGAACTTGCGTCTTGCGAGTAGCATGGCCGGGATAGCGAGTGCCATCAAGAGACCCATGCCTAGTGGGAACATTGGGACACCCGTCGGCGGTTGGTAACCCGCAGTTAGCAATGTGCCCGTAGATTGACAGTTGGCACCTCTGTCGCCGCTATTTGCTGCCCTCACGGTTAGAGTCGTCGTGCTACCTACGGTCGCGGGCGCGGTCAATTTCACCGAAAACAACCCCGAGGTTGTCGCCGGTGGGCTCACGCCTATCGAGTACGACGTTCCCGAGCTGGGGATTGGGCTTGGTGAAACACTGACCACGGTCCAAGCACTGTTTGAGCTCTGGGCCGTGAGTGTGAAGTAGGCTGCATAATTGCTTGTCTCACTGTAAGTCAACAAGAAGGTCAGTGTCACGGTTGATCCCGCAGGGATGGTGGTTGACTGTGTGGTAGGCGAGAGGGTCACCGTACATGGAGCCCATGCAAACGCAGGCGCGACAGCGCATAATCCAACGAGGGTGAATAGCAAGGCTATGACTGGAATTGTATATTTTCTGCTGCTCATCGTTTAATGAACTGCCCGTTTGAGTATATAGGGCGTCCGAAGACGTGGTACAGAGACATAGAGCCGGAATTCATGTAGGTCCGAGGCTCATAATCCATCTCAGCGACCGTGTTGAACCAGACTTGGGCACAGAAGGGGTCAGTGAGACATTTCCGCTTACCGTCTCTCACGAACTCGCCGAGTCAGATGGCTTTGACGCCGGGACGCTTCCCACTGTACCTGAGCGAGATCCTTGGGCGCCTCCATTGTGACGCCCTGACGTTGAGCTCGTCTGGTCTAAATCACGCTGGGGAGGTTGCGATTACCTCTGCTCTCCGTTTCCTGAGCCGTCTTCTCGGCCCCCAAGGAGCGAATTGGCTGAACGCGGAACAGGACCTGATTGGAGTGCCGTCATCTTCGGGGTCTTCGGGGCTAGAGAATGAGCACGCCGGCGGACGACTAGAGCCAGACATGTCAAAGAGGCGGCCAGAACGACGAGGACGGACCCTCCGTCCATCGAAGGAAGCACCGCCGGTGTGCCTGCCGCAGAGGGGCATGGATTGGGGAGAGAGCCTGTCCTGTTGCTGCAGGTTGTGGACGATGCGGGGGTTCCTGACGACGTCACTGTCATGGTCGCCGTGCTTGGAACTGTCTCCGTCCCCGTCGTCGTCGCTCGAGAGGAGGTTGTTTCGATGACTGTCGTAGGCTGAGTTGACGTGGAAACTGCTGCAGAGGTCACCATCAGGGGCGTCGTCACAGTAGCTGTATGGTTGAGTGTGAGTGTAGACATCGCCGTCTGAGTGTCTGTGGACGCCGTGGTCTGATTGGTGGCGGTCGTAGTTTGGGGTAGTGCGCCCGTAGAGGTGGATGTCACCATGCTGGCGGAAGCCTGGGTACTCGTTAGGGTGAACGTAGCCGTAGGGGAAGTCACCGCTGACGTCGTTGTGACGGTCTGAGTGGCGGTTGTCGGGATTGAGGTAACCGTGGAGACCGACGTCACAGTGGAGACCGAAGTCACCGTACCAGTCGAGGTCTGGGTGGCTGTGACCGTTGAGACTGTGGTGGTGGGAGAGGTCACAGTCGACGTCGTTGTCCTCGCTGTCGTTGACGTCACACTGGAAGTGGAGGTAGATTTCACACTGGAAGTGGAGGTAGATTTCACACTGGAAGTGGAGGTAGATTTCACACTGGAAGTGGGGGTCGAGGTCATTGTGCTCGTGACCGTCGAAGTTACGGGCGGGAGTGTCGCAGTCGAGCTGGTGGACGTGGGGCTCGATGTGCTCGTGCTAGATGAACTCGTGGTCGACGCTGTTCCGGTGCTCCACAGCTGGGTTCCTTGAGGCAAAACGGCTAGGCTTCCACCGACCGTGATTTGATCGGCCTGCAACCCTGTGCCCTGCGCCGCTCCAACCACGCCCCAACCTGTCCCGTAGGATATCGCCGTTTGGACTGAACTCCAAGTTCCTGACTTCATGACCTGCATCGCCGTCGAGAACTCTACTGTGGGGAAGGTGAATGCGCTACTTCCTTCCTCCTCTGACAGCGCATAGACTGGATAGGATGAACTCGAGGAGTTCGCGCCCATGTCATAGGTCCCGAAGACGGTCCCATCCAGCGAATAAGCCCAGGTGGTCCCCGACTGGAGGTACATGGAGAAGGTGTGGCTCCCGGTGGAAACGGATGTGGTTCCGCTCGTGAGGACGGCCTTGGTGTCGAGGTTCCAGATCTGATAGAACGCTACCGGCGTGCTGGTGTCACAGATCTCGTACCCGACTTGCCCCCAGACGCTGTTGGAGAGATCGTCAGATACCCAGAACGCGAGGCAGCCAACCACCGACGTGCTGATGACTTGGATCTTCCCCTGCACCCCCGTGTTCGGTAGAGCAGACGAATCTGTAGACGACGCCCCAACCCACCAGACTGAACCCGAACTCGGAGCGTCAAACGATTGGACGGCGTGGGCGCTCGCCGGAAGAACGGGGGTCGTCGCCCAGGCGTACAGACACCCTGTGGCAAGCAAGACAATGACGGCCAGGCATGCGGCCTTCATCGGTTTCTTCGGCTCGCTTGTATCATATATACCATATGGACTGAAATCCTGTCAAGTCGATGGGCCATGAGCCTCTCTTTTCTTGCTGTCAAGGGTCGGGTCATGACTCACGAAGAAAAAACCGCTGGGGGGGCGAGGTAGTGCCTCGCCTCCCCTGTCAATGCATTCGTGCGGAACTGGACCAAGAAGTCCAAACGCTCATGGATGTCCCTCGTTATTTAGGACTTGTCGATTGCGGCTCGGGATTCTGTCCCTGTGAATTGTCGGGAGTCTGTCCGATCGAGGCACGGTTTCGCCGACCCGAGGGACCCGATTCAGTTATCCGGAGTCAGGACACGGGGAAGGAGAGACCTTGACCGGTAGAGCAGCGCTCCTCGACTTTCTGGCCGTCCTGACCGCGTCCCTGGTCGTCGTAGCATGCCTCCTCTACGCGCAGGTCACTGGGACCTACGACGCGACGACATTCATGGTAAGCGTCTTGCTGCCTCTGGTCCTGGGCTCCGCGATCCTTTCGGTCAGGAAGGAGCGGATCCTTCTGTTCGCGTTCCTCGCGTATCTCTGGGCTGTGGTCGACGACGCTCCGGTCTACTTCGATTCCGTCATCACCTGGCCCGAAGTGACGCGGTTCCACCCGTTCCTCCCTCGCCTTTTCATGAACATCGTCATTCACGCACTCACAGCGCTCTTTCTGTGTCTCACGGTACGGGAGTCGATGAAGGGGACGCGCGTCGGGCTCCGGAACGCTCCCAGGGTCATCATCCTCACCTCCGTGGCGTTCGTTCTTGCCTACGCTCAAAACATCCCGCTGGCCGCAATTCAGAACGCGGTGGAGACATCTTGGTATCCGTTCGACTTCGCGGAGAAGGTCGCCTCCATCTTCTTCCTCTATCTCACACTCAGGGAGGCGACGAAGCTGAAAGCCAGCCCTCCTCCTCTCTCAACTGAAAGCGGGCCCTCACCAACATTCACAGGTGAGAGCTAGCAGAATTCCGCCATCAGCTCCCGCAGCATGCGGGTCATGCCCGGGGTGATGACGGGCTGGAAGGGGCGGTAGTACTTTGGGCTTCTCGCCTTGGCCACGGTCTCTCTGCTGCCGGCGGAGACATAGGACCCGAGGAAGGCCCTCGCCACGCCGCTCATGGCCTCCTCCCGCGTTGAGAGCTTCGCCGCGTAGTACAGGAATTCGGCTATGTCCCAGGCCATGTCGCCTCCAGGCACGGACTGTTCGAGGTCCGTGAGGTAGAGGCCGCGGGGCGATATGACGACGTTGTTGGCCTTCGCGTCCCCCAGAGCCAGGCCCGCGCCGTGCACCTTGGCCAGAAGATCCGCATATGCTGATACGTGCCCCATTCCTTCTGAGCTGCCCCTGAGGATCCCGTCTACGACCGACGAGAGGACGGGTCCGCTGATGAATTCCTTGACCATTATTCTCTCTCCCGGAGCCACCGCCAGGATGGCGGGGACCAGGATTCCGTTCTTCCTAAGGCTTCTCGTCATCGCGTATTCTCTGTCGAGCCTGGCAATCGGAGTCATGCTGAACTTGTTGGCTGCAGCGGCCCAGATGCCCAGCAGAGCCCACTTGAGCGAACGGACGTCGGAGTAGCTCTTGACCACTACCGAGCTCTCGCGGGCCCCGTCGATGAAGGTCAGGACGCGCGTCGTCGAATAGGGGTCGCCTATGTCGCGTTCTCTCGTCGAATAGGTTGTGAACCCCAGGAGGCCGGCCAGCTCCTTCTCGAGAAGCGAGGCGTCTGGAATCATCACTCCCTCCTCCAGTCTCAGCAGAGACCTGGGCTTCTCCAGCTCCGGGAAAGGTCTGGGAGCTTCCCTCATCCGTTTCAGCTTCGACTGTGCTTCCCTCCTGTACACGGAGAGACCGACCCTCCCGGCGTAGCCGTGGACGGCGTACTGCATCAGGCCCCGGGTCGTGAGCGAGAAGATTGACTGGACCTTGGTGAACGCGTCTCCTCTCATCTCCTCGGGGGCCACAATCACGCCTGCGAGGGACGCAGACAGGAGACCTCGTGAGGCGAGGGATTCGGCGGCGGAGGCGAAGCCTGCCATCGAGATTCCTCGGTTCTCGTCTCCAAGGGGGCAGGTGTAGGTCTGGACGTAGCTGTAGAGCGCGGGTGGATACATCGCGGCCCTCTTTGCGAGCTTCTCGAAGAGGAAGTAGTCGTAGGGGACGACCAGGTGCCTGCAGAAGTCGCCGTAGTCTTCAGACAGTTCGATAAGAGCCTCGGTCATGACCCTCTTCTTGTAGTCGAGCTCGACGCTCATGAAGAGCTTCGGGTTGGCAATCACTTCGTAGACGTTGAGGAGCCGCCCGACCACGAACTCGCCGAGGTAGGAGGACTGCGCGTCCTGTGTGAAGAGGTGCTCGTCTACGATCAGCGCCGAGGCGGCCACCGGTTCCTCCACGTACCTGTACCTTATTCCCTCGCGGAACCGCCTCGAGACTATGATCAGGTCGTAGTCGGAGTCTGGGCGGGCGTAACCAGCGACCTTCGATCCGTACGCGGCCAACCCTGCAATGGACGACGCTCCTACCATTGAAGAGGCAATTCCTCCGAGGGTGGAGCGCTCCTCGGCTGTGAGCCTCAATCCTTCATCTTCCCTTCGATCTCTGAAGCCTTCCGGACTACCGCGGGGTCGAACTTCGCCCCTGCGATGACGCTCATCTCAAGATTGACGCGGTTTGCTTCAGGGCCTACCCAGCGTATGGGGAGGTCCCGCGCAATCCAGAGCTCGCTGACCTTCTTGTTTAGGGCGGGGTCCGACAGTTCTGGTTTGAACTTCCGGGTTATCAGGCCGACGAGGGCCTTGTCAGAGAAGAGGAGCTTGGCCGGGACGGTTCTCTCGCTGTCCGCGAATGACGCCTCGTAGAGGGACGTGGCTACCTCGTCGCTGACGATGTCTTTCCTTGCTAGCTTTCTGACGAGCTCCACGTAATGGGTGAACTCGTGCGCGGCGACGGCGTCCAGCGTCCCCTTCGTCCCGTACGCGACGAGGGCGGCTGTGAACTGGATGAGTATCGTCAAGCTTCCCGTCGTGGTCATCGGAATGACCCTGGCGAAGAAGACCCCCATCTGACCGTACTCGCCTCCTCCCTTCGAAACCGGGAGGATCGGCTCGATGTAGTACTGAGGGTAGCGGAGACCGCTCGCCTTCTCGACGCGATCGACTGATTGCCGAACAACGTCCATCCGGAGTCTCACCTTCTTGGCAAGCGCTCGTGGGATCTTTTCCTGCGCCACCGCCTGGTCGAGTAGGATGAGCGGGTCCACGAATTTGCGACCGCCCCTCCCACTTATGAATCTTAATCGGTCAGTCCGCGAGTCTGAAACGGATGGAAGGACTGCGGCGCGAAACTTCCATGAAAATCTCAGCGTGTAGGATGCCGGGCATCTTTCCGATTACGTCGCTGACGGCCCTGTGCAGCTCGTCGAGGGACTGGCCCTTCAGGTTGACGATGATGTCGAAGCGTCCCGTCACCTCGCGGATCAGCCTGACACCGTCGATCTTCTCGATCTCCGTCAGGACCGCCTCCCTCTGCTTCGGGTCGATGTTCAGTCCTGCAAGGGCTCCCGCCCTCATTCCGAGGCTATCCTCGTTGACGTCAATAGTGAACCTCTCTATGATGCCTCGCTTCTGGAGCCGTTTTATCCTGCTGTACGCGACCGAGAGGTTGACACCGAGCCGCCGGCTGAGCTCGGGCACAGAGACCGAGGCATCTGAGTAAAGAGCAGACAGAATCTTCATGTCGACTTCATCGAGCCTGGCCATCGTTGAATGCCTCCTCAATTATCGAGGCAGGGGAATATTTCAGCTTTCTACGGGTTTTTCTAGATAAATACGAGGTTTTCTTGACGAATACGGTAAGTCGGGAAGTAATCCCTAGGTTCTAGGCGCTCTTGGGAGCGTCCACGGCCATCCTTGCGTTGACCTGATAGATCTCCTCGCTTATCGTGTTGCCTCTCACGAGCTTCCTCTTCTTCCCGCCTTCGACCTCGGTCTTCAGGCCCACGCCCCGGGTCAGCAGGACGTACTTCTTGCCACTGCCCTGAACGTCTGCCCGCATCGGGAAGCCGGCTTTGTCGCTGCCACCCGTAATGACCATCTTGCCGCTGAGACCCATAGGAATCCCGTCAACGGCCTCGCCGATCTTCCTACCGACCAGAAGCTGTGCATTGTTGTCCTTCAGCTCATGGACCTCCGACTTCCCGGTCTTGGAATCGGACAGAACCAGCTTGAACTGGGCCATTCAGGGGCTCCGCTAGTGGCGAGAATATAAACAATCAGAAGCCTAGGAGAGGTAAGGATCTTCAGTCGAGCGAACGCTAGCGGAGAGAGTTTAGAGAGTATCTGTGAGTGTTGAGGAGCTTGCGGTAAGGAGGTGATGAGGCGTTGCAAGTCGCGTTCTGGGTTCTTGCTACGCTCTACGCCTAGAACGCGTACATCGGGTCGCTTAGTCCTTCTATCTTGATTATCTCCTCGAGCGCCTTCACCTCGTCTTCCGTGAGGGAGCCGAGGAACTTGGTCCGCAGCATGCGCGCTTCGTGACTCCTCGGCAGCGTGTAGAGCGTGTCCTCCTCCTTGACCTGCCTGCCCAGTGTGGGACCGTCGACCGATATCGCGACGCTGTCTCCCTGCTTCGCTTCGACGACGGCCTTGCCGTTGTCCTGAATCTGCTCGACCGTTCCGAGCTCTCGACCGTCGCCTGACATCAGTTTGACCTTGGGCTTTAGCTGGCCTGCTAGCACTTCTACCCCGAAGACAGCAGGGTCGTTCCTTCGGAAGAAGGCACCCGGGAGGACCCGCAGCTTGCACGGGCGGGTCATGCTGGAGAGGGCGCTCTTTTGGTCCGACTCCCTCTTGGCCGCTGCCCAGTTCGCATAGTTGTCAATCACTTCGTAGATCACTTCAGAAACGAAGATCTGCATGGACCCCACGAACTCCTCCGCCTCAGGCAGGACTTTCGAGTCGAAGCCCAGAATCGCAGCGAGGTAAGGGTCGTGTTCCCCGACAACCTCGGCCTCGACGATGTCGTTCTTCGTGATGTCTCCAATGTCGGCCCGCCTCACAGGAATCCCCCTCTCTTCTAGCATCCTGAGCAGGGCCTCTAGTCCGCCCACGCTCGCCGCCTTCACAATCACCCCCATGTTCTCCGTCTTCACGAGGATGTTCGTGAGCTCCTTCTCCATCTCGCCCTTGAGAGCGACGAACTGTTCGTCGGTCTCGAACGAAGCCACGGAGGTCCCGGCCACCACTCCCGCCAGGTCGGCGGAGACGAGCTTGACCCCCGCTGCGGCATAGACGGAATCGACCGGAGTGAACTTGTCGCGCGGGTCCCGCATCTCGTCGAGGGGCTTGGGCATGAAGAGGGCCTTCACCTTCGACTTGAACGCTCCGTCTCGCCTTACGAGGCCGATGGAGTCGCCGACGCGCAGGCATCCCTCGGTCAGTACGATGTTCGCAGTTTCTCCGATGCCCGTTTCCTCCTGCATCTCAAGGATTATCCCCTTGCCTCCTCGGCCTTCGTCGGCCACCCTGAGCCTCCCCTTCAGGAAGTGCTGCGAGAGGCCTATGAGGACGGCGAGGAGTTCTGGGATGCCGATCTTCGCCCGGGCCGAGACCGGAACGATGGTCACCTGCTGACGGAATTCCTTGACCCTATAGTAGGCATCCGACTGGAACCCGAGCCTCGAGAGGCCGCCGACGACGTTGTAGAGCCTCTCCTCGAGCTCGTCGTTCCACTCGGGAGGCTGGTCGTTCAGGACCGACTGCAGCGGGCCCTTGCTTCCTTTCTTCCACCCCTTGATCATGTCGACCTTGTTCAACGCCACCAGGAACGGGACTTTCCGCTGCTTCAGAATGTCGATGCTCTCCAGGGTCTGATTCTCCAGGCCTTTCAGCACATCGACGACCACAATCGCAATGTCCGCCGCAGAGCCTCCCCTGAGTCTGAGGTTGGAGAATACCGCGTGGCCGGGTGTGTCAATCATCAACAGGCCCGGGATTCGAAGCTCGCCTCCCGCCCTGTCGAGGAGCGGGCCGCAGATCTGCTCGAGCGTTTCGAGAGGAAAGAAGCTTGCCCCTATTTCCTGCGTAATCCCGCCGACTTCCCGGGCCTGAACTGCCGTGCCCCTAAGGGCGTCTAGGAGTGACGTCTTGCCGCTGTCGACGTGCCCTAGGACGACTACGACAGGCTGGCGCAGCCCCGCTCTCGCTTCCGGCATGGTCACCCAGCTCCTCTCTTATTGCCCCTTCACCCGGCCGATTTGCCGAAGAACGCTGCGTACTCCTTCTTGAAGCTGTCTGAGGAGTCAGAAGCATGAATCGTGTTGTCGGTCAGCCCTAGACCGAGGTCTCCCCTGATCGTTCCGGCCGCAGCCTCCCAGCTCTTGGTTGCCCCTACCATCCGCCTTACCGTGGCCACGGCGTCTCTTCCCGAGAGGACGGCGCCGACGACAGGGCCCGATGTGATGAACGAGACGAGCTCCCCAAAAAAGGGCTTTTCTCTGTGGACAGAATAGAAGTCCTCAGCCTGGACCCTAGACATCGTGAGCATGTGGAGCTTCCTTATCGTGAAGCCCTTCACCTCGAACCTCTTCAGGATCTCGCCGACCAGGCCGCGTCTGACCGCGTCTGGTTTCACCACAATCAGGGTCTCTTCAGGAGCGCTCATTGCTCCTTGCCCCTTCTGGCCCACTTCAGCTTTCTCGGATCGCGTCCGAGCTTCATGTCGTTGACCCTGCACTTCATGGAGCAGTATGATCTGGTGGAACCGTCATTCTTTGCAAAGAGGATTCCGGAACCGAGACGGACCTCTTTGCCACAGAAAGTGCATCTCTTTGGAACGTACATATCAAGTAAACACCCTTTCTCCTAATCCGTTCTGAAACCCCGTTGAATCATGCTATAAAAGCAGTAGGCGGACCTTACTCCTAGAACTCCAAGATGAACTCTACTTGAGCTTCCTCGCCTCGCGCTCAGTCTCTCGCAAGATAAGCACGTCGGCGAGCTTTATCGGGCCCTTCACATTCCTTGTCAGGATTCGACCCTTCTCTTTGCCTTCGAGTATCTTAACTCTCACTTGAGTGATCTCTCCTGCGACTCCTGTCCTCCCAACTATCTGGACGACTTCCGCGGGAGTAAGCGTTTCGACTTCTCGCTTGCTCATAATCCGTATATGACTCCTCTAAGTCTATGTTATAAGGCACGCGATGCGTTTCTGACGATTGGTTGTTTTTCTCGTCTGTCATGCTATCGCCTTGCGATTGCATCGAAGTGTGACAGGAGAGCATCGTTGATAAGCTCTGCGAAAAGTTGAAGAATTTACATCATTTTGAGTGCGACGCGAGTTCGTCCGTGCGAAGCGCGGCTCCGAGCGTCGCTGGAAGTCTTCTAGGCGCTCTCTTTGTCTAGGAGGACTAGTGACTGTGTTCCTATGGGGTTAAGCAGTCAGTGTCTTCAGCGGCTTATGGGCGCGAGTTCGAGCAGTCTACGGTTGGGGTGCGCCGAGGCTGTACGGGTTGGAACCAGCTACGCCGTTGCCCTTGCAGAGGTTGTTAGTGTAGGTGTTCGCTGTCCCCTTTGTTCCCGAGCCTGAAGAGAGGTCGTAGTAGCCGTACTGTGCATTCTTGATCGCTGTGTTGCTGGTGAGAGCGTTGTTGTGAGAGAATTCGAGGTCGAAGCCGTCCCACTTGTTGTTGTTCGCAGTGTTCTTAGTGAAAGTGCTACCAGATGAGAACCAAAGCTCGAAGCCATCGTAGCTGTTCTTGTTCGCCGTGTTCTTGGTGAGAGTGCTGCTGTTAGAGGCGTAGAAGTAGAAGCCTGGAGCGCTGTTGTTGTTCGCAGTGTTCTTGGTGAAGGCGTTGCTGAAGGAAAAGTAAGAGCTGAAACCGATACCGCGATTCTTGTTTGCCGTATTCCCGGTGAGCGTGCTACCGTTAGACTCATCCAAGAAGAATCCATCGTACAAGTTCTTGTTTGCCGTGTTCCCGGTGAGAACGTTGCCGTTAGAGGTGAGAAGGTAGAATCCGCCATAGTAGGCGGTGTTATTGTTTGCCGTGTTCCCGGTCAGAGTGTTGTATGACGACTCGTAAAGATAGAAGCCTTCCCAGCCGTTGTTCGCCGTGTTCTTCTTGAGAGTGTTGTCAGGGGAGAAGTAGAGGGAGAAGCCCGTAGGGTTCCCCTTCGCCGTGTTCCCCTTGAGAGTGTTGCTGTTGGAGTTAATGAGGTAGAATCCATCGCTGTAAGGGCTGTTCTCCGTGTTCCCGGTGAGCGTGTTGCCTGAAGAGTACTGAAGGTAGAAGCCATACCACAAGTTGCTCTTCGCAGTGTTCCTGGTGAGCGTGTTGTATACCGTCCCGTTTAGGAAGAAACCATAGAGGAATCCCGTAACCTTACAGTTCTTGACGACGACGTAGTCTTGCCCAGTGATATTGATCCCAACGCCGGTACCTGAACCTGTTAGTGTGTGCCCGGCACAGTTGAGAGTTATGCCACTGGCTCCGATGACGAGACCCGTCCCCATACATGGAGTGCTGACGCTGCCGATGTTCGCCTTCAGAGTCGTGTTCGTCGTGATGACGGTGCCGCACGGAAGAGGAACCATTGCGGAGACTGGGACGGCCGAAAAGGCAAACGCGGAACCCAGAACTGTGAAGAAAAGCAGGACAGCCAGCGGAATTTGCGAGGACTTCCTGTCCTTCAATTCTAACCATCTGTGCCAGAATGTGTTATTTACGAATTGGGGCGAGTTCCAAGCCTGCGGCAGCTTGGCCTGACGGAGAGAGTTTAGAGAGTTTCGTTGAGCGGTGAAACAGAATAGTGCCGATTGCCGGTACTTAGTAATGAATATTAACGAGACCCCGCTGAATTCTTCCCTGTCCGTTGCGGGGCGACCCCTCACAATCAGATGAGCTGGACATTATCGAGTATCCATAGCACTAGAGTGAGCGTGGACGCTAAGACGTTCCATGCGCGCCCCAAAGACAAGAACTGGATGCGCATCGTGAAGGAGGTCGACCCTGCTTCCTACGAGCTTCTGATGGGGTGCGGAAGGATGTTCTGGACTGCCAAGTGTCTCGGTCAAGAGCAGCATACGACTCATGTGAAGAACATGTGCCGGAAGGATTCTCTTTGCTCTGCCGACTCGTATCGTAGGACGATGGAGCTGACCGAAGACCTCGTTCGGGTGGTTCGGGAAATCTGTCTGGCTGCTCGTGCGAAGGAGAGATTCTGGCGCTGGGAAGTGACTGTTCCCCCAGACATGAGGCGGAGAATGACCCTAGCGGACTTGGACGAGGTGGCGGTCATGGCGAGGAAGTACGTTGAGGGATACCTCAAGAGCTTCCTTCGCATAGAAAGACACGAGAGCGTCAGGATGGGAACCCTTGTTGTTCCTAGCTTCATCCACAGCAGCGACCCCTTCGGCATGAGGAAAGAGCATGCGGCCGACAGGAGGCACTTCCATGTTCACGGCGTCACCTTCGGCTTCGGGGTGAACGTCGCTGATGACTCAATAGTTAGGTTCGACAGAATGTTCATCGATGACGACAAGAACTTCGTCCGGTTCCGGGCGGGCTGGCGTGAGCTCTTGGAGGCGCGTTTTGGCAAGTCGGACGCCGTCGATATGGACTTGTTCGTCAGGTACGAGTCCGGAGAGGACGAGCTTCGGCACAGGGTTCGGTACATGTTCCGAGGGAACGTCGAGGACTTCGAGCGCTTCGTCAGGCGGTACGGCTACCCGGAGGGCTACGATGTGGAGCATGTTCGCTCGGCGCTGCTGGAGAAGAATCGGAGGCCGAGAGTCCGCTACTACGGCTGGCTGTCTTCGAGGAGTCTGGCGAAGGACTCACCGTTCATGAAGCGTCTTCACGTGGAGCTTCCGAAGAAGCTGATTCGCATCAAGCAAGCGAGGAAGATGTACTGCGACAAGTGCGGCTGCGAGATGGAGATAGACTACTACGGCGGGCTGAAGACTCAGGCGGAGATTGAGGCGGAGGGCGGGACGATCTCCGTGAGGCTCAGGCGGCCGCTGGTGTTCGACGGAGGATAGGAGATGCGTCGATACTGCATGGGCTGTATTGAGCACAACTGTGACGGCAGTGTGTATTGGGCGATGGATGACGCTGATTACTGCCCGTTTCATGCTATGCTGCTGGAGTTTCGTATCGCTTCAGGCGCAGAGCCAAGCAGATTCGTCGCTGCACAGATTGCAGACATCACGTCGAGTCGCATGATTCTCGCGAAAGCAGGAATGCGTTGAACGAGCGAGGGAGCGAAGCGACCGAGCGAGAAGCATGATGTGGTTTTGGTGAAATCGACGAAGTCGAGGACTCGATATGGGCTGGAGGAACCGAGTTAGAGTTGAAGACTGAGAAAGACGAGCTGCTCTGAAGTCTTCAAAGAGTCAGGTCTGAGTAATCCCATTACCCGACGAAGCGGTCGGCCCTGCCGAGGCGGCCCCACTTCCTGAAGCATGCGCCTGCTCCTTCGCTATAGGTTTTTGAATCTGCGTGACAACGCTATTGCGCGCGCTAGTGTCGCCGTTGTAAAGAGGGTTCGGGAGAAAAACCGAAGGTTCGTCGCCTGACGCGCGGGCTCATTCGTAGCTTCAGAGTGCTAAATGGTTAGTGGACTGAGAAGTGGAGTATTGCCACCTGTCCCCATTCGTCTGCTGCCGCCACAGTATACTGGCCGGGAACGAAGGGAGTGGAGTCCGGGGGAGTGTTTGGGTTTGCCCCACTGCCAATAATCGGAATGTTGAGTTCCCCTGCGAGACTCTGAAGGTTCCAGTAGCCACCTGTAGTGAAGTTCTGCGCCAGGGTGAAGGGGCCCAGTGTTTGGTTCGAACTGTCAACATCGTAGATGCCAGTGAGGCTGGCTTGGTCGCTCGTCGGCTGGAAGATGACGTGGTCGACGTTAACCGCTTCCATGCACATGTAGTAGAAGGGGACGTTAGCAGTAGCCTGCAGTCCGCTCAGGTCGTAGTCGCCCTTCAGAACGACCATCTGCGTTGGAAGGTCATAGAAGCACGGAGCCCAAAGGGCAACGGGAACTCCCAGGAATTGGAAGTTGCTCGCGTACTTGTGGCGGTCGTTCGCGGTCCTGATTACGTTGGTCTGGGGAAGTGTGTTGAAGATGGAAATCGTCACGTGTAGTTTCTGGCCCACCAAGAGAGAAGTTGAATTGAGGGTCAGGTTCAACTGAATTCCATCAGGCAAAGAGACAGAAGAGGTGGTGATTGTGCTATGAGAACTAGTCGGAGAGCCGAGCCCTAACGCTGCGGTAACAATGACCATGACGATGACCGTTGATGCGAAGAGTCCTGTGGTCATTCTGGTAGTGCTCTCCATCTCCTCACTTGGGGAGGAGCTGCCTGATAATACTAGTTGCGCGAACACGGAGCGGAGAGACCCGACGAAGGTCGAGCGAATGCGCCTGCGGTAGTTGGATGAGAAGAGCCTTTGAGTGCTCGCGCCTCTCGTGAGAGGTGCACGTCGCGTTTTGGGTCGGCGGAGCGCGCGCTACAGATGCGGAGGGCTTTGTTCACCCACGATGAAAGAAGTTGAGTTGATTGGTACGCAATATGCGTAGCCCTGTTCCGGTGTTGTCCCTTGTACGGTCCACAGGCAGTTAGCCCATGATGGCTCTGTCTGGTTGGCAAAGGGATACTTGATGTTGATGACATAGCTTGGATATGGTGCCAATGTGCTGGTCACCTGGTGCGTGCATCCCTGTGGGGTTGCGGCTTCGCCAGCGCAGTCGAAGAGGTAGGCATCGCCGCCCCAAACTGGCATGAATCCTCCTGGTCCCGTTGCGTAACCCGAGGCGCTCAGGAACATCATGGAGACGGATGAGAAACTGGTCTGAGTGATCGTGCCTGTTGTGGTGATTGTATTGGTCTGAGTGGTTGCGCTTATTGTTGTGGTTGTGTGGGTCCAGGTGGTTGTGCTTGTTGCAGTTGATGTAGTGATTTGGCCATATTCAATGAACGCCGCCGAAGCGAAGACTATTGTCAAGATGACAAACACGCCTAGCAATACGTCCTTGGTGTTCACAACGTGTCAGAACACTGTGCACATTGGAAGCATATACGGCTACTGTGCGGAACACTTGTGGTATGGGTTGTGAGCGCGCGCTAACTCGGTTTCATGCCAACAGGGAGAAGTGTGCGAAAGCCAAGTGACCCCATTCGTCCCCAACGACGATGGTGTACAATCCAGCGTATTGACTGGGACAGTTTGCGCGCGCGCACGGGGGCAGAATCTCCTTCGGAAAAGAGGAGAGGGGCTAGCGGTTGAGAGCTAGCCTCGTTTGTTGTCTCAATTCTTCGATGGTCTTGTTGAGGGTAGCGACGGTCTCAAGAAGCACTGCGACTTCCTGTTTCGATGACTCGGTCGGTTCTGTAGTGTCTAGTGGGTCGCGGGGGTCGCTCGTCGAGAGGTATGGTGCTAGGAATCTGTCGTATTCCTCGACCAGCTCCGACCAGTCTTCGAGGTTGTAGGTGTTGGCGTGGTGTCCCGCTGACTTCTTGTCGCCCATGAGGAAGTCCCAGTCGTTGACTGGCATCTTTGTCCGGCTGGCGATTGTGTGGAATCGCTTGCGCAGGTAGTGGGCGGTCACTCGGACTCCAAATTGCGCTTGGACTTGTGCGGTGATGGCTTTGAATTCCTCTTCGGCTGATGGGAAGGGTTTGGCCTTCGAACGCGGGCTTTGTATTCGGATGACTGCGTCGAATGTGTCGATTGGTAGGATGCAGATGTGCGGATACCGAGCCTTGGTCTGGTGGCTCTCGATGTTGATGATTCCGTACTTCCCGTTGAATCTCTGGAAGGCCGTGATTCTCAGTCCTTCCGAGTGCTGTGGTTTGCTGTCGCCTGTGTTTCCAGAGAGACAGCCTATCCTTTCGCCAGCGTAGGCGAGATAATCCCAGAGAAGTCGTTGGCGCGGGTTGAGCGATTCGTAGATGGACTTCAGAATTCCTGCGCTAATCTTCTTGGTCGGGTGGGTGAAGGTGGTGTTGAACTTGGCATCCAGCGGGCATCCGTTTTCGTTGAAGATGCCCTTGATTCTCCCTCCCATGACTCCGTAGGTGGTCTTGGGGTTGAGGTTTGCGAACAGCTTCAGCTGGCGGTCGGTGGTTCTGTCGTCGCGCTTGTGTTGTTCCCTTGTTTCTCGTATTAGTTCCGTTATTGCTGTTGTTGTGATTGGTCTTTTGAGAAACTGTAGGAACTTGCGTGCCGCTCCGATTGTGCTTCTCGCGCTCGTCAGCGAGATGTAGCCTCTGTTCCGTGGTCTGGACGCGATGTTCAGCGCCCAAGTCAGGATGGCCCCGTCGTGGGCGAGGACGTTGATCTCTTCGAAGGCCCGCTGCTGGGTGTTGTTACGGTTCTGAGTGGCTAGGATTGCTCTGAGAATCTGGGCTTCCGGTGCTTCTGGCTCTAAGGGGTCTAGGCTGGTGTACGGATTATGCTCATGCGGCCTTCTTCAGCCTCGCCAGCTCCTGGGTGACCTGCTCCAGTACCTGACCTCCCTCGCCGGCGTCGAGCACGGCCGCAGAAGCCGTCGGCACCTCTATCCCAATCGCAGGTCCGATCTGGTCCTTCGAAGGAACGAAGACGTATGGAATCTTTCTTTCCTCGCAGAGGATCGGAAGGTGGGCCACGACCTCGGGCGGCGTGACGTCTTCGGCAATTACTACAAGCTTCGCGATACCTCTCTCTATCGCCTTCGTCGTCTCGTTTGTGCCTTTTCTGACCTTGCCGGTTCTTGAGGCCTGCCTAAGGACCTCGTACGCAGCCTCGGAAACCTCCTTGGGGGTCTCTATCTTTACGTAGTAGGGCTTTGGGGTCATCTACACATATCTCCCAGAAGCGCCTTCCGAGGCTCCGTTATAAATGGTTAGATGGCAATCCGGGCTGGGTTGCCCTCATCGGTCGAAAGCTCCGACCGGCCGTGCTGCTCAGCCCTCGGTCCTCGCGCATGAGGACGCCAGGAGTGCGCAATCGCTAGGTCAGGATGCAGGTCCGGGCTGAGTCCACTCTGCAGAAGCCGAAGCGTGGGAACTGGACTATCTCCCCGATCTTCAGCGATGCGAACGCGGCCTCAGCGAGTCCCTTGGCTTCGCCGAGGCTGTCCTTGTTGAATGCGCCTTCCTCGTTGAACAAGAGGCCGGGTTCAAGGACCTTCACTTCAACGCCCTCAGAATTGACCCACTGGAGCTTCTTCATCTCCCTGACGAGCCCCTCGCCCGCGTACCTGGCCTTCGGTTTTGCCCCAGCCGAGGTAAGTTCAACGTTGTAGAGATCCATGAGTCTGAATGTCGTACCTTTCTTCATGGCCATCAGGTCAGACTTTGGCACGAAGAACCTGTCTGTCGTCGCAATCTCTCTTTTGCCAAGCTCCATTTCTGGGTGGAACGGTATGACCACCTTCCTCTTGGGCGCCCCCTCAACGCCCAGCTCGACAGGGTCCGGGACGAAGAAGATGCGCTTCGAGCGAGGGTCAAGGAGCTTCCTGTTGACGGAGAGAAGGAGGCTCCAGTCGTATTCGTGCTCCGACTTCGTGTACCCGACCTGCAGCGTGAATTCCCGTATCGCCTCAGGGACTACGCCCCTCCTCTTGAGCCCCTCAACGGTCGGCATCCTCGGGTCGTCCCATCCTGAGACGAGCTTCTCTTCGACCAGGGGCCGGAGAAGCCTCTTGTGGACGGGCGTTCCCTTGAAGTTGAACCTCGAGAACTGGATCACGTCGAGGGCCCGGAAGCCGAGGGCTTCACGGATCTGCCTCTGAAGCTCGGAGCTGAACTCCGAACTCCGCAGGACGTGGGTGATGCCACAGACCTCGTCCTCGATACTGTTGGCGAGGTAGTAGGTCGGCCAGAGGGTGTACCGCTCACCGGTAATGGGATGGGCCTTCTGGATCACCCTGAAGAGGTTCGGGTCGCGTAGGGAGTAGTTCAGATTCTGCATGTCTCCCTTGAACCTGATGACTGACTCCCCTTCCCCGACCTTCTTCGCCAGCATCTCCTCCCACACGGCCAGGCTCCTTTCGATGGGAGCGTCCCTGTGCACGCAGGCCTTGCCTTCGAACCTGAGCTGCTTGACCTTCTCCTGGTCGCAAGAGCAGGAGTAGGCCTTGTCTTCTTGGATGAGCCTCCTTCCGTATCCGTAGATCAGGTCCATGTCGTCGGAGATGTTCTTCTCGTGGTCCGGCCTTATCCCGAGCCACTTGATCCCTTGCCGGAAGCTTTCGTAGTATCTCAGGGCGACCCTCTTTGGGTTCGTGTCCTCGAACCGGAGCCAGAGCTCGCCATCGTACGTCTCCGCGTAGACGTAGTTTATCGTGAAGGCCATGGCGTGTCCTATGGTCATGAAACCCGACGGCTCCGGGGGAATCCTGAAGGCGGTCTTGCCCTTCACGGCATTGGGGAGAGGGGGAAGGCCGACCCGACCCTCCTTCTCAGCGGACTTCTCGGCATCCGGGTATCTCTCCTTCAGGAGAGTCTCCTGCTCTGAAAGGCTCAGTTTGTTGACTCGCTCGACCGCGGACCGGGCCATCTTGGTGACCTCACTGGCCGAGTGCCTTAGTTCCGGAAATTCGGCCAGGACCCTCCCTACGACGGCCCCGACTTCCGCCCTGCCGCCGTGTCGGGCGGCGTTGAGCAAGGCCCCGGCCTCGATCGAGGCTAGTGCCCCATCTGAAACTGCGGACCGCTTGTCTACCATTCCCGCTCGACCGCGAATCTTGCGTAGAGCCCGAGGAGGGTCACGGCCTCAGCGTCACCCTTCCACGAGACGCTTCCCAGAACCTCGACCGCCTCCTTCATCAGCTCGACCGCCCTCTTCCTCGCGTACCCGACCGCGTCGTGTTTCTCAACCAGAGAGAGCACGTACGACACGTCTTCGGGTGTCTTGTGAGCCCTGTCCTTGTTCATGATGGAAACGATCTTGACGTTCTCATCATGTCCGACGCTCCCTAGAAGATGGAGGAGAATTAGAGTCCTCTTCCCTTCCAGGATGTCGTCAGACCTCTCCTTTCCATACTTTCTCTGGTCGCCGATGAGGTTCAGGGCGTCGTCCTGTATTTGGAATGCGACCCCAAGTTTCAGGCCGAATTCCTTCAGTTTGTCGAGAACCTCCTCTGATGCTCCGGCCACGATCGCACCGAGCCTGCATGGACCAGCCACGGTGTACCAGGAAGTCTTCTTGGTGCACATCTCGTAGTAGTCCGACTCCTTGAGATCCCACCTCTTGCGTGCGACCCACCCCAGCTCCATGTGCTGCCCTTCGGTCGTCTCGTCGACCATCCTGGAGAACTCTTCCATTATCCTGACGGTCTTCGCTGGCCCGAGGGGCTCTTTGTTCAGAGAGAGGGAGCCCCACATGCGAGCGTGGAGCGCGTCCCCCGCGTTCAAGGCGAGAGGCTCGCCATACTTGCGGTGGAGAGTGGGTTCGCCCCTGCGCAGCTCTGAGCCGTCTTCGATGTCGTCGTGTATCAGAATCCAGTGCTGGAAGAGCTCGATGCAGGCCGCAGTGAGTAGTGCGTCCTTGCCGTCTCCTCCCGCGGCCTTGCAAGCGGTCACGCAGAGGAAGGGTCTCATTCCCTTGGCAGGTCGGGAGGGATAGTCCCGCATCATCCTGTAGAGGAGGTCCACCTCGCGGACAGGGCTGGACTTCGGCAGCAACTCCTCGAGAATCAGGCTGTCGACCGCCGTCTTCACGCGCTTCATTTCGACCTGAAGGTCTGCCAAGGCTCTTGACCAGGGTCGGGTTCCCCTAGGACCTTATGACTGTCCCGTAGAATTCGAGCCCTTTCAGGGCCTTCGCGAACTCATTGCGCCTGTAGCCGGACACAAGACAGACACTTGGACCGAGGGTAGCTATCTTGGCCGCGACCTCGAGTTTGAGTTTCATCCCCCCTGTCACGTCCTCGCCCTTGGAGACGTGCATCTTCCTGATTTTCGAGGGCGACAGCTCTTGGATGATCACCCGCGTCCCCTCCTCGTAGACCCCGTCAGCGTCCAGTGCGAAGACGCATCTTTCGGGTTCAAGAATCTTGGCCAGCTCGAGGACCATCAAGTCCCCCGAGAGGACCTTGAAACCGGCAGGCGTGGGCGTCACGTCCCCGAAGGTGACGGGAGTGAGGCCAGACTTAAGGAGACCGCGCAACCACTGCGAGACTGATGCTCTTCCCGCCTTCACAATGGCATCGAAGGGCGAGAAGGAATAGGGAAACAGCTTGTTCTCAGTCATCGTCTTGCAGAGCAGGCTGTTCAAGTCGTACATCGCCCCCCTAGTCTTGGAGACGGCGGCGGCGTTCGCCGCGGCCTCGTCAGAGGATATCCCTTGTTCCTTGGCGACGGTGTGCCCAAAGGAACCGCCCCCGTGAACCACCAGCACCTTCTCGTCAGAGGACGCGATCTCTTCCGCCAGAGCAGAAACGACATCAGACCTGTAAGAAAACGGCTTCGACTTGTCGGTGATGACCGACCCTCCCAGCTTTACTATCACCGCTCTAGCCAACTTTTCACTCCATCCACGGGGATTTCAGCTTGGAATGCCTCGAAGCCCCGCCCTCTGAGCCCCGAGATGATGCTTTTCTCCTTTCCCCCCGGAGCGACCGCGACAACGCTCCCACCGCCACCTCCCCCTGTGAGCTTGGCGCCATAGGCCCCCAGAGAAAGTGTAAGGTCGACGAGCCTGTCCAGGGACCTGTCGGAGACGCCTAGTGCGGAAAGGGCCGCGTGGTTGAAGCTAAGCAGTCTCCCGAGGCCCTTCATGTCGCCCTCCACGAGTCTCTTCATTGACATCAGGCTGACCTCGCTGGCCGCCTCTGTGAGGCCGTCGAAGAGGTTCGGGAAGGCCTCCTTCACGCCGGCTACCCTGCGTATCTGGCGCTTCGTGCTCCTCTTCTTCCCCGAAAAGGCGACGATCAGTGATCTCCGCCCCTTGAAGGCCACCCTCCTCGGATCGGTCCCGGGCCTGAAGAGGACCACCCCGCCGATGGTACAGACTGTTGCGTCGATGCCCGAAGGGTGGCCATGGACCTCCCTCTCGCCTACCATCGAGAGGCGGATGATGTCCGATGCCTGAAGGTCGATGGAGCGGAGCCGTGCTATGGCTGATGCCACGGCGACCATCGTTGAGGCCGAAGAGCCCAGGCCAGCTCCCTTGGGAATCTCTGACTCTATCGAGAGTGTCAGATGAGGGTCGAACGAGAACTCCCTCGCCATCGCTCCCACCACCCTTGCGATCGGACGGAGACCGGAAGCGCCCGAACTTGAGAACTCATCCGAAATCACCTTGAAACCCGCGGATTCCCTGGCTTCGACCCGAACCCTGCGCGGGAGAGCTGCTGCCAGCGCCCATGCGCCGTGGACGACGAAGTGCTCGCCGGTGATGATTGCCTTGGACGGCGCCTCTGCGATCGCTCTCATCTGCTACACGAATCTTAGAGACGCGTAGCCCACGACTTGGTTATTATCCCCTGTGGTGTCGCCGCTGGTCGCATACTTCAGGAGCTCCCCTCTTTCGAGGCCGAGAGCTCGGGAGGCCGCCATCACGGTCGCAATTGCCCCGAAGCCGCACGCGGTGACTCGTAGCCGGTCGAGCGTCGAATAGAACGTGTCCAGGTCCAATTTCTTCACCTGATCGATGAGGGCCCCGTCCTTCTCCCTCGCTTTTGCGACAGGTTCGTAGTGTGTGAGGTCGGAAGAAGCAACGAGCACAGCTCTCTTGCCTTTGACCACCTTGACCACAGACTCACCTACCGTCCTGGCGGTCTCGAGGTCCTGAAAGAGCAGAGAGATTGGAAGGATTGGGATCGAATCCCCGTAGATCTGTTGCAGGAATGGGAGTTGGACCTCCAGCGAGTGCTCCATTCTGTGAGCTTCAGGATCGAACGAAACGATTCCGGAATCCCTAACCAGCTCCGAAGCGGCCTCCTCGTCGACTCGCATCCTTCCAAGGGGAGTCTCCCACTCTCCTTCCTTGAAGGTCGCAACTCCGCTTCCGACACCGTAGTGGTTCGGAGCAACGATGACGATCAGGTCGGGGGCTCGGAGGGAGGAGACGTGCAGGTAACTGTGGGCGGCCACGGGCCCTGAGTACTCATATCCTGCATGGGGCGATACGACCGCTACGATGCTCGCATCGCCGGGCGGGGCTGGTGGGACACGGCCCGGACCGAGGGGATGAAGGTAGCAGCTGTTCAACATAGACGAGAGGTCAGACCTGGTCGAGGGATAGAACGAACCCGCGACGGCAGCTCTTCTGAGCTTCATGAGTCCGGATGCACGCGCGGGCGAGATATACGCTATTCTAGCAGCTCGGGCTTCGGTTCTTCGTCGATCTTGGTCTCGAAGTCCTCTATCGAGTATTTTATGGGCTGGTCCGCTTCGAGCACACCCGCATGGGTCATCGTCGCTCTGGCGAGGAGCCAGAATATTGCCGCGATTGCTTTGCGACCCCTGTTGTTCCCGGGAATGACCAAGTCGATGTCGTCGGTGACATTGTCCGTGTCGCAGATCGCTATCACGGGAACGCCTAGACTCCCTGCCTCCACTATGGCCTGGGTGTCAGACATCGGGTCGGCGACGATTACCAGTTCGGCATCCAGGTGGCCGGGGTACAGGGGGTTGGTGAAAGTCCCGGGCATGAACCTCCCGATTCTCGACATGGCTCCCGTCAGCTCGCAAAACTTCTCGACCGCCATGGCACCGTGCTCTCGGCTAGTGTAAACGACCGTATTCTGGGCGCCTGTCGAAGCGATGAACCTTCCGGCGACGTCAATCCTCTGGAGGGTCTTGGAGTAATCGATCATGTGAAGGCCGTCAGGTCTGGGCCTCGTGGTGAATGGCTCCATCGTCTTCGTTCGGACCGGCGTCCCGATGCGGATACCGGTCGCAAGAAGGGCCTTCTCGCTAAGCTGGTGCGCGACCATCTTGTCGGCAGAGCCCGCTTCGTCGTCTTCTGTTAAGGACAATTTCAGGCCTAACCCACAACTACTGCAGGTCTGCCTTCCTGCTGTAGAACGGAAGAACTTGATCGATGACATCGACCGACGAAATCAGCATGCTCCTGCAGCAGTATCTCTTGAGTCCGAGGTCGTCCAGCACCTTCGCCGGCTCCTCGCCTTCTCTGACCCTCGACTGGAAGGTGACGAACTTGTCCCCGATCAGGTTACCGCATGTAAAGCAACGGATTGGTATCATCATGGCTGATTACCTGTATGACTTCTGTTTCTTCCGCCTCGCTCCAGGGCCTCCAAATTTCTTCGGTTCCGCTTGTCTGGGGTCACCCGAGAGCAGATATTTATTGTATGCATTCATTCTCTCTCTCATTTCGCTCCCTCTCACCTGGTCGACGAGAGCCCGGGTAATGGCCATCGCGGCGGCGTCCGCCTGCCCCATGAATCCGCCTCCAGAGACACTGACGTCTACATCATACTTGTCCCTGAGTTCCTTTGCAATCAAGACCGGGCCAAGCAGATGAAGCCTTGCCGGCTCCGGTTCCCACAGCTCGATGGGGATGCCGTTAATTCTGATCCTTCCGGCGCCGGGCTGGATCGCAGCGGTCGCCCTCGCCGTCTTCCGCGCGCCCGAGTACAACTTTGGAGCCTTCTTCACCGGTGCCTTGACCGTCGGGTTGACCAAATCTACTCGTTCCACCCGAGCGTCTTCGAGAGCTCCTTCATCGTGACGTAGACAGGAATCGGTCTGGGGGCCGTGGTGTCCTTGAACTGAGTCAACTTCGCCACATCGACGCCTTCCGGAAGGCCTACGTAAACTCTCAGCCTCTTCATGGCCAGCACGCCTTTCGTCTTCTTCCTGGGGACCATTCCCCTGATCATTCTCTTCAGGATGTTGTCTGGCCTGCGGGGATGGATTGGGCCGTAGATGGGGTTGACGTGGCTCGCGATCTCGAGCCTCTCCTGCCATTGCCTTACCACGGATGTTCTAGAGCCTGATATCAGAGACTTCTCTGCATTGACCACTACGACCCTCCTCCCTGAAATCAGGAGCTTGGCGACTCTCGACGAGAGCCTCCCGGCGATTTGGTTCGTCGCGTCCACGTAGACAGTTCCTTCACTGGACAAGCCTTACACCGCTACCCTTCGGGTACTTCTTGAGGAATTGGTCCACCGAGAGGGCAGAACCCCCGGCCGCCTCCAACTTGGACCGGGCGCTTGCCGAGAATGAGAACGCACCCACGACGAGCTTCTTGTCAACAAGACCCGAACCGAGGACCTTCCCCGGGACGAAGAATGCCTGTCCTTCCTCTGCCATCCTTGACACCTTGCCGAGGTTGACCTCTACTCCTGTGCCTCTAGGCCTGGAGAGAAGTTCTGCCGCGACCGTCCAGATCGATGCCTTTTGCTCCTTGCCCGCCCTTTCCAACATCACTGACATCCGTCTGTGGAGAGGGTTGGAAGAAGTCATGCTACAGCCTCTCCCACGGAGGCCTGTATCTCCCTAAGCTTCTTCTCGAGCAGTTCTATCGCCTTTGTGACAATCTGTCTTGCCGGCAGACCGCCCGCCGACTCGACCATCAAGTTGTAGACTCCCTCGCTCTTCCCCTCCGTGAGCGCTGCAACCGTGCAGGGCTGCCACTTCGCATGCTCCTTGCCCTTCCCGAGTCGGGCGTACGCTTCAAGCTTTACCGACTGGCCTTGGGCGAGTTTCACAAGAGGGATGGTCTCGCTCACTGGCCTGACATCCCTGTCTTCCGAGACTAGATCGCCCGAATAGACCGTCGACACCTTGTCCTTGCCCTTTGCGTCGAGGACGAAGAGGACCCTGCACTTGTGGCAACCCAGCGGGTTCCCGCAGTCGCAGTCCTCAGGCAGGTTGTACCTTTCCAGGTCAGTCTTGATCGGTATCATCCCCAGCCTATGGGCGAAGATTTCATCGTAGAGCACGGACGAGTTCTCCAGTATTACCACATCGTCTATCGCCATCGCTGGCACCTCGGCGATGCAGAAGCGTCTTACGGCGTTCGCATAAGAACGGTCGATTCCCTCGAGCTGAAGAGTGACTGAGTTCCCAGACTCCTCTAGAACCTTTACCCTAAGCAACTACCACACCGACTGGATTGCGATACATGTTCATGAAACGCCGTGTTTCACGAGTCGGGAATGAGTTGTGGTTAAAAAGTTTTAGCGAGTCCTCGGGCCGTCTGAGGCGACGGGAGGTCAATCACCCCTTTTGCCTGGATGAGAGCCTTCAAGATTTATAACCACAGTGTGACTGGCAAGTCAGGAATATGTCGGTAGCAACGGACTTCAGGCACCTCGTCAGGATTGCCGGAAGGGACCTTGACGGGAGCAAGAAGGTCATTGTTGCGATTTCTGACCTACGCGGTGTAGGCTACAACTTCGCGAGTGTCGTGGCCTCACGGATAGGCCTTGACCCCCGAGCAAGGCTCGGGACACTCAGCGAAGACCAGGTCCGCGAGGTTGAGAAGGCCATCCAGAGCGCGACGAAGTCGTCGCTGCCTGCGTGGTACTACAACAGGAGGAGCGACCCCTACACAGGGGAGACGAAGCAGTTGCTGGGCTCAGACCTAGATTTCGTGATCAAGGGAGACGTAGATGGCGAGAAGAACATACAGAGCTGGAAGGGCGTAAGGCACAGCCTTGGATTGAAGGTCCGGGGCCAGCGCACAAGGACCACGGGCAGGAAGGGAAGGACCGTGGGCGTGAGGAAGGCAGCCCTCATCGCTGCAGCGAAGGAAGCCGGGGAAAAGAAGGAAGAGAAGTAAGAGTTGGGAGACCCGAGGAAAGCCAGAAAGCAGTATAGCCGGCCGCGCAGCCCCTGGCGAGCTGACCAGTTGGCGCAGGAGCTGTATCTGCTTGGCACGTTCGGGTTGAGGAACAAGAGAGAGCTCTGGAAATCACAGACTCAACTGAGTTCAATAAGGAAACAGGCGAGGACCCTCCTCGCGGCTACGGAACAGGTCAGGTTGAGAGAAGAGAAGAAGCTGCTGGACAGTCTGAGGAGGAGAGGGCTGGTCACAGAGGCTGCGACGCTAGACGACATCCTGAGCCTCACGGTCGAGGACCTGCTGTCGAGGAGGCTTCAGACGATGGTCTTCAAGAAGGGGATGGCGGTATCGCCACTTCACTCGAGACAGCTGATTGTGCACGGCCACGTCGCGATTGGGGGAAGAGCGATCACGATTCCAGGGTATGAGGTCGGGCATGATGAGGAGACCACCGTAACGGTCAACGGGATGACGGAGGGGGCCGCCCCAGCTCCGGGAGCCGTGGCTGAGAGTGCCCCTGCTTCGGATGGGAAAGTTGAAGCGAGGGAGGAGGTGGCCCAGCCACCTGCGCCCGGAGAGTGAAAGTGATTGGCGTCTGAGGAAGAGATCGCAAAAGACCGCTGGGGTGTCGTGCACATCTATTCAAGCTACAACAACACAATTGTACACATCACTGACCTGACCGGGGCAGAAACGATTTCGTTCTCCTCGGGAGGCAGGCACGTGAAGGCAGACAGGTTCGAATCGTCGCCCTACGCCGCGATGCGGAGTGCTTCGGCTGCCTCCGACGTGGCGAAGGGGAAGGGCATCAATGCAGTTCACATCAAGGTCCGGGCTGTCGGAGGAACGGGACCGAGGACCCCGGGACCGGGAGCACAGGCTGCCATCAGGGCCATCGCAAGGGCAGGGTTCAGGATAGGAAGAATTGAGGACGTGACACCAATTCCACACGATACAACAAGGAAGAAAGGCGGCCGCAGGGGAAGAAGAGCGTAAGCCTCATACGCGTTTCAGAAGTTCGACAGAATCGACCTTTCCGTCGCCGTCCCTATCGGTGCCTCTGAGGAGGCAGGCGTATGGACCCGTGTTGTATCTTTGGAAGAGCAGGTCCGCGAAGTTGCATATTCCGATGATGGCCGCCTTGGTGCCGGCACCAGTCAGTCCGGCTGCGAGGACGCAGGTCTTGCCGGCCTCCCAGGGATTCTCGATCTTGGCGACGATGCAGTCAAGCTCGGAGTTGTAGGACTTGCCTTGGTCGTCGACGATCGAGCCCCAGAAACCCCCCTGTTTGAACCGCAGAGGGAGGTACTGGTTGAGCTCTTCAGAGATGACGTTGGTCCTCGGTCCCCCGACGACCACCAAATTCGAGCCCTTCAGGTGTTCCGCATTCACGTCGACGTCTAACCTGACCGGAAAGCGCTCAGGAAGCGCAACGAACTGCCCGAGTGCAAAGCCCAGCTGGACAGCGTAGTGCCCGTCGCGGGCTTGGGCACCGGTCGCCCCGTGCGGGAGAGGTGAGCCGACGACTATCCACCCGTTGAGTTCGCCATCGTAGAAGAACTCCTTGAAGAAGCGCCCCAGTGACCTCGACCTCGTCGAGGCTTGCAGAGTCGGCAACGGCTCTCCCCGGACTTGGAACTCGACAGCGTACCCGTCCGAGGACAGCGCGAATAGGTTCGCCTCGCCTCCACGTATCGATTCACTGCTGATTCGGGTAATCAGGCCCGCCTTTTCAAGGCGGCCAATGTGGTAGTAGATGGTCTGGTGGTGCGTCTTCAGCGCGCGTGCGATTTCAGCAGGGTAACGGGGGCCAGCCGCGAGCAGGGCGAGGATCTTCTCGCCGATCTTGCCGGACGCCGACCTGAAAGCATCGGGCTTCTCTGACACAAGGACGCGCTTCGTCATGTGCTCCCTGGACTTGGGGTCGAGAAGCAGGCCTTCACGCATGGCCCGCCCGAACGCTCGACCACTAGAAAACAGTTTTGCATGGTTGAGGACATGATGAGGCGATTGACGGAGAAAGCATGCAGACTCCATTGTGCATGGTAGAGAAAAACGTGTTACGGAGCTTATTACACCGGGCCTCGAAACACCCACTATGTGTGGGATAGTCGGCTGCGTCGCGGAGGAGCCGGTCTCCGGCATCCTGCTTGACGGACTCCGGAGGATCGAGTACCGCGGATACGACTCGGCCGGCATGGCGACAATAAGCAATGGGAAGCTCAGCATCCGCAAGGGCGCAGGACGAATCAGCAAGATCGAGGGAAGGAAGAAACTCTCTCTACTGGAGGGCAACATCGGGATGGCTCACACGCGGTGGGCGACCCACGGGGGGGTCACGGACCGCAACGCGCACCCTCACACCTCGTGCAATGGAACGATTGCCGTGATTCACAATGGAATAATCGAGAACTACCTTCCGTTGAAGAAGAGTCTGACTTCTAGGGGTCACAGGTTCAAGAGCGAGACAGACACGGAGGTAATTGCGCACCTAATCGAGGAGGAGTATGCGAAGATCAAGGACCCGCTCAAGGCGACGATGAGGGCAACGAAGAGGCTCACAGGGCAATACGCCATCGCCGTGCTCTTCCAGGACAGGCCAGACATCATGGTGGGCGCCCGAAAAGACGCCCCGCTCATCGTCGGTGTGGGCAACGGGATGATGTTCATCGCTAGCGATGTGCTGGCCTTCCTCGAACACACGGACAGGACCGTCTTCTTGGACAACCAGGAGACGGTCGAAATAACGAAGGGCGGACTGAAGATCGTTGGGAGAGACGGGAGAGAGGTGAAACGCGGACCGACGCAAGTGGCATGGGAGCTGTCTGACCTCTCCAAGACAGTCTATGCCCACTACACCCTCAAGGAGATCAACGAGCAGCCTCGGACGGTGGTCGGAGCGTCTGCGCAGGAGCAGGGGAGGGTCGCGGAATTCGCGGGTGTGCTGAAGAGGGCGAAGTCGCTCTTCATCACGGGCTCTGGGACCAGCTACCATGTTGGGCTGCTCATGAAGTACAGGCTCAACCAGGAGGCTGGAATAAGATGTGATGCGGTGGTCTCGGGCGAACTGAAGGAGCACGCAGGGTTCCTACGCAAGGGGTCGGTTGTGGTCGTGCTCTCCCAGAGTGGGGAGACCGCGGACGTGCTCGAAGCCGTCAGGAATGCCAAACGGCGGGGGGCGCGGGTTCTTTCGATTGTCAACGCTGCCGGGTCTACGCTAGCGAGGGAGAGCGACCACGTCCTGCTGCTCAACTGTGGGCCCGAAGTCGGAGTCGCCGCGACTAAGAGCTTCACAGCGCAGGCGGTGGTAGCTAACATGGTGGTGGACGCTGTCCTCGGCAGGAAGAGGACAAACGGGATTCAAGAGCTCTCTGAAGCGATCACCGAGGCTCTGAGGACCGAGAAGCAGGTTAAGGAGATCGTGCGGAAGTACAAGCACAAGTCCGACTTCTACTTCGTGGCGAGGGGATACCACAGCCCTGTCGCGCTCGAGGGTGCGCTCAAGCTGAAGGAGCTCTCGTACGTGCACGCTGAAGGGATGCCTGCGAGCGAGCTAAAGCACGGGACGCTTGCCCTAATCGAAAAGGGAACCCCTGTAGTTGTCATAAACCCCTCGGGGGACACCCACGCCGACTCCCTCTCAAATTCTGAGGAGTTGAAGGCGAGGGGGGCGGATCTGATTGGCATTTCGGACGTCGCGGACGAGGTCTACAGGTACTTCATCCACGTGCCCAAGGTTCAGGCGAAGTTCATGCCCGTGGTCGAGGTGATTCCTCTTCAACTTCTGGCGTACCACTTCGCCGTGGCACGAAAGAACGACCCGGACTACCCGCGTAACCTGGCGAAGTCAGTAACGGTCAAGTGAGCAAAGCCATTAAGCGGTTTCCCTGACAGCGTGGTGTGGTATCAAAGAAGGACGTCCTCTCAAGACCTGTGGCCACAATCGAAGTAGGCAAGAAGAGCATCTCCGACTTGCTTGAAGAGATGGCTCAGACCGGTTTCCAGGGAAAGAAACTCGGGGAAGTCGCGGACATATGGACCGAGATGGCCCGGCAGAAGGACCTGACGGTCTTCCTGGGTCTGACTGGGTCTCTCAGCACGACGGGGCAGTGGAAGATAATCAGGTGGCTGATAGAGAAGAGGTATGTCGACGTCCTCGTCAGCACGGGCGCCAACATCTCTGAGGACATACTCGAAGCGCTTGGCTACCACTACTACCAAGGGACGTGGCTCGCTGATGACGAGGAGCTCCTGAAGCTCAAGATTGACAGGTTTTACGACGTGTACGCCGACGAACTACAGTACAGGAAACTCGAGAACACCATCTACAAGTTCGCGAGCACACTCGACGAAGGTACGACTTATTCGACCAGGGAGTTTCTCCATCAGTTCGGAGAGTACCTCTCGAAGAAGGGCATCGACAGCATCGTCGCCGCCGCCTACGAAGCAAAGGTTCCGGTCTACTCGCCGGGACTCATTGACAGCGGATACGGAGTGGCCCTCAGCCTTCTAAGGAGGCAGAAAGGGAAGTTGATCAGGCTGGACCAGACCAAGGACATGGAGGAGTTGGCACAGATAGCAGAACGGGCCAAGCGGACAGGCGTTGTCTATCTTGGCGGAGGTGTCCCCAAGGACACAATCCAGCTGTCCACGATAATCAAGTCGCTCGCGAAGGGAGGGGAGGAGGAGACCCCGCACGAGTACGCCATTCAGATTACTGCTGACAGCCCTCAGTGGGGAGGCCTGTCCGGGTGCACGCTGGAGGAAGCAATCAGCTGGGGGAAGATCTCATCGCGGGCGAAGAAGGCAACGCTGTACGCCGACATAACCCTCGCTCTTCCTATAATCGCCCATGCTCTCGACGAGAGAGTGGAAAAGAGGAGCTACCCGCCCGACCTCGGCTGGGTCTTCGAGCTCTAGGTCGTATCAGCTCTGCGACCACCCTCGGACATTCAAGGGCCATCTGGGGTGCGGCGCCGAGGTAGGATTCGGCCCCTTTGATGGACGGAGTGAAGCGCCCCTTCTCGAAGATTGACTTCACCTTCTCGTACCCCCGTTCGTCTCCCCTGAGCCTCATTGACACTTGCTCGGCTTCTGCGTAGACCTCCGGGTGATTCGAGAGGTCCCGACCCATCGTCGCTCTTTCGATGTTCATGGAATCTAGCGAGCTCATCAACCTCGAACAAGCCACAAGTGAATGGCCGAGTGCCTGCCCAACCATGCGTCGAATCACGGAGTCCGATAGGTCGCGCTGCATCCTGGTCATTTGGAGCCTATATGCAAGGAGAGGCAGCAGCGAGTTGGAGATCTCAGCCTGCCCTTCCGCGTTCTCGATGTCGACTGGGTTGACTTTCTGGGGCATGGTCGACGAGCTGACCTTCCCGGGACGGGCGAAGTGGACGTAGTCGAGGGTCTGGTAGAGCCAGAGGTCGCGCGAGAGCGAAATCATCAGCTGATTGATGTTCATGACATAGTGGAGTATGTCGGAGAGCCTCTCTCCGGGGACTATCTGGGTCGAATAGGGGGCAGCCTCGACCCCCATTTCAGAGACGAAGTCACCCAGAGTCTTCCTCCAGTCTCTTTGCCCCATCAGCGTGAAGGATGCGTAGGTCCCGACGGCTCCCGAGAATTTCGCCATTGGCTTCATCGATCTTAGAAGAGAAACGCGTTCCGCGATCCTTACCGCAAAGACCGCCATCTCCTTGCCGAAGGTTGTCGGTATTGCGGGCCGGCCGTGTGTGCGAGCCAACATCACCGTCCTGGCTTCCTGTCTGGCGATTGCTGCCAGTTTAGTCGCGAGGCTCGAGTACTTTGGTATCATCACCTTTTCCAGGGCGGAGCGAAGCAGAAGGGCGAAAGCCAGGCTGTTTGTGTCCTCGCTGGTGAGTCCGAGATGGACATACGGTCCGAGCTCGCCGGCACCCGCGAGCTTGAGGGAGTCCCGGAGGAAGACCTCGACGGCCTTCACGTCGTGGCCCAGCCTCGCTTCCAGCGCCTTTACCTTCTCCATCGAAAGTGTAAGCTTGGGGACCCTTCTGTTCGGCGCGACACCCAGCTTCACGAGCAACGAGAGGTACGCCAGCTCGACGCGAACGCGCTCCTCCGCGAGCGCCCGCTCCGTCATGTACTTGGCTAGAGGTTCTGCTTCTTCCCTGTACCGGCCGTCTATGGGAGAGATGGAATCATAGTTCAATTGTCCTCGACCTCTCCTCGCCGTGCGAGACTAGGCTCACGCGAACCCCCAGCGCGACCTCAAGGTATTCGACGAGCTTCCTTGCCTGCGCCGGCAGTTCCGTGTCGTACTTTGCCCCTTGCATGGAGAACGGAGACTCGTAGACAGGGTCGACTTCATGCAAATGCCCGAGCGAACGTTGGAAATCACCAGTTTCGGAGCCCATGTGGCGGTATGAGACGCACGCCCGGAACTCCTTCACCTCTGAAAGAACGTCGAGCTTGGAGACCGCGATGTTCTTCACGCCGTTGAGCTTTATTGCGTACCTTAGGGCGACTAGGTCGAGCCAGCCGACCCTTCTGGGCCTCCCTGTCGTCGCGCCGTACTCGTTACCCACTGACCTGATCTTGTCAGAAGTGGGATCTTTGATCTCCGTGGGGAAAGGCCCGCTCCCGACCCTGGTGGTGTAGCACTTCATTACGCCGAGGGGCTCCCCAGCCTCGGATGGGGGTATGCCCAAGCCAGCAGGGATGTAACTGGCGACGGTGTGCGAGCTGGTCACGAACGGGTAGGAGCCGTGCAGAATGTCCAGCAAGGTGCCCTGAGAAGCCTCGAAGAGGACTGAACCGCCCTTTTGCCCGATATCGACAACACGCGAACCGACGTCCCCAACCAGACCTGCCACGACTCGCTTTGATTCTTCGATCCAAGCATGAAACCCGGCGGGGTCGACGCCCAGCCGAGAGTAGAGCTGGGACAGTGCCTCGGGGTCAGGGTCGTTCAGAAGGTCCGATGCACGCAGGGCGAGGCGCAGGGCCCTCATGGCATAGGCCGGGCCGATTCCTCGCCGCGTCGTCCCTATTGCCGAGCTGCCTCTCATCTGTTCGAGGACAGCGTCTAGCTCCTTGTCGAAGGGTGAGACCAGGGAGCATCTGCCATCAATCAGCAGCTTCGCTCTGATTCTGTCCGGCAGGAGAGAGAGCTCATCGCGGAGGACGACGGGGTCCAAGGCGACTCCTGCCCCTATCAGAAGCTCCTTCCCCTTCAGCGCTCCCGACGGGACAAGGTGGAAGGTGTGCTTCTTCTCGCCGATTACGACCGTGTGGCCAGCGTTGCTTCCTCCGTTGAACCTGGCGACCGCGTCAAACTGACCTGCAAGATAGTCTACGAGCTTGCCCTTTCCTTCGTCCCCCCATTGCAGGCCAACCACCGACAGGTTCCCCACATCAGACCACCTTCTGTATGTCATGTGGGAGACTCTCCTTGTGGCCAGCTGAGGTGATCCGAAGGAACTCGGCTCTCCTCTGAAGTTCTAGGATACTGTGGGCGCCAGAGTAGCTCATTCCCGAACGGAGTCCGCCGACCAGTTCCTTGACCACCTCCTCAACTCTCCCCCGGTACGGGATCAACCCTTCCACTCCCTCGGGTACACTCTCCTGGATCACCTCCTCTATGACCTCAGACTCCTTTGTGTCGCCTACTCCGCCTTCCCTGATTCTCCTGTCGACCGTCGCAGCGAGGGAGGCCATGCCTCTAGTGAACTTGTAGCGCACGCCCTCACGCAGAATCGTAGGTCCAGGACTCTCCTCGGTCCCGGCGAATAGGCTGCCGATCATCACCGTGGAGGCACCAGCTGCGAGCGCCTTCGTGACATCGCCTGGGTTCCGGATCCCGCCGTCCCCGATAATGGGTACGTCGTATTCCCGGGCCACGCGAGCGGCGTCCATGATGGCAGTCAGCTGCGGGACCCCAGAACCTGTGACGACACGTGTGACGCATACGCTCCCGGAGCCCACGCCCACCTTCACCGCGTCGGCTCCCGCCTTGATCAGGTCGACCGCACCCTTCGAAGTGGCGACGTTTCCAGCGACGACCTCAGCCCCGCCAAAATCCTTCTTGATCCTCTTCAGCGTCTCGATTGCATAAGTCGAATGGCCGTGCGCGATATCGACCACCAGGCAATCCGCTCCGACTTCAAGCAGCCTCTCCGCCCGCTTCAGATAGTCGCCCTTCACTCCGACCGCGGCGGCGACCCTGAGACGCCCCTTCGAATCCTTTGTCGCCGAAGGAAACTGTCTCCGCTTCATTATGTCCTTCGAAGTAATGAGGCCTGCGAGCCTTCCACCCTTGTCGAGCAGTGGGAGTTTCTCGACCTTGTGCAGGCGCAGGGCCTTCTCCGCCTCGTCGAGTGAGACCCCTTTGGCTGCGGTGATGAGGTCCTTCCTAGCCGTCATGACATCGCTAAGCTTTCGGCTGAGGTTATTCTCGAGGAGGATGTCCCTCCTGGTGACCAGGCCCAGGACCTTCCGGTTCGCGTCCACTATGACGATCCCTCCTATCGCGTGCTCTCCTATGGCCTCCCAGGCGTCCCTCACGGTCCTGTCTGGGGTGAGAGTGATCGGGTCCTCGATGACCACGCTTTCGGACCGCTTGACCCTAGCCACCTCCGCCACCTGCACCTCCAGCGGAAGGAATCTGTGTATGACGCCAATCCCCCCGAGACGGGCCATCGCTATGGCCATGGTCGACTCCGTCACGGTATCCATGTTGGCGCTGACGATCGGGATGCTCAGAGGAATTCCGCGGGAGAACTTCGATTTCGTGTTTGCGTCCTTCCGTGACGTCACATCAGAATACTTGGGAACGAGAAGGACGTCGTCGAAAGTGAGGCCCAACCTCAGCTCGGAGCCGGAATCCTTCACTTGACTTCGCAACGTTCGTTGGCTTTATAGTGTTTTTGGAGGGCTGGTTGGGACAATCATCGGGCAGGTCACAAACAGCAAAACAGGATTCGTACCGATGGTCACGGGCGCCGGGGGTGGGATTTGAACCCACAACCCGCTTTCGCGAGACAGGCTCGCCGGCAGAGGTGGTTCCAGGCTTACGCCGACCGCAGACTGCGCCCTACCAGGTTAGGCGACCCCGGCACATGTGCCCTATCGCTTGAATTGGGGCTTCCCAAAGACTCGAGAAAGGGCACGGCATTCGGAACTTTGAGAACTTCCTTAAGGTTAGCGGTTGGAACAGCGGGCTTCGAAGCGTCCAGAATCTCCTCGAATGTCTCGCAAGGAAGGCTCGGAGCGAATCGAGCAGAGGCCGCTATCCTGAGGGTGTGCACTACCGGTGCTTCGAATGCGGAAAGACCTGCAGGACAGGGCCACGATCGCAGGGGCAAAGAGCGTGGACACGACATGGGTGCAGCGAACTGCGGTTGCGGTTCTGCCTTCTTACGAGGAACTACGGCTGCGTGTTTCTGCAGTGGACACAGGCAGTTCCCTCAGTGTGTCCTCGAGAACTCGAGTATCCGTTCCGCGCGGGCTAAGTTGGTAGGTCGGTATCTTTGACTTGACGGAGGGAACGTAACTTCTTGCTTGCTCGATTATTTCCATCACTCTCCCTGCAGCCTCGAACGAGACCACCGGCCCCCTCTCCCACTCGATCCTCTTACTCCTCAGGAGGCACTGGTAGAAGACGGAGGTGAAGTCTTTCAGGTCCTTGACAGCCTCCCTTCCTGTCTTGAATCTCAGCTTGACGCGTAACCTTTCGAAGTCAAACTCCGCAGTGGCACCGTTCGTCCCCTCAAGGACTGCGACCCGAATGTTCCCATAAGCTCGCAGGCCTCGGACCCCCCCAATGCCCTTTCCTACGTATATTGTGCCTGTCGACGCCCGATCGCTGAACCGTGTTTTGAATCTGACCTTGACTTCGGCGAATGTCTCCTTCGATATCAAGGTCCTCCGTCCCAGGTCTCCGTCGACCCCGGTGTATTGTCCAGCCTTTGCAGAGACAACATTCACTGTCTGAAGGTCAGCAAAGCGATCGAGGAAGTCCAGTGGATAGGGCATCAGATCCAGCATGAGACCTTGCCTAAGCGCCGCCACGCGATTTTCAATTTCGATCGGGCCCTGCCTAGCAACTTCAGAAGGAGATTTGCCCAGAAGGAATTCAGGGTCGTTCCAGCTGTGGTCCTCTAGGAAGTAGTACGTAAGATTCTGAAGCCAGTGTTTGTTGTCGGCTATTTCGAACATCCGGTGGAAGACTCTGTAGTCGCTTTCTGTCTTGAACCAGCGAGCCCTATAGTGGTCAAACACGCCCAGCTGGTCGCCGCGTTCTTGACTGAGTCTCAACAGCTTTCTTGCTTGAGTGACGTTCGCCTCTAGAGGCTTCTCGACTAAGACCACGGGCCTATTGGATCGCTGTATCCAGTGACTAGCGACTTCGAAGTGGGTCGAGTCGGGGGTGCAGACCAGGACCAGGTCTGCGGGAGGAATGTGAGAGCGAGAGGTCCCGGCTACATCTATTATTCTGGCCCAAGACAGTCGAGATCTTATCTCGTTCATCTTCTGGGCAAGGCTCTGCTCGTCCATGTCGTAGGTGCTTAGATACGTGAAAACAGTGTCCAACCCGTGAGTTTGCTTCAGGCGTTTCAATCTCCTTCCGTAGAGTCTCTGAACGACGTCCCCACAGCCCTCGACTACAACCCTCTTGACTTGACTGATTCCTGGGCGCCGCTTTGTCATTCGATCAAGTCTGAGGGCCTTACTGTTCCGACCTCTGTGTCCCTTCACTGAGCTTCTCGCGCGATCGAACGCTGTGGCACCAACAATCGCATTCAACCCATGTGCAAGAGTCATGGCGACCTACCGAGACTTGGCACATCGGACTTAGTACCAATCCTAAACCCCACTCTTGAAGAATCTTGACATATTTAACCTCCGATGAGACAAAGACGATGACAGATTGGTGTTCCGCCGTGTCGCTGAAGCGGTCTGTAGTGACATTGTTAGGCGAGCAACAGTTTTAGATTCATGACTGACCGCCAACCTAAGGGTGTCGTTGGTAGCATCAGATTCAAAGGAGCCCCTTTCAAGACTTGACCAAATAACGATGAGATACGAGTTGTTCAAGAACCTTGATTGAATTAGACCGAGGACACTTCAGGCTCGTAGCCTGGATAGCAACCACCTTTCTTCTCATGTTCACTATCTATTCGAATCAGGTAACCACGCTGACATCGGGGCTCGGTGACTTACTCTCATCGACCCTGGGGACTTTACTTCCTGCGATCCCCTTTCTTGCCCTCCTTCTCGTCCTCACTGCGCTTAGGTGGGATGACTTCCACGCAGTCCTACTGACCGAACGAGGCCTGACATCGAGGCTCGGCATTAGGCTTGCAGGAGTGCTGTTGATCCTTCTTCCGGTAACCCTCTGGGCTCTGTTCTTCGGCTCGGGCGGGCCGTCAACGTATCTCGCGATGGAGCTGTCTGCGTCCTCCTTGGTGTTGGTTGCCTACGGTACGCTTCTAGTCATAAATCCAACGATGTGGAGGATAATGCTCCCCTATGCATCTTTGTACGCTGTGGGGCTGCTCGCGCCGCTCGTCATGTTGGATTTGTTCGGAGATCCGCTGGCGGTATTCTGCAGCTACATCGCTGCCCAGATCGCCAACGCTCTTGGGATTCACGTAGTGTGGCAGGGCGTGTCGTTCGGGTTCGTTTCATTGACGGGAGAATCCATAGATGCCGTGGTGGAACCTGCGTGCTCTGCAGCCTACTCAATCAGCATCTACCTGGGTCTGCTGGGCTTGATGTATCTGGACATGAGAAGGAGCCCAACTGCAACAGCGAAGTATGCGGTTGCGGGCGTGATTCTGCTTCCGTTGCTTAACGCAGCGAGAATCGCGCTCACAATCTTGTTTGGTTACCTGTACGGCTCAACGGTTTTCTGGTGGATCCATGACTGGCTTGGTTACGCTATCTTCCTCATCTTCTACATCGCGGTCTTGATAGCATACTCTAGAACGGGCAAGCCCGTGATTGCCCGTAACACGGTTTCGCCTTCAGAACAAAGCTCTCCATCTTCGTTGAACCAGCCTCGCAATCCATGAGAGGGCAAGGATCTTTGGCTCAACCTTGTCGATAGAGCTCTACCCCAGCGAGGTGACCTGCCTGGATTCGCATGATCCTAAGGGTTGTCAGTGTTCCACGCTTCGATCTACCTAAGGTCGCTTGAGGCTACCTGGACATGGACCCAGACAGTATCGGGCTCGACGGGATTTGAACGCAGACTCTGATTACGGATAGTCTGGACACACATCTCGACGGTCCCACTGTGACCTCGGGGTGCCGGGTACAGCCTCGGACCACGCCTAAACTCGAAAGGTGGGATGCTCGCATAGGTTTAGGAGAAGAAAAGCCACGGCCAAGCTCATGTACGCAGCATTGGATCTGCATGAACGGTCGATACAGTGCGTCCTGAAGGATGACACTGGGAAGATAGTGAGGGAGTCGAAGATGGGGAAGGA
>Ga0208563_1000073_pt1 | contig 105103 bp, 81 predicted proteins | sample June2015DPH_17_1_2_FD_184717 | JGI IMG/M metagenome (GOLD analysis project Ga0208563, IMG submission 184717) | Peatland microbial communities from SPRUCE experiment site at the Marcell Experimental Forest, Minnesota, USA - June2015DPH_17_150... | ecosystem: Environmental > Terrestrial > Soil >... | reverse complement strand
AGGATGGGCTCCGTATCACTTTGGCCATTGGGCCTGGGTGGGGCCGTGGGGTTGGACATGGGTGGAGGATGAACCCTGGGGATTCGCTCCATTCCACTATGGTCGGTGGGCCTTCGCAAGCGGTGGATGGCTGTGGGTTCCGGGACCGAGCGTGGTGCGGCCGATGTATGCGCCAGCGCTGGTGGCCTGGGTGGGTGGCGGACCAGGACTTAATTTCTCGTTCGGGTTTGGAGCAGGCGTGGGATGGTTCCCGCTGGCTCCGGGAGAAGTATTTCTTCCGGGCTACCGCGTCAGCCGTGTTTACGTGAACAACGTGAACTTCACCAATACGCGGGTGGATATTGCCAGAGTCACGAATGCCTATAACACTGTCGTGCTGAACCGGAGCACAACCGTGAACAACATCGCGTATGCGAACCGGAATGTGAATGGGGGAGTGACCGTGGTCTCGCGTGACACGTTCGTAAATGCGCGGCCGGTGGCGCGGAATGTGGTGTCGGTGCCGGCGAGAGAACTCGCGGCGGCTCCAGTGGCACACACGGTTGCGTTTGAGCCGGTCAGGAGCAGCGTGTTGGGAGAGGGAAGGCCTGTGGCGAATCGGCCGCCAGCGGCGGTGACGAGCCGTCCTGTAGTCGCACTGAGGACACCGGCTCCGATGCCACGTTCTTTCGATCAGAGGCAGGCGCTATCGGGTGGACATTTGAATCAGCAATCGTCATCGTTGGTGCGGCAGGAAGCGCCCGGTAAGCCAGTACCGGCCGCTCCGGTGACGCGGCAGCCGCTAGCGGACGATGGCTTCCGTTCGTTCGGCCAACCCAGCGGTGGAACCAACCAAACGAAGACGCCGCCGCGGGTTTGGGAAGCGCAAGGCACTCCAGAGCCGGAGAGCACGCAGGCTCAATCCGAGAATCGGAGCGTGCAACCTGCACAGCAGTGGTCGCATCCGCTGGCCAAGCCGGTGGCTCCAGTGCAGCAGGGAAACGTGCAGCAACAGCGGGACCAGGAGCAGAAGTTTAGTACCTGGCAGCAGCAGCGGCCGGCGCCGGCTCCAGCACAGCGGCAGCAGAATTCGCATCCGCCAGCGCAGAGTCGCGAGAGTGCGCCTAAGAAAGGACATTGACGCGAACCGACTGGCTGCGGTCTGATAAGGTTCGCATGCGATGCGACTGGCCAGCGGACCGAAGCGAAGGCGGAGGGAAGATGGCGCCGGGAAACGGGTGAACAGCCCGTTTCCGGCGCGGTTTTTTTGTGCGTTGTGATTATGAGCGAAGCGAAGCGTCCGGCAATGAACTGGATGGATGTCCTCTGGCTGCTGTTTTTGGCTGGACTGGCTGCGCTGCCGCCAGTGTTGGAAATTCACAAGCAACTGGTGCTGCTGGCGTTCGGTGTTGTGCAACTGAGCGAAGGTTGGCTATTGAGCAAGACACCGGAGCGAGGAGCAGCGTATATCGTTCTGCTGAAGATTGCCCTAGCCACGTTGCTCATCGATCACACGGGCGAAGTAGGAATCAACAGCAGCTACTCTCCGATTTTCTACCTTCCGGTGGTGACTGCGGCCGAATATTTCAGCCCGTGGGCGACGCTGCTGTGGACGGCCCTGGCCTCCGCTGCCTACTGCTCGTATCTTTATCCGGCGCTGCAGGAATACGAAATTACTACAGAGGGTTACGGACTGCTGGCCATCCGCATTCTTTTCTTTTTTCTGGCGGCGATGGTGGTGAACCGGTTCGTGGTGGAGAATCGACGGCAGATCAAACGCTACCAGGAATTGGCGGAGACGCTGGCTGAGACCAACCGGCGGTTGGAGCAAGCGCAGGAAGAGGCGCGGCGTTCGGAGCGGCTGGCGGCGTTGGGGCAAATGTCGGCAGGACTGGCGCACGAGATTCGCAATCCGCTGGGAGTGATCAAGGGATCGGCGGAGATGTTGCATCAGAAGTTAGGAGAATCGAATCCTCTGGCCAGCGAATTGGCGGGTTATATATCGAGCGAGACCAACCGCTTGAGCGCACTGGTGACACGGTTTCTTGATTTCGCCCGGCCATTGCATGCTGAGTTAGTACCACAGGAAATTACGACTGTGCTGGATCGGGCGTTGAACTCGGTGTTACGAACGCACAAGGACGAAGAAGGGTTGGTACGCGTGGAGCGGCAGTATCAGGCGAATTTGCCGCTAGTGTCGTTGGACGAGAGTCTTTGTGAACAGGCGTTCGTAAATTTGATCCAGAATGCGTACGATGCCATGGGCAGCGGCGGAGGAACGTTGCGAGTAACAGCGACGAGGGCGAACAACGCGAACCGAAATGGAGTCGAAGTGCGAGTTGAAGATACGGGGCCGGGAATTCCGGCTGAACTGAGAGAGCAGATCTTCAATCCGTTTGTTACCACCAAAAAGACGGGGGTAGGGTTGGGGTTGTCCATCGTGTCCCGAATTATTGATGGGCATCATGGAACGATTCGCGTAGAGAGTGCCACCGACGGGAGCGACCAGCGCGGGGCTGGCTTCGTGGTTTTTTTCCCCACGGGTGACGAAGCGGCAGCCAATCTTGCATCTTACGAAAGTTGAAAGAGCGAGGTTAAGCTGTCCGGAATTGATTGGAACGACGTTACATGCCAACAATTTTAATTGTCGAAGATGAAGCGAAAATGCGGCGGCTGCTCGAATTGAATCTCGGGGAGGACGGCTTCAGCACGCTTTCCGCCGGAGACGCCGAGAGCGGGCTGAAGCTTCTGCGCGAGAGCACCGTTGATCTGGTGGTGACGGACCTCAAGCTGCCGGGGATGGATGGCTTGGAGTTCTTGCAGGCGATCAAGCGGCAGAATGCGACGCTTCCGGTGGTGGTCATGACGGCTTTTGGTACGGTCGAGACTGCCGTAGAAGCGATGAAGACAGGGGCTAGCGACTATGTGTTGAAACCGTTCTCACTGAGCGAATTGAGAATGGTGATTCACAAGGAGCTGGATGTGCACAAGCTGCGAGAGGAAAACCGGTCGCTGCGCGAGGCGCTGGGCAAGCGGTATGCGCACCCGAACGTGGTGGCGCGCAGCGCAAAGATGCAGGAAGTGCTGGCAACGGTGGAGCGCGTGGCGCCGACGAATTCGACGGTGCTGCTAGGCGGGGAAAGTGGCGTGGGCAAGGATTTGATTGCGCGTGCGGTGCATGAGAAGTCGCGGCGAGCTTCGGGGCCTTTCATCAAGATCAACAGTTCAGCGATTCCGGAGAATCTCCTGGAGAGCGAGCTTTTTGGATATGAGAAGGGTGCCTTCACGGGCGCAGCCGCGAGCAAGCCAGGAAAATTTGAACTGGCGGATAAAGGGACTTTGTTCCTGGATGAGATCGGCGATGTGCCGCCGGCGATTCAGGTGAAGCTGCTGCGCGTGCTGCAGGAGCGTGAGTTCGAGCGGCTGGGTGGGACGCGAACCGTAAAAGTGGACGTGCGGTTGATTGCGGCTACCAATCGCGATTTACGCGAAGCGCTGGAACAGGGAACATTCCGCGAGGATCTTTACTATCGCTTGAACGTTGTGCCCATCGACATTGCACCGCTGCGCCAGCGCAAAGAAGACATCCCGGATCTGGTGAATCTCTTTATCTCGCGTTTTGCGGGAGACTCCGGAAAGCCGGTGGACGGAATTACGCCCGAGGCCATGCAGATTCTGGTGAACTATCACTGGCCGGGGAATGTGCGCGAGTTGCAGAACATCATCGAGCGGGCGTGCGCGCTGGCCAAAGGCAAGGTGCTCAAGGTGGAGGACATTCATCTGGATACACGTCCGGCCCGAGCGGTGAATGGCATCGGCAACTTCCTTCCGGAAGGCATGACTTTAGAGCAGTGGGAAGACGAAATGATTCGGGAATCGCTGCGCCGGGCGAATGGAAACAAAAGTCAGGCTGCGCGGTTGCTGGGGTTGTCGCGAAATGCGCTGCGCTATCGATTGTCGAAGATTGGGATTGCCGATGAGGGCGAGAAAGAAGCGTAGACGAGCGGGAATATTTGGAGAGATGTATCCTGCAGCACTCAGGGCGGTGTCACCGTCTGGACAGCCGCCAGGATGTCGACGCTACTCTGGCTGAAAACCACCACCTTGGCCGCAGACGGCCACCGGCTTCGGATTCAGTTGTTTGTTCCTCTTGAAAAACTCGATTCAGCTTTCTGAAAACAAAAGGGTTACGAAACTCTTCGCCCGGTGAATTTTGGCATGGCAGTTGCTTTGTACAATAACGGACCTCTATGAGATCTTGGGTTAAAGAAACGTTTAAAGCTGCGTTTGACAGAGGTACGTCATGAAAAACAAGTTTATAGGAAGTTTGGCAGTCTTGACGCTGGTGCTGGCGGGAGTGCTGACCGTTAGTGTGCGGGCGCAAACGACGGAGGAAGGCAATGGTCCCTCGGAACAGCCTAGCGCCCCGATGGAAATGGGACAGCCACAGTCGGTGCCGCCTCCTCCACCCGGACAGCCGGATCAGGCCGGACCACCGCCCCAACCCGGGCAGCCTCAGCCTGGGCAACCGCCCCAACTGGGAGAGGAAGCTCAGCCGGGCGGGCCGTCTGGGGAAGGGCCGGCAAGGGTTGACCAAGGTGTGGGCCGCATCAGCATGATTCACGGGGACGTGTCGACGCAGCGCGGAGATTCGGGCACCTGGTCAGCGGCTGTTTTGAATCAGCCGGTGGTGAACGGCGACAAAGTTTCTACTGCAGCGGGCGGACGCGCCGAGGTGCAACTCGACTTCGCCAATATTCTTCGCCTGGGATCAAACGCGCAAGCCAACATTGCAAACTTCACGCACAAGTACATTCAGATTCAGGTTGGCCAAGGCTTGGCCAATTACTCGGTCTTTGGGGAAAGCGAGGCTGAGCCGGAGATCGACACGCCTAACGTGGCTGTGCATCCCGCGCATCAGGATGGCGTGTTCCGCATTGAGGTGCGGCCCGATGGGGACAGCATCGTCATTGTGCGCAAGGGGCAGGCGCAGATCTCCACGCCGCAGGGAATCGCTGAGATTAAGCAGGGTGAGATGGCGACGGTACGCGGTTCCGGCTCTGATGCACGATATAAGATCAGCGCGGCTCCTGAGCGCGATGATTGGGATCGCTGGAACAGCGATCGCGACCGCATGATTCACAGCGCGGATGCATGGCATCACACGAACAAGTATTACGTTGGGGCGGAGGATCTTGATGCCAACGGGCAATGGGAAGACGCGCCGGACTACGGTCAGGTGTGGGTGCCAAATGAACCAGATGGCTGGGCGCCGTATCGCGATGGCAATTGGGTTTACGAGCCTTACTACGGTTGGACATGGGTTGGCTACGAGCCCTGGGGCTGGGCGCCATATCACTACGGGCGCTGGATGTGGTATGGCGGCGCGTGGGCGTGGTGGCCGGGACCAGTGTGGGGCGCAGGATTTTACCGTCCGTTTTGGGCGCCGGCATATGTTTCGTTCTTTGGATTCGGAGGTGGTTTTGGATTTGGATTCGGATTTGGGTGGGGCGGATGGGGAGGCTTCGGATGGTTGCCGATTGGACCCTGTGACCGGTTCTTCCCGTGGTGGGGCGGATATGGAGGAAGGTTTGGAGTGGTGGGCTTCAACAGATTTGGTGGCCTCAACCGCTTTGGTGGAATCGCACCGCTTCATGGCGGCACACAATTCTCGAACCTGGCACATATCAATGATGCGCACATCGGAGGCGCGGTATCGACCGTGGGCGCAGGAAAATTCGGAGCAGGACGTACGACGGCACTGGCAGCGACTCACGAACAACTAAGCAATGCTCGCATGATGACCGGCAACCTGCCCGTCGTCCCGTCACGCGCCAGCTTGTCGGCGAGTGGGAGGGCTGCGGCTCCCTCGACGATTCATAACGGCGCGTCGCAGCATTTCTTCGGGACGCAAAGCAGCTCGCGGCCCGAATCGTTCCAGCAGCAGACAGCGCATCTGCAGCAGTCCATGCAGGAGAGTCGCTTCAGCCCAGTGACGGCTGAACGGGCCACTGGCAATGGCGCGACAGAATCTCGTGGGACGTCAACTGCGGCGGGAGGGAAGCCCAGCGCGGGAACGGCTTCATCCGGCAGGGAGATGAGTAACGCCGCGAGCAGGGGCTCAGAGTCGTCATCATCCAGCCGAGGTGAACCGAACCGCAGTGAGTGGAAGACCTTTACGCCGCCATCGCACAGCAGCGAGTCGGCGAGCCGCAGCGGAAGCAGCGCCGAGACAGCGAGCCGCGAGAGTGGCAGCTACTGGAACCGCACAGCTCCGACTTCGAGCTACTCACGTGGTGCTAGTTCGAGCAGTTATGGGCGCAGCGGTTATTCGCGTCCGCAGCTTAATATGAGGCAGCCCATCGTGCAGCCCCGGTCTTCGGGAAGCTACGGTGGCTATCACGGCTCGCCGAGCTATGGCGGAGGCGGCTCTCATAGCGCGCCGAGTTCCGGCGGTGGTCATTCCAGCAGCGGCGGGCACTCCGGAGGCGGAGGTCATCGCTAGTTCTGCGAGGATTGACTCGCGCAAGTTGGTTTTTGAGCAGGGCAAGGTGCTGTAAACGAAGTGAAGGTCAGAGGCGAGAAGGGCGTGCTAACCGGCACGCCCTTCTTTTTTCAGAAGTTGCACGCCGACAAGCTAAGGTCGCGCGTACGCTGGGCTATCAGGGTCGGGGCGATCATAGTCGCGGCCGTATTTATTCTTGTGCGGGAGTTCGAAATCGGATTCGGCCAGGCTAAAAGCTCCGAGGAAAGCATCGCCGGGAATAACTGTGATTTCACGTTCTGCGGCGTGCAGTTTGTCCAGCGACACTGATGGATGGAAAACGTGCATCTGATAGCGCCCGGGTACGACGTCCTTGATGCTGAGATCGCCATGTGCGTCCGATATCGCATAGTACGGAGTGTTCAGAGCGATCACGACGGCGTTCATCTGGGCATGAATATTGCAGAAGATGAAAGAAATGCCTGGCTTGTCGAACTGGACAAAGCGGGTGGTGCCACTCTCGTAGAGTCCGAGGTCGAAACGCTTTCCGTCGAACAGCGAAAAGACATTGTGAAAAAAAGGATCGTGGTTGGGAAACTCAACTTTTCCACCCGCCGGAATTACCAGCAGCGAGGGTTGGAAACTCTTGTCCTTCTGGACGAGTTGGGGGATTTCTGAAGTCTGCTGCTGCGGCGTTGCAGGCGCAGGAGTATTCGCCACGGGAGTGAGCCAAACGACAAGTTTTGAAGCGTCCTTTACGCGGTGTCCGCTTCGAGTGAGCTGCACCGTGCCTTTGAGTTCGACCCCTTGGGCCGTTGCCATTGCGCAGGAAAGCGATAGGAGGCACAAGATGGTGCGACTTGAGGTGAAGCGGTTCATCAGAACAGGATCCCCATCGCGAGATTAAGCTGATTCGTCACGCTGCTGCTGCTATAGACGGGAAAGGTGTGCAGGCGTCTGAATTCTGCGGAAAGCAGCAAGTCGGATCGCGGCCGGTAAACCAGATTGCCGAGTGCGCCGTGATTGCGCCCTAGAATTGTGTCGAAGTTGTTAGCGTCGACGGCGAAGCTCCGGACGTCACTGGCAAATGCATTGTCTTCGGCGAAGACGCCGTTCAGTTCCAGCTTGGGAGTGAGCTGGAATTTGAGTTGGCTCCATCCTCCGGCGGAGTCGAGCCCACGAATGCTGGTCGATGCATCGTAGGGATTGCCGCCGAACAGAACCGCGCGGCCGATGCCTGCGCCCAGGCCGCCAACACCGCGGCCTCGATAGAATTCTCCGGATAGAACCAGGCGGCGGAGGATCGGAATCTGCCAATCTGTCATGCCGGCCCAAGCATCGACGTAGCGGCCCCACGACCAATTCTGTCGACCGTAGTAGCCCGCCATACCCAAGCTCAAGGGATGGCCGAACAGGGGCCGGGACCATGCGGTACGAACCGCGTATGCTGGTTGACCTGATTGTTCGCCAGCTTGCGCATACCGGTAGAACGGATCGTAGGGAGGTTCCCAATCCAGATTGTCCAGAATCCCGCCCTGTAACGTCAGTGTCTGTTCATTGGGAAGATCAAAGCGATGCTCGATGCGAAGCTGGGGCGTCCAGCCCCACAGATTCCCGGCATAGGCAAAGGCCGGAGTCGCGAGCGAAGCAAAGGAAGTGGGAGAGAGCGGCGAGACGAAAAGGGAATCCTGGCCGGCAATCACAGAGGTGTCTTTCCAGTTCAGGCGCAAGCTGGCGGTCTGCATGCGCGCGATACCAAAGTTGACTCCGTTGGGAGTCGAAGGAAATCCTCCCGCAAAATCGAACTGCACATTGGCTGAAGTCCTCGCCCCCGCCAAGGTTGGGCCGAAGATTTCCAGGCCAATCTCGGTTTGCCGTAATGTAGCGCCAAAGCTAGCCTGAGATGAGCCCGGGACGGGCGGTTGCGCGTAGTTGGGAAAGTCAAGATTGTCGGAAGCCCCGACATTGCGAAATGTGTTCATCAGAACGATGCCGGAAAGCCGGGCGCGATACTTGGCGGCAGTCTCCACCTTTGTTTGGTATTGCTCGTCAATTTTCGAGCTTAGCAACTGCGTGGATTCTTCGAGTTTCTGAACCCGGCTTCCTAGTTCAACAGCACTGGATGTGGCCGGGGTTTCCTGAACTGATGTCGAAGCTGTGGAGACGGAATTCGCAGCTGGCGCCGTGGGTTCCGGCGCTGCGGCGGAATAATTCATCGAAGCCGCTAGGGGGGTGAGAAGCTTGCGGGTGTCTTGCAGTTCCTGACGCAGTTCTCGCATCTCAGCGCGCGACTGAGCATTCTCGGCGCGCATCTCTTCCATCATCGCGCGCAATTCGCGCACTTGCGAATCGAGTTCGCGCACAGAAGCGTCACCGGCCTGAGACGCCGGGCCGTTTGAAGTTTCCTGTGCCAGGGCACCGGTATTTAGGAGGACAAAGGAGGCTATCGTTATGGCGCTTGAAAGAAGCGCGAGGGTCCATGGACTATTCACAAATCCTCCCGGGCGACGTACGGATCGTCGTGAAATCTAGAAAATGAAAAACGAGGACTAAGTATCCGAATGTCGTATTGAGTTTTCACTCACTCGATCGGTGTTCGCACGATCATGGTTTGATGACGCGAAGGGACGGGGCATCCGCTGGCCATCGCTTTTTTCGACAGAGCCCTGCGGAGAACGGCCGGGGATCGTGATCCGAAAAACGGTTCGAGAGTCTGCGGTACGTTCCATCAAAACTTTGCCCCCGTGATCCTGCACAATCTTTTGCACCACCGTAAGTCCCAGCCCGGTGCCATTCTCTTTGCCGTAACTAACAAAAGGATGAAAGAGTTTGTCGCGAATCGGTTCAGCGATGCCCGGCCCGTTGTCGGAAACCGCAATGGTGGCCGATGCTTCGGCGTGACCGATCGTGACTTGTACCCGGCCACCGCTACTCGGTGCGGCCTCGCAAGCATTCAGCAAGAGATTGTAAAGAGCACGTTCGAGTTTGCGGGGGTCGAACCATGCCAAGCCTTGGCCATTGTTTTCGACCTGGATGAGGGTTCCCTGATGACGCGGATGCAGGCGCACGGCCTGCATAGCGCGCTGCACGGTTTCCGCGATGCTGGCATAACTTGGGTTGAGAGATTCCCTTGTTCTGGCAAATTCGAGCAGGGAATCGATAAGGTCGGTCATCTGGTTCACGCCGATGCGAACTTCCTGATACAACTCTTCCCGCTGTGCAGAAGTGAGCCGGCCGTCGCAAAGGAACTCAGAGTTGGCCACGATCGCAGCCAGGGAATGTCGCAGGTCGTGGGAAATCGAACTGGCCATCCGTCCGATGGTGGCTAACTGTTCAGACTCGAGCAGAGCTTGTTGAGTTTTGAGCAGACTGGAGCGCATCCGGTCGAAGGCGGAAGTCAGTTCCGCGACTTCATCGCTTCCTCGAGGATCGAGCGGATGCTGGAAATCGCCATGCTCCAAGGCGCGTACGCCCTCCACTAGACTGGCCAGCGGACGCGTGAACGTGTGAGAAATCAGAAATACCAGCCCACTGCCTACCAGCACGGCAGTAAGACCCAGCAGCAGAAGCAGGCGATTCAGGTTATCGAGGAATTTCGCGGCTTGATCGTAGGATCCAAGTACGGTTAAGCGTACCGGTATTTCCTGCTGACTGGAGAGGTCGAGAGAAGTAGCCAGAAAAAGTTCACGACCGACTTCAACGTCGCGGGGCACATTTTGCGACGATCCATTTTGCGACGAACCCACCGAAAGCGCGCGCACTGCGGGGCTTTGCGATTGCACTGGGGTTAGCGTAGTGGCCACGAGTTCGTCGCCGTAGGAGAAAGCGACTTGGCTGGCGGAGACCTTGCTCACCTCACGGGCCAACCGGTTATCGATTTCGTACCCGATGATCAGGAAGCCAAGCAGCGGGCCTTCCGTCTTGGAGCCAAAGTAAACCGGCTGCACGAAAGTTTGGTAGAGATGGTAGGCGCCGAACCACCAGTGGCTCGAGTCCTCTTGGTTCAAAGACTGCTGGAAATAGTGCTGAGCTGCTTCGCGAGTGAATCCCGAAGACTTTGTGTGAAGGGCGACGACGGTGCCGTTGCGGTTGGCCAGTACGAGCAGATCGCTGCCAGTCAATTGCCAGACATCCTTGGAAGCGTCCTGGATGGTGGCTGGGTCGTGCGCCGTCATGATGGCTCGCGTGATGGGAAGGTCGGCGACCAACTCTGCGGAACGGGTCAGCATGACTTCGCGATCGTGTTGAAAATTCTGAAATGTCGTTACGGAATTTCGCAGGTCCTGAAGAATTCCTTCGCGAACGTGGTGCTGCACGCTGTGCCGCACCACCAGAAAGCTCATCGCCGTGAGACCCGCCGTGATGAGCAGCATGGAGAGCAGAAAACGCGTGCGCAGCCGCGTTCGGGGTACAAATGAGGCCCCAGGCTGGGTTGGAACAGTTTGCGAGGCGGGTTCTGTTGTGGAGTCCAAGGGATTTCAGCGGACGAACTTGTAACCCATTCCGTGCACTGTGCGGAAGTGTACTGGACTGGCCGGGTCGCGTTCCAATTTCTGGCGAAGCTTGAGAATATGATTATCCACAGTGCGGGTGGAAGGATAATTCTGGTATCCCCAAACCTCGTTCAGCAACTCGTCGCGGCTGATGACTCGGTCGGCATTCTGCACCAGAAACTGCAACGTCTTGAATTCCTGGGCGGTCAGAACTACGACTTTGCCGTCCCGCTGAACTTCCATTTTCTTGAAGTCTACGGAAATGCCATCGAAACTCACCAGGCTGACGTTCGCCGTTCTTGAGGTATGGCGGAGAGCTGCGCGCACGCGAGCTAAGAGTTCTCTGGGGCTGAAGGGCTTGGTTACGTAATCGTCGGCACCCAACTCCAACAGCAGCACTTTGTCGGAGACGTCGCTGGTTGCGCTCAACACGACGATGGGCAGCGTAGGCGCCTGGTTCTTGACCTCTTTGCACAGGTCGCTGCCGGAAAGCTCGGGCAATCGAAGGTCAAGAATTATGACTGCGGGCGGGGCTGCCTGGAAGCTTTCCAGTGCCGACTTCCCGTTGTTCTGAACTTCAACCGCGTATCCCTCGGTCTCGAACAGGCGTTTCAAGGCCTTCTGGACTGAAGGGTCGTCCTCGACCACGAGGATTCTTCCCATCGGCCGTGTAGAGTTCATCGGATCAGCCAATCTGGCTGTGCTCAGCGGAGTTGCGATTTGACCCATGGGAAGCCTTCCTGACTAGATTGGGACCAGCCTTCAAGGGATGCGGCAAATGTCCCGATGCCCCGTGACAAGTGAAGCTTACAACGGTTTCTGCCTAATTGTTGGGGAGGGGCTGCGGTTTGACAAATTTTTTACAATTGCACAGCCACGTAAAATAGCGTCGCGGCAGCAGGTTTGCAACGGATGCGCCGCGTCGGCTGGTTGGCCCCACGAGATCCCGAAGCGGCTGCAAAATCGCTTCGGTGGGGCTACCGTAGAATAGAACTCGTTGCCAGTTCCGGCCGAATTCGATGGGTTGCGCGTCGTCTTGGTGGACGTGCGTAATCCTCTCAACATCGGTGCGGCCGCCCGTGCCATGAGCAATTTTGGATTTCCCCATCTCCGGTTGGTGAATCCCTACGACGTGGCATTCCGGAACGCTCGCTCGGCAGTGGGCGCCGCGGCTACGCTGGCGACCGCTGAGGTGTATAAAACCGTAGCCGAAGCAGTCGCCGACTGCTCGCTGGTGGTTGGAACCACTGCGGTTGGCCATCGCGACCTGCAACATTCCCTGGTCCGTTTGGAGAAAGGCGCTGGTGCCATTCGAACGCATCTCGCCGCGGGCTTTTGTGCTCTCCTGTTCGGATCAGAAAAATTTGGCCTGTCGAAGTTGGATATGAGCCATTGTCATTGGCTGATGCACATTCCCACCCGCGACGAACACACTTCGATGAATTTGGGGCAGGCTGTAGCGGTGTGTCTGTATGAACTGATGCGTGACCCGAGTGCGGTGGAGAAGCCAGCGAAGGGAAATCCAGCTTCGTCCGTCGAGCTCGAGCGGATGACCGATACACTGCTCAACGCGCTTCGAGCCAGCGAGTATCCGAAGCTGAACACGTCGAAGTCGTTTCATGGCGCAGTCCGGCGATTGGTGCGGCGACTGCGACTGCAGCAAGGGGACGCGGTATTCTTGCTCGGCATGCTGCGCCAGATGATTTGGAAGATGAAGAAAAATGAAGACGCGGAAGGTTAAGGCAATCGGTTCAGCGTTTTATCTGTGCGGGAAAAACCTGGGTCGATGTCCTGCCAAACTGGAATCGCAGAATCCACTCGCTGAGTGATGCTTGCCCGTCGGTTTCAGGCGGTTTGAATTTCCAACGGCGGGCCGCGGCGAGCGCCTGATTCGCGAAGTATTTGCTCGGTCCGGGGAAAATTAACTTTACCTGAGAGACGTTCCCGGAAGTATCCACCGAAAGCTGAACGCCGACTTTCACGTGGCCGTGGATCGTGTTTTGTGCACCCCGTGACACTTCCGGCAGAACCTGCTGAAGCACACTTCCTTGCGTAACTCCTGTTTGGGTGGGCGCCGCTTTCTCAGGAAACGGAGCGGGGGATTGAGCGGCGGGAACGTTCGCGGGAGCAGTCGGGGATTCTTTTGGATGGATTTCCGCGGCTGGAAGCTGCGGCCGTTGAACCACAAATCTTCGTCCAACGAATGCTGCCAGCAGCAACAAGGCAACGACGATTGATAGGATGCCCCACCTCTTCGTACGCTTTAAAGCTTGGGGCTGCTCAACTGCGCTCGCCCGTAAGGGCGCTTGCACTTCGACCTTGCTCAAAACCTCGCTGAGAGTGCCGCGCTGTTGTGGTTGGACGTGCAGGCATCGCCTTGCGATTTCGTGAAAAGGTTCGGGAATCGTTTCGGGTACGGCAACCTGACCTTGGTCTCTGTTTCTTAAGTCCGGCTCGTGCTGAGTCAGGATGGCAACCAGCATCACGCCAAGGGACCATACGTCTCCAGCGGTGGAGAATCCCATAGCGGCCACTTCGGGCGCGTCATAGACAGTAGTTTCTCTGTCGCCGCGCTCGCCAGTTTTGCGCAGGCTGTCGGCGGAGATTTTCAGCTGATTATCCACCGCCATGATATTGGAGGGCTTCATGTGACCGTGCACGAATCCGGCGTGGTGCAGGAAAACTAAAGCATCGGCCGTGGGTGGAAGCATTTCCTTAACTTCCGCGGGTGAGAGCGGACGCTGCGGAATAACCTGTGCCAGATCCTCTTCGGCATATTCCATGACGACATAGAGGAGCCTCATGCCGTCAATCTGGCAGCGACCACATTCGAATAGCCGTATCAAATGGGGATGAGAAAGCTTCGCGATATCAGCCCAGCGAAAAAGTTGAGCATCTTCTTTAAGCTTCTCAGCGGCATAAGTTTCCGCAGAAATCAGCTTGATGGCCGCTTTCTGAGATCCATTTACGCTCCGCTCGGTGAGAAATACGCCGCTATGCTCAGACCCTCCAAGCCATTTTTGCAGCGGGAAACCTCCATCAATGACGCGGCCTTCCCACTTTCTCGAGATGTCGATTAAACTGCTCATTGGACACGACTTGCCGAACGCCTATTCTATGCCAGCGCGGGCTGATTGGCTCTGAAATTGCGTCTTTGCTTGTCGACAGTGTGCAAGTTTCTGTTGGGGGCCTGACCCTCCCCCCACTTTCGAGCGGCCAGTCTTCTATGATTTCTGACTTCTAAAGGCGCTGCCGACTCGGTTGTATGATTTGGAGATTGCTATGCGACGGCACTCTCCGGCTGTTGACGATCGGGCGCTAATTCAGATTGTGGATTCCGCATTAGCCGATGTCACCCGGCGCAGCGGCAAATGGCTTGCCTGTCGCCCCGGATGTACCCAATGCTGCATTGGAGTGTTCCCCATCAATCAACTCGACGCCCAGCGATTGCGGCGAGGGTTGGACGATCTAGAAACGAGTTCGCCGGCTCGAGCAGAACGCGTACGCGCCCGGGCTAGGGATGCAGTTGCTCGCCTTTCACCAGACTTTCCTGGCGACGCCGTAACCAGTTTACTTCACGATGCAGACTGGGCGGCGGAACGTTTTTCCGATTTCGCGAATAACGAGCCCTGTCCTGCCCTCGATCCCGCAACCGGCAATTGCGAACTCTACGAATCACGGCCCATGACGTGTCGCGTTTTTGGACCACCGGTCCGCTCCGAAGATGGACTGGGAGTGTGTGAGCTTTGCTTCCAGGGGGCAACGGACGAGCAAATTGCCGCTTGCGAGATGAAGCCTGACCCTGACGACCTCGAATCCGACCTGGTTGAAGAGCTTGAAATGACCACGGGAACTCGGGGAAACACGATCATCGCCTTTTGTCTCGCATCCTGAGATAGGATTCCGTACGACGGAGACTTCAATCCACTAGTTTTTCTTTTTCTCGAGTTCAGCCCAGCGTGCGTAGAGAGCATCTACCTTTTCCTGGGATTCTTCCATCTCAGCGTGAGCAGTGACCAGACGCTGACTGTCGCTGGCAATTTCAGGATCCTCGAGCTGAGTTCGCTTGCTCTGCAGCACCTGCTCGGCGTCGGCAACGCGTTGCTCGATGGTTTCATATTCCCGCACTTCTAAATACGACAGCTTCTTTTTCCGCGGGCCTTGTCGCTCCCGCTCACCGTTGGTGCGCCCTGGAGAATTCGCAGTCGTCTTCGTTGCCTCCGTCCGAGCCATTTTCTGACGTTGCTCCAGCCATGCCTCCCACTGCGAATAATCCGCGAAACTTCCCACTCCGCCTTGACCATCGAGCCCTAAGACCACAGTTGAGACGCGATCCAGCATGTAGCGGTCATGCGTAACAAGGACAAGAGAACCTCGAAACTCGAGCAGACCGTCTTCGAGAATGTCCAGGGTCGGGATGTCCAGATCGTTTGTGGGTTCGTCCAGTAGAAGAACATCGGCGGGCTGGAGCATGAGCTGAGCGATCAGAACGCGAGCCCGTTCGCCACCGGAAAGTTTTCCCACAGGCTGATTGAGTTGCTCGCCCGCGAACAGAAACTTTGCCGCCCATGACGCGACGTGGATCAACCGATCCTGGTAAATCACCGAATCACCTTCCGGCGCGAGGGCACGGCGTAAAGTTACATCCGGATCGAGTTCGCGGCTCTGGTCGAAGTACACAATGCGCAGCCGGTCAGCACTATGAATCTCTCCATTCGCGGCGGCGGACTCGCCTCGCAATAACCGTAGAAGACTGGTTTTCCCACTACCGTTCGGTCCTACGAGTCCCACTCTCATTCCAGCAGTGATGACGCAATTGAGCCCCGTAAACAATTTGCGGCCGCCCATCTCGCAAGAGACATCTTCCAGTTCGATCAGACGCTTAGTTTTGCGATCCGTCGCCGAGAAATCGATTTGGGCGCTCCCAGTGCGGGTTCTTGCGTTGAGATCCGCAAGTTCTCCCATCAACTCACCCGCCTTGTCGATACGCGCCTTGGACTTCCTCGTTCGTGCCTTGGCTCCGCGGCGAAGCCATTCGATCTCCCGATGAACCAGATTTTCCAGCGCCTCCTGCCGCTTTGATTGCGCGTGCAGGAATTCTTCTTTTTTCTCCAGAAAGCAGCTGTAACTCCCGGCCACGCGCAGCAGTCCGTCGGGATAGGTCCGATTTAGTTCCGCCATGTCGGTGGCCACATTCTCCAGGAAGTAGCGATCATGACTGACCACCACACATGCAAATGCCGCCGCCTCCAGCAAGGCCTCGAGCCACTCGATACCCGCCAGATCCAGATGATTGGTAGGTTCGTCGAGCAGGAGAATATCAGGCGACTGAACCACCGCTTCTACAATCGCCAGCCGCTTTTGCCAGCCGCCAGATAGTGCGGAGGCTTCGGCCTCCACGTCTTCGAAACCAGCGCGGCCGAGCGTCTCCGCGAAGCGAGTGCCGCGTTCGGACTCCGGCACGGCGGCGCGCTCCATTGCGTTCTGAACCACGGATCGTACCGTGTCGCCGGACTTGAATTTTGAATCCTGCTCCGCATAACTGAGCCGAACCCGTTTGCGTACCGCGGTTTCACCGCTGTCCGGGCGTACGTCGCCTGCAAGAATCCGAAGAAGCGTGGACTTGCCTGAGCCGTTGGGACCAATCAGCCCAATCCGGTCGCCCTCCGAGACCGTAAAGGAAACGTTCTGGAAGAGCGGATTCGCTCCGAAAGACTTCGAAATTCCTTGTGCATTGATGATTGGTGGCAAAAGTTCATGCTCTCCTGAATATCCAATTTGAGATTATCAGCAAAACTGCGATGACACGCTCTCATGGGCTGTTATTTAAGTCCCCCATTCCATCCCCACTGGTGCTAAAGCCCCTCCCTTCTTTGCCGATGTGCAACAGACGGGAGTAGTACCATGCTCGCCAGCCAACTGACTACGCCGGCAAGCACCTCAACGGATTCTTTAAACGTTACTGCCATGGCGCGACTGGCGGGGATGTTATGCGGAGTGATGAGCGTCCGCAGTGAAAAAAGGCAGCCACACTGATGGCGTCCAAGATGCTCGGGGTGGACTTGGACAAAGTTGGCCCCGAGATCGCGGATGCGTTGGGGGAAATCTGCAACATGGTAGCAGGAAATTTCAAGAACAAGATTGCCGGCCTGGGTGACGGTTGCATGCTCTCTCCACCCTCAGTGATCACCGGAGATGACTATACGGTGCACTCTCAGCCAGAAACTCCTGCCCTGGAGGTTAGCCTGCTGTTTGAAACAATGCTCCTGGTCATTTCTCTCCATATTCACAGCTAAGCTCCAGTTTGCTGTCGGCGGTCGGTGAAGAGAGCCCGTCTGCCACCCATTTCCACAACCTTTGATTTTCGAAGCGTTCATCTGACCTTGACCAGCGTGCCGCAATACCTGATACTCCTTCCTCAGCTGACGAGGCTTTAGGCCAATGGAAACAGTGTCTTTTCATAACCCAAAGGTGTTTAGCGCATTCGAACAATCGCCGCGCACCCTGCGTCAAAACTCGGCGAAGCACCTCAGCAACTGCGCAAATCCTAATTGGAATGATAAATAGTTTCGATTTCCTTAAAATGAAGGCAGCCGATAGAGTGAGTGCAATCGGATTTGTGTTCGATCGACTTCGCTTTGGCGCTGGCGATTGCGGGTACGCTTGCGAGTTTAAAGGCTGTGGATCTAAAGATTAGGGTGGGCGCCAGCGATGGCAAGTAATCCAGGACCTGGAGTTGTCGTGGTACGGGTTTGGAGGATAATACTGGTATCGGCTTATGCGGGCATACTCCAAGCGTCAAAGTCGTGAGGATCGGAGTTTGAGAACAACATAATGACGAAAGTTGAAGCAGTCATCCAAAACTCCAAGCTGGAAGCGGTTAAGAGCGCGTTACAGGAGATTGGCGTCGAGGGCATGACGGTGATCGAGGTGCGCGGTCATGGACGGCAAAAGGGCCACACGGAGGTCTACCGGGGCCGCGAGTACAGCGTGGATCTCATACCCAAGACCAAGCTCGAGATGGTGCTCGCAGATGCGATGGTAGAAAAAGCAGTGCAGGCCATTGTGGCGGCGGCGCGTACAGGCAAGATTGGTGACGGAAAGATTTTTCTGACGCGAGTGGATGAAGCGATTCGCATCCGCAATGATGAGCGAGGCGAGGGAGCATTGTAGGATTGCGATTTGGGGCGTGGATCGCAAAGAGAGAAGATACTGGGGACCTCAGGGGAACATTCTATCGGGACGCGACCAGACGGCATCTTAAAAGCCGCGTGTCACCAACTATGTTGCGATGATGCGTGGCATGAGAGCGGCGATCCCTTGTCATGACGGCAGGGTCTTCACTGATGTGTGAACTGCGAAGTACCCTCGCCGAAGAGTCAGCGCGGATCGCGCGCGACTTCGCGGCAACCGGAGACGGTCGCGCCGCAGTTGCTCAACGGACGCAACTCATCGAAGACATTCTCAAGCGACTCTGGCGGGAGTGCGTTTCGTCGGACGACCACGGACCGCGAGGCTTGTCGCTGGTAGCAACCGGAGGCTTCGGACGCGGCTGGCTGTTTCCTTATTCCGATATTGATCTGCTCTTCCTGTCCGCCGATCGCACGAGTGAGGCGGCTTATAAAGACGCAGTACAGCACTTCTCGCAGGAACTGTGGGACCTGAAGCTCAAGTTGAGTCCCGCATCGCGGACACTAGCGGAATGCGACCGCTTTGATCCCAACAACACCGAGTTCACCATCTCTCTGCTTGATTGCCGTTTTCTGGTGGGCGATCGGGAGCTGTTTGCACGGCTTCACGACAAAATGATTCCTAAGCTGGTGGTGAGGGAATCGAAGCCCTTGCTGCAGGGGTTGGCTGAGGTGACGCGGGAGCGCCATGGAAAGTTCGGGCATACTGTATTTCATCTCGAGCCGAATCTGAAGGAGACACCCGGCGGCCTTCGCGATTGCAACGTGGCTTCCTGGCTCGCGTTGGTTTCGGTTATGGGCAAGCTAAGCGACTGGCCTGACGCCAGTTCTCTGCGGGCGCCCGTGCGGAAGCAGCTGGATGCGGCGCTCGAGTTCCTGATGGCGGCTCGCTGTTTTTTGCACTTCCGCCATGGGCGAGACGACAACGCTCTGAGCTGGGAAGCGCAGGACGAAGCGGCTGCACGGAAGATTGGAGCTTCGGATTCGGCGGACCTCACGGCTGCGGATTGGATGCGGATTTACTTCGGACACGCGCGCGCCGTCCAGCGCACGGTGATGCAGTTGATGGAAGAGATTCCGGAATCGTGGTCCGCCTTGCGCCGGCAATTTCAGGGCTGGCGGTCGCGGCCGTCACATTCGGATTTTTCTGTGGTGGATGGGTTAATTTTTCTGCAGCAGTCCTCATCGCTGCAGGATCCCGAGATGCTGCTGCGGCTGTTTCACTTTATGGCGCACCACGGGCTGAAATTGAGTGCCACCACGGAGCACAGAATTGAGCAGGCGCTTCCATCGCTGGCGGTGACTCCGCCGCGCGGAGCAGAACTCTGGCTCTACCTGCAGGAAACACTGTTGCAGCCGCACGCCGCCGAGGCGCTGCGTGCCATGCATTCCTTGCGCCTGCTCACATTGCTGCTGCCGGAGTTGAAGCCGATTGATTCGTTGGTGGTGCGCGACTTCTACCATCGTTTCACCGTGGACGAGCACTCGATCCTCGCCATTGAAAGTTTGCACCGCTTGAATCAATCGAAATCGGAATGGGACAAGCGTTATGCGGAACTGCTGGGCGAACTCGAAGATCCGGAATTGCTCTACCTCGCTCTGCTGTTGCACGATACGGGGAAAGGAGTGCCGGGCAGAAATCACGTGGAGGCTAGCCTGGAGATCGCCGGCCGCTGCCTGGACCGTCTGGATGTTGACCCGGGAGAACGCGCCGTGGTGCTGTTTCTGATCGGGAATCACTTGGAAATGTCGGCGCAATTGCGGCGGGACATTTTCAATCCGGAGACGGTGGCAGCTTTCGCGGAGAAAGTGGGCACGCCAGAGCGGCTGAAAATGTTGTGCTTGCTAACTTATGCCGACATCAAGGCGGTGAATCCGGAGGCGCTCACGCCGTGGAAGGCAGAGAGTGTGTGGCAGCTCTACATTGGAGCTGCGAACTATTTGACCCGCAGCGCGGACCACCGCGTGCATAGCAATGTGAGTGACGAAAAGCTGGCGCGCCTGCGCAGCCTGGTTCCGGTCACGGGCGTGAAGTTCAGGGATTTCGTGGAAGGATTTCCGCAGAGATATTTGCAGGTTCACTCCGCCGAAGAAGTGATGCGTCACATGGAAATGGCGGAGCAGTTCGGCCACGATGCGGTGCAGGTGGACCTGAAACGTGGCCGGCATTGGTATGAACTCACGCTGGTCACAAGGGACCGGGCGTCATTATTCGCGACGTTGACTGGAGTTCTGGCCGCCTGGGGAATGAACATCGTGAAGGCGAATGCATTTTCGAACCAGGCCGGGACTGTGGTGGACTCTCTTTATTTTACGGACCGCTTTCGCACTTTGGAGTTGAACCTATCTGAGTGGGATCGGTTCAAGAAGAGCATCGCCGCGGTTTTGGCGGGCGAAGCTGATCTCGACAAGATGCTGCGCGATCGTCAACGCGGCGAAAAAGGCGGTAAGGTCAAGGTAATGGTAGAGACCCGGATTGATTTTGATGATGAATGCTCCTCGACGAGTACGCTGCTGCAGGTGATTGCGCAGGACCGGCCGCGCTTGTTGCATAGAATCAGTTCGTGCCTATCGCAGCAGCAGTGCAACATTGAAATCGCCCTGATCGATACCGAAGGACAGATGGCGATTGATACGTTCTATTTGACGTCGGGTGGCAAGAAACTTCCAGCGGATCTTCAGAAAAAAGTGGAGAAGGCGTTGCTTCATGAGTTGAAAGGTCTGGAACTGGCCTGATAAACGGCAAGGTAAGGGCGCGCTCATCGCCAGATGCTACTGCTCGATGGTCGTCTCCGTCCTGGCCGGCTTCTGGGTCACTTGAGAAGGGCTCGGCAACTGCGAGCTATCCCACCCGCCGCCTAGGGCCTGCACCAGCGCGACAGCGTAAGTCATCTGTTCCACCTGAAGAGCATTCAGAGTCTGCTGGTCCGCTAGCACGGTGGTCTGGGCATCAGCACATCGACGTAGGGATCAATCCCGGTCTCATACCGCGCCTGTTCGAGTTTGAGAGAGGTTTGCGCGGAATTCATCGCCTGCTGTTCCTGCTGAATTTCCTTGGACAGGATGCGGACTTCCGCAAGACCGTCTTCCACCTGTCGGCCATCGTGCGCTCGCTGGGCAGCGATGTCGGGACGCCGCTCGAGCAACTATGAGGGTACGCCGACCGGGATCGGGGGCGGGGCCATGGTCATCGGCTTTACAGGGATAGACAAGTTTGAGGCTGCCTTGCCGATGAGTACGGCGATGGCATGCTCATACTGCGCCCGAGCAATTCCAACGTTGGTTACTTTAGTTTCCATCCGAATTTTCTTGCATCAGTCGATCTAGACTTATGATTCTAGGCGATACCCAAATCGAGGCCATATGCCTTCCGCGCCGTGTTGAATTTTGCGTGACCCTGTGCCAGGCGCACGAAATGTATGAGTTGCGCCGACCATTATAGAACGAGTCTTTTGCCTCTGCGAATTTACAGCGGGTTCGAAAGACTACCGATGAACGCGTTTGCTATTCGGTCATAAGCACTGGCAAACAGAAAGCTCAAGCTCTCAGACGTCGTATCGAGAGTGCGCAATACATCTAAAGCTTGGTGCCTCTCGCTTGAGATGTGTGGCTTGTTTCCATCCAGCTCATGATAATCGGCTTTCAGCAGGCCACCCGATAAGCTTCATCCCAATGTTGACCCATGCGATGGGCTCCTCATGCCCTGTTTCAACGAATTCCTTGATTGCTTTTCTAATAAAAACATCTTCTGTCCTTTGGACAGCGTAAAGAATCGGTAAGGGAAGGTAAATGTCCGTAAGCGGCGGGTTCGTTAATCGGATGACGGGCGGGGTGCGGGCGAAGGCGAGCTCTGAATAGAGAGTAGTGAGGATTCATCTACAGCACCCTGAAGAAAGACTGGGTGGCGGAGCCCGGCCGGTTCGACGAGCTAGTGGGATCTTCGTCCCGGGACAAAAGGGTCGTTTAGCTTGAACAGTTGGCTCGGTGGAAGTGGAGCATCGTCGGCAAGCTGGCTCTCCGCTGGGACTGTGACCGGGCGGCGGAGGGTGATACGTCCCGATGAATGCAGCGTTTTCTGATCTCAAACTCAAGGCTCCACAACAGCATTCCTAGGCTCGGTCATAAAAACGAAAGAACAGCGACTGCCTTGACACAGGCTGTGCCTTCTCCGTGAGTACCGCCATCTGTTGCTGATTGAGCGGAGTGAACTCCCGCGCCAGTTGCACGTTCTGTTCTAGTTGGGCAATGGAATCGCAGCCAATGATGACGGTACTGACTGGCAGAGAAAGCGAATAATACATTGCCTGCCGCATATCGAGCGTTCCCGGCGTAGCCGCCAGCACCATCCCTTCCCACATATGTTTCTGCTGCTCAATGGGCGGCGGTGTCCACGACGAAAGAATGCGTCCGCGCGCGGGGACTTTCATTCCAATAATGCCCATCTGCTTCTCGACCGCCAGGGGCAGCAGTTGTTCGGAGAAGCTGTAGTGATGCGGATCGGCGGCATTGACTGCCATCAAGATCGTGTCGAACGGATGGCGGTGGATTGCTTCCATCAGGGCGTCTGGCCGGTAGTGCCCGGTAATACCGAGATAGCGCACGATTTTCTGGTCACGAGCCTCGAGCAACGCTTCCATGGCTCCGCCCTTGGCAAATATCTCGTTGATGTCGGTCATCGTTCCGATATCGTGCAGTTGCCACAAGTCAACGTGATCGGTCTGCAATAGCTCGAGCGAAGTTTCGATCATGCGCATGGAGCCATCGCGCGTTCGCTCTTTGGTTTTGGTTGCTAGAAACGCATCGCTGCGGCGGCGCTTCAGTACCTTGCCGACGTATTGCTCGCTCCAACGATCGGGGCCGCCATAGATCGAAGACGTGTCAATGTAGTTGACGCCGAGATCGAGAGCTTTTTCGATGATCGGGACGGCGATGCCTTCATTGTTGGGCTTCTCGAGCGATGCTTGACCGCCGAGGCTGAAGATGCCGACTTTGTATCCGGTCTTTCCGAGATTCCGAGTCGGCATGGAATCTGAGGCTGCAAGATGAGAAGGCGGACTTGACTGGCCGTTTACGACATCCGGAAGAGCAGTGGAACCTAGGACGGCAGCCGTCATGATTCCGCCCGCCTTAAGAAAAGTTCGTCGATTGCTGTTGGATGAAGTGTCTGATCTAGGTTTACTCATGACCTCCTCCACGAACTGCTTGCCAATCTACGATAGCGCCACTGTCCGCGCAAATCCATGGTTAATTCGAATCGAATCGTATTCAGCCCTGGCTCGCGAACCCCATGCCTGCCAGGACGCCCCGCATATAAGCGAAGCTCGAAATAACGCCCGGCATCGGATCGTCGGGATGAATCTCATACTCCAGATCAACGAAGCCCGTGTACTTCGTGGCGATGAGCGCCTCAAATATCTCCCGCACCGGCATGATGCCGTCTCCCACCGCGACCTGGCTCCCCTTGCTCTCGAAGTTTGTGAGGTCTTTCATGTGTACGTTAAACAGCCTCGGACCTGCATCGTGGATCGCTTGAACCACATGGGTGCCGGCGCGAACTGTATGTCCGACATCGACGCAGCATCCGATGCGCGGATCCATACCCTTCACCGCCTTTAACACATCCAGCGGCGAATGCCACAACTTATCCTCCGGCCCGTGATTGTGGATCGCGACGCGGGTGTCGTACTGCTTTACGAACTTTTCAATTCGCGGCAGAGTTTCCGGCGCGGGATCGCCCGCTACAATCACGCTAATGCCTGCTAGCTTGCAGTACTCGAACTTAGTCCGTATGTCCGCATCTTCGTCCTTCGCGAAATAAATGGCGCCGGCAGCGTGAAGCTTGATGCCCTCCGCGGCATAGTCCGCAAGAGCAGCCTCCTCTCGCGGAGGATCCATCGGCAGATGATCCTTGATGTCCTTCGCATTCAAGGTGAACACATTGAGCTGCTTCATAAAGCCGATCAGTTGCGAACGACTGAAGTTGCGGAAGGTGTAGCTGGCGAGGCCCAAGCGAATCGGAGTTGCCGCGTCAGATGATGTCCGTTCGTGAGCCAGCGCTAAAACGTCGCTTGGAGCAATGCACGCTCCGGCGACCAGTGCACTGGAGAGAACGAAATCGCGACGAGAAAAAGCGCTTTTCTTAGACATGCGGTGCCCAGCCTTTCTCGTACTCGCGCCCCCACATCTTCATCGCTTCCAGATCGCCCTGGATACGTCCATCCTTAGTATCGAGATGCAATTCCCGGTTTACTTCCCATGCGATATTGGAAAGTTGCAGCATCGTAACAGCGACATTGCCGACGGAGACCGGAGAGTTGAGCTTCTCGCCCTTACGGATTCCCGCGATGAAGTTAGCGAAGTGAGCGTCCGTCATGGAGTCGCGGCCGACGAGATCGGCAGATGAGGTCGTCGTGCCAGCGCGAAACACCCCCACCTTGTTTCCTTTGAGGTCGTAAATCTCATAGCCACCACGATCGACCAGGATCGTGGCTTTGGTTCCCATGATGATAGAACCACGATCGCAGTCGTAATATTTCATGCCCTGGCAGCTCTTGCCCTCCCATGAAATCAGAGCGTCGTTGTACTCGAAACTCGTTACCAGCGTGTCATAAAACTGCCAGTCGTCTTTAAATTGGTATCTACCTCCTGAAGAAGTGATCCGCTTTGGGTAATCGACGCCGAGCGCCCAGCGGCAAACGTCGACCTCGTGCGTGCCATTGTTGAGGGTTTCACCCGTGCCATAAATTTTGAACCAGTGCCAGTTGTAGGGATGGATGTTGTCCTTGTAGGGCCGACGCCGTGCGGGGCCCTGCCACAGGTCCCAATCAAGGTGCGGCGGCACGGGAACTTCCTTGCCTACGCCAATCGACTTCCGGGTGTTGACGTACCAGGACTTTGCGAAATATGGCCGACCGATCACGCCTTGACGAATTTTGTCGATGACCTCGATGGTGTGCGGCGAAGAGCGCTGCTGCGTGCCCATCTGCACCAGCTTTTGATATTTCTGTTGCGCCTCGATCAACATCTCTCCCTCGGCAGGATTGTGGCTGCACGGCTTCTCCACGTAGACGTGCTTGCCTGCTTGTAATCCTGCGATTGCCATCGGTGCATGCCAGTGATCCGGAGTGGCGATCGTGATAGCATCCACATCTTTCTGCTCGAGAATCTTGCGAAAGTCTTTTTCTGCCACGGGGGCCTCGCCCATCTCCTGCTCCACACTGTCGGCGAACTTCTTGAGAATATTGCTGTCTACATCGCAGACATGTGAGATCCGCGCTGCGCTCTTGTTCGCCCTGAGTGACGAGAGATGCGCATAAGCGCGGCCATTCAGTCCAATAACGGCAAAGTTGAGCCGGTCATTCGAACCAAGGATCTGGGCATAGCTCTTGGCCGTCGTTCCCACGGCAAGTCCCGCCGCGCCTACAGCAAGTGCATCGAGAAACTCGCGTCGTGTAACCATCATTTCTCCTTAATGCCGATCTCATGCCAGACAGTTATCAGCAGGAAATTCCAGCCTTCGTCAACGTTTTCTTGAGTCCGTCCATGCTAATGCGCGTGGACGCTTCGGGCGTACCCGCGCCACGCCAGTGGGTTTCGAGGCTCAGGCCGTAGTGGAAGCCGTCACGCTGCAGAGCCTGGAGTTGCCCAACCCAATCCACCATACCGCCACCCACAGGCGCCCAATCGTATTTGTGATCGGGCTTGCTCACCACATCCTTACAGTGGCAATGCCCGATTCGCTCCTTGGGTAGCAACTCATAACCGCTTGGATAGGGCGTGCTTCCGATTGCTGCAGCATTGCCGGGATCCCAGTTCAGCATGAAGTTCCTGTTTGGAATCGCCTTCAGCACAGCAGCCGACTCTTCGCCCGTAGATGTGTTGCATGACATCTCGTTTTCAAGCAGCAGGATAATGTTGTCTCTGGCACAGCGTTCCGCCGCCTGCCGCAGTTTGGCATTGATCGCCGCCCGGTACGGCTTCGGATCATCCAGGCGCCAGTAGTCGAAACAGCGAATCCGGTCCGTATTGAAAGACTTGCAAAGCGAGATACACCGCTCGAGCAGCTTATCCTGTGCGCTGGCATCGAAGTCCGCATGGAACTGGTCGCGTGTTTCGCTCTGAGATGACCGCGGAGCCTCCGGCCAGTCCATCTTAAACAGCGGGCTTGCAATATCCGTGACCCGCAATTTGTGTTCCTCGAGTATCTTCCGCGCATCCTCAACTTGTTTCGCGTCAAGTGCGGTCACGTTCTTATTCCACATGGAACGCAGCTCAATCCAGTACAGCCCGAAATCGCCGGACACGATCTGACATGCCTTCTCGAAGTCCTGCGTGATCTCGTCGTTGATCACTGCCAGCCTGAATGGGCAGGTGCCTGCGCCGGCTGCCAACCGACCCATTAGCGAGGATGCTGCGGCTTTCTTAGCTAGCGACGGGATCGCTGCCCAGAGTCCTGCCAATCCTAAGCCCGCGAGCGCCCTACGTCGTGTGTACGCCATGCAGTTCGCCTCCTGCTCTCCAGACGATTCTCTACCGTGACGTTCCATCAGCTCAAGCCATCTTGTGTTCCCTCCGCCGGCTATTGGTTGACGCCGCTAGCCAGAAAACCTCCGTCGACGACCAGAGTCTGCCCGGTAACGAAGGAAGCGGCATCGGAAGCGAGGTAGACGGCAGCTCCGACGAGTTCTTCGGTCCTGCCGAAGCGGCCCATCGGCGTCCGGGCCAGCAGTTCCTCTCCGCGCGGCGTGTTGTCGAGCAGGTCTGCATTCAGAGCTGTTTGGAAGACGCCGGGCGCGATGGCGTTCACCGTAACGCCTTTCTTCGACCACTCCACGGCAAGCGAGCGTGTGAGCGATACAACTCCTGCCTTGCTGGCGGCGTAGGCGGCGACTTCATTGAGCGCAACGAAGCTATTGAGCGAGGCAATGTTGATAATGCGGCCGTAGCCACGCTTCAGCATGTGCCTCCCGAAGACTTGGCAAGCGCGCAGCGTCCCGGTGAGATTCATGTCCACGATGTCTGCCCATTCCTCTTCCGGCATGGTGAGCGTAGGCATGCGCTTAATTTTCCCGGCGCAGTTGATAAGGATGTCGACCTTGCCGAAGCGCCGGAGAGAGGCCTCCAGTAGTTGTTCCAGTGACGCGCGATTGCACACATCCGAGCAGAGGCGCAGGGTCTGGCGTCCGCGGCGTTCGATCTCGGCCGCTGTTTCGTCGACGTGTTGCTGGCGGCGCGCGGAGGCGATGACATCGGCTCCAGCATCTGCGAGGCCGAGGCTCAGGTTACGGCCGATCCCGGAGGTGCCTCCGATCACCACGGCGGTTTTGCTTTCAAGGCTGAAGATGTTGGTTGTCATTGTTTCATGATCCCCACCAGCACATCATGCAACTGCGGCGCGGATAGATCGGTTTCTGCACGGCCCGTAGCGCAGCGAGGCTCATGCTGTGAGTTCCACCTTCCTTAGCCCTGGAGCGAGCACGCACAGAACGACCAGAGCCAATAGGTAAGCGCTGGCCGCGATGCCGAACAGGCCGCCATAGCTGTGCCTGAGTTGCAGAATGTGGCCCGCAAAGAAAGCAAAAAGTGCGCTGCCGACGGATCCCGTCATGCCACCGATACCGACCACCGAACCCACGGCGCTGCGCGGAAACATATCCGATGAGGTCGTGAAGAGATTGGCCGACCAGCCCTGGTGTGCCCCCGCGGCAACGCTGATCAGCGCAATGGCGGTCCACACCGACTTGACACTGCTGGCCGTGTAGATGGGAACGACTAAAGCAGCGCAGAAGAACATTGCCGCAAGCCGCGCATAATTGGGCGAGAGTCCGAGGCGACGGAAGGGCGCGGGCAACCAGCCTCCGCCGATGCTGCCAATGGCCGAAACGTTATAAACGATGATGAGTGGCAGCCCGAGATGCGAAAGGTTCAGATTGAATTTCACGCTGAAGTAAGACGGCAGCCAGAACAGATAGAAATACCAGATCGGATCGGTGAGGAACTTGGCGACAGAAAAGGCCCACGTCTGGCGGCATCTCAACAATCGTCGCCAAGGCACAGACGGTCCCAAGTCCAAAGCCGCTTCCTGGTAGATGTGCTGCAACTCTTTTGCTTTAAGCGTGGCGTGATCGGTAGGCTTGCGATAATAGCGAAACCACCACAGAATCCAGAGCACACTGAAGAGGCCAGTGGTCAGGAAGGCCGCGTGCCAGCCCCAGCGCAGTGTCACCCAAGGAACGATGGCCGGGGCCAGGATCGCTCCGACATTTGCTCCGGAGTTGAAGATGCCCGTAGCCAGTGAGCGTTCGTTTTGCGGAAACCACTCGGCCACGGTCTTGATCGCAGCGGGGAAGTTGCCGGATTCGCCGAGTCCGAGGAAAAAGCGGGCGAATCCGAACTCCAGCACAGTGCTGGCCAGCGCGTGGCCCATTGCGGAGAGGCTCCAGACCGCCATCACCAACATATAGCCGATGCGCGTGCCCAGCTTGTCAATCAATCGGCCGGCGGCTAGCAGGCCAATTGCGTAGGCGATCTGAAATGCGTCCACAATGTAGCCGTAACTCACCTCGGTCATGCCGATGCTGTGCTCGAGGGTGGGCTTAAGGATCGCGATCACCTGGCGGTCCATATAATTGATCGAGGTGGCGACGAACAGCATGGCGCAGACTGTCCAGCGCACGCGTCCCAGCCCCATGCGCGAAGATGGCCCGGGAGAAGAGCCGCTTTCCGTTCGGCTGTCGAAAGCTGTACTGTCCGCCATGCCGCGCTCCTACAATCGATATGCCTTCTTCACCAACCTGTAAGCAAGGTCGTGCGCCACTTCCACAGCCTCTTCTTCCTCAAGGCGATGCTCGGCGACCAGCTTCGCCAGGAAGGCGCAATCCATACGCCGCGCCACATCATGCCGTGCCGGAATCGAGAGAAAGGCTCGCGTATCGTCGTTGAAACCCACGGTATTGTAAAAGCCCGCCGTCTCCGTGACGCGCTCGCGAAAACGCATCATTCCGTCAGGACTATCGTGGAACCACCACGGCGGACCAAGCCGTAAGCACGGATAGTGCCCGGCCAGCGGAGCCAATTCGCGGCTATAGGCAGACTCGTCCAGTGTGAAAAGAATGATCGTCAGATTGCCTTCATTGCCGAACTGATCGAGCAAAGGGCGAAGCGCGTCCACATAATTCGTCGGCATCGGGATGTCAGCACCCATGTCGCGGCCGTATCGCTCGTGGAGCTTGCGATTGTGGTTGCGCGCGCTGCCGGGGTGAATCTGCATCACTAGCCCGTCTTCGACGCTCATCCGCGCCATTTCTGTTAGCATTTGAGCGCGGAAAAGCTCCTGTTGCTGGGCATCGGCGTTGCCGGCAATCACCTGACGAAACAGTTCCGCAGCTTCTGCTGCGGCAAGATTCGCGGTTCGTGCGGTGGGATGCCCGTGATCGGTTGCCGTGCAGCCTAGTTCGCGAAAGCGTAGGCGCGTCCCACGGAGCGCGTTCAGGTAGCCCGCCCAAGTCGAGGTGTCTTCTCCGGTCTTTTCGCCGATCTTCGCAATGTTTTCGGCGAATCCGGTAAATTCAGGATCGACAACCGGGTCGGCCCGGAAGGTCGGTAGGATCCTCGCCTTCCAGTTTGATTCACGGATGACCTTATGATCGGCCAGCGAATCGAGCGGAGAATCAGTAGTCGCTAGCACCTCCAAATTGAAACGCTCGTACAGAGCGCGCGGCAAGAACTCCAGCGTCAGAAGTTTTTCTGAGATCGTGTCGAAGTAAAGATCGGCGGTCGATTCCGACAATCGCTGCTCAAGGCCGAAAAGCTCCTGGAAGGCAAAGTCGAGCCACATCCGAGTCGGTGTAGCGCGAAACAAATAGTAATGACTGGCGAAGATGTGCCAGACCCTTCGGGCATCTTTCACCTCCGGCTGCCCAATCTCTAGATCCTCGAGCGGAACTCCCTGGCTGTAGAGCATTCGAAAGATGTAGTGGTCCGGATGCACAAAGAGTCTTGCCGGATCGGGGAAGGGCTCGTTCCTCGCAAACCATGCCGCATGCGTATGCCCGTGAGGACTAACGATGGGCAACGTTCGCACATATTCATAGAGGGTCCTGGCTATCTTTCGTGTACCAGGCTCGGCAGGAAACAGACGATCTGGGTGGATCAGCATGACTCCGACGGCACCTCGTCGCTTCGCATCGGCGAATGGCGATGCAGGAGCGGCGCTGGGTTCCGACCACCAGCATACACGTCATTGTGTTTCTTTAGGTCTCCGGTAAGTTCCGTCATCAGCAAACTATCGGCGATTGCCGTGATTTTCGTCGCGACCACTGTGGCCATTCGGATGGTCAATGATTTCACGGTGGCTTTGTCTTTGGTGGTACGCCAGACAATAGGGAGATTTACGAGCTGGTGTGACATTAAGCTTTGATTCACAGACCGTATAATCAGTTCGAGTGCGGCTTCTTTTCGACATCTTCGGGCAAACGTTGCGTACGTTATGGGGACATAAACTGCGGTCGTTTCTCACCATGTTCGGAATCGCTTGGGGAGTGTTTTCATTGTTGCTGCTGGTGGGACTGGGAGAGGGATTCCGGTCCGGAAATAAAAAACAGTTCGATACGCTGGGCGAGAACGTAATGTTTATCTGGTCGGGGCGGGCTCCGGCGGTGCAAGGGAGCTTCACGGCGCTGCGGCAGTACTACCTGACGTACCGGGACTACGTGGATATTCTGCGAGAGTGCAGGAGTGTGGGAGCCGCAGCACCGGTGATTTCACGGAACGACATCCGGGCGGTGAGCGATTTCTACCAAGCCAGCGGGCAAATCAATGGCGTGCTCGCGATGTTTAACCAGATCCGTTACCTGCCGATTCAGGAAGGACGCTGGCTGGATGCGATGGACGACGCGCAGAAGCGGCCGGTGATTGTGCTGGGTGACGAGGCGCGGCGGACGTTGTTTTCCGGCCGTCCGGCGGTGGGCAGCACGATTCTCCTGAATGGAGTGCGCTTTGAGGTCGTGGGAACGCTGCAGCGTATCGGACACGGGGATAATAACAGCCAGAACCTAAAATGTTTTGTGCCCTACAGCACCATGCATGAGTATTTCCCGCCGATGAATGTGGGCGATGCGGAGAATGTGATCTCGCTGATCGAATACCAGCCGAAGACGCGCGCATTGCATGAAGCGGCGCGGCAGGAAGTGCATCAGGTGATTGCGCGGAACCACGGGTTCGACGCCAACAATCCGGATTCGTTCGACGAGTGGGACACAGTGAATACCGTGGACCAGGTGGGAAAGATTTTCGACGCGATGAACGCCTTTCTGGGAAGCGTGGGACTGGTGACGCTGGGGCTGGGAGCGATTGGGATCATCAATATTATGCTGGTAGCGGTTGCGGACCGGACTCAGGAAATTGGATTGCGGAAGGCGCTGGGAGCGACGAACGCGAGCATCATGTTTCAGTTCTTTGTGGAGGGGGCTTTTCTGACGTTGCTGAGCGGAGTTACCGGGATTGCGGCGGCGGCGGGAGTGATGGCGGTGCTGTCGGGAGTGTCGCTGGGTGAGGGATTCGATCCACCGAAACTGGTGGCGCGGACGGCAGCGTTGGCGGTGGTAGCGCTGGCGGCTGCGGGAGTGGCGGCGGGACTGTATCCGGCGCGGCGGGCGGCCTTGTTGCAACCAGTGGAGGCGCTGCGGAAAGAGTAGTAAGTACCGAGTAGCAGGTACCGAGATAAATCTTCAGCGCGGGCGCAGCGGAAAAAGCTTAACCATAGAGGTCACTGGGGAACACAGGGTAGAGAAGAATCAATGCATCGGGATTTGTTGGGACAGGCGTTTGCGGCGATGCGGCATGACTTGCGCAAGACCACGCTAACGATGGCGGGGATGGCGTGGGGGATTGCCACGGTGGTGTTGCTGCTGGCGTATGGGAATGGGTTCGGGCGTGCGATCGAGAACATTTTTCAGAGCTTTGGGGCGACCGCGGTGGGTATATTTCCGGGACGGACATCGCAGCAGGCGGGTGGGAACAAGGCGGGAGTGCAGGTGCGGTTCACGAACGATGATATTGAACTGATGCGGAATAACGTGCCGCTGTGCAAGCACGTGGTGAGGATGTCGCAGAAGGATTCGTCGGTGCAGAACGGAAACCGGACGTTCACGATGCCGGTGATGGGGATGGATCCTGCGATCGAGGAGATCTGGAATCTGGACATGGGCGAGGGACGTTTCCTCAACGATGAGGATAACGATCGGCACAGGCTGCTGGCAGTGATTGGTTCCGAGGCGAAGGACAAGCTGTTCTCGGGGATGCAGGCAGTCGACGAGGATATCCGGATCAATGGTGTGGAGTTTCAGGTGGTGGGGATCGTGAAGGCGCGGATGCAGGAGGGCGACGACGACGATAACCGGACGATCTACATTCCGTATAACTCGATGAATGTGCTAAAGGACAATCATTATCTGGATGGGATCTGGATGGATTCGCAGGGGCTGGATCACGACAAGCTGGACCAGACGGTGCGGGATACGTTGGCGGCGGCGCACAACTTCAAGGCGGACGACCAACGGGCGATTTCTGTGTTCGACGCGCAGAAGCAGCTCTCGCAGTTTGGGATCATTTCGCTAGCGCTGAAGATACTGCTGGGTTTTATCGGGACGCTGACGTTGGGAATTGGTGGGGTGGGACTGATGAACATGATGCTGGTTTCGGTGACGCAGCGGACGCGCGAGATTGGAGTGGAGAAGGCGCTGGGAGCGAGACGGAGGGACATTCTGTTTCAGTTTCTGGCAGAGGCGATGGCGATTACGGCGGTGGGCGGGGCGCTGGGGATTGCGCTGTCGTATGTGGTGTCGGTGTCGGTGGGACGGGTTACATTTTATAGCGCAATGGCGAAACATGCGGAGGCGGGCGACATCCGGCTGATTGTGTCACCGATGATCCTGCTGGTGGCCGTGGGGATATTGGCGGTGGTGGGAGTGGTGAGTGGAATGGTGCCGGCGATGCGCGCGGCGAGATTGGATCCGATTGAAGCGTTGCGGTACGAGTAGCGAGTGGCAAGTACCGAGCATGACATTGGGCGATGACATTTTGAGTTTGCCGCCGCCGAAGGCTGACGCGCGCGCGGCTTACGGGGGCGATGGGAATCAGTTTGTGGATTTGCGGGTACCGCAGGGGAAGGGACCGTATCCGCTGGCAATTTGCATTCATGGGGGATATTGGCGGGCGAAATACGATCTGGGATATTTGGGGCATCTGTGCGCGGCGATAACCTCGAACAGAGTGGCGACCGCGAACCTAGAGTACCGTAGGATAGGAAATGCGGGTGGCGGATGGCTTGGAACCTTTGCGGATATTCGGACGGCGTATCAATTCTTGCTGCAGAATGCGCGGCAGTTCAGGTTCGACACGCAGAGGGTTATCGTGCTCGGACATTCCGCCGGGGCTCAACTCGCGCTGTGTTTAGCGGCGCACGAGACGGAAGTGAAAGCAGCGATCTCTCTAGCGGGCGTTGTGGATTTGCAACGGGCGTACGAGTTGCATTTGAGCAACGACGCGGTGGTGGAGTTCCTGGGCGGGACGCCGGGCGACGTACCGGAGCATTATCGGGAAGCGGATCCGATGAAGCTGGCGATTCACGCACGGCAATGGCTAGTGCACGGAAACGCGGATGGCATTGTGCCACCGGCTCTCAGCGAAGATTATGTGAGCGCGAAAGGGAAGGCTAAGGAAGACGCGCGGTTGGTCAAGATTGCGGGAGCGGGTCATTTTGAGGTTGTCGATCCGTTGTCGGGGGCTTGGGCGAAAGTGGGGAAGGTTGTGGTGGATGTTGTCGGAAAGGTTTGACCACAGAGGACACCGGAGACGGAGAGAACGGCCGCAAGCTATTGCCGAACGAATTGGTCGCGAGTGTATTTCTGCCGGCAGAATCAACGATTGAGTAACATCAAATGATCACCGACTGCCACATCCACATCCAGCCGATGGAAATGTTCAAACCCCACGCGCTGGAACTGATGAAAAGGAAGCGGCCGAACTTCGACCAGATTGCCGAGTTCTGCCGCTCGCCTAAAGCATTCCTGGCGTATCTCGATGGTTGCGGCATCGACCGCGCCCTGCTCATCAACTACGTTGCACCCGAGGTGATAGGCTTCACGAATGGTGTAAATCAATTCGTTGCGGATTACGTTAAGGAAGATCCCAAGCGGCTGCTTTCTTGCGGCAGCTTGCATCCGCGGCACACCACGAACGTTCTTGCCGATATGGAGCAGATTCTGCGGCTTGGAATCCGGATGATCAAGATCCATCCCCCGCACCAGCTTCTGTTTCCCAACGACTATCTAAACGGAGTCAAGGAATTGGAAATTATTTATCGGGCTGCAGAGGCCAACGGCGTGCCGGTGATGTTTCACACGGGAACGTCGATTTTTCCAGGAGCGCGCAACAAATATGGGGATCCCATGTATGTGGATGACGTAGCCGTCGACTTCCCCAAGCTGAGAATCCTGCTGGCGCATGGCGGCCGTCCGCTCTGGATGCAGACGGCATTCTTTCTCGTCCGCCGCCATCCTAATGTCTACCTCGACATCAGCGGCATCCCGCCAAAAACCTTGCTCAAGTATTTCCCGCGACTAGAAGAGATTGCCCACAAGACTCTGTTCGGCACAGATTGGCCGGGCCCGGGTGTGCCGGATATCAAGAAGAATCTCGATGAGTTTCGTGCCCTGCCGCTGGCGCAAGGACTCCAGCAGAAGATTCTGAGCATAACCGCTTTGACCATTTGGCCCGCGTGACCCGAGTACCCCGGCAGTTTGGAAGGCAAGCGAGTTTTGGCGTATAACAGAAAGAAAGTTGCACTCCCCGTGCGCCCCGAGCGTGGTTCCGCAACGGTAATCAATTTCTTGAGCGAGACACTATGTCCAGCGTGATTAGCACTCCTGCTACGAAAGGACTGGAAGGCATCGTAGCCACAACCTCCAAAATTTGTTATATCGATGGCGACCGCGGCGTCCTTGCTTACCGCGGCATTGACGTCCACGAACTCGCCGAGCATTCGACTTTTGAGGAAACCTGCTACCTGCTTTGGTTCGGGCGGTTGCCGAATCGCAGCGAACTGAATGGTCTTCGTAGCCGACTGGCCAAGGAACGTCACCTTGATCCAGCGATTATCCGGTTTCTCTGTGATACACCCCGGACCGCTCTGCCCATGGATGTGCTGCGTACTGCGGTTTCGGCGTTGGCCTTCTATGACGCCGACGAGAAAAACAATGATCACGAAGCCAATGTGCGCAAAGCCATCCGGCTGACGTCGCAGATCGCCATGGTCGTCGCAGCCTACGACCGGATTCGCAAGGGCAAGCCGGTTGTTGAAGCGGACCGATCCATCTCGCACTCAGCCAACTTTTTGCTGCAATTGAACGGTGCGAAGCCATCTGCCACGGCCGAGCGAGCTCTGGATATCGCTCTCATCCTGCACGCGGACCACGAACTGAATGCTTCCACATTTGCGGCGCGCGTGACCGCGGCGACTTTGTCTGACATGCATTCGGCCATCACCTCGGCCATTGGGGCCCTGAAGGGACCGCTGCATGGTGGAGCGAACGAAGCGGTTTTTCGTATCCTCGAAGCGATTGAACGCGAGAAAGCCGACCCTGTCGAGTATGTCCGCAAGATGCTGGCCGAGAAGAAGAAAGTCCCGGGCTTTGGCCATCGCGTGTATCACACGGAAGATCCGCGGGCCACGCATTTGCGCGTCATGTCTCGTGACTTGGGCCATTCCAGCGGACAACCGCAGTGGTACGACATGTCAGAGAAAATTGAGCAGTTCGTAAGAGCGGAAAAAAAGCTCAACGCCAATGTCGACTTTTATTCCGCTTCCACCTACCACACGCTAGGAATCGATGAGGATCTATTTACGCCCGTATTTGCCGTTTCGCGAATCAGCGGCTGGGCTGCACACGTCATCGAGCAACTGGACGATAACCGCCTAATTCGGCCGCGCGCGGAATATCTGGGGCCGGATTATCCCAATCGCTACGTCCCGATCGAGAAGCGGTGATCGAATCGATCAGCGAGAGCCAGGATCGGTCGGAGAAGGCGTTTGCCGGGCGCCTTTTCTTTTTGCCGCGATTGATTCGACCGAGTCATCGAAGGGAAAGCAGGTAGAATAAACAGATGATTCGCCGCATTTATCTCGACAATAACGCCACAACACCGGTTCTCCCCGATGTACTCGAAGCCATGCGTCCCTATTTTGGCGAGCATTTCGGCAACGCCTCGTCGATCCACCACCACGGCCAGGAGACCCGTGCGGCAGTGGAGCGGGCGCGTGACTCGGTGGCGTCGTTGTTGGGATGCCGTGCGCCAGAAATCGTCTTTACCAGCGGCGGGACTGAGAGCAACAATCTGGCCATTGCAGGCTTGACTAGCGCTGACGATCACGTTATTACCTCCGGCATCGAGCACCATGCCGTATTGCACGCCTGCAAACATCTGGAAGAAATGGGCTGCGAAGTCACGTATGTTCCCGTGGATGGCCGCAGCTTGGTAGACTCCGATGATGTTCGGCGGGCATTGCGTCCCAATACAAAGTTGATCTCGATCATGATGGCGAACAACGAAACCGGAGTGCTGCAGTCGGTCGAGGAGATTGGAAAGATTGCGGAGGAGGCCGATGTGTATTTCCATATAGACGCGGTGCAGGCTGCGGCCAAGGTCCCGATTGACGTGAAGAGAATTGCTTGCGACGCTCTGTCGATTTCAGGCCACAAGATCCATGCCCCTCAGGGTGTGGGCGTGCTTTATGTTCGCAAAGGAACACACCTGCAACCGCTGTTTTACGGCGGACGGCACGAACGTTCGCGCCGCGCTGGAACCGAAAATGTTCCCGGAATAGTGGCGCTCGGCAAGGCTGCTGAGCTAGCAATGCAAGGCTTCGAGCGCGGCGAGGACAAGAAAATGTCCGCATTGCGCGATCGACTGCAGGTGGGGATTCTCGCTCAGGTGGAAGAAGCTGGCGTTAACGGCGAGGGCGCACCGCGAGTGCCGAATACTACGAATATCTATTTCGATCACATCGAAGGCGAGGCGATGGTCATCTCCCTCGATCTGAAAGGTCTTGCAGTTTCCACGGGGGCTGCGTGTTCCTCGGGAGCGATCGAGCCATCGCACGTGCTCACGGCCATGGGCTTGCGTGTCGATCGAGCTCGCGCCAGCATTCGCTTCAGCCTGGGCAAGCAGAATACGGCCGAGGATATCGACTTCGCGCTGGTGCTGGTTCCGGAAGCTGTCGCGCGGCTGCGAGAATTGTCGCCAGTGTACAAAAAGAAAGCCGTTACTTTTTAGCATGCCAATGCCAAAGACGATTGCCGTAGCCATGTCGGGCGGTGTGGATTCCTCCACCGTCGCGGCGATGATGCGCTCGGAGGGGCACAACGTTATCGGATTGACCATGCAGCTCTGGAACCAGCGACGGCTGGCTGGACATGAGGGCATGCCGGAGACTGTAACCGGCCGCTGTTGTTCGCTCGACGACGTCTATGACGCTCGCCGCGTCGCCGAGCACATCGGCATTCCTTACTATGTGGTCAATCACGAAGATCGCTTCGAGCGCGATGTAGTGCGTCCGTTCGTGGCCGAATATCTTTCCGGCCGCACGCCCATCCCCTGTAGCCTCTGCAACAATCACTTGAAGTTCGATCAGCTACTCGTCGTTGCGCAGCAGATTGGCGCCGATTGCGTTGCCACCGGCCACTACGCCCGGGTTGAATGCGACGGCTCCCGCGGACGCTGGTTGCTCAAGCGTCCCGCCGATCGCAGCAAGGACCAGACTTATTTTCTCTTCGGCCTTACTCAGGAGCAGCTTAGCCGCACGCTTTTCCCTCTGGGCAACATGACGAAGCCCGAGGTACGCGAACTTGCCCGCAAGCACGGCCTAGCTCTGGCGGAGAAGCCCGATTCGCAAGAGATTTGTTTTGTCCCAGGCGGCGATTACAAGCGTTTCATCGATGCCTACCTAGCCGAGCGTGGCGAGTTCTTGCCTGACACTGCGGGCGAGCTGGTGACTGCGAACGGAGAAGTGATCGGCGAGCACGGCGGCATTCACAATTTCACGGTCGGCCAGCGCAAGGGCCTGGGTGTCGCCACGGGATCGCCGCTTTACGTGATCCAGATCAATGGGGCCGACAAGCAAGTTGTGGTCGGTGGCGATGAGCATCTCTATTCGCGAACGCTGCGCGGTCGCCGCGTGAACCTGATCTCCGCCGAAGACCTGCGCGAGCCCATGCGCGTCTCGGTGAAAATTCGGCATCGTCACGAAGCGGCTCCGGCGGTGCTGGAGAGGATTGCGACGGACGAGGTTCTCGTGACCTTCGATCAACCGCAGCGCGCCATTACTCCAGGCCAGGCTGCCGTGTTCTACGAGGGTGACATCGTCGTTGGCGGCGCTTGGATCACATAGAGTTTTTGGCGCTCTTGCGGGCGTGATTCTTCAACCGGCGCGAATATAATTCGCTGCATGGCTTCGGCGCACTCTTCGGTACCGCTTCCGGTAACTCCCACATTTCCGTCTGCCCCATCATTTTGGAGCCGTGAATCCAGCTCCCTGAAACAAGGAATCAAGACTGGGCTCGCGGGCACAATCACCTATGCCATTTATGCGGGTTGGAATTTGCCGCAGGGATACTGGGCAGTATTTGCGGCGCTGGTGGTGACGCAGGCCAACGTCGGTGCATCCTGGAAAGCAGCCCTCTACCGCACCATCGGTTCCACCAGCGGCGCGCTGGCGGCAGCTCTGCTACTTCCTTTGTTGGGCACGGGGGCTGTGCGCGCGGGAATTGCTCTCTTTATACTGGCTTCTTTTTTCGCCTACCTCACCGCGCTGCATCCCAGCTTCAGCGCGGCGGGATTCACTGCGGCCTTGATTCTGGTCTTTGGCGGTTTGCAAGAGCCGTGGAATGTAGCGTGGCTTCGCTGTGCTCTATACCATGCTCGGTGCGGTGATCGCTTTTGCCGTGGGAGTGCTGGTTTGGCCCGTCCATGCGCGTGAAGGCTTGCGCAACAAGATGACGAACATCCTGCAGGGCGCCGGCGCACTCTACGTCGCGGTCACTGCGGCTGCGCTACAGGGTGTGAACAACGAACCGCAGGCTCGACAACTTGAGCGGCAATTGCTCGATCTTCGTCGCGGCATCACACAGCAGATGGATGAAGCGCGCAGCGAATTGGCATTCGCGCGGTTTAATGCTGGAGCTTTTCAGGCCTTCATCGATCAGGCGGATCAGGTTCGCCGGAGGCTAACGGCGATGGCCGAGGATAGCAGTCTCTATGTACACGCGAAAGTTCAGCCCGAATTGCTGCCTTCACTCCCCGCCTTAGCCGAGTGCACAGCCCGTGGGTTTTCCGACTTGGCCGACGCGGTTCGCACGAGACGCAAGGAAATGCGGTCGGCGGAAAACCTGGAGCGAGCCGTACGTGATCTTGATGCCGATCTAGCGCGTCTGCGGGAGCAGCGCATCACCGCGCCCTTCGCGCTCGATCGTATGTTGCCTTTATGGTCGTTCGCTTTCAATCTTAGGGAGGTGGCGCAGGACTTGAAAGAACTACGATCGGCGCTAGCCGAGCTTGACTGACTGGGACTCGCCTAACGAAGCATCTACTGACGAGGAATCAGACGATGAAGTGCCCCCGTGGAGGGAATCAAGAAAGCTTGCGCTCGACGTCCTAAGTTTCTGCTCCAGTCGCGCGGTGCAGTCGCAATCGCCGCACGCCCAAGATTCTTCGCCATTTTCATCGCGGCACTTGTGACGGTCGTGCGCATCCTGCACACACACCACTTTAAAATACTCTTCCCAGTAAGGCCGTTCTTCCTGCAACGGAGTCGGGCAGTAACAGACTTCTACCCAACGTACCGTCCCATCGGCACAGAGCCTCGCATCCTGCATGTTACGCAGATATTCGCCCTCGGCCACCGAGCCCTGCCCGATTGTCTCGCTCTGAATCGCCTTGAGCAGGGCGCCTTCGCAACCAGATTTAACGCGGGCTCGAACTAAATAGCGCATGAGACAAATAGAGTGAAACTGGGGAAAATCTTAGATGAAATGAACAGCAATCTTGAAGCAGCCTTCGAGGTCAGATGAACATCTCGTCCTGCGGGACGGGACGTCGCGCTCCGCGGCCATCACCATTTTTCCGGCCGCGGTTGCCGAGCAGAAACTCAACGCCCGCCGTTACGCCCCGGACAATCCCGGATACCTGACGCACCGGCGAAATCACAGTTTTAGTCACGAGATCGGAGGTTTGTTCCACGCGATCAAAGGTGCGGCTAAGCATCTCGTCAGCACGAATCACCTGCAGGCGGGCGCGATCCATAACGTCGTTGACCGTGGCATCCATTCTTTGCACTTCGGAACGAACGGCGGACGTTGTTTCCACCAAGTTATCAACGACAACCCGTACTTTGGGTTGCAGCTCCACTATATTGTCTACCATCTGTCCCACCTTCGGTCGCAACTCCGTCAGCATCGAATTCGCGGAATCAATCGTCGGAAAAGCCTTTCCCTTTATTTCCTCGACCACCCCGTCCAACTTGGCTGTAGTCTTGCGGACTGCCAGGTATAAAGCGACGAGGATGCCGGCCTGCAGGACAACTGCTGCAGCAGTCACTGCGATAAACACTGGGACGAGATTTTCCATCATATGAAACGCTCCTGCGAAGAGCTTGGAATCACCGCCGAATTACACGCCCTTTGTGGGCACGGTTTCAGTCGTGGCTTCCTGGTAAGCTTGGCGTCCCGCTTCGTAAGCGGCGCGGAACTGATCTTTCTGCTGATTCACAACGTCGCGACCTTTATCCACCCAACCCGAAGCTTGTTCACGAGCTTCACGCGCCCGAGTACGAACGTACTCAGTACCTTGCTCCGCTCGCGCACGCAGCTCTTCGCGCGTCTCACTTCCCGCACGCGGTGCATAAAGGACTCCGACTAACCCTCCCAAACCCAACCCCGCCAGGAACCATACGAAACTGCTGCCGTCTCGCTCAGACATTGGAATCACCTCCTGAATAAGTGCTTGATTACTAATCGGATGGTAGCACTGGCATGCCGTAAATACAATTACGGCTGAACCCTTATATGGGCATCCGCAAGACCGCAATCCTCACTAAAATTCCGCTTACTTCTGAGTGGGATTCGTAGGCGTGGACGCTGGCGCCGCAGGCTGCGTCTTGGCGGGAGCTGACTTCTCCCCCTGCAAAACGGATCGTGGGCCGCCATGTTTAATGGCGTTGACGGAAAGCGTCACGGAAGTCAACATGAACAGAACGGCTGAAATAGTTGTGGCTTTGGAAAGCGCCGTGGCTGCGCCGCGTGGCCCAAATGCAGCCTGGCTGCCCTGTCCGCCGAACGCCGCCGAGATATCCCCGGCCTTACCGCTTTGCAAGAGCACAACGATAATCAGAAACAAGCATACGATCACGTGGATGATAGTGACGAGAATGATCATGGAGTCGAGAGGTCCTAAACTGTTCAGAATGAGTGCATTCGTGCGGAAGGGGAGATTTGAACTAGTTCATTGCGTTGATAACACGTAACTTGTTCATTTTGTATCCGGCCTAAGAGCCCAAATGCTCCACAATCCCGATTCTATTGTACAGCGAACGCAGTGCGGAAGAGAAAAGAGAGCCGCCGCTTTCTCTTTCCCCAACACAGTTTGACATCCGCCCCTCCCATCGGTCAAGGCCTCCGCAGCGACTCTTCGAGAATGGGAACGGTAAGCGTGCTCTATGCCCGTCTCCGGATCTCGTAGTTCATCTGCTGCCGCCTCGATGGCGTGGCTCGATCGATTACTATTAATACGTGCATAAGTAAGTAGACATAGGATATAATGGCCGGCATGAAGCGACGCGACGCTCGTGCCCTCGACCATAAGACATTGCAAGAGATTCGGATTCGTGCGGTCGAAAGAGTTCAAGCGGGCGAGAGCCCAGAAGCCGTGATCCAAGCGCTGGGCTTTACGCGAAGCTGCATTTACACCTGGCTCGCCAGATACCGCAGCGGCGGTTGGGGTGCGCTGAAAGCCCGGGCCCTGAAGGGTCGGCCGATGAAGATCAATGCCCCCCAGATGGGGTGGCTCTATCGCACTGTCACGGGCAAGAGTCCGCTGCAGTTTCGCTTCGAGTTTGCGCTCTGGACTCGGGAGATGATCCGGGTTCTGCTGCGGGAGCAGTTCGATTTGAAGCTGAGCGTGGCTAGTGTGGGGAGGCTGCTGAAACAACTGGGGCTGAGCTGCCAGCGGCCATTGTTTCGGGCGATCGAGCAAGACCCGAAGCGAGTGCGGCGGTGGCTGAAGCAGGAGTACCCGCTCATTCGTCGACAGGCTCGGGAAGTGGGGGCGGATATCTACCTTGGCGACGAAGCCGGGGTGCGATCGGACCATCATACGGGGACAACCTGGGGCATCAAGGGACAGACGCCGGTGGTGCGGAGCACGGGGCAACGCAGTTCGGTCAACATGATTTCGGCGGTCAGCGGGCGGGGACACATGCGTTTCATGGTGGCCAAGGGCAGAGTCAACGGGGCGGTGTTTGTCGAGTTTCTGAAGCGTTTGATGCATAATGCAGCGCAACCGATTTTTCTCATTTTGGACGGCGGTAGCTATCATCACAGCCGGCTGGTGAAGAACTACGTGGCCAGCTTAAGTGGGAAGCTGCGATTATTCTTTCTGCCACCCTACTCCCCGGAACTCAATCCGGACGAGCAAGTCTGGAATTACCTGAAACACCATGGTGTGGCCAAAGCTGGGTTGCGCAACCGGAAGGAACTGAGAAAGTACGTCCGGGCACGTCTTCGTTCGCTACAACGACTACCCTGGACCATCCGCATGTTCTTTCTTACGCCAGACACCCAGTATGCGGCGGCTTAACCGTAATCTATGTATACCTACTTATGACCGGCTTAATAATGGGATGGTCCGCCGCCCTTAATTTTGAATTGTTGGAGGGGAAGGACACTACATTCAACGCCTAACAGTTCCCGAGTTCGATCTGCTTCCCGTGACCTGCGTCACGGACCGTTCTCCGACTTTCAGTTCCAATACACGCAAGTGCAATACGGAGGCGCACTTCTTGACTCTTCAACGTTTCGTCGTTCGGAACCTTCTGCGCAACAAGCGGCGCAGCCTCATCACCGCCATCAGCCTAGCCTTCGCCTCGCAGGATGATCCGCACCGGCGGCCACGCCTGCCGGATCTGCGCCACAATCCGTTCCACCTCCGCCACGCTGCCTTTGGCCCCATCGATATTCGACGGCCGCAAGCGGGCGCACAGCACATGCTCGCCACAGACGATGTACAGCGGCAGGTAGCAGTAATGCCCGTAGTAGCCGTGGAAGAACCGCCCTTCTTGCTCCCCGTGCAGAGCAATGTCGGTGCTATCCAAATCCAACACAATCTCTTGCGGGGCTTCGCCCTGCGCTTGCAGAAAAATATCCACCAGCATCCGATCGACGGCCCCCTCGTCCAGGATGATTTTCTTATAGCGCTCCTTTTCCCCCAACTTCGCCGCCCCCAGTTCCATACGGTTGAGCGTGCTCTTGCCCGCCAGAGCTGTGCCCTGATCGCGCACCCGTCGCCGCTCTTTCCCCCAACGGATCGCGCCGCAACTCCTCGTGATCGTTCAAATCCTCGTAGCCCAAAGCCAGTCCGTAAATCGCTGCCCACCAACTCCGCCACCCCGTGTTCGACCAGTTCGGGGTCCCGATAGTCGCTAAAGCAGCTCGCGAATTGGCCGATGATCTTCGTCCGCTTCTCCACTTCGCGCAACAGCAAACCCCCAGCGTCACTGGTGATGGATCCGCCGTCAAACTGCCCACGCACTTCTCGCTGATTTAGGGGATGAAATGGAAACGGTTCTTGGGTACACTCTGTTGTCATAAGGCTGTCTTCCTTCGCTGACGTAACTTCTACTTGTCATAGCTGTTATGCCACGAAACGACAGCCTTTTTATTTTCTTGTTGAGAAATTAGGGTTAGCCGCGAGACTGGCTCCGAGGGCCGGCATGGAAGTTTGAGTTTAGAGCCGCCCCAACTGGAGCAGCCTTCTGCCAACCAGGAAGTACCAAGTTATCATCGAAAGCCCGGCCACAACCGCAATTACCATTGCCCAGTCGGGCAACGTCCGCACTCTGGTCAAAATGATTTCAACGACCATGAGCAGCACAGTCCCGAGAATTCCTGCGTGAGCGGTCGCTTTGCTGAAGCCCTTGCCTCTCAACATGACTACGGAGATTACCAAGCAAGCGAATTCTACGAGCGGAACTCCAGCACGGCTTTGTCCCTCAGCAAGCATCGCCTGACCTGCCGCGACTAATAAAGATCTCTGCGCATCGGTGGTAGCACTTGCGTATTGGCTGCTAAGGGAAAGCATAGGGAGGGCCCTACTGCTGGCGAGGTAAACCGGCAGCCCCACGAAGAAAAGGATGGTGCCGAAAGCTCCGTAAGCCTCGTGGTCTCGTCTGATGGCGGAGTAAATGGCGAGAATCGTCGGGGCTAGCAGGACTGCTGCAATGAGATTCAAGAAACCGAGGTTGTCTTCGTACCCTCGTTTGCCGGATAACATTCGATCTTTTCGCGAAGCGAGGACAAGTGCGGCATGCTGCGGACCTCGTTGGCCGCCAGCGGGTTTGCGATCGAGGAAGCGCGAAGCGGCGAAGAGGCGGTCGCGATTCTTGCCCGATGCGCTTTCGACCTCGTCCTGCTCGACGTCAACATGCCGGGGATTGGCGGGGTGGAGGCCTGCCGCGAGATTCGCGCCCACATGCCGAAGATCGGCATCGTAATGGTTACAGTGCGGGATAGCGAGAGCGAAACGGTCAGGGCCCTGGAAGCAGGCGCGGACGACTACATCACAAAGCCTGTCCGATTCCGCGAGCTGGTTGCGCGGCTAAGAGCTGTGTTACGCAGGCTTCACATCGACGATGTCAGCGAGCCGACATTGTGGCGGGCGAGCGACTTGGAACTGGACATCACTCGCCATGTGCTTCACCGGCAAGGAGAAATCGTTCACCTCACTCCCATCGAGTTCGAGCTGCTGGCGCTGCTGATGCGGAATCAGGGGGCCCCGGTAACACACACCAAACTGTTGCGATCCATCTGGGGTCCGGAATATGGCACTGAGCTTGATTACCTACGCTCTTTTGTCAAAACGCTGTGTCAAAAAGTGGAAGAGGATCCCGCCAAACCAAAATACATTCTGACAGAACCCTGGGTTGGATACCGTTTCTGCAATCCGCTTGATGTGTCGCCAGTCGTGCCGCCTGACGCATCACACTAAGCCTCCCGCCCCGCGAATCCGGGCATCTCGCAAATACTCTCTTCCTCCTACCAATCACAGAACTTATCCAAGTTAGTCGAATTATTAATGTCCAATCTTCACGGCTTCTTCATGCCATCCAATCTACTCTCCTCACCACATTCGGGGCGTCAAACCATTTGCTTCCGGTGGTAGCAGGTCTCTGCCGATGCTTTACGAAGAGTTAGGTGTTTTTCGATCGCGGTGGGGACGCGGAAATTGGGAAAGCCGCCACCTCGTCCTGCTCGGCATGAAACGAGACGGGAGTGCCGACTTGCAGAAAAAGGCCGTTCCATATCGAAAAGGTTTATGCGTTCTTTATGAACTTTTTACCCGCTCTTTATGAATTTTGGAATGTGATGGAGGGTTGGACCACCAAGAAAAGCGGCAGGCAAAAGCCTTTTGGCCTCTTAGGCAGAGCGGACGATCACTAAGAGGAACCGGACTTCAGACCTGAAAGGATTCGAACTTGAAAATCATGAAAACTGCACTGTGTAGGGCCACAGCGATTTCAATTTTTCTTCCAATGCTTGTTTTGAGTCTCGCTGTTGGTCAGGCTTCGCGCTGTTACGCGCAGATGCAGGCGCAACCGGATGCTCATACGAACGTGGCAGCCCTGCGCGAACCCTCGCCAGGTGAGTCCGACACAGGCGCCGCGAACGGCACAGCGCCCACGCCAGCTCGACCCGCGGCTGCCCCAGAACCGGAAATGACGGTTGCCATCGAGAAAGAACTTGCGGCCATGAGAGGTCGTATAGAACAGCTCGAAACGGAGCTGACGGAACTGAAGGGCCGTACTCCGGTAGGACAGCCGTCGTCGACCGCCGCAGCAGATCTCGGCAAGCCCGGCGCATCGGCGCCGGTCGTAACCACCGCAACCAACGCTGCGCCGGCAACCAGCGCACTAACTGGGTGGTTGGCACAGCCGAGTGCGTCTTCCCCCAGTCAAACTCCCGATGCCGCGCCCGCAAGAAAGGAAAAGATCGCACCTTTCTCGGACTGGGATTGGACTTGGCTGAACGGCAACCCGCGCAACAAAGACACAGCTTTCGATTCAAAGTTCTTCACGCCGGAAATTCGGGCTGACGTTACCTACAGCTACGATTTCAACAAACCGGTAGACAACTCGATGGGTGGTTCAAGCGAACTGTTTCGCTCCAACGAAATCCAGTTGGAGCAACTCGGCCTCGGCGGCGACTTCCACTACGACAACGTTCGCGCCCGATTCATGACTCAGTTTGGCATGTATTCCACGGCGACGATTCGCAATGACCCCAGCTACGCCAAGGGGCAATGGGATATCGCCGATGCGGATCGCTACCTGGCGGAAGCATATGGCGGCTATCACATTAACGCGTTGAACGGGATCAACATTGACGCGGGGATCTTCATGTCGTACATCGGCCTGTTCAGCTACTACAACTTCGATAACTGGGCCTACCAGCCTTCGTACGTTTCTTCTAACACACCCTGGTTTTTCCAGGGCGTGCGAATCCAGATTTTTCCCAATCCGCACTTGAAGATTGAGCCGTGGTTCATCAATGGCTGGCAATCGTACGGCTCGTCCAATTCGAGGAAGGGTCTGGGCGGTCAGATCAAGTGGACTCCGAGACCCTGGGTGAACGTCATCTCCAACAATTACGGTCTGGGCCACGATGACCTGTACATTCCGAACCGCGGCCGCATCCACACTGACGACAGTATCGAGATCAAGTATTACGACAAACCGGGAAAGACGCTGGACAAGATGGCGTTCTCGTTCACCGGCGATATGGGTTGCGAATTTGGCCCCAGCACGACCACCTCGACAGGCGTTTATCTACAAGGCGTGGGCTGCCACGGTGACACCAAGGACAGGAACTCGGTCGGGGGCGATTATTTCAGTGCGGGAATCAATCCTAAGCAGAGCTTTATCGGCTACATGATTTACAACCGCATGTGGTTCAAGAACGACCACCATGGATTGACGATCGGCGGCGGCCAGATCAACAATCCGGGACGGTATCTGGTCCTGCTGCCACCCATCAATGGTGAGACGGCTTCCTCGGCGGCGATTAATGCGCCCTACTTCACCGGGAATCCCTCTGACTCATTCAAGGCCTGGGATACATCGATCACCTACGATTACATGCCCCGGCAGTGGCTCACGTTCCGCTGGGAGTACGACTACCGCCACGCGAGTGTGCCGTACTGGTCGGGTCACGGCGGAGTTACGCCGCCGGGTTCGGGCGGAGTGCCGTATACCAACAATGGATCTCCGCAGTTCTTTGCCTGCAACGACGGGAATACGTCCGGAGCATTGACCCTGGGGGCCGCGCAAACGGCCTGCGCAGGACAGGGCAGCACCGTATGGTTTCCCGATCTGCGCAGAGACGAGCAGCTCGTCGACATCGATATCATGGTCAAGTTTTAGCATTGGAAACAGGACTCCGGTCGTGTGCGAGTCAAGCGGTTGCAAATGGAGGTGGAATCATGTTTAGGCCCTGGCTGATTGCGTTCGCCCTCATGGCTGCGGTTTTCTTAGTCGGAGCGGTGTTAGTGAATAGCATCGAAGCTCAAACCGAGAAATCAACGGGCGTCGTGGTTCCGACGCCGGAGGCTGAAAAAGCTGAACGAGAAAAGAAGCTGGCTATTGCGACGGAGGCGGCGAAGCAGCTGTTGCTCGCGATGGACACCGACAAGAACGGCAAGATCTCCAGGGAGGAGTGGATGAAGTTTATGGAAGCCGAGTTCGATCGATTGGACACCAACCACAACGGGGAGCTGGACGTTAAAGAGTTAACCCAATCACGAATGCGGGTGCATGCAGCTGTCGGAAAGTGACCACCCAGCCCATGACGCAAGGAGAATCAGCGTAAGGGGTTGGTTCTCGCTAGGGATCAGACGATTTAGATGGAACCCGGGAGCACGGAAGGGTCAGTCAGTTTCATGATCATGAAAAGACGGCGCAAGGGGAAGCGCGGGACCAAGGGAAAGTTAGCTGGCATTCTTGATGCGGACTTGGCGTTCGTGATCCTTGCGGTCGCCAGCATGGCCGTTTTTGATCTTTGGGCATTCGTAGGGTTTTCAGGGAGGTGAATGATGCATCGGTCTGCGAGGGCCAGCGAGTTTGGGATCAATGGTAACGAAGTGAGGGAAGAGCAGGAGGACGAGGTGATGGAGATCCTTGCACGAGTCGAACACAACTTGAACGACTTGGCGCAGGGCCTGAGCCTACTCGGCCTCAAGCGTTGCTCCTGGTGCAAGAGATTTCTCCGCTCCTCCGATCCCGGCGCACTATTCGGTGGCGATGGTGAACTGGTCTGCTTCGGGTGTGTTCCTGCATGGTGGCCCTCGCGTCGTGAACAACTGAGCTGTGAGGACAGAAAGAAAATCGAGGGCAATCTCGTATTCTGGTTGCGCAGCTTCCACAATGCCCATCTCGTAAAGGATTCGCGCAAGACGTCTGAAAATCAGCCTGTAAAATTCGAACTGGTCGCGAGTTGCCTGGAGTGTCGTGGAACCGGAACGCTCATGGGCGATAGGCGCTGCCGCTACTGCGACGGTCCTGGGGCGGTTCGGGTCGTCGTACCGGAAAGAACTCGGTGATTCGGCACCGTGTCCGGCCTCTGACGCGGCCGTCCCCCTGGAAGCTGGGGCCGGATTTTGTGAGAGTTGTCCCCTGCGGGCATGTCGGCGGCGACAGCTACATCCGAGCTTTGAAGGCAATGTTCCCGGAGGTGCCGTTGATAGCAGCTGGGGGCGTGAGTTAGCAGACTGCACTCAACTTCATTCTGGCGGACGCGGTTGCGCTTGGCATTGGCGGAGAGTTGATCCCCAGGGAAGCCATTCGGTGGCGGCAACCGAATCGAATTGTCGAATTGGCGCGCCGGTTTACAGCCGCCGTCAGCAGCGCTCGGGAATAGCGACTAGGCGGCTACAGCAGCGGACCCATGCCAGGTCAACCGCCGGGAAATGTGGAATACAGCCTTTGCAAGCCCTGCCTCCTGAGATTGGGCAGTATTGGCCAGCCCAGGAAGAAAGACTAACAATTGCCATCGCAAAAGGAATCCTAAGGCCCGGAATCTTGTCGTAACACTATCGAAGTATAGCCCTGTGCAGGGAGTGCGCTTCTCACAAATGGATGATTCCGCGCCGTACCGCAATGGCTACGGCTTGCGTGCGATCACTGGCCCCCAGCTTCTCCATGATGTGCTTGATGTGGACCTTGACCGTCTCTTCTGAAATGAAGAGCTTTTCGGCGATGTCGCGATTACGGTTACCGCCGGCGATCTGCCGAAGGACCTCGATTTCGCGGGCCGTGATAGCCTCGTCGCTGTAGTGCTCCGCCAGATGGGCTGCTATCTCTGGCGGGATGCGTTTTTTTCCCGCATGCACCTGGCGGACCGCGTCGACTAGATCCTTGGGAGGCATGCTCTTGAGCATGTAGCCGCGCGCTCCTGCCTCAAGCGCACGCTGGATCTCAACATCGCCTTCAGACGTTGTGAGCATGATAATACGGGCGTCCGGGAATTCGTTTCGGATCGCGATCATCGCTTCTATGCCACTCATCTCAGGCAGCCTGATATCCATGAGCGCGATGTCAGGCTGATGCTCTCGAAAACCTTGTATGGCCTCGCGACCGGTAGATGCCTGGCCCACTACCACCATATCCGGCTGGTTGTTGATGAGTGTGGCAATTCCCTCTCGCAACAGGGGATGGTCATCGACGCAGAAGACACGAATGCGTGGTTGGTCGCTCATTTTGTCTCGCTTTCTACTCGGCTGACGATTTACTTCCGTTCTTCCCTTGGAATAATCCGGTAAGCCATTTCGGAAAACGATCTGAATAGACGGATTGGAAAGCAACATTGCCAGGGATGGAGAGTTCAATCTCCGTTCCCGCTCCAGGACGGCTCAGGACTACCAATCTTGCGCCAATTTTTTCCGCCCGCTCCCGCATGCCCGAGAGCCCCCAGTGCCCTTCGCGTCCCGTTTGCAGCACTTGAGCGTCGATCCCACACCCGTTGTCGCGTATGAGAATGCGCAAGTTCCGCCCTGCATATTCGACTTCAACTTCGATTTTGCTCGCACGCGAGTGGCGGAATGCATTGATCACCGCTTCACGGCCAAGGCGGTAGACTTCATCCCAAATGATCGGGTGCAACGGCTGGGGCAGGCCTTCCGCAACGACGCGGAAATCAACGGCTTCCTGGGCCGGAAATTCTTCCCGAATTTGGGAAAGCGCTTGTTCAAGATCGTGAGACCCACGATCGGAAGAGCGGAGGCTTCGAACCGCATTGCGGCCCTCTTCCCCTACCTGCCTCATCAACTCGATAACTCGCTGTACGAGGGGTTTGGCGGGCGAATCCGGAGGTAACCGATCATTTGCGACATCAAGCTGCATGGCAGCGCTGAAGAATCCTTGTAGTAAGGTGTCGTGCAAATCGCGAGCAATCTGCTCCCGCTCCTCCAGGCGTTCCTCGAGCCTACTCTGCATTTGGGTGGCCAACTGCCGCAAGCGAAGCGCGTACAGTAGCCAAAGGACGCCAGCAGCGGCTAAATAGCACAACAACCGGAACCATGTGGTTTGGAAAAACGCTGGAAGAACGGTAAAGCCCTGCGCTGCTCCCATTTCGTTCCAGACCCCGTCGTTGTTGCAGGCGATGACGCGAAACCGGTAATTCCCCGGAGGAAGATCGTTATAAAAGGCTTGGCGCCGGGTTTGGGAATCTTGCCAATCCGCATCGTGACCTTCGAGTTTGTAGCGGAAGCGCACTTTTTCCGGGACCACGAAGCTTAGCGCCGTATAGTCGATTTCGATGTTACGCGTCAAGGCGGGAAGGCGAAGATTCGCTTCCGGCAAATAGTTCTTTTGGTCTGCTATGATTTGTTCCACATGAACAGGCGGCGGTGTACCGTTCCCCTCCAGATGGCTGGGATCGACCATCTGCAGAATGGAGTCATTGGCAAACCATAGCTTCCCGTCAGGTGACTTGGAGGCTTCTGGACGGAAGTTCGTCAACCCCGGTTGCACGCCATCGAAGACGTCCAAGGTCCTCACCTTCACTGTCGTGTCAGGTTTTTCCCACCACTCCTCCAGGTCCGAAGCCGCGATCTCTACGAGCCCGCATTGCGCGTCCAGCCAAAGAGAACCTAGCTTGTCTTTCACCGCTGCGAATATGGAATCGCAAGGAAGGCCGTTGTGGGAGTTAAGAGTCTTCAGCCTCCCCTGTTTCCACCGGACCAGCCCTTCTCCCGTTGCTGCCCACGCCGAACCGTCGGAATCGACCAGGAGGTTCCGCACCGGACCAGAGTTCTCGTCATGATTCGTATAGAAGATCTCTAACTGGCCTCGCCGGTATCGGGCTAAATTCCCATTCGAGAGACCCAACCAAATACCCCCTGTCGGATTGGCCGCCAACGAGGGGGCGCGTGGAATTCGCGGCGGGTCGATTTCTTCACGGACTTGGAGATCCTCAATGCGAAAAAGTGCGGGTTGTGTGACCTCGGCCCAAATATTGTGATCAACATCTTCGGTGATCGCTGTAACGACTCCCAGGGGAGTGCCGTCGGGCCTGTTCACCAAACGAAACCGGCTTTGCTCGTAGACGGTTAACCCGCCATCCACGCCCAGCCAGAGCTGACCCGCATGGTCTTCGAACATTGATGTAACCAATCGTCCTGGCAAGCCATTCCGTTTTCCAACCGCCGACACTTTGCCCTTGCGCAGGGAATCCAAGGCTCGCACATTCCCAATCCATACTGTGCCGTCGCGCGCGGCGAGCACAGACCCTACACTCTCGGCCGTCAGCCCCTCACGTATCGAAAAGCTGGCCACGCGAGTATCGTGAAAACGGTCGATGCCTCTGGAGGTTGTTATCCACAGGTCGCCCTCCCGATCCTGGTAGAAACTATTCACGGAGTCGCTTGATAAACCATCCACGCTGCGAAAGTGGTCTGCTTTACCGTCGTGGACCCGATAAACTCCTTGGTTGGTGGTTCCAACCCAGAGCCCGTTGTCACGGTCTTTCAGCAGCGCGGTGACCTCCAGCGCGGTGCCATCCATTCCCGGCACGACATAACGTTTCCATGCTCCTTGAACCAGCTGCTGCAGCCCCAAGCCTATGCCGGACAGCTCCATGCCGACCCAGAGAGACCCGTCCGTTCCGGCAGCGATGGCACTAACTCCGCTAAGTCCTCTCGCTCGCTCAAGTGCGGTTGGAAGGTACGCTCTGGCCGAGCCGGGTCTCCACCGGCAAAGACCGAGCGAGCTACCGATCCAAAAATTTCCGAGGTCGTCCCTTAGCAGCGGTTGGGCGTAGCCGAAGGGAATTCCGTCAGCCGCGCCATAACATTGAAGAGCGTTTCCCGTGACTCCGCAAAGAGGCCCCTTCTGGTCACGAACTTGGGAACGGGTCATCCAGATTGTTCCGTTAGGGTCTTGCAGGATGGACTCGATGAATCCGGGTGCTTCGGAATAATTGACTAACTCGGCATTTTTCCAGCGGGCAAGCCCGAAACCTGTACCAATCCACAGGCTCCCGTCGCTCGCGCCCAGGAGCGAATAGATACGGGTACTGGGCAACCGCTTGCCCTCCGGAGGCGTCCACGGAACAAATCGTACGCCATCAAAGCGTACCAACCCTCCTTCCGTGCCGACCCACAAGTATCCATCCGCCGTCTGCGTGATGGCATGCGGAGTCCCGCTGAAGGCTCCGTCCTGAACCCGCCAGGCCGTGTGCGCATACTGCGAAATTTGCCGGTTTGGATCGAGCGCGGTCGCCGACGCACAGAGGAGCATCGCGGGCAGGCAGAACCTAAGCACCAACAAAAAGATCCGGTCCAATCCTTCCTCGACCCGACGCATGGGCTATTCTAACCATGCTTCGAGCTCTGGCACACACGTATTTGACCAGAAGGACTGAACGCCTCTCTGCGCGGCTTCAATCCTTAGTGCGTTGGCGAGAAAAGCATTTCCACAATGTGGTGGCCCTGGCGGCACTCTCGTCAGATACACGGCCTATTTTCGGGAAGCGCTTGCGCAGTTTCATCAACAGAAGCCTGGCCCAGGCGTATTGCGAAGATAGAATGATTAGTCCGAGAGGAATGAACAGCACGCCCTGCAGGAAGGGCAGAATCAGTCCGACGATTCCCAGCCGGATGAAACTCCAACCTGCGATAAGGACCAAAATTTGCTTGCTGCGAGGCTTCATGGCAAACAATTCATTGTCCTAATCTCCAATACCTTAATCACGGGCTTTCGGCTCATCCAGTCTCGCGCAAATCAAGCCGGCGGAAACGAGCGTCGCGGACAACAAGCCCTCCGTCACTCCAACCACGTAACGCATAACAGAACAAGGAAGTCCGCGAGGCTTCCATCTGATGAAGACACGGTCTATCTTTCTTGCCATCCGCCTCCTAGAGCTCTATAGAGCTGAACCAGCGCCAGGAGTTCATTCGAACGCGCCTGCGCAAGACCCAACTCCGCGGAAAAGGAATTGGTTTCACTGGTCAGAACTTCCAGGTAACTGGTTGCGCCACCCCTGTAACGTAGCGCCGAGAGCCGCGATGCATCCTCGGCGGAGTCCAGCAAGCAACTGCAACTGCTCTCGGAATTCCTGGCTCTTTTGATATGCAATCAGCGCGTCGGACACTTCGCGAAACGATTCCTGCACCGTCTGCTGATATACGAGAGCCGCCTCCTGTTGCTGCGCCTCGGCCAGTTTGACGCCCGACTTGATTCTGCCAGCGGTAAAAATCGGTTGAGTCAGGCCAGCGGCAAAGGTCCATAATCCTGCAGGACCGCTGAAGAGCCCACCGAGAGCGGCGCTCTGTGTTCCTCCGACTCCCGTCAGCACGATCTGCGGGAAATACGCTGCGCGCGCCACGCCGATTTGCGCATTCTGCGCGATTAGTTGTTGCTCTGCCTGAATTACGTCGGGCCTGCGTTCCAGAAGCGTCGAAGGAAGGCCGGAGGGAATCTGTGGAGGATGCGCCTGCTCGGTCAGGGTTTGGCCGCGCGGAATCGGATCGGGGTACCTTCCCAGAAGAATACTGAGGGAATTCTCCTGCTGCTGAATGCGACGCTCAAGATCTGGAATTTGCGATGAAGCGGTGTAAACCAACTGTTCCGCTTGGCGGACATCAAGCATCGACGTTGCGCCACCCTGTTCTTTCGTGGAAACCAGCTGCAGCGATTCCTGCCTCGAGGCAAGAGCGCGCTTGGATATCTCCAGTTCCAGATCAAGCTCGCGCAATTGAAAGTAACCGGAGGCAACATTCGCGACCAAGGTTGATAAGACGGAGCGCCGGCCCCATTCCGTGGCGAGCAGTTGCGCTCGGGCGGACTCGGTCGCGCTGCGAAACTTTCCCCAGAAGTCCAGTTCCCAATTGACTGAAAGGTCGAGCTGCTAGGCATTCAACTGATAAGCGGGTTGCAGTTTATTTTGCGCCGAGCGCAGCGTGGTAGCGCCTGCGTCACCAGCGACGGTAGGGAACTGGTCCGCACGCGTGATTCCCAATTGAGCCTGGGCTTGAACGATGCGCGAGGCCGCAATGCGGACGTCATAATTCTGTTGCAGTGCGATGAGGATGAGGCCCTGCAGTTCCTTATCCTGAAAGACCTCCGACCACTTCTCATCGCCCAAAGAAGTTGTCTGCGTCTCCTGCGCAGCCTCACCGCGATAGATCCCCGGGATGTCGACTGCAGGCCGCGAGTATTCCGGATGAAGCGTACATCCTGCAAGAAGCAGCGGAAATGCCAGCACGAGATGTTTTGGAGAAATCTTCATGCCGGATCTTCTTTACTCTTCTGACCGAACAAACCGGAAAACCGTTCGACGACCACGAAGGTGACGGGGATGATGAAGATCGCGATCAGCGTGGCGGCCAACATTCCTCCGATGACCACAGTGCCCAATACTCGGCGAGACACGGCGCCCGCTCCCTCCGCTGCCCAAAGAGGCAACATGCCGAGGATGAAGGCGAAGGCCGTCATCAGAATTGGGCGAAGGCGCAACCGCGCAGCCGCCAGGGCCGAATCGACGAGCGGCTTTCCTTTTTCATAGTCCGCTTTCGCAAATTCCACAATCAGGATCGCGTTCTTGGCGGCCATGCCAATCAGCATGACAAGTCCAATTTGCGCGTACACGTTGTTCTCCATGTTTCGTATCAGCAAAGTGGCGAACGCGCCGAACATCGCGATCGGAACGCCGAGCAGCACGCTAAACGGCAACGACCAGCTCTCGTACTGCGCTGCTAGTATCAGGAAAACGAAAAGTCCGGAGAGACCGAAGACCAGCGCAGGGGAGACACCTTCGGACGCTTTCTTCTCCTGGAATGACATGCCCAAATAATCGAATCCCATTTCCGCGGGCATGCTTTGCGCGAATACCTCTTCGAGCGCGTGCGTGGCTTGATCGGAGCTGTATCCCGGGGCCGCTCCGCCATTGATCTGCGCCGCGCGATACTGGTTGTAGCGCATGGTGAACTCCGGTCCCGCGCGCGGCCCGCTGCGCGTGATCGTGTTCAGCGGCACTCTCCCGCCTTCGGCGTTTGTGACGTAGAACTGTCCGAGATCCTCGGCCCGGGTGCGGTATTCTCCTTCGGCCTGCACCCTGACTTGCCACTGCCTTCCAAACTGGTTGAAATAGTTCACCAGCGCTCCGCCCATGAATACCTGCATGGTCTGATAAACGTCGCTCAGCTTGACGTTCTCCTGCAGGACCTTTGCGCGATCCACATCAACGGAGATTTGCGGCACCGTAGGAAGAAACGTTGTATTCAGGCCCGCTAGCTCCGGGCGCTTGCGGGCGGCGGCTTCCATAAACTTCTGCACATTTTGCGAAAGGAAACCGAGATCCTTTCCTGCACGATCTTCAAGAACGAATGTGAATCCGCCCGAAGCTCCAATTCCCGGAATCGAGGGAGGCGCGAAAGCGAAAGCGTATCCGTCACGAACGGAGTACAGCTCGCCATTGATGCGGCGGAGCAGTGCATCGGCATGTTCAGCCGGAGCTTCCCGCTCGGACCATGGCTTCAAAGTGATAAAAAAGAAGGCACTGTAAGTATTCGAAACTCCGCTCAGCAAGCTAAAGCCATTGATGGTGGTTACACCGCTTACGCCGGGCGTTTGGGCGAGAATCGCTTCGACCTTTCGGGTGGCTTCTTCGGTGCGCTGCAGGGAAGCGGCGTCAGGAAGCTGAATTCCCGCATAGAGATATCCCTGGTCCTCTTGAGGAAGGAACGAAGACGGTACTTTGCCGCCTAGAAAAAAGGCTGCGGCTGCGACCAGTTTGGCAAGCCTCTCTTGAACTAGCGCAAGGACAACTGGCAGAAGCCAAAGCGCAGGAAGTCAAGGCGCGGCAAGACGTGGAGCGGGACCGGCCTCTCGCTGAAGCAAAGGCGATTGCGCAGGGCCAGTTGGACGGGGAGATCCAGGCTCTACGGGCCGCTCAAGCCGTGGTGCAGGCACAGCAAGCGCAAGTGGAGCTCGCGCGGATCAATGTGGGCTTCACGAAAGTTCGCTCTCTGATTGACGGCATCGCAGGAATTGCGAACGGCCAGAGCGGCAATCTTGTTGGGCCAACAACTGTCCTTACGACGGTCTCCCAGCTCGATCCGGTTAAAGTCTACTTCGCTCTCGGCGAAGGTGAATATTTCAAGTTTGCGAAGCCGATCAATCAGGCCGCCATGAACGTGACCGGACCACCGCGTGAGCGCAGGCTGATACAACTGGTCCTTTCTGAGGGCACCACGTACGGCAAGCCTGGAAAGTTGTATTTAGTCCGACCGGCAAGTGGATCCGCAAACTGGCACCATTCGGGTCGCAGCAACGTTCCCCAATCCTGACCGTCTCCTTCGGCCGGGGGCAGTTCGGCAGAGTGCGCGCGCAGACCGAAATCCTCAAGAACGCCCTGCTGGTCCCGCAGTCCGCCGTCACTGAGATCCAGGGAACCTACGGATCGCCGAGAAGCTCCAGAGATCGCGTGGTGGGTCAGCGGTAAGGGGATCTCAGCCGGTTGTTATCACCGAATGAGACAAATTACGGAGGGCGGAAACGCTATACGAGCCTTGTACGATTCCAAAAACATGCTTCTAACTGTTTAATTATAGTGGAGTTGCTGGTGCGGAAGGAGGGTTTTAACTAGTGCATCACGTTGATAACACGTAACTTATTCATTTTGTATCCGGCCTAAAGGTCCAAATGCCCTACACTCCCACTTCTATTGTACGTTTATTGTACGGCGAAGGCACTGTGAAAGAGAAAAGATGCCACCGTTTTCTCTGGCAGCCCTCCGCTCGTCCATCCGCGGCTAGCGATTCGACACTCGCAGGATCTTCTGAATTCGTCGCGCATTCCCTTTCGAAATACTGTGCAGAATTGCTCACTTCGGACAATCGCTGAAGCAAGAGCATAAGGGCATCACGATTGCGAGTTGGAATTCCCATTCCACAGCTATAATTTTGAGCGATTCGGAGCCGACAAAGGAGATCCCTTTTGACCGTTGACACCAATGAACAGCCCCTCATCGAGCGTGACCATCAACTCCCGGCTTACGGTTCGGTGCCTCACCGGCATAAAGTGGTGCGCGTTGTCATATGGATTCTGTTGTTGCTCGTTGTTGTGCTTGCGATCCTGATATGGCACCAGTTCGATGCCAAGAAAAAAGTCGCGCCCGCGCCGCCGAAGATCACGGTTACGACCGCGACGGCTAAGAAAGGCGACATCGGCGTTTACCTTGACGCCATCGGTACGGTCACCCCGGTCTATACCGATTCGATTACCAGCCAGGTGGATGGCCTGGTCATCGCCGTGCACTATACGGAGGGTCAGCTGGTAAGTAAGGGCGATCCGCTGATTGACATCGATTCGCGGACGTACCGCGCGAATCTTTTGCAGGCGCAAGGCGCGCTCGAGCGAGACGAGAACGTGCTTGCTCAAGCACAAATGGACCTGGAACGCTACCGTGACGCATGGGCGCACAACGCCATTGCAAAGCAAATCTTGGATGACCAAGAAAAGCTTGTGCTGCAGGACGAGGGTACAGTAAAAAACGACCAGGGGACGGTGCAATTTGACCAGGTTCAGGTCGAATACTGTCACATCACCGCTCCCATCGCCGGGCGGGTGGGTTTGCGGCTGGTGGATCCGGGCAACGTGGTGCAGTCCGCTGGAACCGTGACTCTGGCCGTCATTACGCAGTTGACGCCCATCACCGTAATTTTCACAATCCCGGAAGACAGTCTAGGCCCGGTTGAAGCTCGCTTGCGCGCGAAGGCTAAGCTCACCGTCGATGCCTTCGATCGCACTGCGCAGACGAAAATCACAAGCGGGGAGCTCCTGACGCTCGACAACCAGATTGACACTACGACGGGGACAGTAAAGGCGCGATCCCTCTTCGACAATAAGAATGATGCGCTTTTCCCGAACCAGTTTGTTAACACGCGGCTGCTGGTGAATACTTTGCAGGGGGTGACCCTGATTCCAGCATCCACCATTCAACAAAACGGCCAAGCATCGTTCGTGTATGTGATTCAAAACAATATCGCGCAGATGCGCAGCATAAAGCCGGGAGTCGCCGACGGCGGGATGACGCAGGTCGACGGCATCAATCCTGGAGACGTTGTCGCCAACAGCAGCTTCGATAAGTTGCAGGACAAGACTGCGGTCGTCATTTCGAACCCGATTCCAAAAAAGGCTTCCACCACGCCGGCCCCGGCCGCCACCAACGGGAGCAGCGCCCCGTGAGTCCATCACGTCCGTTCATCTTGCGGCCAGTTGCCACCTCTTTGCTGATGGCTGCAATCCTGTTGGTTGGTATTGTTGGCTATACCCAGCTGCCGGTCTCCGCCTTGCCGGAAGTCGACTATCCGACCATTCAGGTACTCACGTTTTATCCAGGAGCAAGCCCGACGGTGATGGCGACCACGGTGACGGCGCCACTGGAGCGTCAATTCGGCCAACTGCAGGGTTTGAGCCAGATGACCTCCACCAGTTCCGGCGGATGTTCCGTCATTGTGCTGCAGTTCAACCTCACTCTGAATATTGATGTGGCTGAGGAAGAGGTACAGTCTGCCATCAACGCGTCGCAGAGTCTTTTGCCATCCATTCTGCCCGCGCCGCCGACCTATAGCAAAACGAATCCAGCCGATGCCCCTGTGCTCACCCTGGCCATCACCTCAAGTTCCATGCCGCTTTCTCAGGTCGAGGACCTTGTGGACACGCGCCTTGCGCCTAAGATTTCGCAGCTCAACGGGGTCGGCCTTGTCACCATCAGCGGCGGCCAAAAACCCGCAGTCCGCATTCAAGCCAATCCCACGGCACTGTCATCCTACGGCATCAACCTGGAGGACCTGCGCGCGGCGCTGACCCAGGCCAGTGTAAACGCCGCCAAAGGGAACTTTGATGGGCCGCGCCAGGATTACCAGATCGACGCTAACGATCAGCTGGTCACTAGCGACGACTATCGGAAAGTTGTAGTTGCGTACCGTAACGGTGCACCGGTGATGCTGACCGAGGTGGCGCGGATCGTGAATGGCATAGAGAACAATAATCAGGCTGCGTGGATGAATCAAACCCCTGCGGTCATCCTGAATGTGCAACGCCAGCCCGGGGCCAACACCATCAGCGTGGTCAAGAGCATCAAGCAGCTCATGCCGCAGCTTGAGGCCAACCTGCCCACGGGCATTCAGGTAACCACGCTCACCGATCTCACCACCGCCATTGAAGCATCGGTTTCGGACGTTGAGTTTGAATTGTTGCTGACGGTTGGACTCGTCGTGCTCGTCATCTTCCTCTTCTTGCGGAGTCTCTATGCCACCATTATCCCGAGCGTGGCTGTGCCGCTGTCGCTGATCGGCACCTTCGCGGCGATGTACATCCTGGGCTACAGCCTGGATAACTTATCGCTGATGGCGCTGACCATCTCCACCGGCTTTGTTGTGGACGATGCCATCGTGATGATCGAGAACATCGCGCGCTACATCGAAGCGGGCGATCCACCCATGGAAGCGGCGCTCAAGGGTGCGGAACAAATTGGCTTCACCATTCTCTCGCTGACCGTGTCACTCATCGCCGTGCTGATTCCGCTGTTATTCATGGGCGACGTGGTGGGGCGCCTGTTCCGCGAGTTTGCCGTGACCCTGGCCGTCACCATTGTGGTTTCGGCGGTGGTCTCCCTTACGCTGACGCCCATGATGAGCGCGCGCATTTTGCGGCACCAGCCAAAGGAGCAGCAGGGGCGCATCTATCGAGCTTCGGAGCGTGCTTTCGAGGGGATGATCGCGTTCTATGGCCGCACACTGAAGTTTGTCCTTCGCCACCAGACGATTACGCTGTTGGTCGCGGTGTCCACACTGCTGCTCACGGTTTTCCTTTACATCGTCATCCCCAAAGGATTTTTCCCGGTGCAAGACACAGGCGTCATCCAGGGCATATCGCAGGCGCCGCAGACGATTGGCTCAAAGGCCATGGCAAAGAAGCAACTGGAGCTTACCAAGGCAGTTCTGGATGACCCGGCGGTGGAAAGCGTCTCGTCGTTTATCGGCGCTGATGGAACGAATACAACGACGAACAGCGGCAGGATGTCGATCAATTTAAAGCCGCTCGACCAGCGCAAGATCAGCGCGTCAGACCTGATCCGCAGGCTCAATTCCAGGGTGAACCAGGTTCAGGGAATCCAGCTGTTTATGCAACCGGTGCAGAACATTACAGTGGATGACCGGGTAAGTCGCACGCAATACCAGTACACGCTTGAAGACCCCGATGCCAATGAATTGAATGACTGGACCAACCGTTTCGTCGGCCGCTTGAACCAGTTGCCGGAACTGGAAGACGTGGCCACCGATCAACAATTGGGAGGGCTCGCCGTATCTCTGGTGATCGACCGGGTCACCGCCTCGAGACTGGGCATCGCGCCCACGACCATCGATAACACTCTGTATGACGCCTTCGGTCAGCGGCAGATCAGCACCATGTATACGCAGGTGAATCAGTACCACGTTGTGCTGGAGAGTGAGCCGCAGTTTCAGAAGGATCCGAACAATCTGAACCGTCTCTACATCCAGTCCAATGCGTCTTCCGGCGCAACCGGTACCGGAGCCTCTTCCTCTTTCGCGTCCTCCGGATCGTCCTCCGCGGGGTCGAATGCGCTAACGAGTTCAGCGTTGTACACTGCGGCGGCAAATACCCTTGCTCCTCCCGCGAACGCGCTTTCGGCAAGCACCTCCACGGCGGCGTCCAGCCAGGGAGCCACCTCTGCCGGCGCCACCAGTTCGGCCACAAGCAATGCCGTGCCGATGGGCGCTTTCTCGCACTTTGAGCCGACGACCGAGGCGCTCTCCGTCAGCCACCAGGGTCAATTTCCGGCCATCACCGTATCGTTCAATCTCGCGCCGAATGCCGCGCTGGGCAACGCCATTACAGCGGTCGACAAAGTGCAGAAAGACATGCACATGCCTCCCAGCCTGCAGGCCGGTTTTCAAGGCACTGCGGCGTCATTCACCAATTCGCTGGCCAATGAGCCGTTGCTCATTCTGGCCGCGCTGGTCACCGTGTACATCGTGCTTGGTGTTTTGTACGAGAGCTTCATCCACCCGATTACGATTCTCTCCACCCTGCCGTCAGCGGGCGTGGGCGCTTTCCTCGCGCTGATTCTCTTTCGCCAGGATTTGAGCGTGGTCGCGATCATCGGCATTGTCCTGCTGATCGGTATCGTGAAGAAGAACGGCATTATGATGGTCGACTTCGCGCTGGAAGGCGAGCGCAAGCACGGGAAGAACGCGACGGACGCAATTTATGATGCCTGTCTGCTTCGCTTCCGCCCCATTATGATGACCACGATGGCCGCGCTGCTGGCGGGGCTGCCGCTGGCCCTCGGAACTGGTTTCGGTTCCGAGTTGCGCCGGCCGCTGGGCATCGCCATGGTGGGCGGACTGCTGCTGAGCCAAGTACTCACGCTTTACACCACGCCCGTCATCTACATCTTTTTTGACAACCTGGCGCAGCGCTTTGCGAAAAAATCGACCCAGCCGGAAACCGGAGACGGAGAACTGGCAGGGCCAGCATGAATATCTCCCAACCCTTTATTCGCCGGCCAGTGGCGACGACGCTGCTCACGGTGGCGATTGCCCTTGCCGGGGCGATTGCGTTTCAGGTGCTGCCGGTCGCGCCGCTGCCGGAAGTCGACTTTCCAACTATTTCAGTCAGTGCAGGCTTGCCGGGAGCGAGCGCCGATATTATGGCGTCGTCCGTCGCCACTCCCCTGGAGCGGCAGTTCGGTCATATTGCCGGGGTGACGGAGATGACCTCCGCCAGCACGCTCGGCAGCACATCAATCACTATTCAGTTTGACCTCAGCCGTGACATTGACGGCGCGGCGCGCGATGTGGAGGCGGCCATCAATGCGGCGCGAACCTATCTGCCCGCCAACCTGCCGGGCAATCCGACCTATCGCAAGGTCAATCCCGCCGATTCGCCCATCATGATTCTCGGACTTACCTCCGACAAATACGGTCCCGATAAAATGTATGACGAAGCCTCCACCGTCCTCGCGCAGAAATTGTCGCAGATCCAGGGCGTGGGGCAGGTCTCTGTCGGAGGTGGCGCGTTGCCGTCCGTGCGTGTGGATGCAAACCCCACACAATTGGCCAGCTATGGACTTACCCTGGCGAATTTGCAGTCCGTGCTGAGCCTACAGAACGCTGACGTGGCCAAAGGCCAAATTTCCGACGGCGTGGTGACCGCCGACATCCTTGCTAACGACCAGATTTCTCACGCCGCCGACTACAAGCCGCTCGTCGTCGGTTATAAGAACGGCGCGGCTGTCCGGCTGTCCGATGTCGCTGAGGTGACGGACTCGGTGCAGAACGTCCGTGCCGCCGGCTATTTGAACGGCAAGCGCTCGGTTACAGTCATCATCTTCCGCCAGCCCGGCGCCAATATCATTGAGACGGTCGACCGCATCCGCGCGCAACTCCCGTTTATCCAGGCAACCATTCCGCTCGGTATCGATATCACTATCGTTCTTGATCGCACCACCACCATCCGCGCCTCGGTCAGTGACGTCGAGAGGACGTTGCTCATTTCCATCGGCCTCGTCATCCTCGTCGTCTTTGTTTTCCTGCGCAATGGCCGCGCCACCCTCATTCCCGCGGTCGCGGTGCCGGTCTCGCTGGTCGGTACGTTCGCGGTGATGTATCTGTTCGGATATACCCTGGACAATCTCTCGCTGATGGCCATGACCATCGCCACCGGATTTGTGGTCGATGATGCCATCGTGGTGATGGAAAATATCGCGCGTCATCTGGAAAACGGCATGAAGCCCTTTGTCGCGGCGCTGAAGGGCGCAGAAGAAATCGGTTTCACCGTCTTCACCATCAGCATTTCGCTCATTGCCGTCTTTATCCCTCTGCTCATGATGGGCGGAATCGTGGGCCGTCTCTTCCGCGAATTTGCCGTCACTCTTTCGACGGCCGTTTTCGTGTCCATGATCATCTCGCTGACGACGACGCCGATGATGTGCGCCCACCTGTTGAAGAACGAGCGCGCGGAAAAGCATGGCCGCATCTACCTGACCACCGAAAAGTTCTTTGACGGGGTGTTGTCCGTGTATCGCACCAGCCTGCATTGGGTGCTCGACCATCCGACCCTCACCCTCGTCGTTCTCTTCGTCACCATCGCACTCAATGTGGTGCTGATCGTCAAGATACCCAAGGGCTTCTTCCCAGTAGAAGACACGGGAGCGATCAGCGGTAGCGTGCGCGGGCCGCAGGATTCATCCTTTCCGGCGATGAACGATTCCATTCAGCAGATCGGCGCCGTGATCAAGAATGATCCTGCCGTCGCAAATGTGATTGCGTTCACCGGCGGCGGCGGGGCCACGAATACCGGCTCCCTCTACATTGCGCTCAAACCGCTGGCGGAGCGCAACGTCAGTGCCGCTCAGATCATCGACCGTTTGCGCCCCCAATTGAACCGTATGCCGGTAGCTTCCGCGTTCCTACAAGCCGCGCAAGATCTGCGCATCGGTGGCCGGTCCAGCAATGCGATGTACCAGTACACTCTCCAATCCGACAATGTGCAGGATCTTTCCAAGTGGGCGCCGATCCTGCTGACTCAGATGCAGCACCTGCCCGGTCTGCAGGACGTGAGCTCAGACCAGCAGAATGGCGGCCTGGACGAGCTGATGACCTACGATCGCGTCACTGCGGCCAAGCTCGGCCTTACCGTGCAGTCGCTGGACTCGGCGTTATACGGCGCATTCGGCCAATCGGAAGTGTCCATCATCTACACGCAGTTAAATCAGTATTACGTGGTGCTGGAAGTCGCTCCCCAGTATTGGCAAAGCCCGGAAGGATTGAAAGACATCTATCTTCAAGCGTCCGGCGGCGGTAACATTCCGCTGCTCGCGGTGGCCAAGAGCCAAGCTAACACTACACCACTGGCCGTCAACCACACCGGCTTATTCCCCTCGGTCACCGTGTCCTTTAATCTTGCGTCGAACGTGTCCTTGAGCGATGCCACATTGAGCATCACCCAGATGCAAAAACGGCTCGGCACGCCATCGACGCTGCAAGGCTTTTTTGCCGGCACGCTGCAGGCCTACCAGCAGTCCCTCGGCACCGAGCCCGTGCTGATTCTGACGGCGCTCTTGGCGGTCTACATCGTTCTCGGCATTTTGTATGAAAGCCTGGTCCATCCCCTGACGATCATCTCCACCCTGCCGTCGGCAAGCGTAGGCGCGATGCTCGCATTGCTGCTCTTTAAACAAGATCTGAACGTCATCTCCATCATTGGCATTGTGCTGCTGATCGGAATCGTAAAAAAGAACGCCATCATGATGATCGATTTCGCTCTTCAGGCCGAGCGCCAGGAGGGAAAGAACACAACCGATGCGATTTTTGAAGCGTGCATGTTGCGCTTCCGTCCCATCCTGATGACGACGATGGCTGCGTTGTTGGGCGCTCTGCCATTGGCGCTGGGGACGGGCACGGGGTTTGAGCTCCGCCGGCCCTTGGGCATCACGATTGTGGGAGGGCTGATCTTGAGTCAGTTGCTCACGCTCTACACGACGCCGGTTGTCTATTTGGCGTTCGATCGGCTGCGGCTGCGCATGGAGGGGAAAACAGCGCGACATCCCTTCCCGGCTCCGGAGGCCAGCTAGCACGGTGGACTGAGATGAACGGTTGGTTAGGCAGAAACGTTATGAAGATCTTCACGCGAAAACCAGTGAACAGCAGGCTGTTTGCGGCTGCGCTCTTGTTAATGTTATCGGGCTGCGTGGTCGGACCGAAATACCACCCACCTTCGCCGCCGGCGCCTCCTGCGGTCTACAAGGAATCACCCGCCCGGTTCAAGGAAACTGAAGGCTGGACGGTTGCGCAGCCTGCGGATGCGAAGCTGCGCGGCAAGTGGTGGGAGATCTTCAACGATCCCGAACTGAACGCCCTCGAAGACCAACTGAATATTGACAATCAGAACATCAAACAATATTTCGAGAACTTCATGGAAGCCCGCGCAGTGGTGCGTGAAGCACGTTCGCAATACTTTCCGACGCTGTCGGTTGTGCCGTCGGTCACGCACTCGCGGGCTTCGGCGAATGTGGGCTCGGCCAACGCTAATTCGGCTGGCACGGGCACCACTTCGAGCCCGCAACTGCAAAGCACGCTCTATTCCCTGCCGCTCGAAGCGTCCTGGGAACCTGATCTTTGGGGCAAGGTCCGCAACACGGTGCGCCAAGCCCAGTACGCTGCCCAAGTCAGCGCGGCCGACCTCGAGAACGAGCGTCTGACCGAGCAGGCCAGCCTCGCGGAGTATTTTTTCGAGATTCGTGGCCAGGACGAACTGCAAAAGATCTATGACGATACCGTTGCGGCGGACCAGAAGGCGTACGAACTGACGCGTGCACTCTATGAAGCCGGCATCGACGACCAGATCTCTGTGGTTGAAGCTGAAACCACGCTACAGAGCGCGCAGGCAGGAGCAACCAACGTCGGAATCGCGCGAGCGCAGTATGAGCACGCGATCGCGGTACTCCTAGGCAAGGCCGCCTCGAATTTCTCCATTCCCGTGAAGCCGATGACCATTGCTCCACCGTCGATTCCGGTCGGCGTGCCCTCGGAACTGCTCGAGCGCCGACCCGACGTTGCCGCCGCCGAGCGCACTATGGCCGAAGCGAATGCCGCGATCGGCATCGCTTACGCGGCCTATTATCCGAACCTGACTTTGAGCGGGGAGGGTGGCTTTGAGAGTTCATCCTTTAGCCATTGGCTGTCCTGGCCGAGCCGCTTCTGGTCTGTCGGTGCGTCGATTCCGGAAACTATCTTCGATGCCGGTTTGCGTCGCGCCACCGTCCAACAATACGTTGCAACCTATAATGCGGATCTGGCCAGCTACCGTCAGACGGTGCTTGCCGCATTTCAACAGGTGGAAGATTCTCTTGCTGAAGTTCGCATCTTATCCAAGGAGATCCAGCAAGAGCAGCAGGCAGTGAATTCCGCTCAAACCTACCTCAAGCTCGAACAGGCGCGGTACGAGACGGGCGTCGATCCCTACGTCGACGTGCTGATTGCCCAGACTACAGTGCTGGCGGACCAGCAGATTCTGAATACTCTTCAGGTGCAACAGATCACCTCCGCCGTGGCGCTGGTGGAAGCCCTGGGTGGTGGGTGGGATCGTTCGCAATTGCCGAATGCGCAGCAAGTGACACAGAAGCCGACCAAGTCGGAGACGACCATCGAACAGTAGGACGGAGGACATCGGGCCCGATTGCTGCCTTGGTTACAAGGCTGGAAGGGGAAGAGTCGCCAATTCTTCTTCCGTGGCTTCCTGACGTCCGTGTTGGGCGCGCGTAAGTTCTTCAGCAGATGCAATGGGGTCTCAGGTATCCTCAAGCCGTGGTGGGGACCTCCCCTCACCGTCTTGCTATTCCCACTCGCTACCTACCGATCAGACGCGTAAACCGTGGCTCCTCACTTAGGATCTACGGCGGAGCCCGGGATATCCACACTTCCAACCTCAGACTCGCGGGGAGGCTTCGCTCGAAGATCTACGCGGCCAGTTAGCAACAGATAATACTCCGGAGGGTGGAAACGTTGTACGATTATTGTACGATTCCAAAATGCGCTACTAACTATTTCATTATAAAGGAGTTACTGGTGCGGAAGGGGGGATTTGAACTACTCCATAACATTGATAACACGTAACTTACTGATTCTGCATCCGGCCTAAAGGCCCAAATGCCCCACAATCCCGCTTCCATTGTACGTTTATTGTACGGCGAACGCACGCAGAAGAGAAAAACCGCGCCCAAGCGCTTTCTCTCAATCCTGCCAGCAACAGTTTGACATCCGCCCCTCCCATCGGTCAAGGCCAGTGTTCGAGAATGCCTGGGATGGTGAGCGTGCTTCGAAGCCCGTTTCCGTAGTTGATTTTGTGCCTCGCGATGTCGACTGCGCGGACAAGTTGCATTTCTCGGAACAGCTTTTCGCATACAATCTCGCAGTATGGCTGTTCACAATGGGGAATCTTCTTGAACCTCGTTTGCCGCAATATTGCCACCGTGGTGATTTTAGTCGCGGTTTCTCTGAGTCATGCACAGTTTGAGCGCAGCAAGCCGGATACGCAGCCGATTCATCATCCCGTCCCCTCCATTCAGGACACCGAGAGCCTCGCCCAGCGCGATGCCCGGATGCAATGGTGGCGCGAAGGCCGCTTCGGTATGTTCATCCACTGGGGTCTTTACTCCATCCCGGCGGGCACCTGGGACGGCAAGCAGATTCCAGGCATCGGCGAGTGGATTATGAATAACGCTTCCATCCCAGTTGCGGAATATAAGGCCCTCGCGCCCCGGTTCAATCCCACCAGTTTCAGCGCTCGGGAAATTGTGGCCCTCGCCAAAGCTGCCGGGATGAAGTATATGGTCATCACCGCCAAGCACCACGACGGCTTTGCCATGTTCGATTCTAAGGCAAACTCTTTCAACATCGTTGCCGCAACTCCTTTTAAGCGCGACCCACTCCGCGAACTCGCTGAAGAGTGCAGGAAGCAGGGTATGAAGCTCGGCTTTTACTACTCCCAGGACCAGGATTGGACCGCGCCGGGCGGGTCCGCCTACAAGACCGGCAATCATGATTCCGCAAGCCACCACTGGGATTCGGCCCAGGACGGTGATTTCGACAGCTATCTCCACACCAAGGCCATTCCACAAATCAAAGAACTCCTGACCCAATATGCGGAGTTTCCAGTCGTTGTCTGGTTCGACACGCCCACTGCCAACATGACCCCGGACCGCGCAGCGGAGATCGTCACCCTGCTGAACCAGCACCCAAATCTCATCTGGAACAACCGTCTCGGCGGAAGCTACCAGGGTGACACTGAAACTCCGGAGCAGTACATCCCTCCCCAAGGTTTTCCGGGCCGCGACTGGGAGTCCTGCATGACCATCAACGCCACTTGGGGTTACAAGTCCTACGACACCAACTTCAAGTCCGTCGAGACCCTGCTGCGCAATCTCATCGATATCGCCAGCAAGGGCGGCAACTATCTTCTCAACGTCGGCCCAGACTCAAAGGGCGTCATTCCGGCTGCTGAGGCCGAACGCCTCCAGCAAATAGGCAAGTGGTTGGCCGTCAACGGCGAAGCTATCTATGACAGCAAGCCAACGCTTTTCGGCCCTGAGGCTGGCGCGTTAAGCCCCATTGAGGAAGAGAAGATGGGCAACCCCAAGTTCATCCCTTCATGGAACTGGCGTTCCACCACCAAGGCCGACAAGATTTATATCGAGATCTTTACCTGGCCTGGCAGCGGCTCCTTCCATCTCGTCAAACCACCCCGCAAGGTCACCAGCGCTTACTTACTCGCCGACCCCACTCACACGCCTCTGAAGCTGATGCAGACCGGCGACAGCGTGAACGTGCACCTGCCCGCTAAGGCACTCGACCCCATTGCCACGGTCCTGGTCCTCAATACATCGAATTAACCCGAAGCTATACGGAGCTCCCGACTGGGCGGCCGAACGGATTTTGGACGTGATAAGGAATTGAACGCCGATTATTGTTGCCCGGTTCATGCCCTATTCGGTCTCACGATTTGTGATCGACACTCGAAAGAGCGGCTTGGATTTCTCCGACATTTCTATCTCATAGATCTGCGCGGTTTTGCTAGAGTCGTAATCTCGCCAGAGCCACACCATCTCCTCTGGAAATTCCACTGCTCCTTGGCTCGAATTATGGGTGCCGTTGCCAAAACTTAAGTGAAAGTCATAGTTCTTCAACTTCAGCGCATTGGCAAGCCGAAGGTTGGCCAACGGCCAGCTGCCGTACTTCTCCAACTCCATATCCTCGGCCCCGTCCTGCAGCCATACGCGAAGATTGCGCCGAGATTCGTGCAGAACCTTCTCCGGATAATCCTGTCCGCCGTCCGCAACCGCAGGATCTTCCTTCCACTGAATGCCGGTGAAACTGCCGATCCAAGAAATCACCCGACTAAACTGATCGGGCATCTGCCACGCCGCATTGAACGAGCAGATGCCGCCCGACGAGAGGCCTGTAATCGCCCGGCTGTATGCATCCTTACGAATGTTGTATCTCGCTCCCACCTCGGCGAGCACTTCATCCCGCAGAAAGCGGGCATAGCGGTCGCTTACGGTGTCATACATCGTGCTGCGCATGGAATCCTTAAGCGTGCGCTGCCATTTTTCTGAATATGCTTTCACGAAATTAAACGTGGGTGTTCCCGGCGAGCTTTGAATGTCGCCGGGGTTGATGAAAACGCAAATCATCACCGGGATCTTCTTTTGCGCAATCAAATTGTCGATGACGTTGAGCGCGGGATTCTTGCCGTCCCGATCCAGGTAGAACTCCCCGTCCTGGAAGACCATGAGCGCGGCGGGCGTCTGCGGGTCATATTGCGCGGGCACGTAAATCCAGTACTCGCTCTTCATGCCATCGTAGATCTTGCTGGTATGCACGATCTTCGGTGATAGCCTCCCGGATGGTATTCCGGGTTGCTGATAGGAGAAAGGGCCGAACGCCGGCAGCTCCAGGCGGCCTCCGAACTTCGTGCTCTGGATGATGTAGTAAAACGAGTGCAACTTTCCCACGGGCTCGATGCGGGCAGGAGTGTACCAAATATCGGAGCCGGACAAATTCTGCATCGGCGGCCCGGAAGCTCCGTCGATGAAAAGCGCTGGTTTCGAAGGCGCTTCGCTGGCAAAGAAAAAGTCTGGCCCCCGAGCCATCCAGGCCGTTCCGTCCTTTAGGTCCTTGGCATCGAAACTGGCGGTGATCGCGTCCCGCAGACTGGGACTGTTCGATCTGGCGAGTTCGATGAGTTGTGTCGCGCTCGACTTTTCGGTCGCGACTGCAGGGGCGATCAGCAACAGGACTAGAATGCCCACGAGTCCGAATCGCGGTAGACGGCACATAGAAAGCGTTCTCTTATCAAGTTCCCGGCGGTTTCTGAGGGGTCTGACAGATTCGTTTCAAAAGCAGGTTCAAGAGGACCGCTCAGGGAGGAATGCTCTAGCGCTTGACCACTTCCACCAATGCGCTGTCCGGTCCCGTCCAGGCTTCCGCCCCCTCGTGAGTAAACTTGCCAGCGGCGTCATCCCAGCGTAAGTGAGTGATGGAGCCCGCACCGTTTTCGTAGGCGTAGGTTGTGCCGTCATCGGAGAACAGCGTGAAGCTCGCATCGGCGCCGGCATAGACGCGAACCCGGTCGATAGCCTGCTTTTGATGCGTGCTCTCGACCGGCACGCCCAGCGGGACGATCGAACCAGCCCGTACGAATAGCGGGAGGCTATCGATGGGCGCGGCCACGACGATGGTCTGGCCGCCCATTATCCGCTCGTTGGTCCAGTAGTTGTACCAGTCGGCGCCGGCCGGCAAGTAGACCTGGCGGCTAGTTGCACCCTGCTCAGTGACCGGAGCCACAAGGAAGGCCGGGCCGAACATGTATTCGTCACGCAGGTCGGCTACCTTGGGGTCGTTGGGGAAATCCAGCGGAAGGGCGCGCATGAACGGCGCGCCGCTGAGCCAGGTCTGGTAGCCGAGCGAGTAAATGTAGGGCATGAGCTGGTAGCGAAGGCGGAGGTACTTTTCCAGAATCGGCTCGGCCTGGCTGCCATAGGACCAGACCTCGTTGGCGGGGCGGCTGCCGTGGGTACGGAAGATGGGCAGGAACGCGGCGTACTCGAACCACCGCGTGTATAGCTCTGGGTAATCGTCGTAGCCGCCCACGTTGGCGCGGGCGTCCGATGGATCCAGCAGCAGCGGATGGGCCGGGTGGTGCTCCTCGGGAAGATACTGCCAGCCGCCCGTGTCATTCGACCAGTAAGTCAGCCCCGATGCCGCAAAATCCAGCCCAGTGGGAATCTGGCGCTTAAACGTGTCCCAGGTGGGATAAATGTCGGAGGACCAGAAGATGGTCCCGTTGCGCTGTGCGCCCAAGTAGGCGTCACGCGACAGGATCAGCGCCCGCCGCCCCAGCTCGTCCTTGCGGAAGCCGTTGTAGAGAGCCGCAGTGTGGAAGAGCGGGTAGACGTTGAAGAACTGCGTGCCTGGGCCAATGTGGAAGTAGGCGCCGTTGGGGGGCAGGTCGGGTTCGGTCTCGTCCGCCCAAAGGGAATCAAAACCCTTGCTGAGGATATTGTCGCGGATGGTCTTCCAATACCATGCGGCGGCCTCGGGATTCGTGGTGTCGATGTCGGATCCCGCACGGTCATAAGGCAGTCCGTCGATCGGCGTGCCGTCAGCGAGATGAATCAACCAGCCTTTCTGACGCAGCTCGGCGTAGTAGCGGTCATCGGGCACAAACCTCGGCCAGACGCTGATCATGGTCTCAAAGCCCATTTCGTGGAGCTGCTTGTTCATGGCCGATGGGTCGGGCCAGAACTTGGGGTCCAGATCCATTTGCCCCATCTTGGTGTAGTAGAACCAGTCCACCACGATCACGTCGGCAGGCAGATGGCGGTCGCGATAGCCCTGAGCAACGTCCAGCACCTCCTTCTGGCTGGCGTAGCGCTGCTTGCACTGAATGTAGCCGTAGGCGGCCTTGGGCAACAAAGGCGTGGGGCCGGTGAGCAAGCGGTAGCCCGCGTAGATCTCATCCGCCGTGGACCCGGCAATCACGAAAAACGAAACCCGGTCGCCCACCTGGGAGGTCCAGGAGGTGCGCTCGTTGAAGCCCGGCTCGATGGTGGTCTTCGACGGGTTGTCCCACAGCAACCCGTAGCCCTTGTTGGTCACCAGGAACGGCACGCAGAAGGTGGGCGCAGCCGGAGCCCGGTAATCTGCCCAGCAACGAACCGGATGGCCGCGATGATCGAGGAATCCCTCGTGATTCTGGCCCAGGCCGTAGTAGTGCTCGTCATCCGGTGAGGCAAACGTCGCGCCCACCTCGTAGAACTCAGGGTCGGTGGAACGGCGGTCGCGGGCCAGGTCCGCCGTTCCGTCCTTGTGGTTGGGCACGGACTGGAACCACCCAGTGAGTTCCAGCAGCATCTTGCCCTCTGGGGTTCGGAGCGTGATGTGCGTGTGCGGAGTGGAGCCATTGAAATACTTGTGGATGTCAGTCTCGGTTTGAACCGGCGGCTTGCTCGAAGAGCGATCGCGATCAACCGCGGCTACAATACGGGCCGACTGGTAGACATCCGCCAGCGCGGTTTGGCTGGCGCTCCAACCTGAGGCTGCGGGCGCGGCAATCAGGCCGTATCCCGGCGGAGCCAGCGCCGACTCGCGCTTCAAACTCAGCGTGACACGCAGAATGTTGGGCGCATAGGGCTCAAGAACAATGGTCTGGCCGTTGCGTGCAAGGGTAACTTGAGACTCTTGAGCGTGCAGAATTACACCTAACATCAGGATCGTGGCCACATGGAGAAGTATGCTGCCCCGGCGGACGGATGAGATCATCCTTGGACCCTCTTAAAGACAGTTCTCGTACCGCAGCACAAGCCGCGGCACAGGGTGAAGAGACGTAGCGGGAACGAACTTCCCGCCACCTTCTCATTTCCAGTTGGCAGAAGAGGAGAAGTGATAGAGCGGTGTGCAGAGGAGCAACACACCACCGTCCCCACTTCTCCCCGAAGTGCAACTACCTCAGAAAATTGCACGCACGTGGATCTGGATGCTGCGCGCTGGCAATTGACTCGTCGCTTTGCCAAAAGTACCCTGGGACAGGTCATTTTGCACGGAGATAAGGTTGGAGCGGTTGAACAGGTTAAAGAACTCGCCTCTTCCCTCGATCCTCATCTTCTCTCCAAAGAACCATGGAACCGAGAAGTACTTCGTAACGGTGAAGTTAACGTTGTTATACCCCTCATTGTCGTAGGTGTTTCGACCGAGGTTCCCTTCCGCTCCCAAAGCGGGTGCCGGGAATGCAGAGGCAGGAAAGAGCCCGTTTATGAAGTCGCTCTTCTTCTTGCCACTGAGGTGGCTCCCGAAAGCGGGTACGTTGGGCACGTCGTAGTTGCTTCCGTCCGCATTGTAGTCGCCTCCGCTATTGCCGACGATTGTGCTGCCGGCTGGGCATCCACCATTTACCGCTGCTACTCCCCCGGAGCAGACCGGCGAAAAACCTGCGGTGGTGTAGACCCAGAAGGGCAGTCCCGTCTGCGCTAACCACACGCCGCTGAACTGCCACCCGCCCAGAACATTTCGCATCGCCGCATTACCGTAGTGGTTGGGAGCTATCCAAGTGCCATCGAAGGCGAATTGCTGTCGTATGTCGAAGTCGGATCGGCCACGCTGTGCTGGTAAATCGCCATTCTGGATGACTGGACCGTTCTGATTAGTTGAGGTGATTGCGCCCCCACTCAACGAAGCCGAACTGCTGGAAGTATCCAGCGACTTCCCCCAGCCGTAGATGCCACGAACTGCCAGCCCGTGGGACATGCGGCGCGTCAGCATCGCGGTGCCACGATTGCCCGTGGCATTGCCGTCGGAAGTGGTGTAGTTAATTCCGCCAAAGTTCGGATTGAGTCGCGTCAAGGTCCCGTTGTTTACGATCAGGTCTCCGGCAAAGCGGTTAATGTCCTGACTGTATATCGGCAGGTGGTGCGACTCTGACCCGGAATAGTTGATTTCAAGAATCAGGTCCTTTTGCAATTCCTGCTGCAGGCTCAAGGTCCACTCCTCGACCTGGGTCAGTTTGTAGTTGGGAGAGTATCCTCCGAGACCTGCTCTCGAGAGAACACCGTTGATGAAGAGCGCGCCAGTCGTCGGGTCAACCGTGACATTGTTCGTGGGCAACACGGGGCAGGCGAGATTGAAGCCGTTTGGAGGTTGACAAAGCTGGAACGTAATCGTATCCCCCGACCGCACGTCTAGGCTGGGCGTGTACTGGTTTGGCAGATTGCCTGCAACCAGGTCTGTTATGTGCAGGTACGGCGGTTGATCTGCGAACATGCCAACGCCGCCTCGCAATGCTGTCTTGCCCTTTCCGAAAATGTCCCAGGCAAACCCTACGCGGGGGGTGAACGCCCATACATTATGGTCCAGCACATGATTATTTGGGCTAAGCCCCACGATCCCGCCCGCGACCTGAGCATCGTACGATGCACCTTGTCCGAGCGTGAAATTAGTCAGTTGCGGATTATTAATGGAAAAGAAATTTGCCATTTGATCGTAGCGGACGCCGGCATTGAGGGTAAATGTCGGCCTGACTTTCCAGTCGTCCTGGACAAAGAATCCCGTGTACAGTTCACGGTATCGCCGATAATAGGGCGCTTCCTGGTGGGACACGAGGTTGACCGGGGTACCCGTTTCCGTGAGCGCCCCGTCCTGGATGAAGTCGAGCAAACTGTCGAAGTTGAACGTGGGGCGATCAAACGCACCGCCTTGTGTATCGTTCTCGCGGATATTGAACTGGTCAAAGCCGAACTTGAGGGTGTGGGCTTTCACAGTTGCGATCATGACATCGCGCCAGGCGACCGTTTGTTGGGTGAAGTTCCCAGGTCCCCAGTTTCCGAATCCCTGCAATCCAGTTACGTTGACATTCGGTATGGCGAAAGCCGGGCTAGCCCCATTTTGACCGTAGGGTCGAATGATATTCGCGCCTGCTTGATTCAGGAGATGCGAGGAGAACGTGTGTGTCCAATCGACGTTTGCAAAATCGGAATGGTTTGTGCTTGGAGCGGCAAACGCAGGGCGCGCATTCGTGCTTGCCGACGTGTCGTAGGTTCGAATCACATCCACGTATAAGCGATCATTCTTGCTGGCATAGTAATCGACCCGGAAACTCCACTGGTATCCGTTCTTGGGCGCGGTGGTGGTGTAATTCACATTGCCCAGCGCATCCAGAGTGCCAGGGATTCCCGCCGGAAGCGGGAAGTAACTGCCGGTTATCTGGCTTACTGTCAGCGCGCCGGGACTGGAAGCGGTGGCGTAGGCCACCGGCGGCGCCATGGTAAGGGCCTGATAGGCCACGGTGTTGGGGAGATTGGTTTTAACCCAGTTATAGAGATCCTGCGTCTCGACCGTGGCCGAGCCGTTGCCGGTTGTAGTGGAGCGGAGCACGTCGATAGCGCCAAACCAAAACAACTTGTTCTTGATAGCCGGCCCGCCCATCGTGCCGCTGAACTCATTGCGCTTGAACGTCGGAACCGAAGATTCAAAATGGTTGAGCGCAGACAAATCATTGTTCGTGAATTCGTAGTCGAAGTTTCCGTGGAAGCTGTTGGAGCCTGAGACAGTAAAGACGTCGACCGTCGCGCCGCCATTTCTTCCTTTTTGGGCATCGAAGTCGTTCGTTCTCACCTCCATGGTCTGCACGATTTCGGGATTGGGAGAGATGGAGGTGCCGCCGCCTCTGGACGGGGTGTTGGTCTGCGCGCCGTCTATCTGGTATCCGTTCTGTTCCTGGCGCAATCCGGGGGCGTTGATGTTGATGGCGTACTCATTGGTAAAGTTGTCTCCGGAGGTCACTCCGGTTCCTGTTATTCCCGGCGTGAGGGCCGATAGGCCGTAGACGTTCTGGCCGGTGAGCGGTGTCTCCTTCAAGGTGGATTCAGGAATGACTGCCTCGGTCCTCGGTGTGACCAGATCGATGGACACCTCCGTAGCGGAGACGCTGACTTCGGTGGAAGTTGCTCCGACCTCCAGTACAGGGGCAATGGTTCGGATTCCCCCGACCTCAAGGGTAAGAGCCTTCTGATCCCAGGTCTTGAAGCCAGTCGCCTGGATCTGCACTGTGTACGTGGACGCGGCGATACTGTCAATGCGGAAATAGCCAGCCTCGCTGGTTACAGCAGCTTTTGTTACCCCAAGCCGGGTATCAGTAACGGTGACCTTGGCTCCGCCGACTGAAGCGCCGGACTGGTCTTTTGCCGTACCCTCAATTCCGCTTAAGAACTGAGCGAATGCCGGCACTCCTCCCAAGCTTAGAAGGATAATGAGGGATACGATTCTTGCAGCTTTCATGCCGGCCATGGAGCCTCCTTGAAAATCGGAGATCGTGATCAGACGCTTGCCTCGGTTCATTCAGCCTTCTCGCCCAAGAGAACGTAGGATCGTAAACGTTTACGGCCTACGTAAGCGTTTACGGCGGTCCCCTTGTAGCCCACCTATGGCCTGATTGTCAAGAACAAAATAATAGAAATCCATTAGCTGATCGATTTACTGGGAAGTCAGGTACCGCGACAATGGCCGTAATCGTTAACGTTTGCGCGAATTCGTAGTATCGTGATCAGGAGCGATTTTCACGAGGTTTTAATCGGGGCAATGCAAACCGGACGGCGCCATTTCCTTCGTCTTTCCTTGGCAGCTCTTGCCGGGATGTTCTCGGCAAGATGCGGTGCCCAGCAGGCAGGTGGCATGGGAGGGCGGCGCACAACCGCTCAGAAGAAGCCCACGGAATCCGGCCGTCCGTTTGACGCTTCTTTTACCGACGTTGCGGCTTCGGCGGGACTGATTGCGCCAGTGATCTACGGCGGCGTCGACCACAAGGAATACATCATCGAAGCCAATGGCTGCGGCTGCGCGTTCTTTGATTACGACAATGACGGATGGATCGATATCTTCCTTCTCAGCGGGACCAGATTGAGCGGCGCTCCTCCCGGAGCATCCAATCGGCTTTACAAGAACAATCGGGACGGAACATTTACCGATGTAACCGGGCCGGCAGGGCTTGAGGCAGCTGGCTGGGCTAACGCGGTCTGTATCGGTGACTACAACAACGACGGCTATGAAGATTTGTTCTGTACCTACTATGGCCAGAATCGGCTTTACCGCAACCTGGGAAACGGTACGTTTAAAGATGTGACCAAAGAAGCTGGCTTAGAAACCTCCGAAGTCAGATGGGGCGCGGGGTGCTCTTTCCTCGATTACAACCGGGATGGTCACCTGGATCTGTTCGTCTCCAATTACGTGCAATTCGACTTCGAGCACGTTCCCAGACCAGGATCTAACGTCAACTGTAATTGGAAGGGTCTTCCCGTCACCTGTGGTCCAAGGGGCCTTCCCTTCGGCCGGCACTCCCTTTACCGAAACAATGGAGATGGAACCTTTACCGATGTCAGCGTTGAGTCTGGCATTGGGAAGCTTTGGCCCAGCTATGGAATGACCGTCGTGGCGGCGGACTTCAACGAGGACGGTTGGCCCGACATCTATGTCGCTTGCGACTCGACTCCCAGCCTCCTGTTCATCAATCAGCACGACGGAACCTTCAAAGAGGAGGGGGTTGAGCGTGGCGTGGCCCTGAGCAATGACGGAGCGGAACAAGCGGGGATGGGAGTCGGTGTCGGAGACTACGATCTGGACGGCCATTTGGATATTTTCAAGACCCACTTTGCCGAAGACACAGAAGTGTTGTACAAGAACGACGGCGCCGGCAATTTTGACGACCGGACTTTGCAGGCGAAACTCGGTGTTGAAATTCGCTTCACCAGTTGGGGAACTGGGATCTTTGATCTCGATAACGATGGCTGGCCTGACATCTTTTTTGTAACTGGAGGCGTGTACCCGGAGGTCGAAAAGAAACTCCCGCAGTATCCGGATAAGTGCCCTCGCATTCTCTTTAGGAACCTGGGGAACGGCACCTTTGAAGAGATCGCCAATGCCGGTCCGGGCGTCACGACGCCGCATTCAAGCCGTGGCTGTGCCTTCGGCGATTTCGACAACGACGGCGATCTGGATATTCTGATCCTGAATATGAACGAGCCGCCTTCACTACTGCGAAATGATTTGAAAGGAATACACCACTGGTTGAAAGTCAAGCTCGTCGGAACTAAATCGAATCGTAGCGCCATCGGCGCCCGTGTGTTGACCCGATACTCGGGCCGGGTCCAGGCTCAGGAAGTCCTGAGCCAATCGAGTTTCTATTCGTGTAACGACTCTCGCCTTCATTTTGGCCTTGGCCAGGCGACCACTGCGGATCTGGTGATTCGCTGGCCAAGTGGCGTCACGGAAAAATACCCTAATGTGAAATGTGATCAACTCATTACCATTCGGGAAGGGCACGCTATCATTCCGAATATGGGTTGGGCGCGCTAATAAGACGCTTGCCACCGAACGTTGACGCTGTTCTTAACGTTTCATGCATAGAGATGACGGTTCTATGTTTCCTGCCAAACGCGTGGCGCTTTTCATTTTAGGAGCAGCTTTAGTTGCTCAAGGGCAAGCCACCAAGGCCTCGATTGCGTCGATACAATCGTTGATTCGTGCTCAGGAGTACGACCAGGCTTTACAACTCACTAGATCCGCCTTGCACGAGACGCCCAACGACTTCCGTCTTTGGACATTGGAAGGGATTGTACTTTCGATCAAGGGCAGCAACCATGACGCGTTGAATGCCTTTGACAGCGCGTTGAGTCTCTCTCCGAACTACACAGCAGCTCTGAAAGGTGAAGTGCAACTCCTCTATCCGACACAGGATAAGCGAGCACTCCCGCTGCTCAAGAGAATATTGAAAGTTGACCCAAGAGATGAAACCGCTCACGAAATGCTCGCGATTCTTGAGGGAAGGCAGGGAAATTGCCTGGCTGCGAATGAGCATTTCCTTCTCAGCACGGAAGTGATCTTGAATCATCCTTACTCACTCGAGGTATATGGCTATTGTCTCGTGCAGACGAGACAATATCAGAAGGCGGTCTCCATATTTGAACGGCTTGCAACGTTAGTTCCTGAGCAGACTTATCCAAAATATGACCTGGCGGTAGTACTGGTCGGAGCGAAGCAGCATGAAGCCGCTCTAAAGGTACTTGAACCGCTGCTCGCGACCGACCAATCCGACTCAGATATCCTGAGCCTGGCCTCCGAGGCCTTTGAGGCTGTGGGAAATACCCCTAAAGCAGTGTCTCTGCTTCGGCAGGCGATTGTCTTGAGCCCGGCGAATGCAAACTACTACATCGCTTTTGCGGCGCTCTGTCTGGATCACGAGTCCTTTCAAGTCGGGATTGATATGATCGATGCCGGCTTGCAGCGCATTTCCGACGACCCATCGCTATATATCTCGCGCGGTTTGCTCTATGCGCAACTTGCGCAGTACGAAGAGGCGGAAGCCGATTTCAATACGGCCGAGCACCTTGATTCCGCACAGAGTCTGAGTTCGTATGCCATGGACCTCACAGAAGTGCAAAAGAATCAACCCGACGAAGCATTGTCAGAAGTACGGTCACAGTTGAAAGCTCACCCAGACAATCCATTACTGCATTATCTGCTCGCCAAGTTACTGATCAGCCAGGGGTCCGACGCGGACACGGACGCCGGCAAGAAAGCATCCGGTGAAGCACTAAACTCTTTACTGCGAGCAGTGAAGCTAAAACCCGATTTGGCAGAGGCAAGGGATCTCCTTGCGAGTATGTACATACGTTCGGGCCGGTACGATCTCGCCGTTGAACAATGTCGGCTCGCGCTGCGGTACTCCGCTTCCGACCAGACCGCTATTTATCATCTGATTGTTGCTTTGCGGCACTCGGGACGTAGTGGACAGCGCGAGGAAATTCCAACACTCGTAAAACGTCTCTCAGATTTACAACAGGCTTCCCGTCAGGCGGAAACCGACAGGAAGCGATTCAAGCTGGTAGAGCAGGAACCTGTGCCTCCGCAGTAACCTGTGCCTCCGCAGTAACCAACTTTCGTTCCAGGCGGATTGCTTCCCGTGTTGCCCGGCATCCGCCAACAACCCTCTAAGCGAGACATACATGGCTCCTGAACGTCTGGAAGCGGCGCTTCGCCCAGGAGACAGCCGAGGGCGGCTATCACCACACGAGCTTGCCTCCGCTCATGGTAGCGTGACTGTAACCTGCTTCCCGGAATACTGCACGACTTTATCAGCAGCTGCGGTAGACTCAATGCCGACGCCGTGTTGTTCGGCCACAAAGACAACATGGAACGTGCGACTGGTGAGCATCCCCGGGAACTCTCCTTGCCGGTCGCCGATGGTTAACACTTGTCTGGCGTCATCCCATCGGAACGAAATGATGGCGTGGATGCCCTTTTCGTAGTTGTAGTTGTCGTTCTCGTCCTCGTAGAGCGTGAACTCCCCATCCGCGCCGCCGTAGATGCGCAGCTCAATCGGATCGGCAGGCTTTTCAGTCGACCACTGGAGATCGGGGCCTAAAGGAACGATCGAGCCCGCTCGAACGTAAAGCGGCAAACGATCGCTCGGAGCTTCGGCGGTGATCTCTCCAGCGCCGCGACTGGATACCCCGCTCCAGAAGTCGTACCACTTCGCATCCGGAAGATAAACCTGGCGACGGATGGCTGCCGGGTCGGTTACTGGATTTACCAGAAAGGCCTGGCCATACATGAATTCGTCCCAAGTATTCTCTGCGCGCACATCGGTGCGGAAATCCATTACCAGAGGACGCATAGGAGTGTAGCTGTCGTTGGTCGTCTTCCATGCCAGAGAGTATGTGTAGGGCAGCAAGCGGTAACGCAAACGATCGAAGCTGGCGAGAATCTTCTGCGCGTCGGGTCCGTACGACCAGAGTTCGTTCTGATCGGTTTTGCGGGTCCCGTGAACCCGCAAGATGGGGTTGAATGTGCCGTACTGAAACCAGCGCACGAATAGTTCGCGATAGGCTGGATCGTCGGGGTCACCGGAGATGAATCCGCCGATGTCGGTGGTCCAGTAAGGAATTCCGGAAAGAGCAAAGTTCAGTCCGGCGGGAATCTGGCGGCGAAAACTGAACCAGTCGGAGTTGATATCGCCCGACCATGCCGTGACCGCGTTGCGCTGCGATCCGGCAAAGGCAGAACGCGAAAGAATGTAAACACGCTTCTTGTCTGACGCGGCCCGCTGACCCTGGTATACCCCTTCCGTATCCAGCAGAGGATAGGCATTTACGTATCGATCGCCGCTGCCGATTGACAGGGTGTGGCCCAGCTGAATGTTTTCTTCCTGACCTTCGGTTTCCGGCTCGGTCGTGTCCATCCACCAGGCATCCACTCCGATGTTGAACAGCCCCTGGTCGACCTGATCCCAATAAAATTTGCGGGCCTTCGCGCTGGACGCGTCGTACACCGCCATGCCATCGGCATGATAGGGCAACTTGGCGGACTTGAACTTGTCGATAAACCAGCCCTTCTTGTCCATGAAGTCGTAATTGGCCGATCCCGGTTCGAAGAAGGGCCAGATGGAAATCATGAGGTGAAAGTTCTCACGATGCAGTTCGTCAACCATCCCCTTGGGGTCGGGATAGTTCTGATTGAAAACGAATTCACCCTTGCGGTTCCACCAGAACCAGTCCTGCACAATGTTGTCCGCGGGAATGTGCAGATCACGATACTTGCGGGCGACACCCAGTATCTCTGCTTGCGATTTGTAGCGGTTCTTGCACTGCCAGAATCCGTAGGCCCACTTGCCAAACATTGGCGCCTGCCCCGTAAGTTCGCGATAGGCGGCGATAACTTTATCGAGATCTGGGCCGTAGAAGAAATAGTAATCGATGACGTCGGCGACTTCGGAACTGATGTAGAGGTAGTTGGCGAAGCGGTTGTTGAAGCGGCTGCGGGAATCGTTATTCCAGAAAATCCCGTAGCCATTGCTCGACACCAGAAAGGGTACGGCAATGTTGGTGTTGTCCTGCGAGATGTCAACGGATTCGCCGCGATAGTTCCACACGCCGGCCTGGTGTTGACCGAGTCCGTAGAATGCTTCGCGGGATCCGTAGATGCTGACAAAGGATTCGGCGCGATAGGTATCCTCGCCGTTCACTTTTGTCGGCGTCAGGCTCCTAGTTGCTTCCTGCACGAGCCGCTTGCCCGCGAGATCACGATAAGTGATCGCGCCGGCTTTGCGCGTGACGACGACCTTCAACTGTGAGGTGGTCAGCGTCACTTCTTCGTCGCTGCTTTGCATGGCGAACTTGGTCGCCGGCCAACTTGTCTTGATGACGACGGGATCGGGATGGCTTGGGGGGAAGGAAGCAGTCGGAGAGTAGAGCACGTGGACGATCGAGTCCGAGCATACCTGCAGCCGAAGGGTCCCAGACTTCATGGTGAAGATCGCACCATCGGTTTGTTGCTGGATCGCAACCACGGGGTTCATTCGTGTCCATTGTGCGGTCGCCGATGAGGCGAGACTCAACACGAAGATGACCGCCAGGAAGGAGCGAGGAAATGAGTTTCTGTCTCGCATATTGCGAAGACCTCGAGGAAATCAGGTTCTGGAGCGCGAGCTTGCAGTGCGTTTCCAAGCCGACACTAACGCTGAAAAGATATCACCGGCAGCTTCAACATGCGTTGAGCGCCTTGTTTCACAGTATCCGGAATCGATTCCGATAACTGCGACAACAATGACGCCGGCTCACTGTGGCACCTTGCAGCAGCGATTGTCAACGACAGAAGAGAGTCGACTGTGAGCTGCTGACAGAGTAACCCCTTTTCCTACTATTTGTTGCGTACGTGAGAACGGTTCCGATTTGTTTCTGGATCGGCCTTTGCCAGGCGAGAAGTCTCCGCCGCGGGGGCGGAGAAAGGTGTTACTTGCCTTATGCTAACGTAAACGTTTACGTTTATTCAGTCCGATCTCGACTTTAGGGTGGTCGGGACTTAGGGGAGTGCGATGAATGTTGATGGGGCAAGGAACAAAGTCCTCATGTTAATTGTGATTTGCATGGTGGGCGCCGGTTGGGCAGCGAATCCACATGAATCAAGCTCGGAGGCTTCCGTGGAAACCAGCAAGTTTGGAACTCTGGATGACGGTACGGCAATTGATCTGTACTTATTGAAGAATTCGCGAGGCAGCAGCGCCAAGGTCATCACGTATGGCGCGACCCTCACCGAATTGTGGATCCCAGATAGATCTGGAAAATTAGGCGATGTCGTTCTGGGGTTCGACAATCTTCAGGGCTACCTGGGAAAGCATCCCTGGTTCGGTGCGACCGTGGGAAGAGTAGCGAACCGCATTGCGAAGGGCAGGTTCACGCTGGACGGAAAAGAATACTCGCTGGAAATCAACGATCCTCCCAATAGCCTGCACAGCGGGTCGAAGGACTTAAGCCGCGTGGTCTGGAAGGCGGAAAAAGTCTATGAAACGAATGGGGCAGCGGTCCGGTTCACCTATGACAGTCCCGATGGAGATGAAGGCTTCCCCGGGCGTCTGCTCGTCACGGTCGTCTACCGACTGACCAACAGCAATGAACTGCAGCTTGAATACACGGCCAAGACTGACAAAGCAACTCCTGTCAATCTCACCAACCACAGTTATTTCAATCTCGATGGCGCTAAGGATATCCTGAGCGACGTGCTGCAACTCAACGCCGAGAAATACACGCCCGTGGATGCCACGCTGATTCCAACGGGCGAGATGGTGCCCGTCAAAGGAACTCCGCTTGACTTCACGCAGCCAACCGCCATCGGTACCCACATCGCGGAGATGAAGGGAGACCCCGGTGGTTACGATCACAATTTCGCATTGAGCTCGGAAGCAGGCAAACTCAGGCTTGCGGCCCGCGTTTTTGATGCGTCCTCAGGCCGGCAAATGGAGGTCTGGACGACCGAACCCGGAGTGCAGTTTTATTCTGGAAATTTTCTCGATGGAACGATCACCGGCAAGCGCGGAGTTGTGTACGGGAAACATTCGGGCTTTTGCCTGGAGACGCAACACTTCCCAAATGCCGTGAATCAGCCGACGTTTCCGTCGGTAATTCTGCGACCGCCTTCGGTCTACAGCACGCAGACGATCTATAAATTTTCGATCCAGCGATAGTGCGGTCGGGGTAACGGGCATAATCGAATGCCAAAGGCTGGGGCAGGATTGCAAAAGCCTTCAATGACATCAGCGTGCCAAAGGGAAACCTGGTGCTTGGGCTGAGCATCAGCGCGGACAAAGAAGGATCTATGAACTGGAATATATGTTCATGTTGGACCGGCGCTGTAGTGCGTAGCATTACGATCCTCGTGGTGATCGTCACTGTTGCAGAATTGCCTGCGGTTGCTCAGTCTGCCTCAGGAAATCCGGCGCCGGAGAGGCCCTGGATGAACGTGCAACTTTCTCCGGATGAGCGGGCGGACTTGGTCGTGAAAGAGATGACACTCGCCGAGAAGATTTCCCTCCTACACGGAACTAGTATGAAAGACCTGAGTCCGATGAGTCCGCTAGCCGGGCAGTCGAATGGCGGCGCCGGATACGTAGTAGGTATTCCGCGTTTGGGGATTCCCGGCATCCAGATGTCGGACGCAGCCTACGGTGTCAGGCATAGCGGAGACAATGGCCGTTATTCGACCGCGCTTCCCGACGACCTGGCCGGTGCGGCAAGTTGGGATCTGGATGTGGCCTACGAGTACGGCGCTCTGATCGGACGCGAGTTGCGAGACCAAGGCTACAACATGTCCCTGGGTGGGGGAGTGAATCTCGCGCGCGAACCTCGCGACGGACGCACGTTCGAGTATATGGGCGAAGACCCTCTACTTGCCGGCAAGATGGTCGGGCAGCTCATCAAAGGAACGCAGGCGCAACACGTGCTGGGCGATATCAAGCATTACGCGCTGAATGACCAGGAGAGCGGGCGGAACGCAGTCAACGTCAACATCGACAAGCGGTCGATGCGAGAGACCGATCTGTTGGCGTTCGAGATTGGTTTGCGCGAGTCGAATGCAGCCGCGGTGATGTGTTCCTACAACCGCGTGAATGGCGCCTACGCTTGCGAGAACAAGTACCTTCTCACGGACGTGCTAAAGAAAGCCTGGACATTCAACGGGTTCGTACTGTCTTGACTGGGAGGAGCTCACAGCACCGCAGAGGCATCGGCTGCGGGCCTTGATCATGAAGAGCCCGGCGATTTGTTTTATGGGGCAGAACTGGCAAAGGCAGTCAACTCCGGCCAGGTGCCTCTGGCCGAGGTCGATGATCACGTTCACCGGATCCTGCGGTCCATGTTTGCCAGGGGCGTAATCGATGACCCTCCGCGGAAGAGCGTTGTGGATGTGGTGCGCGGTTTTGAGGTTGCGCAGAGGATCGCTGAGCAGAGCATCGTGTTGCTAAAGAACGATCGGGCCCAGCTTCCGCTCGATGCATCCCAGCTGCGGACGATCGCCGTGATTGGCGCCCACTCCGACCTGGGAATGCTTTCGGGCGGCGGTTCGGCGCAGGTGGATCCTCCGGGAGGAAACGCCATCATGCCACCCGGTGAAGGGCGCACGACGTGGCAAGCTCATATTTGGTTCCCCACATCTCCACTGAAAGCCATCCGAGCCAGGGCTCCGGCTGCCAAAGTTCAATACGATCCAGGCACAGATATTTCCTCGGCAGCGGCGCTGGCGAAGGCCGCGGATGTTGCGATCGTGTTTGCACAACAATGGGAAAGCGAAGGAATGGATCTCGAAACCTTATCACTCCCGGAACAGCAGGATGACTTGATCGCTCAGGTTGCAGCCGCAAATCCACATACAATTGTTGTGCTCGAGACTGGGAGTCCCGTCACCATGCCTTGGGCTGGCCAGGTGGCAGGCATTCTGGAAGCATGGTATCCGGGCACGCGGGGCGCGGAAGCGGTTGCCAGCATCCTCTTTGGCGACGTCAACCCCAGCGCGAAGCTGCCCATCACATTTCCCAAGAGCGACACGGACTTGCCGCATCCCACCCTTGTGAAACCTCCCAAGCGGTCGACCACCCAGCCCTCGGATTCCGAACCGTGGAGGGCTATCGCAAAGGGGTTACCGGTGTTTCAGGTCACTTATGACGAAGGCCTCAAGGTTGGTTACAAGTGGTACGACGCCGAACGGAAGGAAGTGCTGTTTCCTTTCGGTTATGGACTTTCCTATACAAGCTACAGCTATTCCAATCTCAAGTTGACTTCAGGGAAGACTATCCGCGTGAGTTTCCGGCTGAGCAACACTGGCCCCCGCGCAGGCGCGGAAGTTGCCGAGGTTTACGCAGTTTTGCCCGCCAGCGCCGGGGAGCCACCCAAGCGTTTAGTGGGTTGGAGCAAGGTCAAACTCGACCCGGGCGAGAACAGGGAGGTAACCATCGAAGTCGACCCGTGGTATCTCTCCGTCTTCGACATCAACCGGGATGCGTGGCAACTGCAGTCGGGAGAATACACGTTCCTTCTGGGGGGCTCTTCCCGCAGTTTGCCACTGAAAGAGTCAATCAATCTGAAATAGTGAAGCGCCATATCGTCTAGGTCGAACGGAAAAGCATTAGGATGGCACGGCATCAACTTTCTCGGGTAGTAGTACCCGGTTGATTCCCACAGGGAAGTCGATGCCTCCCAACATGTGTTAGAGGCTATTATGCCTAGCTTAGCTAGTCGCCAACTCCGAATAGTGAAACGCACTGACGGCATACCAATGCTAGGCGTATGCGAACGCTGCAATGCGCAATTTTCGGCCGACCGCCTTGAAAACGCTTATCGCCACATTCAAGAACAGTTCGATGCTCACAAGTGTAAGTCCGTTGATAACAGTCAGAATGCCCTGCGGATCGTGCGGGAACCGGCGCAACCAAAGTAGCGTAATGCCTGTTGATGCCAAAAAATCGGCACCACTACCCTTTCTCGATCAAACTTGACAAACGACGAGGCTTGATCGTAAAAACGTACATTACCGGTAGCGTAATCGTTCACGCTGCCAGCCGTGGACAAGCGTTGGCTCTATCCCCCGCGGTCGTTCCTCATGAAGTGACATTCGTGCCGACGGGCAAACCGTAAATGAACCTTTCCCTCGCACTTTTTGTTTCCCCCCATCTCGTGCATTTGTCGCCAGTCGACGCCGTCATCATTGTTTTCTACTTTGCTCTGGTACTGGCCATCGGTTTCTACCTAAAGCGGCGGTCGAATACCAGTGAGGATTACTTTCTTGCGGGCCGCGAAATGACAGCTTGGATCGCCGGCCTCAGCTTTCTCTCCGCCAATCTGGGTGCGCTCGAGCTGATGGGATGGGCTGGAGCTACTTATCAGTATGGCATCCTGGCTGCGCATTGGTACTGGATCGGAGCGATTCCAGCGATGCTTTTCCTGGGTCTGGTGATGATGCCCTTCTATTACATCTCCAAAACCCACTCAGTTCCCGGCTATCTAAAGCTCCGCTACGGGGAGTCGAGCCGGGCCTTGTCGGCCATTTCCTTCGCGTTCATGACCGTGCTCATGAGCGGCATCAACATGTACTCGATGGCGCTTGTCATGAAGGTGGTGTTGGGCTGGGACATCAACTTCAGCATTCTGGTCTCCTCGATCACGGTTGCCATTTACGTGGGTCTTGGCGGGCTCCGTTCCGCTATCTTCAACGAAGTCCTGCAATTCGTTCTTATCTGGGCGGGGGCGCTGCTGATCCCTATCCTGGGGCTGATTGAAACGGGTGGCTGGAACAACCTCCGTGTGCAGGTTGCGCGCAATGCCTCCGCGGAATACACCCACCTGTGGTCCACCTTGGGATCGTTCCAGTCCAACCCCATGGGCATCCACTGGACCGGAATCGTGTTCGGCCTGGGCGCCGTTATCTCCTTCGGCTACTGGACGACCGATTTTCTGGTGGTGCAGCGCGTGCTTTCCGCCAAAGACCTGCGCGCTGCCAAGATGGCGCCAATCATTGGCGCCGCCTTCAAAATGTTCGTCCCCCTTATCGTGATTCTTCCCGGCCTGATCGGTATCGCTGTACTGCCCATGAAACTTGTAGGCGAAGGCGCGGCCGTAGGGACCGGCGGCCACAGCTATAACGAAGTTCTGCCGCTCCTGTTGGCCCGCTATTGCGGACCCGGCCTGCTCGGGTTGGGGGTCACGGCGCTAATGGCCGGATTCATGTCGGGCATGGCGGGAAATGTCAGTGCCTTCTCTACCGTTTGGACGTACGACATTTATAGCGCGCTCTTCCATAAAAACGCAAGCGACCAACAACTAGTAGGAATGGGACGCTGGTCAACCATCGGGGGTGTAGCGATCAGTGTGGGGACTGCGTATCTGGTGATCCAGTTCCTCAGTATCATGGATTATGTGCAAGCGCTGTTCAGCTTCTTTATTGCGCCGCTCTTCGGGACGGTGCTGCTGGGGATGCTGTGGAAACGCGCCACGGCGGCGGGGGGATTCTGGGGTCTGCTGACGGGAACGGTTTCCTCGATTGCCATGTGGGCGTGGGTAAAAGTGGATCCTTCAGCACTCCGCTATGTAGCGTTGTCGCCCTACGCGCGAGACATGGCTGAGAACATGTACCGGGCCCTCTGGTCTTGTCTTCTTTGCGTCGTAGTTACTGTCGTGGTCAGCCTATTCACCGCTCCTAAGCTGGCCAGCGAACTCAAAGGCCTGGTGTACGGCGAAACCGAAATCCCCTCTGAAGGGGAATTTGCTTTTTATCAGCGGCCCGTGTTCTGGGCCGGCGCTGTCGCGGTCGTGTTTGTTGTGCTGAATATTCTGTTCTGGTGAGGGACCATGCATTCTGAAGGTTCGATCTCGATATGGTTTTTCATCGGCATCTCTTTGCTCGGAAATGGCCTGCTGATTCTGGGAGCGGGTTTGTACCAAGTGGCGCATCCCCCTGCTGAACCCGTGGTGCTGTTCAGGCTGCATGCAAACGTGTGGTGGGGCGCATTACTTGCCATGGCGGGAGCGGCTTACTGTTACCATTTCCGTCCAGGACGATGATCGGTTTCACATTAGTTGGGGAAAAATCTTTGGTCGGTAAGGACTCCTATGTCGCGTGATGAACAGGGCCATCAGAAGCAGAAGATGACATTCGGCCTGATTGTCGGAAACCGCGGGTTCTTCCCGGACCATCTGGCAAAGTCGGGCCGCGAAGAAATGCTGCGCGCGCTCGATCAGGCTGGCATCGAAGCGGTGGTTCTGCAGTCCGAAGAGGGAAAGTACGGCTCTGTCGAGACGTACGAAGAAGCAAAACGCTGCGCGGCGTTGTTTCGTAAGAATGCGGACCGGATCGACGGCGTCATCGTTACTTTGCCGAATTTTGGCGATGAACGCGCCATCGCAGACACGCTGCGTTTGGCCCGGCTGGGCGTTCCCGTGCTGGTGCAGGCGACACCGGACGACCCCGCAAAGATGACGATCGCGTTTCGCCGCGACAGCTTCTGCGGCAAGATGTCGGCGTGCAACAATCTGCAGCAGTATCGAATCCCGTACTCACTCACGGCGTCCCACACTGTCGCTCCCGACTCGGCGGAGTTCCGCAACGATCTGGAGGTGTTTGCCGCGGTGTGCCGGATCGTGAACGGCCTGCGGAATTTGCGGATCGGTAGTATCGGCGCGCGACCGGCGGCGTTTAACACGGTTCGCTACAGCGAAAAGATTCTGGAAGCAAACGGCATATCCGTCGAAACCGTGGACCTTTCTGAGATTCTGGGCCGGATCGCGCGCCTGAGCGACATGGAGGTTTGCGTTCAAGACAAGCTGCACGAGATCCGCAGGTATGTAACCACCACCGGCGTCCCCGAAGCGGCCCTCATTAAGATGGCCAAACTGGGCGCGATCATTGATGAGTGGATGAAGTCGAGAGATGTCGCGGTCAGCGCCGTGCAGTGCTGGACCGCGCTCGAGGAGTACTTCGGCGTGGTGCCGTGCACCATCATGAGCATGATGAGCAACAATTTAATCCCCAGCGCTTGCGAGGTGGACGTTTGCGGCACCCTTAGCATGCACGCCCTGCGGCTGGCCTCGGAAACCCCCAGTGCGCTGCTCGACTGGAACAATAACTACGGCGACAACCCCGACAAGGCAGTCTGCTTCCACTGCAGCAATCTCCCCAAGCATTTCTTTCAGGATGTGCGCATGGACTTCCAGGAAATCATTGCCGGAACAGTCGGTAAAGAAAACACGTTCGGCACGTGCGTAGGGCGTGTAAAAGCGGGGGCGATGAGCTTCGCGCGCTTCTCCACCGACGACCGCGGCGGCGTTGTGCGCGGCTATGTCGGCGAAGGCGCGTTCACCAATGACTCCCTGAATACGTTCGGCGGAGCGGGCGTGGTCGAGATCCCGCGCATGCAGAAACTTCTGCGCTACATTTGCGAGAACGGTTTTGAACATCATGTAGCCGCCAATTTTTCAACGGTCGCAGCAGCAACGCACGAAGCTGCCACGCGCTATCTGGGCTGGGCTACGTACCGGCATGGACGGGATGGATCGGGCTGCTGACGATCTTAAATCTGCCGGAGTGCCGGATAGATTCTGCGATAGGTGCGGTAGGCCTGGTCGAGGACTGCAGAGCTTTCCGCATCGGGCTGAATCGTTTGAGCAGTTAGCACGACGGCATCGCAGGCTTCATCGACGCAGTGCCAATTTCCAGCGCCGGTTCCGGCCAGGATCGCGGCCCCGTACGCCGCACCCTCCTCGGCTTGAACGACCTCCACCGCATGTCCATAAACATCGGCTTGAATCTGCCGCCACAGGGGCGATCGGGCTCCTCCACCTCCCAGGCGAATGCGATCGACGGGCAACTTCATTTCGCGAAAGATGGTGAAGCTGTCGCGAAGGCTGAAAGCCACACCTTCCAATATGGCGCGGATCACGTGGGCTCGAGTGTGGGTGGCGGAGAGACCGACCAGGGCAGCACGAGCGTTAGGATCGCAATGGGGAGTGCGTTCACCCATTAGATAGGGCGCCCAGAACACGCCCTCTGAGCCGGGCGGCGCGGCCGCGGCTTCCTCACACAGCGTCTCGTAGGGATCGCGCGCGTCGTCCTTGGGTGCGGCGGGTCCGGCGCCGAAGCGATCACGGAACCAGCGCAGTGAGAGGCCGGCCGCCTGCGTCACGCCCATTACATGCCAACGTCCTGGGATCGCGTGGCAGAAGGTGTGAATTCTTCCTTTGGGATCGAGCACCGGTGCGTCGGTGGCCGCAAACACTACGCCGGATGTGCCGATGGTCGCGCTCACCGTTCCGGGACGAACAATTCCCATGCCGACCGCTCCCGCCGCCTGATCGCCGGCCCCAGCCACCACTGGCGTTCCCGCTCTCAGCCCGGTCGCTTCGGCCCCTCGCCCGGAAACCTGGCCACATATTTCGGGAGACTCCCATAAAGAGGGAAGCAGTTGTTTGTCGATTCCAGTACGGCTCAAAACTTCGGACGACCACTGCCGCTTCGCGACATCCAATAGCAGAGTTCCCGACGCATCCGCCACATCAATGGCGCGTTCCCCGGTGAATTGAAAGCGCACGTAATCCTTGGGCAACATCACGTGCGCAACGCGCTCCCAGTTGCGAGGTTCATTCTCTCGCACCCAAAGCAGCTTGGTGAGGGTGAAATTGGTAACAGGTGCGTTGCAGGTGAGCTGGATGAGACGATTGACGCCGAAGAGATGGGAAAGCTCTTCCACCTGCGGCTCCGTGCGCTGATCACACCAGATAAGGGCAGGCCGCACTACGTCATCCTGGGCATCCAGCAGAACGGCCCCATGCATCTGCCCGGAAAAGCCTACGCAGGCGATTTCATCTCCGCGGGCTCCCGAAGCTTCGAGAGCGAATCGAACCGCCACTTGGCAAGCTCGCCACCAATCCTGCGGAGACTGTTCCGCCCAACCCAACTGCGGCGAAGCGAAAGACTCGTGCCCTGCTGTGCCTGATGCAACGACTCGCCCGTGTTCATCGATGATGAGAGCCCGGGTTCCGCTGGTGCCCACATCGATCCCAAGAAACTTGATGATCCCTCCCATCTCCGGTTCCGCGATCATCCGTTGCAGTCGACCCGCGAATATTGGCCGCCAGACAAAGTCCAGGCTAGCCGAAATATTCGACCATGTCTGACGAGGCGCCGCGCAGCCGGACAGCCCCGGCCCTCTGCGGGCCCGATTCCAACAATTGCCGCTGCAGAAAAAAGTCGAGGTTGCCCCGCATCACAAGGTGGGGCGCCAGCGTTACTTGAAAGGAAGGACACTCACCCTCGGCCAGGAATTCATGCAGCACACGAAGCGCCATACGTCCTTGCGTGCGCGGCCGCTGATAAATGGTTGCCGCCACCGCTCTGGATCGAATCTCAGGCACCAGCGCCGGAAAAAGATCTGTGGTGATAAACGTAATCTTGTCGAGCATCTGTGCGCCGCGTGCGGCGTTCAGCACGGGGATAGAAGCTTCGGTAGTGACATAAATACCAGCCAGGTCCGGGTGTTTCTTGAACAGCTCCGTGCTTTTCTCGTAGGCCTCAGTTTCGATGTCGTGATCCTCGATGGTCTCCTGTAGTTGCATCTGCGGATACAGGTCATGCAAAGTTCTGGCGAAGGCCTTGTGCTTCTCGGCATGCTCGGTAATCACCAGGGAACTCAAGGTTACGGCGACTTTTCCCTTGCCGCCGAGAAAACTTCCCATGAGATCGGCGGCCAGAGCACCGCTGGCCAGGGTATCAATCGAAACCACCGCCAGCCTCCCCGTATTGGGTGCGTCGGTGGCAACGCAGACCACTGGAATGCTGTTTCGTGATGCCCGCCGCATCCGTGAGAGTAGACCCTGCGGACGACTGGGAAACGTGATGATTCCATCCACTCCTGACTTGAGAGCCGCCTCGAAGGCCTCTTCTTCGCCTTCTCCCAAGCGCGGGTAGGTTCGATACTCGATCTCTATATTCTCCATGACCAGGGCCCGCGCCTCTTCGCTGATGCCGGCCCGGACTTCGTCCCAGAAGGAGGTGGTTCCTTGCAGCGTATTGACTGAAATGCGAAGGTTGTGCCTCGATGACAAATAACGCGCCGCCAGATTCGGGCGATACCCTAGGGTCTTGGCCATCTGCTGCACTCTGGATTTGGTCATGGGGCTGACGCCGGGATGATTGTGCAAGGCCCGGTGAACAGTGCCAGTCGAGACTCCCAGTTCGTGGGCGATATCTAGGAGCTTGACTTTTCGCTTCATGGCAGCGCTCGGAGGGTCTTGAGCGCGCCGTCGATTTCTGGCGAGAATATACCAATTTTCATAATCAGGTCCGGACGAGCAGACTCAGACCGTAAGCGTTAACGAAAAGTAAATCGTTAGTCCCCTTGTTGTCAAATTCATTGCTTCTAGGAGGGTATGGGTATGGACCCGTGCTATTCGTAATGGTAGACGGTCACTCGCAGCGGCGCGTTCGGGCGCACCGTCAGGATCTCGCCCTGTCCGGTATCGTCGCCGCCCAATTGCCGGACCACACGCCATTGGCCTTGCACAAACTTGCCCTGCTGCACGTCGCCCAGCCCGACAATCTGCCGGCCGGGAGTGATTGGAGTAAAAGCGATTTGTATGCCCCCGCCGACGGCTCCGAAATAGAACTCGTCCGGCCCCGCCGCGATGAGGATCACCGCTGCTTCCGGCGCTTTAGGGTCGCGAGCCGCTGCGGTGGCCGACGGATCCGGAGCGATCGGAACCCGGCCCAGGCCAACATAGGTAAGAGTCAATGTGTAGTTCCCCAACTTGAGATCGAGCGGAGCGTCACCCTGATTCATGCGGGCGGCGGTGATAGTCTCCTTTCCCTGCTGCGCACCGATGGCGGGAGCCAACTGCGAAACCAGACCATAGGCCGCCGCCAGCTCAGTGTCCGCAGCTGCTGACCGTTCGATAAAGAACGGCGAAAAACCAATCGCGTTGAACTTTCCGAAGGCCGATAGCACGTTCGTCGCGTTTGTGCTCGTTTCCGGGATGAACAGTGGGTTTCCGTTGCGCGTGAACCTCGTGCAGACTTCGTCGAAGTACTCCAAGTACAGATCCGGCGCGAGCACATCCGCGGCAGGCGCTCCCGCTCTCCAAATGTCATGAACCTGGGGCACTGGGCCGCCGCTCGGGTACGTTCCAGGCCAGGCATGATTCGGCTGTTGCAGCCAGGCGTTCACGAAAACGGGGAGGTCGTACTCTTTCTTGCCCGCCTCGACTACCGTGTTCACGTAGCGGGCGTAATTCCAGGCCATGAAAATCTCGTCAACAGGCCAATGCAGCTTTCGCCAGCTTGTCTCGTGCTCTTCCACACTCATCGGAGGGCTTTTCGTCTGAATGGGCATATCGAAGCTATCCGGCTTGCCCGGGCCGAACACTTCTTCCCATGTTCCTGAGGTTCTGAAGCCCTGCCCGGCCCACACCTCCCGCAATTCTGGACTCAGGGATTCCTTGTGCTGCTGAAGATAATTCATCAACTCCTTCGGAACCGGTCCGGCGAAAGCCGTGTTGGCCCGTGCGGATCTGTCGCGCGAATCCCGCAGAACGCCGACTTCGTTTTCCACCTGCATCATCAGAACGGTATGCAGCACGCCATCAACTTCCTTGATGTGCCGCATCAAGGCTCCGTATGCTCGCGCGTCTGCGTCCCGTGTAGCATCGCCGAACGTGCTGAGTAACTCCAGGGTCTTCCCGCCCGTGATTTGAATACGCGGGTAGTGCTTGTAGTCGGTCTTGACCCAGTAAGGAGCGTAACTCGACAAACCGTTCTTCCAACTTCCAAACCATAGAAAGACGAGCTTTAGATGATTGCGCCGGGCCTCCTGAATGAGACCGTCGATCAGGGCAAACTCGGACCGGCCCTCAACCGGTTCCATCTGCGCCCACGATACGGCCACCAAGACGCAGTTGAGATTGCCCGAAACGAGTTTGGGCCATATCGGCTGCACGTTCTCGAGACTGGTTGCTGTGTTGTTTCCCAATTCTCCCGCCAGCGCCAGGAACGGCTGCCCATCCACGATTAGCTGCGTGGCGGAGCCCTGTTTCCGCAGGTGCGGGACGCCCGACTCTGACTGAGCGTAACCCAAGCTCCCGTAACCCAGGATCACGACCAACACCGAACATGCGGACGCGATCAAAAACCGAACTAACGAGTTCATTTTTCCCTCACCTCAATCGTCTTTTCCAGACGCACGTCAGCGGACGACGCGCCCAACATGCCCAACATAATGATGAGGCGGCCGGGTTCCACCACGAAGGTCTGCTTGCCCGCGTCTCAGTAAGTCAGCTCGATTCCTTTCAGCGGCATCCGGACGCAGCGGAATGCGCTGAAATCCGCGCAGCTCCTTAATGGGCCGCTCCATCATAGGTAGACCCGTGATGGAATCGAGGTGCTTCACGTACATCTGCGCCACTTTATCACCCGGTTGACTTCCCGTGTTCTTCACGTCCACGCTCACGTTTATCTCCCCCGCGGCGTTCACCGAATCGGCTGATGTACGGAGGTTGGAATAGTCAAACGTCGTGTAACTCAGGCCGAATCCGAAAGGATACAAGGGTTGCCCCTTGAAATACATGTAGGTGCGGCCGTCGCGAATGTTGTAATGGCTGAGCGGCGGTATTCTCCTGCGCCATGCTGACCGTCAGAAGTAGTGGGAGAACGACAGTAAATTGCCGGAATTTCATGAAAATGTCTTTCGATGCGAATCTCAAAGATGGTTCAGCTCGTGAAGCTAATCTGCATTTGGACGCGGGCATGTCAGCGGAATATTATTCTGGCCAAAGGACTCTTGTGAAATGAAATTTACTTCCACCGTTCTGGCCGCTCTTGTAGCCACGAGCTTAGTGGTTGCTCTTCACGCCCAGGTGAAGGAGCGCCCGATTCCCCGCATTGTGAAAAAGGATGGACGCTTCGCCCTGTTAGTGGACGGCGCTCCATATTTGGTGTTGGGCGGGCAGGTGCACAACTCCAGCACTTGGCCGGCCATGCTTCCGAAGGTGTGGCCCGCTATGGAAGACCTCAATGTCAATACGGTCGAGATGCCGATCTATTGGGAGCAGTTCGAACCGCGGCCAGGCCAGTACGATTACACGACCATCGACACCGTTCTGACACAGGCTCGCCAGCATCACGTGAGGCTTGTGTTGCTCTGGTTCGGAACGTGGAAGAACGGCAGCCAGCACTACATGCCGGAGTGGATGAAGCTCGCCCCCGACCGTTATCCGCATTTGGTGGATAAGAACGGGCAGGCGGTGGACTCGCCTTCGCCTTTCGCGGCCGCCTCGCTTGAGGCGGACAAGACCGCCTTCACGGCTTTCATGCGACACCTCAAGAAAGCCGACCCCGAGCGCACCGTAATCATGGTTCAGGTGGAAAATGAAGCTGGAACCTGGGGTACGCTTCGCGATTATTCTCCGGCTGCGCAGAAGCTTTTCACATCGCCTGTGCCGCGCGACATGCTCGATGCCATGCAGGTGACGAGTTCTGCATCGTCTCCCAACTGGCAGGAAGCTTTTGGTCCCGAAGCCGAGGTTTGCTTCCACGCCTGGTCGGTGGCGAAATATGTAGGGCAAGTTGCCGCCGCAGGCAAGGCCGTTTATCCGTTGCCTCTATACGCCAACGCCGCGCTGCGCGACCCGCTCAAGCCAGGCGCCCCCGGCAGCTACGAGAGCGGAGGCCCAACCGACAATGTGCTCGCCATCTGGAAAGTCGCTGCCCCGGCGTTGGATATTCTGGCCCCCGACATTTACACGAACGATCCCGCCGCATATTTGAAGGTGCTGGAGCTCTATCATCGCGACGACAATCCTCTGTTCGTGCCCGAAACCGGGGGGGCCGCGAACGCGCGCTTTTTGTTCTCCGCGCTCGGTCTCCAGGCCATAGGATTCTCGCCCTTCGGAATGGATTACACCAGGGGGCAAGACACCGGCCCCGGTTCCCGGCAGCCGGATGAGTTCCTGGCCTGGGCGATGAGCTACCGCTTGATCGGCCCGATGCAGCGCGAGATTGCCCGGCTCAATTTTGAAGGCAAGCTCAAGGCCGTTGCCGAAGAGCCACCGAAAGTCGTCGACACCCTGCCGTTTGGAGATTGGAACGCGGTGGTGTCGTATGGAGCCAGACGCGACGGTCAAGCTGTGGGCAATGCTGAGCCAACGGGGCGCGCAATGGTGGCCCAGCTCAAAGACAATCAGTTTCTGGTGACGGGATTCTTCTGCCGCGTCGATTTCCGGCCAGCTGGCACCGGGCAGCAACGGAAATCCCAGCATAGCCTGGAAGGAACTGGACAGGTTCCGTCGGCTCTGATTGATAGTAGATGGCGACACCGCCAGTTCTTGCGCGTCGAAGAGGGAACCTACGAAAACGGCGTTTTCAAGTTCCTTCGCATTTGGAATGGCGATGAGACAGACTGGGGCCTCAACTTCAGTTCCGAGGCTGTGGTGCTCCGGGTCTCAGTCGCGACGTATTAATTGACGCCCGGCTATGGCATTTCGCCAGCGGATTTCCAAACCCTAGAGGCTGCTTAATCGGCTTCCTAAACTTCTACCAACCAACAGTTTGTCCCCGAGTCACGGGCTTAAGCGCAAGTTATGCGCTGGAGGGTCTTGGTGCGGATAGACTCGAACTCTCATGGGTTTCCCCGCCGCCCGCTCAAGACGGTGTGTCTGCCAGTTCCACAACGACGCGCTTTGTTTGCCCGCCTTGCCATAGTAGCCGCATGTGAATCGGCATTGTTAACGCTCCGATTCCTTCCCCAATCATGAACGACTCAGACATTACAGATTGAAAGAGCTGCCGCTTGCCACCCGGGGATCGGCAGGCAGGATTTATTCGGAACGCCGGGCATAACACACACCTTCAAAATCAAACTTCTGGGGGATTTTCACAACAGGACTTAGGCAGCTTGCCATCTGCCAGCGAATGAAAATGAACTGCGGAGGGTGGAAACGTTGTACGATTATTGTACGAAACCAAAAACACTCTTCTAAATAATTGATTCTAAAGGAGTTTCTGGTGCGGAAGGGGGGATTTGAACCCCCACGCCTTTCGGCGCCACCCCCTCAAGATGGTGTGTCTGCCAGTTCCACCACTTCCGCACTTTCAAGAAAGTGTTTTGTTTTCAATTGCTTACTTAAACATCTTCAAGCTGTTACCGCTTCTTCTTCCGACCCAGAACGCTCGGCTGCCTGACTCCACCCAAGGCTGCACATCACGCATCGTGGTTTTGATGGTGTCGTGGCCGAGGATGTACTGCAACATAAAAGCGTCTGTGTGCTCCCCGGCCTCGATCAAGAACGCATAACTTAAGAGTGAAGTCCGGCATCCGGATCGATCTTGATCTTATCACGCAGAAGACCTATTTGGGATTCCAAGACCCAAGACTCGAGCTTCTTTCCGGATGACGGGGCTGGCTAAATATGTGCCGGCACTTGGATTCCGTGCCAGTCCGTCCGAAGATCTCTTTCGCCACTGCATTCCTCAGTTCTTATTTTGTGGCGCGCATCACGCCGTAAACATGGCGCTGAGATCCCGATAGCTGACAGCCACCTCTGCAAACGCAAAGGTGCCATGCTCTCTCATCTCTCGGGAGGCACGAAGAAAGGCACCAAGGGCGGCGCGCGAGAGCGCTGCCAACGCTGACTCGCTTGACTCCAATTCCTGAGAGTTCGGCCAGGCTCAATTGCACGCCTTGCAGTCCCATCACGACGTTCACCGGCCGATCCACCGAGCTGACCACGGAGACGACGTCGTTCTTGATGCTAAGGCCCGGTGCATAAAGAACGTCGGCGCCTGCCTGTTTATAGGCCTGCAGGAGCTTGATGGCGTCTCTTAGGTCAGGTCGGCCGACCAAGGAGTTTTCAGCGCGCGCCGTTAGGGTAAACACAAAGGGAAGACTGGCGTGCCACTTCTGCCGTCGCGCGGACTCGCTCGACTGCATGCTCGTGATCGTAGATGGTGGGCGACATTCGCTGGCATAAGCAGAGAAGCACATGAGTTGTGGAGCCAATCACTAAGTCCGTTAGGATTAGAGCCAGTATGATGTGTGTGTGAAGACACTGAACGAAAGATATTCCTCCCTTTTCGCACGCCGCCGTTATGAAGTTTGGTTTGGTCGTGTGGGATTGGCAGACAGCAGCGGAGCGTGGTGGTTCCGGTATTTGCTGATGAATCCTGGGCGCTGCGGTTGCCCGAAAGATCCGCGCGGAATGCCGGTCCAGGTGTGGGCCACCTGGTTTCCTCGGGATGGTAAACCGCAGAGTTTTATTCAGGGATTTCCTCTGACGGATCTCGATCTTAGCGCCAGGGGGCAAACCCCATTCCACTTTCGAATAGGTTCCAACGAAATTGGCGAGACTTCCTGCCGAGGAAGCTTGGAACTTGGGGGACATGCGCTTTCATGGGATCTGGAATGTCATTCTGCATTTCGGGTCACTCTGAGCAACAAGGGCTGGATTGGATTTTCTCGAACGCCGCATTCCGACGCACTTTTTTCCGGGCGTATCACGCTGGACGGTTGCAGTTTTGAAGGCACCCCTCTGGGGTTCGGAGTTCAAGGACACAACTGTGGATATCGGCATCGCAGCTTCTGGACGTGGACCCATGCGTATTTTCCCCGTTCAGGGTTACGTCCAAGCACACTGGAAGCATTGATATACGAGATGCCATTCGGATTAGTCTTCCGCAAAGCTGTGCTCTGGCATGACGGAAAGAAACATGAATTTCGGAATCTGCAAGAAATCAGAAGAGATCGAAATGAATTTCGTTGGTCTTTTCATTGTTCCTCGAAGGAGGGATGCCGTTTGGAGGGCGCTATCGATGGCACTGGGCCGAGCATCCACCGGCTTCCTTATTTGAAGACCGATTGTACGGACAGCTTTGAGGTCGCGAACAACAGCCTGGCGAGAGCGGTACTGCGCCTGGAGCAACGGGGCCGACCGCTCGAGACATTGGAGACAAGCGTCGGAGCCGTACTAGAGATGGTTGGCTAGACTGATTCGGAACGCTGCGCCTTCGCCAGGCGTTGGGCGACTACTGCGTAGGCCGAAGGATTAAATGCCATTCCAATGTGCGTACCTGGGACTTCAAAGTCGATTTGAGGATTCCTCGTCCTGCAATAGCGCCAGTCCACAATGCCGTCGTCCCGGGTGTAGATCGCGGTCTGGAGCATGGAGTCCGGGACCTTGCGCCGGAGAGAGTCAATGAAATTACAGGTGCAGCGTCCGGTGTAGCAGTCGGGCAGCACGCCCTTGCCATGCTCCTGGAGGATGCGCAGGCGAATCGCATCAGCCGCGTGGACAACGCTGCGATTCGCCACCGTGCCGCGGATCGGCGAAGCCAGCGTGATGACGGACGTAACGTCTTTGGGCCGCTCACCGGCAATCGAACGCGCGATCACGCCCCCCAGACTGTGGCCAATCAAGTGAATCTTGCGGCCGGTCTCGCGCAGCGCTCTTTCTACTGTCTCGCTCACGTGGCGCTGAATCAAGAGGTTCGGACAGTCGGCGTTGATACCGATGCCGGAAAAATAGGGCCGGTAGCCGATCCGGCCCAGCCAGGCGTGCAACTCCATTAAATAAAGATCGGTACCCAGAAAACCCGGGATAATGATAACGGCAGAGTCATCCCCGCGGGGCACGCCGAAGCCGTAATAAATGGGAGTGGCATGCAGGATGAGAATCTCAGCCGCGAACAGCGCTTCTGTCCAGGGTGAGACGTCAGCTTCGGAATGGGCCGTTTGAGCGGACTTGCCCGCTTTCGCGTTCGATGATCCTGCAGCCTTTTTCCCTTTGCGTCGCAATTTTGTCCCGAATCTATTCACCATTACGCACGTAACGCCATGCCGCATGTGAGCAGGAGGAAGCGTGCCCTGCAAATTATACCTTTCCCTTGCGTTTCCGGCGTTCGCTTCGCTTCTCTCGTGAAGGCTTCTCGAGCCGAGCCTCCAGTTCCGCCACTCGCTTGCGCAGTGCACCGAGTTCGGCCTCGGCATGCGGCTCAGATGCTGGTGCTGCGGTCAGGAGTTGCTTCATCATGTCCACCGGCGACAGAATGGCGGATTGGACCTCGCCGAGCCGACTCTGCACTGCATCCTGCACTTTCTGATAAGTGTCAAAGGCGGATTTCAAATACCACATGACGAACTCCTGCCGCACCTCGTCGGAAGCGACGATCAGCTGGCGCAGCAATTCGAGCGGAAGCCCCGTCGGCTTATCCTTGGCATCTTCTGTAATGATTTGCGTCAGAGTCACACGAGTGAGGTCTTGGCCCGTCTTCGCGTCAACCACCTGGACGTCCTTGCCTGCCCGAATGAATTCTGCGATCTCGTCAAGATTCACGTATTTGCTGTTTGAGGAATCGTACAAACGGCGATTCCCATATTTCTTGATGAGGACGCTAGCTGGCTCCATAGTCCTGCCTATTGCTGCTTTGCACACAACACAAATACATATTGACACAAGAACCAATGAATCGTATAGTTGGCTTGATGCTGCAGTGCAGCAATCCTTGGAGGTATGAAATGCCAACCACCGTAAAATCCGAATTCTCCCGGACTCATTCCGGGGAGTCGTCTTTTGTTTCTCTTCTATCAGGTTGGGCACAGCAGGGGGTGCAGAGCTTTTTTGCCACGCAAAGAATCCTGTTGGATCTCGCAATGCGGCAGAATGCAAGCTTGATGCATTCGTTGCGGGAACAACTGTCCGACCCCCATCATTCCCCAACGGCCATTCTGACCGACGTTACGGCCGAGGGTATCTCGAACTTTATTGAAGGACAAAAGATCCTTCTTGAACTAGGGCAAGAACAGAACGAATTGCTGATGACCGGGATAAAGGAACGTGTCGGAGACTGGCCCGCTGCTGAAGCGATTACCGATCTGCTGCGGCGCAGCCTGGAGACGTTCATCGGCATGCAGCAGGAACTGCTGAAGACTGCCGGCAAGCAAACTCATACTTGGGTAGAGGGCGCCAAGAATGGGAAACCATACCAGGTCGACCAACTGGTGGAGCTGGCGCAGGAGGCAATGGAGAGTTTTGTCAAAGCTCAAAAACACTTCATGGACGTAATCGCCGAAGAAACGGCCAAGGCAACCAGCGGTAAGCACGCCAACGGTGCACATAAAACCCACAAGAAGACCGAACTTTCCCAACTGGCGCGCAAGGCCACGGAGTTGTTCATCGATGCGCAAAAGAAGCTGGTCGATGTTGCGGGCCGTCAGATGAATGCCAGTGTCAAAACCGCAGGCAAGACGCTGGAACTCTTCCGGCCATTTCCGTTCCTGCCGCTCGCAGAATTGACACGAGAAGGAGTAAAGAGCTACGTCGATGCTCAAAAAGAGTTGATGGGGGTTATGGTAAAGCCGGGTAGTGAGCACAAACACGCGCACAAGCCCGAACATCGTGCGAAGCGGTCGCCAAAGAAGCATGCGGCTGCAGCAGCGGCCGCCTGACGGAGGGATGACGCATAGAGCTATAGAGCTGTCGTCCTGAGCGGAGTATGGCCCGTGCGAAGCACGGGCCATACGAAGTCGACTGCGACGGCCACGGCCACGCGCGGGGCAGGCAGGGGCCGGCAGGTTATGCCATGCCGATCAGCGACGCGCACAAGCAGAGCGGCCAGTACATTCCACAAAGTGTCTTCGACACTTATTCCGACGGCCGGATGCGCGCGCGCGAGCGACGCGAGCGCGTCTGACTATGGTGTGGTGGACGACAAGGCTTAAAGACTCTGATTCTCGAAACTATGCCGCAGCACTCATGCGGGGGTTGTTGAAATGCCGATTCAGCCCTCAGACTAACATCGTCACTTAGTAGGATGTCGGGCGGCGAGCAGTGGCGGTATGGTTGGCGGAGGGCGGCGGTGCTTGGTCGCTTGTTCGTAACCGTAGCCAATCTCGACCAATAGCTTCTCGGACCATGGTCTGCCGAGGAATTCGATGCCCACCGGGACGCCGAGCGTGGCCGTCGGAGTTGGGGATGAAAATCCGCCTGGTACGACGATGGAAGGAAAGCCGGTCACTGATCCAAGAGCGCCGTTGCGCTCCACCTGGGTATCCCCAATGGGCACCACAAGCCGCTTCTGATGCGGGAACATTATCGCATCGAGTCGCTCGTCAGCCATGATCTTTATGACACGCTGCTGCAACTCGGAGCGCTTCTGAAGACGCAGGCGATAGCTGTCGTCCATCTCGAGACCTTGTGCTTTCGTGATGTTGTCCCGGATGTTCGGATGAAACTTGCCGGAAGAGATGATCTCCTCGAGCGATTTAACGGGCGTGTTGCCCGCGGCAAGATAAGCGTTGATCGCCGGCTTAAATTCGTACAGATGAACGCTGATATCAGAGGAAAGCTTTCCGCTATCGAGATCTGGGGTGTTCAGCTCGACTACCGTTGCGCCAGACCTCTTCAGATCGTCGACCGCTTGGCTCGCGATAATATTGACCTCGTCGTTGATGGGTGCAATGCCGAAGAAACTGCGTAATACGCCGATGCGCTTGCCCTGCAGACCATTGGCCTTCAGGAATTTCGTGTAGTCCTCCTCGGTATTCCCGACGCTCCATGCCGTCGCCGGATCGTTAGGGTCATAGCCGACGAGCACGTTTAACATCTTCGCCGCGTCAGTAACGGTGCGGGCGAGCGGACCAGCGGCATCCTGGGTGAATGAAACCGGGATAATACCGGCTCGGCTGACGAGACCGAGCGTCGGGCGAATACCCACGATGCTGTTCGCCGACGCTGGTGATCGGATGGAGTTGACGGTGTCGGTGCCAATGCCCGCAATCGCGAAATTGGCAGCCACACCCGCGCCGGTACCACCACTCGACCCGCCAGGCGTGCGGGTTAGGTCATAGGGATTGAGGGTCTGCCCTTGGATCGAGCTAACCGTTTCACCCCAGATCGCGAACTCGTGCAGGTTGACCTTAGCGAGGATGATTGCGCCCGCGCTGCGCAATTTCTGAGTAATTGCCGCATCGGTGACGGGAGTGTATCCCGCCAGGCTGAGCGAGCCGCCCGTGGTCGGCATGTCATTCGTGTTGACATTGTCTTTCAGCAGCACTGGGATTCCATGGAGCGGGCCGACGAACTTCCCGGTCCTGCGGAAATGTTCATCTAGCGCGGCCGCCTCTTCCAAGGCCCGAGGATTGAGAAAGATCACCACATTGAGCTTCGGGCCCGCCTGGTCGCAGGCCCGGATGCGTTCAAGATAAGCCTGCACCAACCTTACGGATGTGAGAGCGCCGGACTTGTACGCCGCGTGCACATCGCTGATCGTGGCCTCATCGAGATGAAATGGTTTGACTGAATTCTGCGCACCAGCGCCGTTCGCCATCAACATGACCGTCCCAAACATCAAAAGGCGCATGAATTTCATATGAACTCCCATCGCGGGTAATTTTTAATCCAACCGGGCTGGATACGCTCTCTCTCTTCATTTTGCGTAGACACCCAATTCGGCAAGCTTTTAAGTTCTGCAATTTTCATGAGTGGCCGACAAGTCATTCTTGAACGAACTGCCACTGCACGTCATTTGTTGCAATCGCATTATAAAAGGGCGCCCCTCTTGGAGTAGGTTGTGTGGTTCGAACCATCACCTACGAAAAGGAGCACCCTAATGGACAGCGAAAAGTATATTGGGCTCGACGTTCATCAAGCAACCATGGT